>Ga0187809_10001083_pt1 | contig 13272 bp, 14 predicted proteins | sample NC_wetland_sal_i_8_FD_132415 | JGI IMG/M metagenome (GOLD analysis project Ga0187809, IMG submission 132415) | Wetland sediment microbial communities from Neuse River Estuary, North Carolina, USA - ASW_4 | ecosystem: Environmental > Aquatic > Freshwater > Wetlands > Sediment | place: USA: North... | reverse complement strand
TCCGTCACGGTCGCCTGCTCCGACGCCGCACCGGTCGAACTGCCGGCCCGCGACGACCGCCGCGTCGATCACGGCCAGCTTGCAGGCGTCTCGACGCTATGCATCGACAACGAGCCGTCCGTGCTCGATGGCATGGAGACGCTGCTGCACGGCTGGAGCTGCACGGTTCTGAAAGCGTCGAACCTCCAGGACGCGCTCGCGGCGCTCGAAGCGCATGGCGCTTCGCCCGACGGCCTGCTCGTCGACTACCACCTCGATCACGGCACCGGGCTCGACGCGATCGCCGCGCTGCGCGCGCGCTGCGGCGAGGTGCCGGCGATCCTCATCACCGCCGACCGTTCGCCGGCGGTCCGCGAAGAGGCGCGGGCGCTCGGCATCCAGTTGCTGAACAAGCCGCTCAAGCCGGCGGCGCTGCGTGCACTGCTCGCGCAATGGCGCGTCCTGCGCAACGCCGCGGCGGAGTGAGCGGGCGGCCCTAGATGAAGTGGAAGTCGCTCGTGTGCGCTTGCAGGTCGGCAAGGTGCACGTTCGTGAGCGTCACCGACTGATCGCCCTCGACGGCGATGACTGCGCCCGCAGCCGTATCGTGAGTCTGGGCCAGCAACTGCGCAGCCGATGCGATCAGATTGTGATTGAACGCCAGCGCGTCGCTGCTCACATCGAAGTCCTTCACGTTGACGGCCCCGAAGCCGGAATTGAACACAAACGTGTCCGCGCCCGCCCCGCCCCTGAGGCTGTCGCCGGCGCCCGCGATCAGGACGTCGTTGCCGACGCCGCCAACGAGCGATTGCTGTCCCTCCGCCGCGTACAGCGTGTGCCCGGCGGAGTTGGCGATGTTGCCGGCGACGTCGACGGATCGCGCGATGTAGCTGTGAATGCCGTCGCCGACATCGGCATTGAGTTTCCAGATGCCGTCGGAACCGGCGACTGCCGTCCCGATCAGCTGCGGCCCCTTGTCGTAGACCGAGACGGTGTCGCCGGCCGTTGACGTGCCGCTGAGCGTCGTCAGCCCCGTGGCGGCATTGAAAACTGCATTCGACAGCACGGGAGCGGCCGCCGTCTGATCGACGATGATCATGTCCGGCGCCAGCATTGCGACGCTGTTGCCGGCAGCATCGGTCGCGACGGCCATCAGGTCGTGATTGCCTTCTGCGAGGACGGTCGAGAACGTCCATGCGTCGTGAACGAGCGTCGCCGCGCCGATATCCGTGCCGGCGTCGAAGATCTCGATGTGCGAAAGGCCGCTGCCCACTGCTGTGCCGAGCAGCGTGATGTGGCCGTCCTTGGTGATGAAGTCCGCACTGGAACCGCCGGTGTCGTGCACGAGCTTCTCGACGATCGTCAGGCCCGGACCCGACCAGGCAGCCGACTGGGCGAGCGGCACGAGATGGCTTTGCAGCACGTCCATCTGCGGCTTGTCAGCGCCGTGCGTGGGCTCGATCGAGTACATGTAATTGCCCCACCACGGGCCGCCGGCCCAATAGGTGCCGCCCTGCCAGGCGTCGGCGTGGGTCTGCATGTAGCTCAGCATGTTGTCGAGCGCGGCGGTGCTCGTCTGGTCGGTGCCGACGCCGAACTCGCCGAGGAACAGGTGGTTGCCCGTCGCTTCCGCCCAATTCGTGATCGCCTCAAGCCGCTCGACGCCGACCGACGTCGACACGACGGCCGGATGCGTGCCGCTGCCGTTCGAGTCGAGATACTGGTGCACGTCGAATGCGAAATTGTGCGCAGGGTCCTGCACGCCGGCGCCGATGACCGTGGCGTTGTCTGTCTTGACCCACCGCCAGGCGCCATCCGAGTAGGTTCCGGAGACGAGGATTTCCTGGGATGTCGCGCCGGCTTCGCGGATCTCGGCGATGGCGGCATTGGTCGAGTCCAGCCATTGCGCCGCGGTCTGCGCATGCGGCTCGTTCATCAGACCGAACATGACATTGGCATTGGAGGCGAAGTGTCCGCCGAGCTTTCCCCAGAAGTCGGCGAAGGCCGAATTGGGAACTGCGTCGCTGCCGATCAGCGAGCCTTGATAGGAACCGTAGTCGTGCGCATCGAGAATGACCTTGAGGCCTTTCGCGGTGGCGTAGTTCACCACATCGTCAATGTGCGCGAGCTGGCTCGCATCCAGCGGACCGTACGCGGACGTCTGCAAGCGCTCCCACAGAAACGGCAGCCGGATGACGGACATTCCGGCATTGGCGTAGTAATCGATCTCGGCGTGCGAGGGGTAGACATAGTCGACCCCGTAGGTGCCCGGATTTTTCTGCGGGGCGAACTCGGCTCCGGCCAGATTGACGCCGAGAAGCCAATCGGAAGCGCCGGCGGCATCTCCCGGAACAGACACGTCAGACATTTTTCGTTGAACCCGTGAGCGGCAGCACTGCGCACGCCGCGTCGGCACCATCATGCAACGGAGCTTTAGGATGGTTTAAGGCGTCACGTTCAATTCGCGCGGTTTGGAAGTTCCTTTCTGGAACTCGATCATTGCCGGCGCACGACGAGCGTATGATGCAACGTTTCCGCTGCGGATAAACAATTGATTCAAGTCTCGACGCTACACGACCGTGATCGTGCCAGTGACGGACGGAAGCGGATTGCAGCGGGCAGTGAGCGGATCTCGAACGCATCCGGCGCTGAAGGCAGCGCTCGCGGACTTCAGGCGCGCGCTCGTCAGCGTGACGGTGTTCTCCGCGGCGGTGAACCTTCTGATGCTGGCCGGCCCGCTCTACATGCTGCAAGTCTACGACCGCGTCCTTGCAAGCCGCAGCGTCCAGACGCTGCTTGCGCTTTCGGTGATGCTGGTAATGGCCTACGCCTTCCAGGGCGCACTCGATTTTATCCGCAGCAGGATCACCGGCCGCGCGGCGCTGGCGGTCGACCGCCATCTCGACACGACAGTGCACAATGCAGTTGTCGCGCTGGGGCTCCAGTCGCGGCTCGCGGGCGAGGCGCAACAGCCGCTGCGCGATCTCGACCAGATTCGCGGTTTTCTCACGAGCAGCGGCGTCACCGCAATCCTCGATCTGCCGTGGGCGCCGGTGTTCCTCGCGCTCTGCTTCGCCATCCACCCCTGGCTCGGCATCGTTGCTCTGGCCGGCGGCTGCGTCCTGTTCGCGCTGGCGCTTCTGACGGAGCGCGCAAGCCGCGAGCCGGCGCGCGCGATGGCCAGACAGGCCGGGCAGCGTGCGGCGCTGATCGAGGCCGACCGGCGCAATGCCGAGACCATCGCGGCGATGGACATGTCCGGAGCGCTGGCGGCGCGCTGGTCGCTCAGCAATTCGGATTATCTCGCGGGTCTCAGCCGCGCCTCCGACTTCGTCGGTTCATTCGGCGCCTTATCGCGCGCGATACGATTGACGCTGCAATCGGCGATGCTCGGCGTCGGCGCCTATCTGGTGATCCGTCAGGAACTGTCGGGCGGAGCCATGATCGCCGCGTCGATCATGATGGGCCGCGCGCTTGCCCCGATCGAAACGGTGATCGCCAACTGGCGGAGCTGCATCGCCGCCCGCGATAGCTTTCGTCGCCTTTCGGCCACGCTCGGACGAACGGCGACATGCGAAGCGGCGACGGATCTGCCGCCACCATGCATGAGCGTGGAAGCGCGGCATCTGAGCCTCGCGCCGTTCGGCGCGCAGCGCCCGATCGTTCACGACGTCTCGTTTCGTCTTTCCGCCGGCGAGGCGATGGGAGTCATCGGGCCGAGCGGAGCGGGCAAGAGCTCGCTCGTCCGCGGACTGGCAGGCGTGTGGCAGCCCGTCAGGGGAGAAATCCTGCTCGACGGCGCGGCATTGCACCAGTGGAGTCGTACGTCGCTTGCCGGCAAGATCGGATTTCTCGGGCAGAGCGTCGAACTGTTCGACGGCTCCGTCGCGGACAACATTGCCAGAATGGCGTGCGAGGTCGATTCCGCAGCCGTGCTCGCGGCGGCGAAGGCCGCCGGCGCGCATGACATGATCCTGAGCCTCGCGGACGGTTACGACACGCAGATCGGCGATGCCGGAGACAGACTGTCGGCCGGGCAGCGCCAGCGCATCGCCCTCGCGCGCGCGCTGTACGGCGACCCGTTCCTCATCGTGCTCGACGAACCGAATTCCAATCTCGATGCCGACGGCGACGCCGCCCTTCAGGCCGCGATCGCGCGCGCCAAGGCGCGCGGCGCGATCGTCGTCATGATCGCGCACCGCCCCTCCGCCCTGGCCGCTTGCGACAACGTGCTGGTGCTGGCGAACGGGATGCAGCAGGCGTTCGGCCCGCGCGACGAGGTCGTGCGCGCATTCACCGCTCGCTCGCGCCCGCCGGCGGCGGCCGGCGCATCCGTCAGGGTCGTTGGCGGAAGGAAGGTGCTGCCGTGACGCGTCAGCATCCCGACAATCCCATGCGCGCCGTGCGCCGATTGGAACTGGCGGGCTATGCATTGATGGCGTTGCTGTTCGGCGGCGCCGGAGTGTGGGCGTCGACCGCCCATATTGCGGGCGCCGTCATTGCACCCGGCAGCCTGGTCGTCCGTTCGAACGTCAAGAAGATCCAGCACCCGACCGGTGGCGTCGTTGCCGAAATCGACGTGCATGACGGCGACAACGTCAAAGCCGGGCAGATCGTCATGCGGCTCGACGCGACCGTGGCGCGGGCCACAGTCGGCGTCGTGCAGGTCCAGCTCGACGAATTGCGCGCGCGTCTTGCGCGGCTCATGGCGGAGCGGGACGGCGCCGATCATGTGACCTTCCCGCGCGATCTGTCGGCGCGCGACGAAGACTCGCAGATCGCGGGCACGCTCGCGGGCGAGATCAAGCTGTTCGAATCGCGCCGCCTGGCCAAGACCGGCCAGCGCTCGCAGCTCGAGCAGCGCGTCGTCCAGTCCAACGAGGAGGTGCGCGGCCTCGAAGCGCAGCAGGCTGCGAAGGAGCAGGAAATCTCGCTGGTCGACACCGAGCTGAAGGGCGTCAACGAGCTCTGGAACCGAAACCTGGTCGCGATCACGCGGCTGATGCAATTGCGGCGCGATCAGGCGCGGCTGTCCGGCGAGCGCGGTCAATACATCGCCGAGATCGCGCGCGCGAAAGGCAAGATCAGCGAGACCGAGCTCCAGATCATCCAGCTCGACAAGGATTTCACCACCGACGTGCTCAAGGACCTGCGCGAGGCGCAAGGCAAGATCGCCGAGCTGACCGAACGCCTGGTGGCGGCGCAGGATCAGCTCAAGCGCGTCGACATCGTCGCGCCGCAGGATGGCGTCGTCGATCAACTCGCCGTCCATACCGTCGGCGGCGTCATCGGCAACGGCGAGGTGCTGATGCAGATCGTTCCGCGCGGCGACGAATTGATCGTCGAGGCGAAAGTCGAGCCGCGGGATATCGATCAGGTGAAGCTCGGCGCGGACGCCGTCGTGCGCGTCCAGGCCGGCGAGGAACGCGTCAATCCCGACCTCATCGGCAAGGTCATCCTGGTGTCAGCGGACCTCGGACACGACAAGCCGGCCGCCGGAATACCGGAACGCAGCTACTACATGATCCGTGTCTCTTTGCCCCCGGGCGAACTGGCGCGCCTGAACGGACTGAAGCTGCTGCCGGGAATGCAGGCCGAAGTGTTCGTCCAGACTTATGCGCGAACACCGATGCAGTACATGATCAAGCCGCTCAGCGATCAGATGGCGCGGGTGTTTCGGGAGCGGTGATCGTCGGCCGTGCGACGGCAGGATTATCCGTTGCCGCCGCCGTCACCCCGCGCCCACGGCGCCCTGCGGCCACTGGCCGGCTTCGATCTTGGCGGCGGCGATCACCGCCTGCGTGCGGCTCTCGACGCCGAGCTTTTGCAGAATCGCGGAGACGTGCGCCTTCACCGTCGCTTCGGATACGCCAAGCTGGTAGGCGATCTGCTTGTTGAGCAGGCCTTCCGACAGCATCATCAGCACGCGCACCTGTTGCGGCGTCAGCGTCGCCATACGCGCCATCAGTTCGGCCGCCTCCGCGTCCGAGCCGGATGACAGATCGACATCGGGCGGCGTGAACACGCCGCCGCCGAGGATGCGCGAGATGGCGTCGCGCATGCCGTCGACGCTGAGCGTCTTCGGAATGAAGCCGGAGGCGCCGAACTCCATGCAGCGGCGGATCGCCATCGGATCGTCATTGGCCGAGACGACGGCCACCGGCACGCCGGGATATTGCGCGCGCAGATACATGAGGCCGGAGAAGCCGCGGGCGCCGGGCATGGACAGGTCGAGCAGGACGAGGTCGAACTCGCTGCCCTTGTCGAGCAGCGCCGCGACGTCGTCGAAGCTGCCGGCCTCGGTGCAGTCCACACGCTCCGGCAGCCCTGTGACCGCCTCGCGCAGGGCGCCGCGGAACAGCGGATGATCGTCGGCGATCATCAGCCGGTACTGCACGTCCTCGCTCACCCACGAACCCTTTCAGCCACGTCCCCGCCTCCACCGGCACCGCATACCGGCCCTTATACTATCGTTCAAGACGCGGTGTCTCGCACGGCGAATTGCCGCGCCGCGGCGGTTCAACGTTTGCTGCCGGCGAACTGGAGCACGATCTCACGCTTATGCGGCCGGCTGCGATGCTCGACCAAATAGAGCCCCTGCCAGGTGCCGAGCATCATGCGGCCGCCGGCTACCGGAACGTGCAGCGAGATGCCCGTCAGCATGGCCTTCACGTGCGCCGGCATGTCGTCCGGACCCTCGGCGTCGTGAACCCATCCGGCGTCCTCGGGGGCGAGCCGCGCGAGCGCGGTCATCAGGTCGCGCTGCACGTCAGGATCGGCGTTCTCCTGGATCGTCAGCGAGGCCGAGGTGTGACGCAGGAACGCCAGCAGCACGCCGTCCGCCGCGCCGGCCTTGGCGAGGAAGTCGGCGGCCTGGCGCGTGAACTCGACGATGCCGGCGCCGGGCGTATCGACGGTGAGGCTAGCGCGCGCGATGACCTGCGGCGCCGAGACGGCGATGTCGGACAGGCGCACGCTCAACTCTTGCGCAGCACGTCGTTCTTGATGCCGAGGATCGTCGCGACCACCCGGTCCCAAACGTCCTGGAGCATCGCCTTGGCGCGGGCGATGTCGTCATGACCGGAGGGCATGTCTCGGGTGACATCCCCCTGCGACGGCGGCGACGCCGCCGGAGGCGGCGGGATCGGCGCCGGTGGCCGCGGCGGCGACGGCTCGCGCAGTTCCTCGATCTGGTGCTTCAGCGCGGCGACCTCGTCCCTGAGACCGTTGACCTCGCGCTCAAGCGCCGACCGATTCTCGGGCACCGCCTGACAGCCCCAGCCCTCGGACCGCGCGTTGCAGTAGGCGACCTGGCCCGTCTTCAGATCGAATCGGAGGAAGCCGTCGTCGACCCGAACGAAGCTGAAGCGGTTGCCGTCGGGGGTCTGCTCCGGCTCCTTCTGGGTCTTAGCCTGTGTGCTGACCGCGGGCGACGGGGCCGGCATGGCCGGCAGCGCCTGATCGGTCTTGCCCGGCGAAACGGTCGGCGGCGCGGGCGCCGCCGGCGCCGCATCGATGATCTTCACCGGCCCATTGGGAGCGGCCGGTTGCGCCTGCGCCGCGTCGGGCTGCGGCATATCGTCAGCCAGGGTGGCCGCGCTGCCGGACAGCAGCACGGCGATCGCGAACAGCGGCATGCGCATGGTCAGAATCCTCACCGTCACAACCCTCTCGTTCGCACTCAACGCGCGAACTTTATCATCCGTGCCGCGGCTCTGAACATGCATCCTCGCCGGCAATTCCCAGGCCTTTGCCGCAACGCACGCGGACGCCTTCGGCGGCCCTGAAAAATTTTACGTTTGTTCCATGTTTCCATGCACTTAGCATTGGGTGGCGGTTTCTTGACTCATTGTGACCGCATCAGTATGGTCCGCGCGGCTTTGAGGGGCGGCGGTAGCACACGGGGCCTTTGAATCCGCGCGGGTCGAAAGCATGGCTGACGGCACGCGGGACGAAGGTGATCGAACAGAACCGCCGGACAACGAGGCCGCCCTCTCCGCGAGGCTCAAGCGTCTCGGCGAACGGCTCGATCAAACGAGCCGGCCCTCCGAAACAGGCTCCGGTCCGCGACAGGTCCACGACACCACGGCATTCGCCCGCGGTTTCCGGCTGTCGAGCGAACTGGTTGGCGGTGTGCTCGTCGGAGCGGGGCTAGGCTGGCTGCTCGATCGCTGGCTCGGAACGTCGCCGTGGGGGCTGATCGTGCTCCTGCTGCTCGGTTTCGCGGCCGGCATTCTGAATGTGATGCGGGCTGCGGGCGTTGCGCCCGACAGGAATTTGAAAGACTAAGTCTGCGCCATGGATCCAATCCACCAGTTCCAGATCGTCAACCTGTTCCCGATCGCCACGATCGGCAACCACCAGATCTTCTTCACGAACTCCGCGCTGATGATGCTCATCGCGGTGGTGCTGTTGACGGGCTTCCTGGTGATCGGCACCGCTGGCGCGCGCCCCGTCCCGGGCCGGCTGCAATCGGCGGCCGAGCTGACCTACGAATTCGTCGCCACGATGCTGCGCTCGACCGGCGGCAGCGAAGGGATGCGCTTCTTCCCCTTCGTGTTCACGATCTTCATGTTCGTGCTGCTCCTGAACATGTTCGGGCTCATCCCCTACGCGTTCACGGTCACCAGCCACATCATCATCACCGCCATTCTGGCGCTGACGGTGTTCTTCACCGTGCTGCTGTACGGCCTGTACCGCCACGGCTTCCATTTCTTCAATCTGTTCGTGCCGAAGGGCGTGCCGATCTACATCCTGCCGATGATCATCTTCATCGAGGTGTTGTCGTTCATCTCGCGCCCGATCTCGCACAGCGTCCGTCTGTTCGCGAACATGCTCGCGGGCCACATCGCGCTGAAGGTGTTCGCCGGCTTCATCATCCTGCTCGGCACCGGCCTCGGCGCCATCGGCTGGGCCGGCGGCGTCCTGCCCTTCGCGATGATCGTCGCGCTCTACGCGCTGGAGGCGCTGGTGGCGTTCCTCCAGGCCTACGTGTTCGCGATTCTCACTTGCATCTATCTCAACGATGCGATTCACCCGGGCCACTGACGGCCCGACCGCATAAGGCTAACTCAAAAGGAGCTTGGTTATGGATCCAGTGGCAGCGAAGTACATCGGCGCGGGCATCGCGGCGATCGGCATGGGCGGCGCGGGCGTCGGCGTCGGCATCATTTTCGGCAACTACCTCGCCGCGGCGATCCGCAATCCTTCGGCTGCGCAGGGCCAGTTCGGCAACCTGATCTTCGGGTTCGCCATCACCGAAGCGCTCGGCATCTTCTCGCTGCTGATCGCGCTCCTGCTGCTGTTCGCGCTCTAAGCAACGGCTGCGTCCGAGTAGCTGGAGCGACCGATGGCAGAACAGGCTCATCATTCAGGCACCGAGGCCCCGGGCGGGCAGCACGGCGGGTTCCCGCCGTTCAACTCGCAGACCTTCCCCTCGCAGCTCGTCTGGCTGGTGATCAGCTTCGTCCTGCTCTACGCGCTGATGGCGAAGTGGGCGCTGCCGCAGGTCGCGCGCGTCGTCGAGGGCCGGCAGAAGGCCATCGCCGACGATCTCGCCGAGGCCGACAAGCTCAAGCGGCAGTCGGAAGAGGCGGTCGCCACCTACGAGAAGGCGCTGGCTGACGCCCGCGCCAACGCGCAGGCAATCGCCAACGAGACCCGCGACAAGCAGGCCGCCGAGGCGGAAGCCACGCGCAAGCGGCTCGAGGACGAGCTCAACCGCAAGCTCGCCGATTCGGAAAAGACCATTGCCGCCACCAAGCAGGCGGCGATGGCCAATGTCCGCGGCATTGCCGAGGAAACCGCCTCGGCGATCGTCGAACGTCTCACCGGCGCCGCGCCCGGCCAGCAGGCCGTGGCGAACGCCGTTGCCGACGTCCTGAAGGGTTAAGGAACCGGCCGATGTTCTTCGAGGCTGAAACCTGGGTCGCGATCGGCTTTGTCGTGTTCGTCGGCCTGATGTTGTCGATCGGCGTCCACCGCACGATCGGCAAAGCGCTCGACGACCGCAGCGCCCGCATCAAGGCCGAACTCGACGAGGCCCGCAAGCTGCGCGACGAGGCGGCGGGCCTGCTCGCCGAATATCAGCGCAAGCGGCGTGAGGCCGAAGGCGAGGCGCAGCAGATCGTATCCGGCGCCAAGGCCGAGGCCGAGCGGATGGCCGTCGAGGCCAAGGCGCGGATCGAGGAATTCGTCTCGCGCCGGACCAAGATGGCCGAGACCAAGATCGCGCAAGCCGAGGCCCAGGCCGCCGCCGACGTGCGTGCCGCTGCGGCCGAGGCCGCCGTCGCCGCCGCCGAAAAGATCCTCCGGCAGGAAGCCAAGGGCGAACTCGCCAACCGGCTGATCGCCCGCGGCATCGAGGATGTCGGCAAGAAGCTGAACTGAGCGCAATTTGAGATTGACGTAAGTTATGCGTCGATAATGGCCGGGCCCTGCCCGGCCATTTTTATTTCTGGATCGGCCGCAGGGGATCGGGGTCGATGGAACTTATCCCCGCTGTTGCTAACAATGTGCGTCCGATCCGCGCGCCAGTTGCAAACGGTCTTTGCGTACCTTTGGTTGTCGCGGTATCCATGAGCATTCAGTGATTCGCCGCGTTTGGAGGCAGGCCGAGATTCCTGCCGGGATCGGAGGGACCGATGGTCATCTTCGATTGCAACGGCGTACTCGTCGACAGTGAACCGCTCGCCACGCAGGTCGCGTCGCGGGAGTTCATGCGCGCCGGCTTCGCACTGACGCCCGAGATCGTCGCCCGCTACTTCACCGGGCGGCGCCCGGCGGACATGATAGCCGATGTCGAAGCCGCCGCCGGACGTCGCCTGCCGGCCGATTTCGGCGTGCACCTCCAGACCGAGACCATCAAGCGCTTCCGCAGCGAGTTGCAGGCGACCGCGCATGCGGCGCACGCCCTATCCTGGCTGCGCGGGCCGAAATGCGTGGCCTCGTCGTCCGGCATTGACCGCATCCGCACAAGCCTCGAGACCACGGGGCTCCTGCAATATTTCGAGCCTTACCTGTTTTCGGCGAGCGAGGTCCGCACCGGCAAGCCGGCGCCCGACCTGTTCATCCATGCCGCCGCGAAAATGCGGGTGGAACCGAAGAACTGCATCGTCGTCGAGGATTCCCCGGTCGGGGTCGCCGCCGGCGTTGCGGCCGGAATGCGGGTCATCGGCTTCGTCGGCGGCAGCCATTCCGGCGCAGGGCTTGCCGCGCACCTCAAAGGCGCCGGCGCCACCGCCGTCATCACCGACATGCGGGCCCTGAAAGGCACCGTCATCGACCTCCGGGGCTGGTGAAAAGCCCGCGCGGGCGTGCTAAAGTCGCTGATCCGCCGACACGAGGATCACGCCCGATGCAGCCGATCAGAACCCGCTCAGACCTTTGGATGGATGTCGCCCTCGTGGCCTTCCTGATCGGTTTCGACGTCGTTGCGCGCGTCCTGCCGCACGCTCCCGGTGTCTGGCCGGTGGCGGCGAGCGCCCTGTTTGCCGGCCGCATGTTGCGGTGGCCCTGGCTGTCGCTGATCGTGCCGGTCGGCGCCGTGGCGGTGAGCAACGTGTTCATGCCGGGCGACCACTGGGCGGTGCTCCTCACCGTTGCGGCCGCGCTGTGCGTACCGGCCCTCCTCGGCATGCTCGCCCGCCGCTGGAACGGCATCGCGCCGACCGCGGCGGCGATGATCGCAAGTTCGCTCGTCTTCTTCGCGGCCACGAATTTCGCGGTCTGGGCCTTCGACACCCTGTATCCGCAGACCTTGCAGGGTCTGGTGCAGTGCTACGTCGCGGCCATTCCGTTCCTCGACCGCACCATCATCGGCGACCTCGCCTGGGCCGGCGCGTTCTTCGGCGGCGCCTGGCTGGTGCAGCACGGACCGGCGCTGGCCAAGCGCGCGCTCTGATCGACCGACTCGCACTATGCTGAAATGGCCGGGTTCGCCCGGCCATTTTCGTTTGGAGGCCCCGTGTTCCCTCCCGAGCGCATCGTCTGCCTGACCGAGGAGACCGTCGAGACGCTCTACCTGCTCGGCGAGGAGCGGCGCATCGCCGGCGTGTCCGGCTATGCGGTGCGGCCCGCGCGGGTGCGCAAGGAGAAGCCGCGCGTCGCAGCCTTCATCTCTGCCGACGTGCCGAAGATTCTCGCGCTCGCGCCCGACCTGGTCCTGACCTTCTCCGACCTGCAGGCCGACATCGCCGCTGAATTGATCCGCGCCAATGTCGCCGTGCACGCTTTCAACCAGCGCGACGTCGCCGGCATCCTCGGCATGATCCGGACCCTCGGCGCGCTGATCGGCGAGACGGGCAAGGCCGATGCTTTGGCCGCCTCTCTCGCCGCGCGACTCGACACGGTCCGTGCTGATGCCGCCGCGCTGCCGAAGAAGCCGCGCGTCTATTTCGAGGAATGGGACGAGCCAATGATCTCCGGCATCGGCTGGGTCTCGGAACTCGTCTCCATCGCCGGCGGCATCGACGTGTTCGGCGACGTCAGCGGCCGCAAGAGCGCGAAGGACCGCATCGTCTCGGCCGAGCAGGTGATCGCCGCCGCGCCGGACATCGTCGTCGGCTCGTGGTGCGGCAAGAAGTTCGTGCCGAAGCATTTCGCGACGCGGCCGGGTTTCGACCGCGTTCCGGCGGTTGCGACCGGCTGGCTGCGCGAGGTGAAGTCGACGATCATCCTTCAGCCGGGCCCGGCGGCGCTCACCGATGGCATCGATGCGCTGGCGGGGATCATCCGGGAATGGGCGTCAGCCCAGTAGCCGCCGCGCCTTGTCGCGCCACAGTGCGAGCCGCTCGCGCCAGGTGTCCGGCGCCTCCGGCTCGGCGAGCCGCAGGCCGACGGTCGTCACGCGGCTGCCCTCGACTTGGTGCGCCAGCAGTGCGATGGGCCCAAGCGCAACGATGTCGCCGACCCGCGCCGGCCGGCCGAGTTGCTCGATGAAGTATTGCGCGAGCGGCAATTCGGTATGCGCGGCCGCGACCTGGAGGCCGTAAATGTCGGCCAGCGCGCCGAGCGTCGCCGTGCCGGGCACGAAGAAGTCGCCGAGCAGGCGCGCATCGGGCTTGGCCGGCGGCGGCATGTCGACGAAGAAGCGGTCGAGCGCCTGCGCCTTTTCCGGCGGCGCCAGGAGGTACACGTAGTCGCCCTCGATCAGTGGCTCGGCTTCGCCGGGCGTGAGGATCTCCTCCTTGCGCACGACCATGGTCGGCCGCGCCCAGTTCGGGATCAGGCCGCGGCGCATGAACGGGCTGTTGCGCGTCACCGGATAGCCGACGATCTCGCGCGCAAGCTGAC
>Ga0187809_10001082_pt1 | contig 13280 bp, 11 predicted proteins | sample NC_wetland_sal_i_8_FD_132415 | JGI IMG/M metagenome (GOLD analysis project Ga0187809, IMG submission 132415) | Wetland sediment microbial communities from Neuse River Estuary, North Carolina, USA - ASW_4 | ecosystem: Environmental > Aquatic > Freshwater > Wetlands > Sediment | place: USA: North... | reverse complement strand
GCGAAGGTGTAGAGCACCGCATGGCTTGCCTGGAAGAGCGCCGATGCCGAGAGGAAGAGGATGAAATAAAGGCTCCTGAAAACCGGCGCCGCCCGCGGCAGTGCTTCCACCGGCTGCAGCGCCGGCCGGAACGGCGGGCCAATCCGCGGCGCCAGCAGCCAGGCTGTCACGACGATGCAGCCGGAGCCGGCGATCAGCATCCATGGGAAGACCCCCGCTCCGGCCCATCCCAAGGCCCAGCCGGCCACCACATTCATGATGAAATAGGCTACGGAACCCCATATGCGCATCTTCGCGTAGTCTGATTTGAAGCGGCGCACGCCCGAAAGGGCAAGCGAATCGCAAAGCGGCGTCAGCGGCCCCCAGAAGACGGCGTAGATGATCGAGACCAGCATCACCAGGGCGTAGCCCGGCGTGAATAGATAACCGACGGCAGCGCAAGTCGCCAAAATTGCCAGGCCGATGAGAACCGGCGCCCGGTCCGAAGCGCGATCCGCCAGAGCGGAGATGGTGGGGCCGGCGATAACGCGCGCGAACATGGGGATCGCCAGCAACGCCCCGATTTCACTGGCGAGAAATCCCGATTCGCCAAGCCACAGCGGAAGATAAGGCGTGATAAGGCTGCTCGGTATGAACACCGCCATATAGAGGACCGACATGCGCAACTCGAAGAGTTGCGGCTTCTCTCCCGGTATAAGGCCAGGCGTCCGAATGCTTCGATCCACAGCGGTCGTGTCGGTCGGCATGATGCTCCCGCTGCGGCCTGGACTCATTGCCAAGACGGCAGCGCGGCGGCTCCATACCATGCTCCGACAGCGTCGCAAGATGCCAGCGCCGCAAAAGCACCGGGCCGAACATAAATTGCGATGCTCAAACGGCGTCGTGGAAGATCACGCCGAGCGTGTAACGCTCTCCCGATCGTATCCGGCTGACGCCATGGCGCATTTTAGCGCGGTAATCGCCGCGACTGCCCTGGCGCGGTCGGTCGCAGACGGCGAAGAGCGCGCCCTCGCCCAACTTGAGCGGCGCGACTTCCACTCGCGACTGCATGCGCGGCCGCTGCTCGGTCATTACGAACTCGCCGCCGGTGAAATCCTTTCCTGCGTCGCTGAGCAGGACCACAAGCTGCATCGGAAAGACATGCTTCCCGTAGATGTCCTGATGCAGGCAGTTGTAGTCGCCCGGGCCGTATTTCAGCAGAAGCGGGGTCGGGCGTTGCTGGCCGTCGCGATGGCATAATTCGAGGAATTCATCGAAATCGTCGGGAAAGCGCGCGTCCACGCCCATGCGGCCATGCCATTCATTCGCTGTCGGCGCAAGCCGTGGGTAGAACGCGCGCCGCAGCGTCTCGACCGTTTTCGGCAACGGACGGGCGAAATATTTGTACTCTCCCTGGCCGAAGCCGTGCCGCGCCATGACGATATGGCTGCGGAACAGCCGGTCCTCCGGATAGGATGCGCGTAATTCCCGGCATTGCTGCTCTGTGAGCAGAGGTCCCGTCAGGGCGATCCCATTGGCGTTCAGTTCCTCGGCGATGCGGTCCCATTCAAGCAAAGACACCCAGCTTTCCACGTCCATCCTACGATCCCCTGTGTTGTGGACGCAGCTTAGGGCGCCGGATCGCCGGGCGCATTCCGATTCATGCGAGGTCAATCTTTACTGACGTGTTCGGGTTTGCCCTTACGCTTGGTCGAAGCAAAATCCTCGAGCTGCTTTTCGCTCATGGATTCGTACATTTCCTTCGACGCGCCTTTCAGCTCGCTTTTCTTGGTGTCGCCACGCTTGGCCGAAAGAGCGGCGCCTGCCGCCTTTTGTTGAGCTTTCGATTTCGCAGGCATCGGCTTTCTCCTTGCTCCGTTCGCAAGAAGGAACGCCTGCCACGACGCTCTGTTCCAGGCTCAAAGAGGCGTGAGGCCGAAACCGCGCATCAGGCGTCGGGTGGCGAAATCCGCCTTGCCGGAAGTGAAAAGCGCGAGATCGTCCTCTCGCGACGGCGCCGCCCGTACCATGGGCGGCAGGAGCGACAGCGCCCGCCGGGCGATGGCCTCGGCCGGATCGATCCAATCCACCGGCCAGGGAGCGGTCTTGCGCATCCGGTTGGCGAGAAAGGGGTAATGTGTGCAGGCGAGCACGACGATATCCGTCCGCCGTCCTTCCAGTTCGACGAAACAAGGCGCGATTTCGGCTCGAACGGCTTCCTCATCGACGAAGCCGTCGCGCATATAGGTTTCCGCCAGCGCCGCGAGCCGGTCCGAGCCGACGAGGCGGACATGGCATTTCGTCGCCCATTGGTGGATGAGGTCCCGCGTATATTGCCGCTTCACCGTGCCGGGCGTCGCCAGCACCGAGACAAGACCAGATCGGGTACGCTCCGCCGCCGGCTTTATTGCCGGTACAGTGCCAACAAATGTTTCACCCGAAAAGACCTGGCGAAGCGTGTCTATCACCAGCGTCGAAGCCGTGTTGCAGGCGATGATCGATAGCGCCGGGCGAAAGCGTTCGAGCAGTCCGCCGAAAACGCCGATGATGTGCTGCCTGAGCGCCGGCTCTTCCCACGCACCGTAAGGAAAAGCGGCATCGTCCGCGGCATAGATGAAACGCCGGTCGGGCATCAGCACGCGTGCCTCGCGCAACACGGTGAGGCCGCCGACGCCGGAATCGAAAACCAGGATCGGCGCGTCATTCATTCGTTCGATTCGCTTCTCGATCCTGGTTTGCGCTGCCGTCCGCCATGTTCGTCATCCGCCCTCGCCTTGCGCTCGGGATAGCCCGTGCCGCGCGGCTCCTTCGGCGAGAAATAGTCGAGCGAGGCGACGACGCCGCGCAGGACCTTAATCTCGGCCTCGGCAAAACCCGGCCGTGTCAGGACGGCGCGAAGATTGTCGACCATTTTCGGCTTTTTGGCGGCTGGGCGGAAATAGCCCCGCGCCTCAAGCGCTTCCTCCAGATGGTTGAAAAGCCCGATCAGGTCCGCCTTTTCCGCTGGCCGCATCTCGGGACCGGAAAAAGCAGTCTGCGTCTCGCTTTCCAGGCCAGACTTCATCCATTCATAGGCCATGAGCAGGACGGCCTGGGCGATGTTAAGCGAGGCGAAAGCCGGATTGACCGGAAAGGTTACGATCTCGTCGGCGAGCCCGACCTCCTCATTGTCGAGCCCGAAGCGCTCGCGGCCGAAAAGGATGCCCGTTTTCTGGCCTGTCGTGAAGCGAGCCCGAAGCGCCCTGCCAGCTTCGACCGGTCCTCGCACCGGCTTGAAATTGTCGCGGGCGCGAGCCGTCGTGGCGAAGACGAAATTGAGATCGGCGATTGCGGACGCCAAATCGTCAAACACCGTTACATTGTCGATGACGTGGTCGGCGCGGCTCGCCGCCGCCCTCGCCTTTTCATTGGGCCAGCCGTCGCGCGGATTGACCAGCCGCAGTTCGGAAAGGCCAAAATTCGCCATGGCCCGCGCGACCATGCCGATATTCTCGCCAAGTTGCGGCTCGACGAGGATGATCGCCGGCCCTTCGGTCATGAGGATGCGGTCTTGATCGGCGCCAGTCATTTTATCGGGATGTTTGCCTGTTTTGTGCGTCCCTGCCATATTCCGGGCGGAAAATGAAGCCTCAGCGAGCGGTTCCGCCATGAACACCGAGCTTGCCCAGCGCATCCGTTCCATTCTCGCTGAGCAGAGGAATGCCGAAGAGAAACCCATGTTCGGCGGCATGTGCTTCATGCTGGACGGAAATATGACCGTCGCCGCGCGGAGAGATGCCAGCCTGCTTGCCCGCATCGGAGGAAAAGAGGCGGAGCGGGCCGTGACCGAGCCAGGCGTCGAGCACATGGTGATGCGGGGCCGGAAGATGAAAGACTATATCGTTGTCGCAGCCGACCGGCTTGACGATGCCGCGCTTCAAAAATGGATCGGGCTCGCGTTGGCTTTCGTCGGCGCGCTTCCCGCCAAAGGCTGATCGCCTTCCAGGGAAAGCGGCAAGGCTTTCTCGCCGGCACAGCCCGTTTCCGTTTGCGCGCGGGGCTGCGGGTGCTATAGGGGCGCGAACGACCCTCCCAACAGATTTCCTGGAGACTGCCATGGCCAAGATCAAAGTCGCAAATCCTGTCGTCGAACTCGACGGCGACGAGATGACCCGCATTATCTGGCAGCTCATCAAGGACAAGCTGATCCATCCCTATCTCGACATTGATCTCGATTATTACGACCTCGGCGTCGAGCATCGCGACGCAACCAATGACCAGGTGACGGTGGATGCGGCGGAAGCTATCAAGAAATATGGCGTCGGCGTCAAATGCGCGACGATCACCCCCGACGAAGCGCGCGTCAAGGAATTCAATCTCAAGAAGATGTGGAAGTCGCCGAACGGCACGATCCGCAATATCCTCGGCGGCGTGATTTTCCGCGAGCCGATCATCTGCCGCAACGTGCCGCGCCTCGTGCCCGGCTGGACCAAGCCGATCGTCATCGGCCGCCACGCATTTGGCGACCAATATCGCGCCACCGATTTCCGCTATCCGGGCAAAGGCAAGCTGTCGATCAAGTTTGTCGGCGAGGACGGCGAGGTGATCGAGCATGAGGTCTTCGACGCGCCGGGATCGGGCGTGGCGATGGCGATGTATAATCTCGACGATTCCATCCGCGATTTCGCCCGCGCGTCGCTGAATTACGGCCTTCTACGCAATTATCCGGTCTATCTCTCGACCAAGAACACCATCCTCAAGGTCTATGACGGCCGCTTCAAGGACATCTTCCAGGAAGTCTACGAGAAGGAATTCGAGGCGGAGTTCAAGGCGCGCAAGCTCTGGTACGAGCATCGTCTGATCGACGACATGGTCGCTTCCAGCCTGAAATGGTCGGGCGGCTATATCTGGGCCTGCAAGAACTATGATGGCGACGTACAGTCCGACACCGTGGCGCAGGGCTTCGGCTCGCTCGGCCTGATGACGTCGGTGCTGATGACGCCGGACGGGAAGACGGTCGAGGCGGAAGCCGCCCACGGCACCGTGACACGGCACTACCGCCAGCACCAGAAGGGCGAGGAAACCTCGACCAATTCGATCGCCTCGATCTTCGCCTGGACGCGCGGCCTGGCGCATCGCGCCAAGCTCGACGGCAACGAAAGTCTCAAGAACTTCGCCGACAAGCTTGAAAAGGTCTGCGTCGCCACCGTCGAAAGCGGCTCGATGACCAAGGATCTGGCGCTCCTGATCGGACCCGACCAGCCTTGGCTCTCCACCACCGGCTTCCTCGACAAGGTAGACGAAAATTTGCAGAAGGCGATGGCCTGACAATAAACCCTTAGGTTTCAGACGAATCACAGGCGGGGGCGTTCGGAACGTCCTCGCCTTTTTTGCATCTGCACCGTGACGGCGGGAAGAGCGGAGTGCAGGAAAGAGAATGCGCTCTGTCTCTCCGATTGCGGGTTAGGCCGCTTCGGCGAGCGCGGCGGAAACCGCATTGATGGCGGCATCGGCTTTGGCGCCGTCGGGGCCGCCGGCCTGCGCCATGTCCGGCCTGCCGCCGCCGCCCTGTCCGCCAAGCGCGGCGGACGCCTTGCGGACGAGATCGATGGCGGAGAATTTCCCCATCAGATCGTCAGTGACGCCGACGACGACGCTCGCCTTTCCATCCTCTCCGACGCAGACAAAGGCGACAACGCCCGAGCCGAGCGATTTCTTGCCTTCGTCGGCAAGCGACTTCAGGTCGCGCGGCGCCACTCCTTCGACGACGCGCCCGAGGAATTTCGTGCCGCCGACGCTCACGGCTTCCGAACCGCCTGCGGCTGTACTTCCCGAGCCGCCGCCAAGCGCCAGTTTCTTGCGCGCTTCGGTAAGTTCGCGCTCGAGCTTGCGGCGCTCTTCGATGAGTGCCTCGATCCGCGTCGCCACGTCGGAAGGCGCAACCTTCAGCGTCAAGGCAACGGCCTTCAGACGCTTGTCCTGCTCATCGAGGTATTTGCGCGCCGCTTCCCCGGTCAATGCTTCAATGCGGCGAACACCGGCCGCGACCGGGCTGTCGGAAACAATGCGCACCAGGCCAATGTCGCCGGTAGCGGAGACATGGGTGCCGCCGCAAAGCTCGATCGAATAGGGCCGGTTGGCTTTCTCACCATGCAGGCCCGTGCCCATGGAGACCACTCGCACCTCATCGCCGTATTTCTCGCCGAACAACGCCATCGCGCCCTCGGCGCGCGCGTCGTCCACGGACATCAGCCGGGTTGTCACCGGGCCGTTCTGGACAACGATCTCGTTCGCCATGGCCTCGACCTGTTCGAGCTCGTCCGCCGCAATCGGCTTGTTGTGCGAAATGTCGAAGCGAAGCCTGTCCGGCGCGACGAGCGATCCCTTCTGCGCCACATGCGTGCCCAGCACCTCGCGCAGCGCCTCATGGATAAGATGAGTGGCCGAATGGTTGGCGCGAAGCTTCGAGCGGCGGGCGTGATCGACCTCCAGCTCGACCGCGATGCCGGTTCCTACCGTTCCCTGCTTCACAAGCCCGGTATGGACGAAAACGCCATCGCCGCGCTTTTGCGTATCGGTGATCTCAATAACGAGATGATCGCCATACATAATGCCGGTGTCGCCAAGCTGGCCGCCGGATTCGCCATAGAAAGGCGTCTGGTTGACAACGATGCCGACACTTTCGCCCTCCCTGGCCTCATCCACCAGCGCGCCGTCCCTCACGAGCGCCGTGATGACGCCTTCCGCCTTTTCCGTCTCGTAGCCGAGGAATTCGGTCGGGCCGACGCGGTCACGCACGGTGAACCAAATGCCGTCGGTCTTCGCCTCGCCGGAGCCGGCCCAGCTCGCGCGCGCTTCCGCCTTCTGCCGCTCCATTGCCGCGTCGAAGCCTTGCAGATCGACATCGATGCCGCGCTGGCGCAGCGCATCCTGCGTGAGGTCGAGCGGGAACCCATAAGTATCGTAGAGCTTGAATGCCGTCTCGCCGTCGAGTCGATCGCCATTGGACATGTTTTCGGTAGCGTCCGAAAGCAGGCCAAGGCCGCGCGCTAGCGTCTTGCGAAAGCGCGTTTCCTCAAGCTTCAGCGTCTCCGTGATCAGCGGCTCGCCGCGGACGAGTTCCGGATAGGCCTGGCCCATCTCGCGCACCAGCGCCGGCACGAGCCGCCACATCAGCGGCTCGTTCGCGCCGAGAAGCTGCGCATGGCGCATGGCGCGGCGCATGATCCGCCTCAGCACATAACCCCGGCCCTCATTGGAGGGTAGGACGCCGTCGGCGATCAGGAAGCTCGACGCGCGCAGATGGTCGGCGATAACGCGATGGCTGGCGCGGTTCTTCCCTTCCGCCAGGACGCCGGTCGCCTCCTCGGACGCCTTTATAAGCGACCGGAAGAGATCGATGTCGTAATTGTCATGCACGCCCTGGAGCACGGCGGCGATGCGCTCCAGCCCCATGCCTGTGTCGATCGAGGGGCGCGGCAGATCGATGCGCTCTTCCTTCGACACCTGCTCGAACTGCATGAAGACGAGATTCCATATCTCGATGAAGCGGTCGCCATCCTCGTCGGCGCTTCCGGGAGGGCCGCCCGGGACTTCCGGACCATGGTCATAGAATATCTCGGAACAGGGCCCGCAGGGGCCGGTGTCGCCCATGGCCCAGAAATTATCGCTCGTCGCGATGCGGATGATGCGCTCGTCCGGCAGGCCGGCGACCTTCTTCCAGAGATTCGCCGCGACATCGTCGGTGTGATAGACCGTGACCGTGAGGCGCTCCTTCGGCAGGCCGAATTCCCTGGTCAGCAGGCGCCAGGCAAGTTCGACGGCGAGCTCCTTGAAGTAATCCCCGAAGGAGAAATTGCCGAGCATCTCGAAGAAGGTATGGTGCCTGGCCGTATAGCCGACGTTGTCGAGATCATTGTGCTTGCCGCCGGCGCGGACGCATTTCTGCGATGTCGTGGCGCGGGAATAAGGCCGCTGCTCGAGGCCGGTGAAAACGTTCTTGAACTGCACCATGCCGGCATTGGTGAACATCAGCGTCGGATCATTGCGCGGCACAAGCGGGCTGGATGGAACGACCTGGTGGCCGTTCTTCCGAAAATAGTCGAGAAAAGTCGACCTGATCTCGTTGACGCTGCTCATACTCTTCAAACCCTTAGGGGCCGCTGGAACGGCCAGAAAATGGATCAGGCCTTGTAGCGTCAGCCTCTTTTCCTGTCCAGAAACGCGAACGGGCTGCAAACAAGGAATGAGGTCGCTGCGGCTCCCAAACGAAACCGCCGGCGGAAAGCCGGCGGTCTTGAATTCGGACTTCAGCAAAAGCGGACGACAGACTACATGCCCGCCACTTCGTCGGCGCCATCGAGATCGCCCGGCCCGCCATTCTCCAGGAAACGCTCGGCGATCAGCCCGGCATTCTGGCGCAACGCCAGCTCGATCTCCTGCGCCGTCTCGGGATTGTCGCGCAGGAAAAGCTTGGCGTTCTCGCGCCCCTGCCCGAGGCGCTGGGAATTGTAGGAAAACCACGCGCCGGACTTTTCCACGACCCCCGCCTTGACGCCGAGGTCGATAAGTTCCCCGGTCTTGGAAACGCCCTCGCCATACATGATGTCGAATTCGACCTGTTTGAAGGGCGGCGCGAGCTTGTTCTTGACGACCTTGACGCGTGTCTGGTTGCCGACCACCTCGTCGCGGTCCTTGACCGAGCCGATGCGGCGGATGTCGAGGCGGACGGAGGCATAGAATTTCAGCGCGTTGCCGCCCGTCGTCGTCTCCGGAGATCCGAACATGACGCCGATCTTCATGCGGATCTGGTTGATGAAGATAACCATCGTGTTGGAGCGCGAGATGGAGGCTGTGAGCTTCCTGAGCGCCTGGCTCATCAGCCTCGCCTGCAAGCCGGGCAGCGAATCGCCCATCTCGCCCTCGATTTCCGCGCGCGGCGTCAGCGCCGCCACCGAATCGACGACGAGGACGTCGATAGCCCCCGAACGCACCAGCGTGTCGCAGATCTCGAGCGCTTGCTCGCCCGTGTCGGGCTGCGATATCAGCAGGTTCTCGAGATCGACGCCGAGCTTGCGGGCATAGACCGGGTCGAGCGCATGTTCCGCATCGACGAAGGCGCAGATGCCGCCCCGCTTCTGCGATTCCGCTACCGTATGCAGCGCAAGCGTCGTCTTGCCCGAGCTTTCAGGCCCGTAAATCTCGATGATGCGGCCCCGTGGCAATCCGCCCACGCCGAGCGCAATGTCGAGACCGAGCGATCCCGTCGGGATGGTCTCGATCTCCACCACCTGGTCGTTCTGGCCGAGCCGCATGATCGAGCCCTTGCCGAAGGCCCGCTCGATCTGGGAAAGTGCCGCGTCCAGAGCCTTTGATTTATCCACCGAATCGTCCTCAACAAGCCGCAATGTATTCTGAGCCATGATATACACCCCTTGAGCGTCAATGAAGGCTGGACATGGCGATGTCCCAAAGTTTTTGTACTCTTTTTGTTCCTATTATGCAAGAGGGCTCATGCTCTTGGTTTCACATAGAAAATAAAATCATGTTCTTTTTTCGTTCATCGTTGCCATCGCTTTTGGATTGTACAGCGCGCGGTTCCGGTAGCGCGGCAATCGCCGCGCGGAGAGCAGCGGAGGGTCGGCGATGACGAAACCCACGCTCATCGCGCTCGGCGGCGCGCATGTCGATCGCCGCGGCAAGGTTGCCGGGCGCTATATTCCCGGCGCGTCCAATCCCGGCATCATGCGCGAGGAGATCGGCGGCGGCGCGTTCAACGCTCTTCGCAACGCCGTCCAGCGCGGCGTGGCGGGATCGATCGTTTCGCTGCGCGGCGGCGACACAGCCGGGGAAAGCGTCGCGCGCGCCATTGAAGCTGCGGCTATAAGAGACCTTTCCGCCACCTTCCTCGACAGGGCGACGGCGAGCTACACGGCGCTCATCAATAGCGAGGGCGACGTAATCGCAGGGCTGGCGGACATGGCGCTCTATGAGCTTTTCCCGAAGCAGATCATGCGCCGCGCCACCCGCGACGCAATCCAGGCCGCCGACTCCGTCCTTGCCGACGCCAATCTGCCGGCGGCGGCGCTGACGCGGATTGCGAGTTTCGCGGCCGGCAAGCCCCTCTTCGGCATCGCCATCTCGCCGGCCAAAGTGGTCCGGTTCAATGATGTGCTCCCTGCCTTGTCCATACTGTTCATGAACCGGCGCGAGGCCGCGATGCTCTGCGAAGCGCCGGCCGACCTGTCCTCCCTGGAACTCGTCGACAAGCTGCGGAAAAAAGGCCTGAGAGGCGGCGTCATTACGGCGGGCAGCGCGGGGATCGTCGCTTTTCTATCGGGCTGCACCGTCTCGCTCCAGCCGCCTCCCCTTCCCGGTACAAGCGACGCGACCGGCGCGGGCGATGCGCTTGCCGGTTCGACGATCGCGGCGATGATGCGCGGCCTGCCGCTTCCGGAAGCCCTGCGGGAGGGCGCAGCCGCCGCGGCAGCCACCGTAACGGAGCAGACTGCCGTCGCGCTGCTGGGGCAAGAGCGCTTTCGCGAAATCCTGGCCGACGTCCCCGAGTGCGAGACAATCGGCCAAGTTTAGCGCTTTTGCGCCTCAACCCTCGGTAATGGGCGTCAGGAAAATCTCGACGCGTCGGTTCTGCGCGCGGCCCGCTTCCGTCGCATTGGTCGCCACCGGGTCGGCCTTGCCGAAGCCTTGAATGGCGAAGCGGCGGCCGTCGATACCTTGCGCCTGCAGATAGGAGGCGACGGACTGCGCGCGCCGCTCAGACAGCGCCAGATTGTAGGAATCGCTGCCGGTAGAATCCGTGTAGCCGTCAACGTCGACCAGCGTCCGGTTGAACTTCCTGAGGACGAGCGCCACGGAATTGAGCGTTGGATAGAAGCCCGGCATGATCGCGTCCTGGTCGGTCTGGAAGGTGATGTTGGACGGCATATTGAGGACGATGCGGTTGCCCTCGCGCGTCACTGAGACGCCCGTGCCACGCAATTGCGCGCGCAATTCGGCTTCCTGGTTGTCCATATAGACCCCTACCGCGCCGCCGGCGAGCGCGCCGATACCGGCGCCGATCAGTGCGTTGCGGCGATCGTTTCCGCCGGCCAGAAGGCCGAGCCCGGCGCCGGCCGCGGCGCCCAATATCGCCCCGCCCGCCGTATTGGAAAGCTTCTGCTGGCCGGTATAGGGGTCGGTCGTGCAGGCGCACAGAAACACGCCGGCCATCATGGCCGCAATCATCCTCATCTTCATCGAATCCCTCACTTCGAATCGGTGTGCAGTCAACAAATCGTGGCCTAGCCGGCTTTTCGGGCAAAATAAGGCGGCGACGAATACCGCCTCCGGGCAGGCGCGGTTCACGTGGTCAGCGGCTGAAACCGCCCCGCCGGCGCCGCGTCCAATTCCGCCCAGTCGATTTCCTCCTCCAGGCGATGATAGGCCTCGTCGCCGATCACGCCGTCGGCGCGGAGCTTCTGCAGCGCGCATCGCTGATGCTCGATCGCGCGAAGGCGCAGTTCGTCATATTCCGTGGCGCCCTGCGGGTTCTCGCTGTCCTTCGCGACAATCAGGGCCGCGGAATATTGCTCGCGCACGCCGAGGGCGGCGCCGGTCCGGCTTTCCGGCAAACTGTCTATCGCCGCCTGCAGGATCGCGACGCGGGCCCGCGACACATCTTCCTCCACCGATCGATCAACGCCGAAGTTCAACAGGCGCATCAGCGGCGCCAACGTCATACCCTGGATAACGAGCGTGCCAAGAACGACGCAGAACGCCGTGAGGACGATCGGGTCCCGCGCAGGGAAATTGATCGGAAGGGCAAAGGCCGTCGCCAGCGTGACCAGGCCGCGCATGCCGCACCAGCCGACCAGCACGTCGCCGCGCAATTGCGGCGGAGACCCGCCAATGAGCCGCGGATGGGCCGCCTTCCAGTTGCGGGCAATCGTGCCGCAGAAGAAAACCCATAGAAGCCGGACGAAAATCACGGTCAGCAGAACCAGCCCCGCGAGCGCGAACGCCTCCGTGCGACTCTCGCCGGAAAGTCGATCAAGGATTGGCCCGGCCTGCAGCCCCATCAGCGCAAAGGCCAGCACGTTGAGGACGAACACGGCGGTTTCCCACACCGAATAGGAACTGATCCTGTTGCGGGCCGGCATGCTTCGTGGAGCGACCTGCGCCAGCGTCATCGCATAGGCGACCATGGTGACAATGGCGGAGAGCCCGACCCGCTCCGCGAGCAGCCAGACACCGAACGTGCCCACGAATTGCAGCACCGTCCCGCTCGCGGCGTCGTGCACAGGCGTGGTGAGCAGGAGATAGAGGCGGCCTAGAAGATAGCCTGCAACGACGCTGCCGAGAGCGAGCAGGACCGTCGGCGCGACGTCGGAAGCGGCCAAGGCGCCCACGGTGGCAACCACGGCCATCCGGTAGACAAGCAGCGCCGTTGCATCGTTGAGCAGACTTTCGCCCTGCAGCACCGCCAGGATGCGCCGGGGCGGACGGAATTGGCCGAGCACGGCTGCAGCGGCGGCCGCATCGGGCGGCGCGACGATTGCGCCGAGCGCGATCGCCGCGGTCATCGGTAGCCCGGCGAAGCTCCAGCCGACCCAGGCGACCGCGGCCGTCGTCAGGATAACGGCCACGATCGCAAGCGAGGTCAGCGACAGGGCGTAGCGCTTCAGGTCTCTGGGCGAGGTGTCGAAGGCGGCGTCCAGAAGCACCGGCGCGATGAAGAGCGCGAGCGCAAGCTGCGGATCGATCTCGATTTTCGGCGCGAACGGCAGGAAAGCGACGGCCGCTCCGGCAAGCGCCAGAAGCGAAGGGTAAGGGACGCCCACGCGCCGCGCAAAGCCCGCAAGGAGCACCGCACCCAGAAGCAGTATCAGCGTGACCTCGAAAAGAGCCATCCGAACTCCATCAATCCGGACGAAACAACGCGACAGCATAAGCCGCGGCGAAACTGGCTGCGACATGTCTCTCGGCACATGGCTGATTTTTTCACAGCGACGGAGAAACCCAACCGAACGGCGAAAGCTGATCCGTCCCGCGATCCCCGGGTCGGGAACATTACGTCGATTTAATGTTCCTGGCGGATTCCTGCCGCATTTGGGATGATGTTTCAGGGTCGTTCACGTCCCGGTTACAGGCGGAAACAATCCCACTTTCCGGCTCGGGGGAAATAGAAAAAAGCAGAAGGGAATAAGGGGATGAGACCCTCACATTCGATTCTTGGAGCCATTGCCCTCACCAGCGGAATTGCGCTCGCCACGTCCGGTGCATTCGCGCAAAGCGCCAACGCCAACGCGCCGACCGGCATATGG
>Ga0187809_10001081_pt1 | contig 13281 bp, 20 predicted proteins | sample NC_wetland_sal_i_8_FD_132415 | JGI IMG/M metagenome (GOLD analysis project Ga0187809, IMG submission 132415) | Wetland sediment microbial communities from Neuse River Estuary, North Carolina, USA - ASW_4 | ecosystem: Environmental > Aquatic > Freshwater > Wetlands > Sediment | place: USA: North... | reverse complement strand
TGCCGAGATCGCCTGGCTGACCGATCTGATCGGCGCGGAGGCCACCATCCGGTTGATGGAGCTGCGCGGCGGCACCAACACCTATGTGCCGCAGTATTTCTCCGCTGACATGGAGCTGGCGCAGAAGCTGGGCGCAGCGGCGGCGAAGGAACTGGTGGCGCGGTTCGGCGGCGGCCGGATCCGCATCCCGGCGTGCAAGTGGTGGCGCGCACGGGTTTACGAAGCACGCGGCATGACATATCCGCAGATCGCCTTGAAGCTTGGCGCCAGCGACATCAGTGTCTGGCGCTGGCTGCATCCGGAAAAGGCGCCGGTGTCCCAACTCAGCCTGGCGCTGCCGGAACGCGATTGACCTACGCGTGTAGGTAAAGCCGAGCGGGGCTGACCCGCTATCCCTGGTTCTTGTTCTGCCCGCGTCGCCATCCGGCCCGCGGGCATTGATACGCCGGGGGCCGCTCGATGATTACGACGCCGAAGGGCATTCGCCGCAACAATCCGCTGAACCTGATGCGCACCGTGCCGCGCCAAGGCTGGGCGGGCGCGGTGCCCGACAGCCAGATCGACGGCGACAGGGAAGAAATGTTCGTCGAACCGCTCTGGGGCCTGCGCGCCGGAGCGATCGTGCTGCTGAACGACGAACGGCGCCGCCATCTGCGGACGGTGCGGCAGATCTTCACCAGCTGGGCACCGCCAATCGAGAACGACACGGAAGCCTACATCCGGAACATGGCCGACTGGCTGGGCGTGCAGCCGGATGACCCGCTGGATCTGCGCGACAGGGTGTTGCTGGCCAACACGCTGAAGGCGGCCACGCGGCAAGAGGACGGCGAGCAGCCTTACCCCGACGAAGTGATCCAGGCGGCGGCGGATGCGGCCCTTGAGGCCGTGCCGGCGCCGCATCCTGTTCCTCCAACCCAGAGAGCGTGATGAACGGAAACGTAACCAACTACAAGCTTGGCGACCGGCTGAAGGAGCTTTCGTCCTACAGCGGGATCCTGATCGTGTTGCTGACCACTGTGCTGCCGCAGGTGGTGACGCCCGACCAGGTCATTCACGTGATGATGCCGGTCGGCGCGGTTCTCGGCGCGCTGCTGTTCTTCCTGCCGGAGAACCGCACCGTGATCACGGCCGAGCACGTGTTCGCGGCGATCGACAAGACGATGCCGGCCGCCTACCGCGTGGCTCTGCCGCCCGATCCGGCGACTGCATCGCCGGGCATCACCAACAGCGTCAGTCTCGCCGCGGTGGGCAAGGCGGCGATGGTGTTGGGGATGCTGGCGTTCCTGGCGCCGCTGCTGTCGGCCTGTGGCGCCGGTGGGCAGCTTACGCCGCAGGCGCAAGCGGTGATCGGTGCGATGTGCAAGCTGGACGGCGTGGCGCAGCCGATCGCCGTGACGATTGCGCCGACCGTGCTACCGCAGCTCACGCCGGCGGCGAGCATCGACAATGCCCTGGTGCATCCCGCGGTGGTCGCGGCGTGTAACGCGATCGGCGGCACGCCGGTGGGCGTGCAAACCGAGGCGGTTCCCGCCGCGCCGGCTGCGCCGGTCGTGACAGCGCCGCCGCCGGCGACGGCTCCGCCAGCAGCGCCCTCGGCCACGAACTGACGCGAGGCGACGTGGACGAAGCCGACGTCGCGGATGGTGTGTTGGAGCGCGCAATGGACAGCGCGCTCCAACAGCTTCGAAGCGCTGCCGAGCGACGGGCGGCGATGGATGCCGGGCTGGTCTGCATGGCGTGCGGCGAGGCTATCCCGGAAGAACGGCGGCGCGCGCTGCCAGGCGTGTGCACCTGCGTGCCGTGCCAGGAAAAGATTGAGCGGGGCATGGGGCGGTGATCGAGATCTGGCAAGCGGCTGCCGGGGTGGCGGCCAGCGTGGTGATCGTGACCGGCGGCGTGGTGGCCGCGGTCCGGCCGCTGCTGCGGTCGGAGTTCGTGCCCCGCACGCAGCATAGCGAGCTGGAACACCGGGTGGCGGAAGTGGAGAAGCACTTGCCCGGCGTCCCGACCGGCCAGGATGTGCGCGATCTGACCACCAGGCTCGGCAGAGTCGAAACCGATGTCGCGGTGGCACGCACGTCGATCGAGGGTTGGGGGGCGGGCCTGAACCGCGTCGAACGCATGCTTGGGCTGCTGTACCAGCACCAGCTGTCGAAGGGGGGAGAGCAGCAGTGACGAGCCTGAGCGAAGTGCTGGCACAGGACCGGCGCCTGGTCGTTCTACGCACGCTGGAAGAAGCGCCGGGATACCAGCTGAACGAAGGCGCGCTGGAGCACGTGCTGAACTATCTCGGCCACCAGGTCGGCCGGGACATGGTGCGCGCGGATCTGCAATTCCTGCTGGACCACGACCTGGTGCGCAAGGAAATCCTCCGGCCGCCATCCGGGGAGTTGTGGCTGCTGAAGCTGACCAACGCCGGCGGTGAAGTGGCGCGCGGCCGGCCACATCCAGGCGTCGCGCGGCGGGATCCGGACTGAGCCATGGCTCGCGCATCCAGCATCGACCAGCTGCCGGAGACAGTGCGGGCGGAGATCGGCCGGCTGCGGCAGAACGGCCGCACGATCGACGACATCCTGGCGCATCTGCGCAAGATGGACGGCATCGCGCCGGTCAGCCGCAGCGCGCTCGGTCGCCACCTGCAGCACATGGAGAAGCTGGGCGAACGGATACGCCGATCGCGCCAGGTCGCCGAGGCGCTGGTGAAGGAACTCGGCGACGCACCCGAGTCACAAGCCGCCCGCGTCAACATCGAGCTGATCCACAACGCGGTGCTGGAGCTGTTCATGAACGCGGAGAGCGGCGAGGACATCGACGAAAGCGGCAAGGCGGCGCTGGCGGGCAACCCGGAAGGCGTGATGATGCTGGCGAAGGCGCTGGATCATTTGACGCGGGCCAGCAGCAAGAACCTGGAGTTCATCCGGCTTGCCGAGGACCGCGCGACGGCGAAGGCGAAGCGGGAAGCCGCCCAGGCGGTGGACACGGTCGGACGGGAGAAGGGACTCACCGCCGCGACGGTGAATAGCATCAAGGCGGCGATCTTTGGCGTGAAGGCGAAGGCGCCGGCGCATGGGTGAACGTAAGCCCGGCCGGCCATCCGGCATGATTGGAGTTCGGCCCATCTTCCTCTCGGCTTTCATGCCGGGGAAGCCGGTTCCGACGTTGAGCGACTGCCTGGTCGAACGCTCCTATGAGCGCCCGTGGCTGCTGGACATCTGGGAGCCGATCAACACCAAGGCGCCGTCGCCAAGCCGCTGCCTTCCCTACTGCTGCTACGTGCGCACGGTGATTTTCTATCACCGGCCATATGTGCAGAAGCCGCCGACAGGTTGGCGGGACCAGCAGGGACGCTTTCACCGTAGCGAAGGTGGGTCGTTCGCCGACTATGGCCAGGTCGAAACGCGGTTGAGCTGGGACGATGTGGTCGAATTCGACGGCGAGCAGTTCGAGATCGGCGGCGGCACCGTCGTCTGGCGGCTCGGCCGGTGGTGGGCGTACCGCTGGGCACGCCGACGCCAGCCGCAAAGGATGGCGGCATGATCGGCGTCCAATGGCAACAGCCGCCGGCGGCGGCGGTCACCGGATTGCCTGCTGAGCCACCCGGCGGCAGCTGGCACAGAGTGGATGGCTGCGTTGCGGTGCGTCACCTGGCGGACGGCTGGGTTGTCATCGCGCTGTTCGTGGATGGCGAGTGGCGAACGCGGGGCGTCTCGCCCATGGCCGCGGCAGTCATAGCGCGCGAAATCGCACGCCATGACTGATCTGCACGATACCGATGGCACCATGGAGGCGTTCGGCAATTGCCTGCGCCAACTCAGCAACGACAGCAGGCCGGAGAACCGCGCGGCAGATCATCTGCTGCGCCTTGATCTGAACGATACCTGGCGTTTCGCCTACCAGAATCGCCAGGCACTGAGCGTCACCAATGCCGCTTGACGCCGCCGCGCTGCCCGACGTCTTCCTGCCCTACCAGCAGGAACTGTGGACCTCGGTATCCACCCACGCGGTCACCGCCGTGGAGAAGAGCCGGCGCACCGGCTACAGCTGGGCGGTCGCCGCGATCGCGGTGGAGTTCGCCGCCAAGGCGCGGTCAGAGGGCGGCATGGACGTCCTCTACATGGGCTACGAGCGGGAAATGACCCGCGAGTTCATCGGCTATGTCGCGGATTGGGCAAAGCTGTTCGGGCAGGCCGCCGGCGAGGTCGAAGAGTTCCTGTTCGACGATCCGGACCATCCGGAGCGCGAGATCAAGGCGTTCCGTGTCCACTTCGCCAGCGGCTTCGAAGTGGTGGCGCTGCCCAGCGTGCCGCGTGCCCTCCGTGGTAAGCAGGGCCTGGTGATCCTGGACGAAGCGGCGTTCATGGATGATCTCGCCGAGGTGCTGAAGGCCGCCTTCGCCCTGCTGATCTGGGGCGGCAAGGTGGTGGTGATCAGCACCCACAACGGCGACACCAATCCGTTCGCCGTGCTGGTCAACGATATCCGCGCGGGGCGCCGGCCATACAACCTGCTGCGCTGCACGTTCGACGATGCACTGGCGCAGGGCCTCTACAAGCGCATCTGCCTGAAGGCAGGAAAGACCTGGTCGCCGGAAGCCGAGGCCGCATGGCGGCAGGAGATCATCAACTTCTACGGCGACGGCGCCGACGAAGAGCTGCACGTCATCCCGAATCCTTCCAGCGGCAGCTACATCCCCTCGCCGCTGATCGAGGCGCGCATGCGGCCGGACATCCCGGTGCTGCGGCTGGAACGCGATGCTGCCTTCAGCCTGTGGCGCGAGCCGCTGCGGCGCGACGATATCGCCGCGTGGATCCGCGCCGAGCTGGACCCGGTGCTGAAGACGCTGGATCCCAAGCTGCCGCACGTGTTCGGCTTCGACTTCGCCCGCCGCGGCGACCTGTCCAGCTTCCTGCCGCTGGCGATCCAGCCCAACCTGGTGCGCCGCGTGCCGTTCCTGCTGGAGATGCGCCGCATCCCCTTCGCCCAGCAGCGCCAGGTGCTGTGGCACGCCATCGCCGCGCTGCCGCGCAAGCGCGCCGGCAAGATGGACGCCGGCGGCAACGGCATGCAGCTGGCCGAGGAAACCGTGGAGCACTTTGGCAGCTGGATCGAAGCCGTGATGCTGACCGAACCCTGGTACCGGGAGAACATGCCGCCCTATAAGGCGGCCTTCGAAGACGGCACGATCGAGCTGCCGCGCGACAGCGGCGTGATGGACGATAACCGCGCGCTGAAGCTGGTGCGCGGGGTGGCGCGGGTGCCGGACCGGGTGCGCGACGCCGAGGGCAACCAGCGGCACGGCGACACGGCGATCGCCGGCGTGCTGGCGATCGCCGCCAGCCGGGCCGATCCGGAGATCTACGAATTCCAGGCCGTGCGGCGCGACGATCCCGAGCGCCAGGCGCAGCACCGGTGGCGCGACACGCCTGACACATCCGAGGAAGACATGCCGATGCCGGCTTCCGGCGGGATCCTCGCCGGCCGGCGCGGCGCATGGGGAGGGCTGCGATGACGTACGTTGCCGCGGATACCGACGACGCCAGCGACCTGGAACGCCACGCCCGTGCGCAGGCGGCGCACCGGCGCAAGCTGCTGGACGCGCTGTTCAACCTCGATCAGTGGTTGAACCAAGGCGACCGCGGCTTCGTGATCCGGCTGCGCCAAAGCGATCTCACGCAGCTCTCAGCGACCGATAAGGACCGGCTGGATCACCTGGTCTGGGACTATCGCCGACAGCTGCCGGACGCCCTGCGGCCGAAGCTGCCGCCGTTCGACCCGATCGTGCGGCAGATGGAGAAGGCAGGTGTCTGAATCCAGCGGGATCCTCGATCTCAGCGGCAAGCCGATTCCACGCGCCACGATCGCGCAGCTGCGCGAGGAAGTCAGCCCGGTCGGCGCGCTGTTCGCCCGGCCGCCCTTCACCGGCCACCTTGCCTTCGGCATGGACCCCTCGCGGCTCGGCGCGATCATCCGCGCGGCCGACAATGGCAGCACGCAGGAATGGATGATCCTCGCCGAGGAGATCGAGGAGCTGTTCCCGCACTACCTGTCCGTGCTGTCCAAGCGGAAGCGGCAGGTGGCGCAGCTGCCGATCTCGGTTGACGATGCCAAGGACGTGCCGAACGCCAAGCAGCACGGCGACCTGGTGCGCGCCTGGCTGAAGACGAAGGCCTTCCAGCGGGCGATGTACGATGTGCTGGATGCGATCGGCAAGGGCTTCAGCGTTCACGAGATCATCTGGGCGACGGAACCCGGCCGCGTCTGGCCGGAGCGCTTCCTGTATCGCCCGCAGCGCTTCTTTGAGCTGTCGTGGGAGGATGGCGCCACCATCTGGCTGCGCACGCAGCAGGGCTTCCAGGATCTGCTGCCGCACAAGTTCCTGCTGCACACGCACCGCACCAAGAGCGGCCTGGTGGTGCGTGGCGGCCTGACCCGCATGGTGGCGTTCCTGTGGCTGTACAGCGCCTACACGCTGAAGGACTGGGCGCTGTTCGTGCAAGGCTACGGCCTGCCGATCCGGCTCGGCCGCTACGGGCCGGAAGCGTCCGACAGCGACAAGCGGGTGCTGTGGCGGGCGGTGTCCTCGATCGCCGGCGACGTCGCGGCGATCATCCCGAAGTCGATGGAAATGGAGATCGTCAGCGGCACGGACCGCAATGGCGGCGCGACGCTGTATGGCGCCCGGGCGGACTGGCTGAACCGGGAGGTATCCAAGCTGGTGCTGGGCAGCACGGCCGGCACGGAGGCGATCCACGGCGGCCACGCGGTGGGCAAGGAACACCGCCAGGTCGAAGAGGACGTGGAGCGATTCGACGCCGGCCTGGTGGAAGTCAGCCTGTGCCAACAGATCATCCCGCAGATGATCGCCTTCACCTTCGGCCCGCAGAAAGCCTACCCCACCGCGACGATCGGCCGGCCCGACCTGGTGCCGCTGGGCGACGTGATCAACGGCGTGGCCGACCTGGGGCCGCTCGGCTTCAGGGTGAAGGCCAGCCAGCTGCGCGAGCGGCTGGGCTTCGAAGAACCGGAGCCGGACGACGAAGTGGTCGGCGGCCCGCCGGCGCCGGTGGACAAGCCGCAGATCCCGCGCGGCGTTCGACCGCTGCCGATGCCGCTGGATCTGAATGCCAGCGGCTTTCTGTCTCCGCTGGTGACTCTGGCGAGCGAAGCCGAACCGGAGGTCACCCACCATTTGGTGGCGCGGCTGGCGAAGGATGCCGCCGGCGCGCTGCACGGGCTGACCGGCCAGGTGCGCCACGCGTTCGACACGGCCACCGACCTGCGCGACCTGTCGCACCGGCTGCACGCGCTGAAGCTGGACCCCGAGCAGCTGACCGAGGCGATGGCGCGCGGCATGGCGCTGGCCAACCTGGTCGGCCAGGCCAGCCTGGTGCAGGAGCTGCAGGCCGAACAGCGCGTGGAGCGGATGGCGGCGGTACCAGCGCACGAACGCGACGATCTGCCGGAGAGCGACTTCGCCGTGCCGGAGACGCGCGAGCTGCTGATCAACGACGAACGCCATGTGCGGCTGGCCTGGGACATGGTGGACCGCACGCAGGGCCTGACGGCGGCGCAACGCCGGCGGGCTCGGCGCAGGATCCTGGCGCGGGCGAAGCGGCTGCGGATCGACACCAGCGGGTGGGAGAGCACGGAATGACGCTGAAGATCAGTCTGGCGCAGCTTGGCAGCCCTGCCCGCGGCTTCATCGCCATTTTAGAAAATGAGGACGGCACAACCATCGACATCACGCCCGATCCATCCGAAGTCGGGGATGAGGAGGCATGCCGAGAGGCCGCGCAGCTGTTGCGTGAAGCTGCCGCGCGTTTCGACCTGCTGGCCACCAGACAGGACCGCTGCAAGGAAGTAACCCACGCTGCGGTCAACCGCGCGAAGGTCTAGGCCACGCAATGGCCGATCCAACCGTCGAAGCGATCGACCTGCCGTTCGAAGAAGCGATCGACTTCTTCCGCCAGAAGGCGCGGGTGCCGACAGACCACTGGACCGATGTCTGGCGCACCGCGCACAGCCGCGCCTTCATGGTCGCCGGCGCCGCCACCGACGAGCTGCTGCAGGACTTCCAGGATGCCATCCAGCAGGCGCTGGACAACGGCACCACGCTGGAGACCTTCCGCGAGCAGTTCGACGACATCGTGGAGAAGCACGGCTGGAGCTACAACGGCACGCCCGGCTGGCGCAGCCGCATCATCTACGAGACCAACCTGTCCACCGCCTATTCCGCCGGCCGCTATGCCCAACTGACCGATCCCGACGTGCTGCAGGCGTTTCCCTACTGGACCTATATGCACGGCGATTCGCAGCACCCGCGGCAGTGGCACCTGGCGTGGAACGGCACCACGCTGCGCGCCGACGATCCCTGGTGGTCGACTCACTACACGCCGAACGGCTGGCGCTGTTCCTGCCGGATCAGCGCCACCAGCCAGGCCGGCCTGGCGCGCATGGGCAAGTCCGGACCGGACACCGCGCCGCCGGTGCAATATCGCCAGTGGCGCAACCCGCACACCGGGCAAGTGCACCAGGTGCCGGTCGGCATCGATCCCGGGTTTGACTACAACCCCGGACAGGCGTGGCAGCAGGGCGGCCAGGTCATGCCGGTGCACACCCCCAACCTGCGCCCGGTCGGCAAGGAACCGGCCCCGCCGAAGGGCGGCGACGAATGACCGGCGCGCGCATCGAGTTCGCGTTGGACGACAAGGCATACACCGCGGCGGTCGATCGGCTGGGCGGCGTGCTGCGCTCCGGCGTGCTGCGGGCGATCGGCGTGGCGCTGGTGGAAGAGGTCAACCTGCGGTTCGAGGCCGGCAAGGATGTCTGGGGCGTTGCCTGGGCAGCACTCAACCCAGCCTATGCCATGATCAAGCGCGGCCCCGGCATCCTGCGCGAGAGCCGCATGCTGCAGCGCTCGATCACCTTCCAGGTCACCGGCAACCGGGTCGCCGTCGGCAGCAACCGCATCTACGCCGCGGTGCAGCAGTTCGGCGCGGTGATCAAGCCCAAGGGGGCCGGGCATCTGTCGTTCAAGCTGGGCGTGGCGACCAAGTCGGGCGGCGTGCGGAAAGCCTTCGTGCACGCGAAATCCGTGCGCATCCCGGCGCGGCCGTATCTGGGCTTTGGACCGAAGGATCAGCGGGCGGTGATGGAGACGCTGCAGGTGTTCGTCAACCGGGCGATCGGCTGAGTGATCGCGGGGGAGTGAGGTGGTGGCCGGATTGCCCTCTGAGAGCGATTAAGAGCACCTAAGAGCCGGGTCCGGATGCGTCGGCGCACATGCGGAGCCGACAGCATCTGGCCAGCCTCAGCGGCGCTGGAAAATCTGCATTCGCGCGCGTAGCTTCGGGCACCCGTTCGGGCGGCTGGCGCGCGTCTCCCTACACGCGTAGGTCAAGGCCCGGGTCGCCCGCATGCGACCACTCTCGGCCATGCACATCGCCTTCCATCACGTCCTGTTCGCGCAGGACGCTTCTGTGCCCGAGTGGTTGCACCTGGTGCCCGCGGGAACGTTCCGCGGCGTTGACGGGCGCGGCCCCTATCGGCTGACAGACCCGCAGGCGGTGATCCACGCCAGCATGGCGGATGGCAAGCTGCCGCTGGACGAGAACCACGCGATCGACCTGGCCGCACCCAAGGGCGAGCCAAGCCCGGCGCGGGCCTGGATCGTCGCGATGGAAGCGCGCAGCGACGGCATCCACGGCCGCGTCGAGTGGACCGGTCCTGGCCAGCAGCTGATGAGCGACCGCGCCTACAAGGGCATCAGCCCGGCGTTCGTGTACGGCCGCGACGGCACGGTGAGCCGCGTGCTGCGCGCCTCGCTGACCAACACCCCGAACCTGACGCAGCTCGCCGCCCTTCACCACCAGCAGGAGACGACAGGCATGGACCTGGCAGCGGTCCGCAAGGCTCTCGGCTTGACCGAGGCGGCGGACGAAGCGGCGATCCTCGCCGCGATCACGGCCAACGCGCAGGCGATCGCCGCGCACGGCCAGCAGCTCGCACGGATTGCGCAGGCCGCCGGCCTGGATGCGGCGACCGCGCCGGACGCGCTGGTGACCGCGTTGCAGACGCAGCAGCGGGCTGGCGATGCGGACCTCGCCGGCAAGGTGGTGGCGCTGCAGACCGAGCTGGCCACGCTGCAGCAGTCCACCACGCGCCGGAATGCCGAGGCCTTCGTGGACGGCGCGATCCGCGCGCACAAGCCGATCGTCTCGCTGCGCGACCACTACATCGCGCGCCACATGGCGAACCCGGCCGACACGGAAAAGGAGATCAACGCGCTGCCGAGCATCAACGCCGGCGGCATGGATGTCTCCCTCAACGCCCGCGGCGAGCCGGATGGCGACGAAGCCACGCCGAGCGAAAGGGCGATCGCCGCGAAGATGAACGTCGATCCGAAGCAGTTGGTCGCGGCGCGCAAGAAGCGAACGACCGGTGAAGGGAGTGCCGGCTGATGGCGCTGACCAGTGGCGTGCCCGATCCGATCCGGCGCGGTCCGGCGGGTCCCGGGGCTTTCGGCTATCCCGTGGCGCCGGGGGAGAAGATCTGGCGCGGCGGCGTCGTGGCCGTGAATGCGTCGGGTCAGCTGGTGCGCGTGCAGACCGCCGGCGCGGTGCAGATCGTCGGCCTGGCCAGCCGGGATTACGACAATTCCGCCAACGCCTCGGCCAGCACGGACCTGGTGGTGGCGGAGAAGGGCATCTACCGCCTGCCGGTGACCGGCGGCGACGCCAGCCACATCAACGTCACGGTGTACGCCAGCGACGACAACACGCTGACCATCACCCAGTCCGGCTCCCTGCTCACCGCGGGGACGATCGCCGGCATCGAGAACGCCAACACGTACGTCAAGCTGATCGGGAGCTGACCGCGGTGGATATCACTTTTCCCAACCTGCAGAGCCTCAATGACGGCGTCAGCCTGGCGTTCAACACGCAGCTCGGCGCCGCGACCACGGTCTATGACAAATTCTGCTTCAAGGCCGACAGCACCGGCGGCGAGGAAGTCTATCCCCGTTTGAACATGCTGCCCGGCCTGCGCGAGTGGATCGGCGACCGCGAGGTGCACCGGCTGTCGCAGACCACCTTCGCGATCAAGAACAAGCTGTTCGAAGAGACGATCGCGATCGAGAAGACGGACATCGAAGACGACAAGTATGGCCTGTTGACGCCGGTGGCGCAGCAGCTGGGGCTGAACTCAGCGCGGCTGCCGGACCTGCTGGTGGCGAAGCAGCTGCTGAACGGCCACACCACGCCCTGCTACGACGGGCAGAACTTCTTCGACACCGCGCACCCGGACTACACCAGCGCCGGCGCCGCCACGACCGCGGCCAATTACGTCACGGGCACCAGCCCGGTCTGGTACATGTTCGACACCACGCAGGTGATCCGCGCGGTGATCTTCCAGCGCCGCCGGCCGTTCCAGGTGGTGCCGCAGTTCTCCATGACGGACCCGCAGGTGTTCTTCAACAACGAGTTCCGCTGGGGCGTCGACGGCCGCTGCAATGTCGGCTTCGGTCTCTGGCAGGTCGGCTTCATGAGCAAGGCGCCGCTGACCATCGAGAACGTGCAGTCGGCGATCACCACCATGTCCACCTATCGCCGGCCGGACGGCACGCCGCTGGGCATCAAGCCGAACCTGCTGGTGACCGGAACGGGCAACTTCTTCAGCGCCAAGGCACTGGCGGAGGAGATGCTGGTGCCGAACACGCTGTCGAATACCTACACCGCCAGCGGGACCGTCACGCAGGTGCCGAACACCGTCCGCGGCATGTTCACCCCGCTGGAGAACCAGTGGCTCAACTGAGCCGCTGACTGATCCACGCCCGGCCGCCGCAACCGCGGTGGCAGCACTGAGGAGAGCTGCAGGTGAAACTGCACTCCGTCTGCCTTCGCCCCGGCGGCATGAACCGTGGCGGCGTCCGGCACGAGCGTCTGAAGACGTTCGACACAGAGGCGTTCTCGCCGCACCAGATGCGCGAAATGCTGTCGGAGCCGGAGCTGGCGCTGATCGTCGGCGGCGAGCCAATGGGCGCGGCGCACCTGGCCGAGGTGGAAGCGGCGATCGCCGAGGAGGAGACCAAGGCCAAGGCCGAGGCCGAGAAGGCCGGCAAAGCGAAGAAGGCCTGATCCATGGCCTATGCCACCGTCCAGGATCTGATCGCCCGGTATGGCCAGGTGGAGCTGATCCGCCTGACCACGCCGGACGATCAGGAAATGGACGGTGTCAACGCCGACGTGGCGAACGCCGCGCTGGACGACGCCTCGGCCGAGATCGACACCCGTGTCGGGCGCCGCTACCGCGTGCCGATGGAGGTCGCGCCGCCGATCATCCTGGCCCGCTGCTGTGAGATCGCGCGCTATCGGCTGGCGACCGGCGGCCAGAAGAACCCGACCGAAGAGATGCGGCGGCAGTACGACGACGCCATCGCCTTCCTGCGCGACATCTCGCTGGGCAAGGCGGTGCTGGAGCTGGACGAAGTCGCCGCCGGCGACGAGAGCTACGCCCAGGCCACGGACCGGACAGCCACATTCGGGCACGTGCCATGGACCTGACGCCGGAGGCCTTCAGCATTGCGATGCCGGGGCCGATCGCCGGCATGGGCCTGGCAATCGAGCGCCGGTTGAAGTTCGCTTTCCCGGAGACGAAGTTCAGCCACGACTTCGTGCCGGCCAGGCTGGATGCCGCCGCGTGGGACAAGCTGCTGCGCCGCACGCCTTTCGTCGGCCTGGGCTTCGCGCAGATGGAGCCGCACGGCGCCGCCGGCCGCGGCTTCAACGGCTCCGCGCATTGGGTGGTGTTCCTGGTCACCCGCAACGAAGCCGGCGCGAAATCGCGCTTCTTCGGCGACAAGCTGGCACCTGGCGTGCTGCAGATGATGCAGGTCGGCATCGCCATGCTGCAGGGCCACACGCTGTGCGGCGAAGACGGCGTCCGGATCGGCACCATCGCCGACCTGCGCGCGGAGAACAGCTACGCCGAGGACTGGAAGAGCGACGCGGCAGCGATGATCGCGCTGGCGTTCAGCGTGCCGATCAGCTTCGGCGTGACGGAAGCATTGGCCGATGTGGATGTCGGCCTGCTGGATGGCGCATCGGTGACCTGGTCGTTCGACGGCACCGCGCTGATCGAGAACCCAACGGGGGGCGTATGAAGATCCTGGTCAAGCCCGGCGAGGGCCGCCGCGTGCCGATGCCGCCGCGGCGCAACCCGCCGGTGTATTTCCCGGCCGAGCCCACGGAAGTGGAAAGGGACCGCTACGTCGCGCGCCGCATC
>Ga0187809_10001080_pt1 | contig 13290 bp, 15 predicted proteins | sample NC_wetland_sal_i_8_FD_132415 | JGI IMG/M metagenome (GOLD analysis project Ga0187809, IMG submission 132415) | Wetland sediment microbial communities from Neuse River Estuary, North Carolina, USA - ASW_4 | ecosystem: Environmental > Aquatic > Freshwater > Wetlands > Sediment | place: USA: North... | reverse complement strand
GACGTCATGCTGACCTTCGGTTTCTTCGCGCTGACGCAGATGCAGTTCGACCTCAACATCGTGGCCGCGCTGCTGACGATCATCGGCTATTCGCTCAACGATACGATCGTGGTCTATGACCGCATCCGCGAAAATCTGAAGAAATATCGCAAGATGGAGATCATCCCGCTGCTCGACCTCAGCATCAACGAGACGCTGGCGCGCACGGTGATGACGAGCTTCACGATGCTGATCGCGCTCGCGGTGCTGCTGTGGGTCGGGCCGGACGTGATCTTCGGCTTTACCGCTGCAATGCTGCTCGGCATTTTCGTCGGCACCTATTCGTCGATCTACATGTCGGCGCCGATTCTGGTGTGGCTGAAGGTCGGTCCCGACAGTTTCGTCCCGCGGACCAGCGCCGCGACGCAGGGCGCCGAACGCGTGACCAGCAAAGAGGACGACGACGGCGCGGTCGTCTGATCGCTCAGCGGCCCGCGCAGCGACGGAGATGCTCCGCGAGCTCGCGGCCGTTGCGGTCCCAGTTGAAGCGGTCAGCAAGGCTCGCCGCGACCGCATCCGGCGCGGCGGGCGCCGCCAATAGCGTGCGCACCGCATCGGCGATCGCCGCTGGTGTGCGCTCGACGATTCGCCCTGCCGCTGGCGAGGTCACGAGTTCGGCCGCGCCGCCGGCATCGCTGATGACGATCGGGGTGCCGCAGGCGAGCGCCTCGACCCACGCATTGGCAAGCCCCTCGCTGACCGACGGCATCACCACGGCATCGACCGCGCGATAGAGCTGCGGCAAGTCGGCGTTGGCGACGGGCCCCATCAGGTGAACCCGGTCGGCGACGCCGATCCGCTGCGCCAGTGCGCGATATCGCGCTTCCTCCTCGCCCGCACCCGCCAGCCAGTAATGGACGCCCGGCAGGGCAGGCAGCGCTTCGATGACGAGCGCCTGGCCCTTGCGGGGGATCAGCGCGCCGACGGTCGCGATGGCGGGCGCGTCCCCCATGCCGAGCGCCGCCCGGGCGGCAGGGCGGTCGCCGGGGTGAAAGCGCATGGTGTCGATGCCCGTATAGTGGACCATCGTCTTGCCCGCATCGATGCCGATCGCCGCCATGTCACCGCGCATCGCCTCCGACACGGCAAGCAATCCGGCGGCGCGTTCGGCGGCGGCGAGCAGTTGCGGGCGGGTCGCCGGATCGTGGCCGAAATGGCTGATGTCGGCGCCGCGTGCCTTTACCGAAAAGGGAATACCGAGGGCGTCCGCGATATTCATTGCGGCGGGACCGTCGGGATAGAAGAATTGGGCATCGACGACGTCGAAGCTGCCTTGCTGCGCAATCGGCAGCACGGCGCGCGCGATCGCCGCCGGATTGCGCGCTGCGCCGAATTTCGGAATCAGCGTGAAGCGCGGCCGATGGACGATGAGGCCCCGCCACGCCTCGCGCTGTGGCAATCCGCGCAGCGCCCGATATCGTGGATGGAGCGAAAGCGGGAAGGGCGGAAGGCCGATGGGGGCGACGATGGTCAGCATGACGCCCGGCTGCGCGGCGAGCGCAAGCAGGCTCTTTTCGACGAAAAGGCCGAAATTGGGGCGCGCCGCATCTGGAAAGAGCGTGGCGACCGACAGAATGCGGAGGGGCTTCATGTCCGCCTCATCGCGCCATCAAAGCGTCCGGATGAGGCGGACCGCGACCGCGGCCCATGGCGGGTTGCTTACCACCTGCTGGCGCTGACCGGCTCCAAGCGGCAGCAGGTGCAGCTTTTCGCGATCGACGTTGAGCAGCCGCGCAAAAATGTAACGCCCCGCGGGGCGCGGCACGAGCAGGTCGCGGTTGAGCGCGCTGGTCCAGTCGCCCTCGACCTTGCGGCACCATATCTCGTCGCCCGCGCGATAGTCGCCGATCGATGAGGTGACGCGCATCGCGATCATGTCCTCGGTCGGACGCGCGGTCAGCGCCTGTTCGACGCGCGTCGGCGCGTGGGCGCCATCGGCGCCGAGCAGCGCGGTAATCGCAAGCTGGGTATCCTGCGGCAGCTGGACGAGATCGGCAGCATCGACGCCGAGCGCCTTGGCGATGCGGTTCATCCAGCCGAGCGACAGGGTGCGCGTTCCCGTTTCGAGGCGCCCGATCGTCTGGGCGGTCGTCGGCGGGTCGCAGCGCTGCGCAACCTCTTCGAGCGTTAGTCCCTTGGCGCGGCGCACGGCGCGGATGCTGTTGATCAAGACGAACCTCCGATAACCAAATCGGTTTTTTCTTTCCTGCAAAATATTCCAATGTCAAGCCGGCACTCCCAGCCAGGAGAATCGCATGACGACGCGCCATTTCGTAACCCGCCTGCATCCCGATCGGGTTGATCCCGGCAAGGCGGGGCCGCAGGTGATGCGGCATGTCACCGTCAATGTCGCGGAAAGTCCGCTGACATGGCTCGCGGCGCGCGGGATGGTCTCGGACGCGCAGTATCGCGCCCGCGAGCGGCTGCGGACCGGTTATGAGCGGGCAGGACTGGCGGGACGGGGGACGATGCGCTGGGACGCCGCGCCGCCGTCGAAAAGCCGCGGTGGTGCCCGGGCCACCGATGCCTCGCTGCCGCGCATCGACGCGCATCGGCGCTTCCACGCCGCGGTGGAGCATGTCGGGCCGGGGTTGGCCGACATCTGCTGAGGCGTGATTTGTGCGGGCGAGGGGATCGGCGGCGCCGAAAAGGCGCTGGGGTGGCCATCGCGATCGGGAAAGCTGGTTTTGACGCTGGCGCTCGACCGGCTGGTGCGCTTCTATGGAACCGGCTGAGCGGGGCGGCGCAACTTCTCGCTGGACCCTCGCGCACCGCACCGCCTATAGGCTTCGCCGATGTTTTCGCCCGAACGGGCAGGGGAAGGACAAGAGCATGAGCGTAACGACGGTTCCATTGCGCCCGGTGAGCAAGGGCGGGCTGTGGCTGCTGTGGATCGGCCTGATCGCGCTGCTGGGCATCGGCGTCGCGTTCGCCCTGACGCACACGCCGCGGATCGGCTTCGAGGTCGTCAAGGAAGGCAGCGGCCCGAGCCCGACCAAGGCCGACATCGTCCTCATCAAATATGAAGGCAAGCTCGACGACGGCACCGTGTTCGATTCGAACGAACAGGCGCCGCTCCAGGTATCGCAGGTCGTCCCCGGCTTTGCCGATGCGCTGACCCGCATGAAAAAGGGCGGCAAGTACAAGGTCGTGATTCCGCCGGCGCTGGGCTATGGCGACCGCGCCGCCGGGCCGATCCCCGCGAACAGCACCTTGCACTTCGACATCGAGCTGATCGACTTCCGCAGCGAAGCCGAAGTGCGCGCGATGCAGCAGATGATGCAGCAGCAACAGATGATGCAGGGCGCCCCCGGCGGCGCACCCGGAGCGTCGGGCGCCGCGCCGCAGCCCTGATCGGGATTTTCCGTTTTTAAGACGCGGCGGTGAGCTAGGCGCTCGCCGCCGCGTTTTTCTTGGGGGCGGCTTTCTTGGGGGCGGCGCTCGCGTTCCGCTCGGCCTCGCGCTCCAGTGCGACCTTGATCATCGCGACGATCGGGTCGGCGAGGAACAGCCCCATGATACCGAGCAAGGTGCCGAGCAGGATCTGCGCGCCGAGGACGAGCGCCGGGGCGAGGTCGACGGTCTGCTTCGCGACCATCGGGACGATGAGATAGCCGTCGACGGTCTGCACGAAGAAATAGATGCCGATCGCCCAAAGGCCGGTGTCGGTGCCCGCCGAAAAGCCCACGAGGACGAGCAGCACCCCCGACACGATCGCACCGATGTTGGGGATGAAGGCAAGCAGGCCGGTGAGCAGCCCCATGAGCGCCGCCATCGGTATCCCCACCGCCATGCAAGCAAGCCAGGTGCCGACACCCTCGACCGCCATGCCGAGCAGCCGTCCCGCCATCAGGCGGCGCAGCGTGAAGGCCATGCGCGCGGTCGTCACGTAGAAATCGTCGCGGTTCTTCATCGGCAGCAGCCAGGCGATGCCGCGTTCATAGAGTCGCGGTTCGATCGCAATGAAGATGCCGAGTACGACGACCATGACGAGGCTGGTGAGTGCGCCGAGCACCGACCCGACCGCTGCGGTAACGCGCCCGACGGTGCCTGCGAGATTCTCGGTGATCGTCTTGGTGTCGATGTCGATCGTGCCCATGCCATGCTCGCTCGCCCAATTGGCGGCGCGCTCGACCTGGCTCATGATCACCTTTTGCAGTGTCGCCGCCTGATCGGCGATCTGCGAGCCTGCGAACATCGCGGTCCAGGCAAGAAATGCAACGAGCGACAGGCAGATGATCAGCAGGCGCCAGCCGCGTCCTATCGGCAGCACGCGGCCAAGGAGGCGGGTGCCGCCATCGAGCATCGCCGCCATCACGATCCCGGCAAAGATAAGCAGAATGGGCTGGATCAGGATGACGCAGACGCCGACGAGCAGCGCGACGCCGAGCCAAACGCCGGCCTTGAGCAGTTCGGTACGAACGAGCTGGCTGCGGATCTCGGTCGGGCCGGGGGCTTCGATCCGCGTTTCCTTGTCGGCCATCGCTTCGCTTCCCCGCTATTGCGCCTCAGTTCTCGCTGGCCTGACGCTCCGGCCGGAGATTGGTTCCGGCGCGGCCGGGGCGCAGCGCCTCGAACCAGCTCAGCGGGTTATACCATTCGGCGGTACCGTCGGTCGAAAAGCTGATGATCTCGGCCCGGCCGGCAATCGCGTCGAAAGGCACCGGGCCGCCAAGCCCCTTGCGGTCGACCGGCACGCGGCTGTCGGCACTGCCGTCGCGATTGTCGCCCATCAGGAACAGGTGGTCGGCGGGCACCGTGATCGGCCCGTAATCATCGGTCAGATAGCCCGGCCCCATGTCGATCGTGTCGAAGGTCGCTCCGCCGGGCAGCGTCTCGCGCACGATCGGCAATTCGAGCACCGCCTTGCCGGCCGCGTCGCGGGTGACGAAGCGGCCGAGGCTGCTGTCCGAACCCGGCATATTGGCATCGACAGGCACCGACAGCATCGGCCGCACCTCGCGCTTGATCGGCTTGCCGTTGATGATCAGCGCGCCGCCACGCAGTTCGATCGTGTCGCCGGGCAGGCCGATGACGCGCTTGATATAATCGACGCGCGTCACGGGATGTTCGAGCACGACGATGTCGCCGCGTTCGGGCAGCTTGCCGAACCAGCGCCCCGGCTTCTTGGGTGCGAGGTGAAAGCTGACCGAGGCGTAGGACCAGCCATAGGGATATTTGCTGACGATCAGCCGGTCGCCGTTGCGCAGGATCGGCATCATCGAATCGGACGGGATGTAAAAGGGCTTGGCAACGCAGCTATGGATGCCGAGCACCAGGATCAGGATCACGACGATGTCGCGCAGCAGTTTGAGCATGCTGCCTTCGTCCGCGGCCTTGTTCTTTGCCGTCTTGTTCTTTGCCATGGTCAATCCTTGATGGCTTCGATGATTACGAAGGCCTGCGCCCAGGGATGGTCATCGGTGAGCGTGAGGTGGATGCGCGCGCTATGGCCGTCGGGCAGCATCGCGGCGAGCCGCTCCGCGGCGCCGCCGGTGAGGGCCAGTGTCGGTGCGCCCGAAGGGGCATTGACGACGCCGATGTCCTTCATGAACACGCCGCGTTTGAAGCCGGTGCCGACGGCCTTGGAGAAAGCCTCCTTAGCGGCGAAGCGCTTCGCATAGGTGCCGGCGCGGGTGAAGGGCCGCCGGGCCGCCTTGGCCCGCTCGACTTCGGTGAAAACGCGCAGTTCGAAACGCTCGCCGAAACGGTCGAGCGAAGCCTGAATGCGTTCGATGCTGCAGAGATCGGAGCCCAGGCCGATGATCATGACGACCCCAAAAGGCCGTCATTGCGTGGAGCCGAAGGCGACGCCGCAATCTCGAGCCATCGGCCTCGCGCAAGGCGGAGGGCTGGAGATTGCTTCGCTTCGCTCGCAATGACGAAATTCTTCATCCGCGCGCCTCGTCCATCAGGTCGCGCATGCGGCGCACCGCGGGTTCGAGCCCGGTGAAGATAGCCTCGCCGATCAGATAATGGCCGATGTTGAGCTCGGCGAGTTGCGGGATGGCAGCGACAGGGACGACATTGTCATAAGTCAGGCCATGGCCGGCGTGCGGCTCGATCCCGTTCTTCCACGCCAGTGCGGCGGCGTCGGCGAGGCGGCGGAGTTCGGCGGCGCGTTCCTCGCCGTCCACATGCGCATAGCGGCCGGTGTGGAATTCGACGACGGGGGCCTTCAGCCGCATCGCCGCCTCGATCTGGCGCGCGTCGGGTTCGATGAACAGGCTGACGCGGATTCCCGCGTCGGACAGGCGCGCCACGATCGGGGCAAGATGGTTGTGCTGGCCGGCGGCGTCGAGCCCGCCCTCGGTCGTGCGCTCCTCGCGCTTTTCGGGTACGATGCAGGCGGCGTGCGGCGCATGGCGCAGCGCAATCGCCAGCATCTCGTCGGTCGCCGCCATTTCGAGGTTGAGCGGCAGGTCGGTCGCGGCCTGGATGCGGGCGAGGTCGTCATCGCGGATGTGGCGGCGGTCTTCGCGCAGATGCGCGGTGATGCCGTCGCCGCCGACCGACGCGACGATTTCGGCCGCGCGCACCGGATCGGGATGGTCGCCGCCGCGCGCGTTGCGGATCGTCGCGACATGGTCGATGTTGACGCCCAGGCGTAGCCGCCGAGGGGAGGACGCGCTCAATTCGCGCGGCTCCCCGGCTTCACTGCGGGAGTCGCAGCGAGTTCGGGCGGCAGTTCGTCTTCGGCATAGGTCGGAAAATTGATCGCGACGAGCGGGTAGAAGGGAACGCCGAGGTCGACGCTGCCTGCCGAACGATCGACGAGGGCGGCTTCGGCGATCACGTCGCCACCCGCAGCACGGACCGCCTCCATCGCTTCGCGCGACGACAGGCCGGTGGTTACGACATCCTCGACCATCAGGATTTTGGCGCCGGCCGGGATCGCGAAGCCGCGGCGCAATTCGAAGGTGCCGGTCGGCCGTTCGACGAAGATCGCGGGCTTGCCGAGCGCGCGGCCCATTTCATGGCCGATGATGACGCCGCCCATTGCGGGCGAAACGACCATGTCGATCGCCGCGCGCAGGTCGCGCGGCAGCTTGGCGGCGAGCGCGATCGCCAGCCGTCCGGCGCGTTCGGTGTCCATCAACACCCGTGCGCATTGCAGATAATATTCGCTGTGGCGCCCCGAAGAGAGCAGGAAATGCCCCTGCAGCAGCGCGTCTGCGGCACGGAACTCGGCCAGAATTTCGTCGTCGGTCATGGGAGGTTCGGTCTTTTGTCCATCAAGTCGCCCGCGTCGGATGAGCGGGTTTCGGGCACGAAGATTATCGTGCTGCAAAATAGTGTTAGAGATGCTTGAGGCAAGCGGCAAGCGGGTCTATAGCCCCGGCGAGTTTCAGCCTGTTCGCGGGCTGTCCGGGCCTGTGCCCGGCTGCCGAGACGGAGAGGTTGGGGGATCGAGAACAGCAACAGGCAACGGGCGGCACTATCCTTATGAAGAGCTTGAAAACCCTTGTAATTGCGGCGGCTTTGTCGCTCGGCACCGTGGGCGCGGTGCAGGCGCAGGCCCCGGCGGCAGCTCCCGCTGCGGCGCCGGCCGCGACGACGAACGCGACTCCGGCCGCGGCGACCAGCGATGCGGCGGCTCCCGCCGGCAACAAGGCTGCGGTACCGGCCGGCGATGCGACCTATGTGCCGATGAAGCCGACCGCAGGCATCGGTCAGCCGGTCGAGGGCGGATGGAACTTCCAGGAACAGGAAAGCCCGATCGGCAAGCGCGCTTACTGGTTCAACCATTATATGCTGCTGCCCGTCATCACCTTCATCTCGCTGCTGGTGCTCGGTCTGCTGCTGTGGGTCGTCGTGCGCTACCGCGCGTCGGCCAATCCGGTGCCGTCGAAGACGACGCACAACACGTTCATAGAAATCATCTGGACCGCGATCCCGGTCCTTATCCTTGCGGTGATCGCGGTTCCGTCGATCCGCCTGCTCGCGGCGCAATATGAGCCGCCGAAGAAGGATGCGCTGACGATCAAGGTCACCGGCTATCAATGGTATTGGGGCTATGCCTATCCCGACCAGGGTATCGGCGAATATGTCTCGAAGATGCTGCCCGAAGACAAGGCCGTCGCCGCCGGCGAGCCTTATCACCTCGCGGTGGACAATCGCATGGTCGTCCCCGTCGGCAAGCAGGTGAAGCTGATCATCACCGGCGCGGACGTGATCCACAGCTTCGCGGTTCCCGCGCTGTGGACCAAGATGGACGCGGTTCCGGGCCGCGCCAACGAAACGACGTTCACCGTCGACAAGCCCGGCGTCTATTACGGCCAGTGTTCGGAACTGTGCGGTGTTGACCACGGCTTCATGCCGATCGCGGTCGAAGCGCTGCCGATGGACAAGTGGAAGGCGTGGGTCCGCTCGAAGGGCGGCAATCCCGACGGCGCCCAGGCCGCCGCTGCGGCAGCGCCCGCTGCCGCCGCTCCGGCCCCGACCGGCCCGATTCCGGCGACGACTGTCCCCGCCGCCGACACGACCACAGCGGCTCCGGCTGCGGCGTCCGCCGCCGCACCGGCCGCCAAGAATTAATCAGGGGGTCCGACAGATGACCGATATCGCAGCGACTGCACCGGCGCATGGCCACGACCACGCGCACGACCACGACCATGACACGCCCAGCTTCTTTGTCCGCTGGTTCATGTCGACGAACCACAAGGACATCGGCACGCTCTACCTGATCTTCGCGATCATCGCCGGCATCGTCGGCGGTGCGCTTTCGGGGATGATGCGTCTCGAACTCGCCGAACCCGGCATCCAGTATCTTCCGGGCTGGGCGCATATGCTCGGCGGCGCGGCGGACGCGACCGCGGGCAAGCATTTCTGGAACGTCATGATCACCGCGCACGGCCTGATCATGGTCTTCTTCATGGTCATGCCCGCGATGATCGGCGGCTTCGGCAACTGGTTCGTGCCATTGATGATCGGTGCGCCGGACATGGCCTTCCCGCGCATGAACAACGTGTCCTTCTGGCTGACGGCGGTTGCGTTCGTCATGCTGTGCGGCTCGATGTTCGTTCCCGGCGGCAGCGGCCTCGGCGCTGGCACCGGCTGGACCGTCTATGCCCCGCTGTCGACCAGCGGGTCGGTCGGCCCGGCGGTCGACATGGCGATCTTCTCGCTCCATCTTGCGGGTGCGGCATCGATCCTCGGTGCGATCAACTTCATCACCACGATCTTCAACATGCGTGCACCGGGCATGACCCTGCACAAGATGCCGTTGTTCGTCTGGTCGGTGCTCGTCACCGCCTTCCTGCTGTTGCTCGCGCTTCCGGTCCTCGCCGCCGCGATCACCATGCTGCTGACCGACCGTAACTTCGGCACCACCTTCTATGACGCCACGGGCGGCGGCGATCCGCTGCTCTATCAGCACCTCTTCTGGTTCTTCGGCCACCCCGAAGTATACATTATGATCCTCCCGGGCTTCGGCATCGTCAGCCAGATCATCTCGACCTTCAGCCGCAAGCCGGTGTTCGGCTATCTTGGCATGGCCTACGCCATGGTCGCGATCGGTGTCGTCGGCTTCATCGTGTGGGCGCACCATATGTTCACCGTCGGCATGAGCGTGAACCTGAAGATGTACTTCACCGCCGCGACGATGGTCATCGCGGTCCCGACCGGCATCAAGATCTTTTCGTGGATCGCGACGATGTGGGGCGGTTCGATCAGCTTCAAGACCCCGATGGTCTGGGCGATCGGCTTCATCTTCATGTTCACCGTGGGCGGCGTGACCGGCGTCGTGCTCGCCAATGGCGGCGTCGACACCAACCTGCACGACACCTATTATGTCGTCGCGCACTTCCACTATGTGTTGTCGCTCGGCGCGGTCTTCTCGCTGTTCGCGGGCTTCTATTACTGGTTCCCGAAGATGTCGGGCCGGATGTACAACGAGTTCCTCGGACAGTTGCACTTCTGGATCTTCTTCATCGGCGTGAACGTCCTGTTCTTCCCCCAGCACTTCCTGGGCCAGCAGGGCATGCCGCGCCGCTATCCCGACTATGCGGAAGCCTTCGCCTATTGGCACTATATCTCGTCGTTCGGCTATGTGATCATGGCCGTGGGCATGATCTTCTTCTTCGTGAACATCGCCTGGTCGCTGTTCGCGGGCAAGAAGGCCGCCGACAACCCGTGGGGCGAAGGTGCGACGACGCTGGAATGGACGCTGTCGAGCCCGCCGCCGTTCCACCAGTTCAACGAACTGCCGCGTATCGCCTGATTGCGCTGCGCCCCCTGCTAAGAGCCTTGGCAGGGGGCGCCCCGCTTTCCGGCCTGGAGTTAGCATGGCGCAGAGCCTGACCCACGGCGAGATGTCGCTTCCCGCAGATTGGCGCGACCTGTTCGCGCTGACCAAGCCGCGCGTGATGTCGCTCGTCGTCTTTACCGCGCTGTGCGGTTTGCTCGCGGCACCGGGCAGCGTTCATCCGGTACTTGCCTTTTCGTCGATCCTCGCGATCGCGCTCGGGGCAGGCGCATCGGGGGCGCTCAACCAATGGTATGAAGCGACGATCGACGCGAAAATGAAGCGGACGGCGAACCGCCCGCTGCCCGCCGGTCGTCTCGACCGCCAGACGGCGTTGCAGTTTGGCGTCGGACTCGCTGCCTTTTCGGTCTTCCTCATGCTGTTCGCCGCCAATTGGCAGGCGGCGGTACTGCTGACCGTCTCGATCCTATTCTACGTCTTCATCTACACAATGTGGCTCAAGCCGCGGACGCCGCAGAATATCGTGATTGGCGGCGCGGCGGGGGCATTCCCGCCGCTGATCGGCTGGGTCGCGGCGACGGGCAGCGTCGCACCACTGCCGATCGCGCTGTTCCTGCTGATCTTCCTCTGGACCCCGCCGCATTTCTGGGCGCTCGCGCTGTTCGTGCGCTCGGACTATGCCGCAGCGGGAATTCCGATGATGCCGGTGGTCGCAGGCGAGCGCGCGACGCGCCGCCAGATTCTGTTCTATGCCATCGTGATGGCAGCGGCGGCGATCGCGCCGTGGCCGCTCGGCTACACGGGCGCGCTCTATGGCTGGACGGCGACGATCCTGTCGGCGCTGTTCGTGCTGCTGTCGGCGCAGGTCGGCTTGCGCAGTGCGGGCGCGGACGACCGGATGCAGCCCGAAAAGCGCCTCTTCGCCTTTTCCATCGCCTATCTCTTCATCCTCTTCGGCGCGGTGGTCGCCGATCACTGGTTGCCGCTATGACCGACGAAAATCCGCAACAGCCGTTCGACGAAGCCGAATATCGCCGCCGCCAGCGCGTGCGCGCCAACCTGATGGGCTGGATCCTCGGCGGGCTCGCTTTCCTCTTTTTCTTCATTACGATGGCGCGCATGGTGGTGCCGACATGACGGACGAAGCGACACGCCGGAAAAATGGCCGCACCGCGGCGCTCGCGGCCTTGCTCGCGGCAGCGATGGTCGGGCTGGGTTTCGCGGCGGTGCCGCTCTACAATCTTTTCTGCCGCGTCACCGGCTTTGGCGGCACGACGCAGCGTTACGACCCGGTCGCCGCGGCCGAGACGCCGAAGGTGCTGAGCGACACCGTCTCGGTGCGCTTCGATGCCAATGTATCGCCCAAGCTGCCGTGGAAATTCTATCCCGAACATCCCACCGATACGGTCAGCATCGGCGCGCGCGACATGGCGATCTTCATCGCGCAGAATAATTCGCCGCACCCGATCACCGGCACCGCGACCTTCAACGTGACGCCCGACCAGGCGGGGAAATATTTTACCAAGATCCAGTGCTTCTGCTTCACCCAGCAGACGCTGAAGCCGGGCGAACAGATCCGCATGCCGGTGCTGTTCTTCGTCGATCCCAAGATCAAGGACGATCCCGACGCGCGCGACATTCAGGAAATCACCCTCAGCTACACCTTCTACCCAGTGGACGAGGGCAAAAAGGCGAGCTAAGGCCGCAACCAATAGAGTCTTACCAAGGACCGGCAGATGATGGGGATCATCGCGCTGGGGCAAAAAACGGGAACTGTGACATGGCCGGTGCCAAACATCATGATTATCACCTCGTAAATCCCAGCGTCTGGCCGCTTTTCGGCTCGGTCGCCGCGCTGGTGATGTTCTTCGGCCTCGTCATGGCGATGCACGCCGACCATTTCGGCGGTGCCGGCAAATGGGTGCTGGGTCTCGGTTTCATGGGTGTGATCGCCACTTTCTTCAGCTGGTGGGGCGAGGTTATCAAGGAAGCGCATGCCGGCGATCATACGCCGGTCGTTCAGCTGCACCTGCGCTATGGCATGATCCTGTTCATCGCATCGGAAGTCATGTTCTTCGTCGGTTGGTTCTGGGCCTGGTTCGATTTCTCGCTGTTCCCGGCGCCGGTCGAGATCGTCGACGGTGCGGTGACCTCGCTGTTCGGGCAGGAAGGCGCCGTTGCCGCGTCGATCTGGCCGCCGAAGGGCATCCATGTCATCGACGCCTTCTCGCTGCCGCTGCTCAACACGCTGATCCTGCTCTGCTCGGGCACGACGATCACCTGGGCGCACCATGCGCTGATCCACGGCGATCGCGAAGGGCTCAAGAAGGGTCTGTGGCTGACCATCATCCTCGGCCTGACCTTCAGCTGCATTCAGGCTTATGAATATGCCGAAGCGCCGTTCCCCTTCGGCACGATCAACTATACCTCGGCCTTTTTCATGGCGACCGGCTTCCACGGTTTCCACGTTCTGGTCGGCACGATCTTCCTGATCGTGAACCTCGTCCGCGTCTACAAGGGCCATTTCACGCCGACGCAGCACTTCGGTTTCGAAGCCGCTGCCTGGTATTGGCACTTCGTCGACGTGGTGTGGCTGTTCCTCTTCATCATCGTCTATGTCTGGGGTGGCTGGGGCGCACCGGTCGCCGCGCACTAAATTGCCGGACAGCGAACAGCATCAAAAGGGGCAGCCGCCGGTCTGGCGCGCTGCCCTTTTCGGTCTCTGCCCCGAATGCGGCGCGCCGACGCTGTTCGACGGGCCGACCAAATTCGCGCCGCGCTGCCGCGCCTGCGGACTGGACTATTCGACCTATAATGTCGGCGACGGGCCGGCGGCGTTTCTGACCATGATCATCGGTGCGCTGATCGTTGCCGCGGCGATCGCCGTCGATTTCGCATTCGAGCCGCCGCTGTGGGTGCATGTGCTGTTGTGGGTGCCGATAACGGCCGCCGCAGTCATCTACGGCCTGCGGGTTGGCAAGGCCGCGCTGCTCGCGAGCGAGCATCAGCGCAAGGCGGCGGAAGGGCGCCTGGTGGACCGGCAT
>Ga0187809_10001079_pt1 | contig 13306 bp, 9 predicted proteins | sample NC_wetland_sal_i_8_FD_132415 | JGI IMG/M metagenome (GOLD analysis project Ga0187809, IMG submission 132415) | Wetland sediment microbial communities from Neuse River Estuary, North Carolina, USA - ASW_4 | ecosystem: Environmental > Aquatic > Freshwater > Wetlands > Sediment | place: USA: North... | reverse complement strand
GCAGCCCGGTAGCTCGTCAGGCTCATAACCTGAAGGCCGCAGGTTCAAATCCTGCCCCCGCAACCAACTTCACCAAATTCCGTACCCGCCCGGGCGCATGGCCATCGCTCCCGCGCAGCCACCCAGGCAGCGGGTCGCCCACTATCCGGGGGAAAATCGCCCCTCCACCGGGTCCCCGGCGGCCTTCCATTCCGGAAACCCAGAGCCAACCGGCGACGTGTCGCGACCGGCTTCCCTTGCCTCCGGCCACTGCGGCAGTTTGGCAGGGACCGAACCAGGGCAGGAATAGGTCTGCCTCCTTTACCCTCCTCCAACGCCTGGATCAGCAATCGCTTGCTGCCGGAGGCTTGCGGTGGCTTGGGATACTCCGCGGGGCGGGGGCAGCCGCCCTGGCAGAGCCCTCACGCCGTGCCGAACCGCTCCACTTGCACGCTGTTGGTGTTGTAGGTTGTCGCCCCGCAGGGCGCGGCCCGGTCCGCCGAGAGCACGTTGGCGCAGCCACCGGTGTCCGTGCCCGCCGCGTCAGGCGCAAACCAAGCTCCTTCCTTGATCGACACGACGCCGGGCGTGACCCGATCTGTTACTTCAACTGGCAGAATGCTCGCGCCCTGGGCGTTGAAGACGCGCACCTTCTCGCCATCGACGATGCCGCGCGCAGCGGCATCCGCCGGGTGCAACCAGATTGTGTCGGGATCGACCCGGGCGAGCAGCGGCTGGTTGCCATGGATCGAATGCGTCCGCGCCCGCGATTTCGGTGTGCACAGCAGCAGCGGCGCGGCAGGGCCGGGTACGGTGCGCGGATCGGTATCAGGAATCCAACGCGGCACCGCAGGCATGGCGCCAAGCCCGAACGGATCCGGCCGCGCCGCCAGTTCGCTGGAATACAGCTCGATCCGTCCCGACGGGGTGGAGAAAGGCGTGCCCGCCGGATCGCGGATCTCGCGCGCGAACGCCACCGGGTCTTCGGGCGGCGGAAAGCGGGCGACGCCGTTGTCGCGAAAAGCCTCGAAATCATCCACCGCGCCAGCGGTCAGGCTGCGCAGCCAGTCCTCCTCGCTGCGGTCATTGTAGCCGGCGATGCCCAGCCGGTCGGCCAGGGCGGTGAAGATGTCCATGTCGTTGCGACATTCCCCCGGCGGCGCCAGGGCCTGGCGCATGTAGATCGCGTAGTGCCCCGCCCCGGCCCAGGGCGTGTGCACGTCGTTGCGTTCCCAGAAGGTCGTCGCCGGTAGTAACAGATCGGCGTGCCGAGCCGTCGGCGTAAGGAAGTGATCCTGGACGATGAAGCACTCCACGCCCGCGAGACTGGCCGCCATTCGGGCGGCATTCGGGCACTGGTTGAACAGATTCCCGGCCGCCGAGTAGATCAGCCTGATATCGGCCGGGTACCCGCCTGCCGCTCCGCGCGCGAGCAGGTCGGCGAGCAGCGGCGAGGCGACCCGTGCGGCGATCGGGTTCTCCCCGGTGGGCAGGCTTCTGATCCCCGCCCGTCCGGTGGCGCCGTTGCTGACGCCGGTGTTGCCTCCCCGAATGCCGATATTGCCGGTGATGGCGGCCAGTCCGAAGGCGGCGCGGTGGAATTGCTCGCCATAGGCGGTGCGCCCGGGCGCATAGCCCGCCTGCAGCGCCGCCGGCTTCGCGGTCGCGAACTCGAACGCAAGCCGGCGCAGGGTGGCGGCCGGAATGCCGGTGATCGGCTCTGCCCATTCCGGGGTCTTGGCCACTCCATCGACCTCGCCGAGCAGATAGGCGCGCCAGGATGCACCGGGCGGCGCATCCGGCGGGAGGTGCGCGTCGTCGAAGCCGAGTACGTGGCGGTCGCAGAATCCCTGGTCGTGCAGTCCGCGCGCGACGATCTCCTGCGCCATCGCCAGCAGTGCCGCGGTGTCCGTGCCCGGGCGGATGAACACGTGCTCGTCAGCGAGCTGTCGGCTGGTTTCGCTGCGCCGCGGGTCGACACAGACGATGCGCGTGCCCTGGCGCTTTGCGTGGCGAAGATAAGCCATGGTGCCGGTGCCGAAGGTGCCGTCGCCCGGGCTCCAGCCCCACATCAGGATCAGCTTCGAGTTTGCATAGTCCGTCGGCTCCCGCCCCGCTGCTTTGACGCCGGTGCGCGGGCCGAAGGTGGTGCGGACGGCAAAAATCTCCGCCTCGTTGGACAGGCTCGACCACAGTTCGGTGCAACCGCCGAACATGTTGAAGAAGCGCTGCGCCGCTGCTCGTCCGTGCAGCATCGACAGGCTGCCGCTGCGCGATGCATCGAGGATTGCGGCATTGCCGTAGGTCGCGCGCACCCGGGCAAGCTCGGCAGCGGCGAGATCGAGCGCCTCGTCCCAGGAGATGCGCTCGAATCGGCCGGAGCCACGCGGTCCGGTACGGCGCAGCGGATGGAGCAGCCGTTCGGAATGGTCGAGGCGCTCGATCTGTCCCACACCGCGCGCACAGGCTGGCAGCGGCGGATGGTCCGGGTCCCATGGACGGGAGTCGGTAGAGATCTTCACGATCCGTCCGCCGGCGACATGCGCGTTCACCACGCAGCGCCCGCCGCAATTATGGCCGCAGGTGGTGGTGATGACGGTCTCGTCCGGGCTGCGTGGAGCTGGGCGCGGGGCTTCGTAGATGGTGGAGCGGGTCATGCCAGGAGTTTCCCAGGGTGGACAGGGCGCGTCCATCCCTGCCGCCTCTGTTTGACCTGATCGCTCGCCGGTTCGATGCGGGCCACCTGCCCGGGCAAAGGGGGGGCCGGCGGCACGATCTACACGGGTTTGCCGGTCTTGATCCCGGCCTCTGCTCGCATCGATATAAGCGAGGTCCCAGAACCGGCACCTCCGACGGCACGCCGGCCGCGATCGCCAGGGCGCTCGGATTGAAGGGAAAACAGGCGGATCGCGGCTCGCTGTGTCGGCGCCGCCGCTAGTTCGTCACCTGCTTCCAGGCTTGTTCCGCCGCCGGCGGCAACTTGTCCATATGCTTCAGGAATAGCGCCAGGGTCCATATCTGCTGCGTGTTCAGCACGCCGTGCCATGCCGGCATCCCGGTCCAGCGAATGCCGTGGTCGATCTTCCAGACCGTCCAGCCCTCGGGATCGTCTTCGACCCCGTCGGAGGCCATTTGCGGCGGGGGCGGGTACTCGCCCCGGGCAATTGCCGAAGCAGTGGTGTCGCCCCGAGCTGTCCCATGGCAGATCGCGCAGTGCTTCTGGAAGAGGCCGATGCCGTCGATCAGGTTGGCCTCGGTCAGCGGCACCGGGTTGGGGCCCTTGGGCGCTTCCGCCGCCAGCGTCGCGCGCAAGGACGTGCGCGCTGCCCAATGCTCCAGCGGGACCGGTTTGCCGTTCTCGGCGGCGGCCGGAATGGTTCCGGTCTCCACCACGGCGTAAGCGCAAGCGGCCGCAGCTGCGATCGTCAGCACGACGCCGAGGATCAAGCCTTTGAACATTATCACTTCTCCCCGCCTGGGATACCTCGCCTGTCCCGCCTTTTGGATCAGGGGTGGTGCACCGATGCCGAATGCGCAGAACGACACGCACTTGCCTTCATAATGCCGAACCGCCGGTCCGCCAGTAACTATTGATCCACGAACACGAACGCGGATACGGCTCTCGACGGGTGCGCTGGCCTTCGACCCCCGGCGGGACGGGGCGGAGTCGCGGCCTTGCAGCGCCGTCCTGAATTTTACGTAATGGCATTTTTATTCGGCAAGATCATTGTAACGTTTCAGCTGCTACGACAAGATACCGTATCTTCGGTGTGATTGCCGCCTCGGCGATGCCCGTGAGCGTCAATCAACCCGAGCTGGCTGTGCGCAGGCTGCCGCAAGCGGGGTTTGCGGACCAAGACGGATCCGGACCCGTCCAGTGGGACGGCGGCCCGGGCTGGTGCCGTGCAGCGTCGCTGAGTTCTTGAGCGGACTTCATCATGGACCCCTTGGCTGTCACCTATTCATGTCCGTCATCGGTTGGCGCGCGGTTGCCCGCAGCGGTTGGCCGCCTGTCGCCCTGGCGGGTCCGGCCCGGCGTCCTGCGTGGCGTGACCGCACTGTTCGTTGCAAGCGCCTGGGATGTGGTCGCGAGTATGACGGCGGCTGCCGCGGGCGAGTCGGCGGGCCCGGCCGGGACCCTGCAGCAGGCGCCCGTCCTGCTGCTGTTTGCCGGCGCCATGGTGCTCGTGTGCGGTGCCCTGCTGATGCTGGTCATGCTGGAAATGCGCCGCCGTCGTGGACCAGACGCTCGCCAGGCGGCAAGCCAGCTTCTGCTCGCAGCTGAAATACGTCGCAGTCAGGAGGTCGAGGGCCGCCTGCGCCAGAGCGAGGCGCGGCTGCAGGACTTCGCCCGCATGGCCTCTGATTGGTTCTGGGAGCAGGACGCTGAACTGCGCTTCAGCTGGATCGGGACGGAAACGCCGCTGCTGCTGCCTGGCGACCGTTCCCATATCGGCAAGCGCCGCTGGGAGGTGAACGACACGAGCATCGCGCCGGAACACTGGGAAAGTCACAGGCGCGACCTGATGCAGCGCAAGCCGTTCCGCAACTTCCGCTACAGCCGGGTCGGACCCGAGGGTACGATGGTGCACGTCAGCATCAGCGGTGTCCCAGTCTTTGACGAAGCCGGCGCATTCATCGGCTACCGGGGGACCGGCCGCGACATCACGCGCGAAGTCGAGGCGGAGGCCGAACTGCGCGCGGCCAAGGAACGTGCGGAACGCGCCGAAACGCTGCTGCGCGATGCGGTGGACAGCATTTCGGAAGGGTTCGTGATCTACGATCACGAGGACCGGTTGGTGCTGTGCAACGAGACCTACCGCTCGCTCTACCCGGAGAGCGTTCGGTGGATGATGCCCGGCACCCAGTTCAGCGACATTCTCCGTCACGGATTGGCCGGTGGCGACTATCCGGAAATGATCGGACGCGAGGAGGAATACTTTGCCGAACGGATGCGGTACCACCATGCCGCGGATACCGAACTGGAGCAGAAGCTGGCAAGCGGACGCTGGGTGCTGGTGACGGAACGGCGCATGCGTAATGGTGGTATCGCGGGGCTGCGCATCGACATTACCAAGCTGAAACAGGCCCAGATCGCCCTGGGTGAGGCCGAACGGCGCGTGCGCGACTTCGCTGAAACCTCGTCCGACTGGTTCTGGGAGCAGGATGCGGAGTTCCGCTTCACCTGGATCGGCGAGTCATGCCCGGTGATAACCGCCGACGCGGCAAATTATCATGGGAAGCAGCGTTGGGACTTTCCCTCGGCCCGGGCCACGCCGGACGAGGAATGGCGGCGGCATCGCGCGGTGCTGGACGCGCATCAGGCGTTCCGCGACTTTCGCTATGCGCTACGCGACGAGTTCGGCACCCTTCGGCACGTCACGGTCAGCGGCAATCCGGTGTTTGCCGAGGACGGCCGCTTCCTCGGCTATCGCGGCACCGGACGCGATATCACCGCCGAATTCGAGGCGGCCGTGGAATTGCGCGCTGCCAAGGAACGGGCCGAACAGGCCGAGACGCTGCTGCGCGATGCGGTCGACAGCATGTCGGAAGGCTTCGTGATCTTCGATAGCGATGATCGATTCGTTATGTGCAACGAGACCTATCGGCGGTTCTGTGGACCCGGGGCCGACCGGTTAGTTCCCGGCACGCGGTTCGAGGACCTCGTGCAGGCGGTGCTCGACGGCGGCGGGCACCCCGATGCGACGGGGCGCGAGTCGGAATGGCGCGAAGAGCGGCTGCAAATGCACCGGCAGGCGCAGGGGGCGCTGGAGGAGCGCCTCGACGACGATCTTTGGATCCTGGCCACCGACCGACGGATGAAAAACGGCGGCATCGCCGGACTGAGGATCAACATCACGGCTTTGAAGCGGACCCAGGCAGCTTTGCGCGAAAGCGAGGCCCGGCTGGACCGAGCACAGAGCATCGCTGGAATTGGCAGCTGGGAGCTCGACCTGGCGAGCGGCCAGTACGTCTGGTCGAAGCAACTCTACCGCATCCGCGGCCTGTCGCCCGACTCCTTCAGCCCCAGCATGGATAATGTTGCCATATACGTACATCCTGACGATTATCCGGCCGTGCAGTGCTGGATCGATGACCTGAGCAACGGTATCGAGCGGGATCGTATCGAAACCCGAATCGTTCGTCCGGACGGCACGGTGCGCACGCTGCATGTCGAAGGCCGAGCAGTGGTGGAGCCGGACGGTGCGATCCGGCGGCTTGCCGGAACCATGCAGGATATCACCGAACGCCGCCTGATGGAGCAGCAGCTCGCCCAGGCGCAGAAGATGGAAGCCATCGGCAAATTCACCGGTGGCCTTGCGCATGATTTCAACAACGTGCTGGGCGTCATCATCGGCAACCTGGAGCTGCTCGGGCGTGCCATCGGCGACAATCCGATCGCTCGCGAACTGCAGGCCGAGGTGCTGGACGGCGCCCAGCGCGGCGCCGATCTCACGCGGCGCTTGCTGGCCTTCGCCAGGCGCCAGCCGCTGCATCCGCAGGAGACGCAACCGAATGTCCTGGTCGAGGGCATTGCCCGCCTGCTCAGCCGCATTCTGGGTGAGCATATCGAGCTGCGGCTGCAACTTGGGACGGGATTGCCCCCTATCCTGGTCGATGCGACGCAGCTGGAAGCGGCGCTGACCAATCTTGCCACCAACGCGCGCGACGCCATGCCGAATGGCGGCCGCCTCGAGATAACCACACGGTCGGCAGAGCTCGACGCGGCCTACGCGGCACGGTATCCGGAAGTACGTCCCGGCGCTTACGTGGTCATCGAGGTCAGCGATACCGGAACCGGAATTCCACCGGAACTGCTGGGACGGATCTTCGAGCCCTTCTTCACCACCAAGGAGCCGGGCCGTGGGTCGGGGCTGGGCCTGTCCATGGTGTTTGGCTTCATCAAGCAGTCTGGCGGGCACGTTTCGGTCTACACGGAGGAAGGCCGCGGCACGACCTTCCGTCTTTACCTGCCGCCCGCGCTGACCCGCGAAGTGCCGCAAGCCGGTGAACCACAGGCCGTTACTGTGCAGGGTGGTACCGAAAGCATTCTCGTGGTTGAAGACAACGCCCCCCTGCGGCGGGCAACCGTGCAGCAGCTGAGTGCGCTTGGCTATGTTGTGCATGAAGCCGAGAATGCGATCGCAGCGCTGGATTTCCTCCAGGGCAAGCAGCCGGTGGACATGCTCTTCACCGACATCGTCATGCCGGGCAGCATGGACGGGGTAGAACTCGCGCAGCGCGCCACCGAGCTGCGGCCCGGCATTCGCGTGCTGCTGGCGTCGGGCTTCCCTGATGTCCGCTCTGCCGATGGCCGCATGGTGGCGGACCTGCCGTTGCTCAACAAGCCATACCGCCAGGAAGATCTTGCCCATGCAGTTCGGAATGGACTGGACAGCCCGGCTCCGGCATATGTCAATGCATGACGTAGGCAGTCATGCGCTTCGAGGCGCGGCAGGGCAGCAAGTCACCCGAAAGCCCGTCCTGAAGCAGTTGCACGGATGCGATTGTGGAATGGGTTCGCAGGGTTGACGACCTGACAGGAGGCGATCCGTGCGTTTGGATTTACCGTGACGCCACAAGTGCTGGTATTCGACGACGATGCATCGGTCGGCCGCCTTGTGGTCCGCGTTGCTGCATTGGCGGGCGTTACAGCGACGCCGGTAACTGACGCCGACGCATTCCGCCAGGCACTGCGTGAGTATGCGCCCACGGTGGTCATCCTGGATCTGCAGCTCGGCAATACCGATGGTATCGAGCAACTCCGCTACCTCGCAGAGCAGAAGTTCGGCGGCGAACTGATCCTGATGAGCGGCTTCGACGCAAGGGTACTTGATACCGCGGGCGCCCTGGCGCGTAACCTGGGGCTTGCGGTCGCAGGAACGCTGCAAAAGCCCATTCGCATCCCCGAACTGGAATTGCTGCTGCAGCGTCTGGACGCCACTCCACGTCAACCCACGCTCGACCATCTGATGGAGGCGATCCGGAGCGACCAATTGTCCCTGGATTTCCAGCCGATCGTCACTCGGCGACCGCGCACCTTGCGCAAGCTGGAGGCCCTGGTGCGCTGGGACCATCCCACCATGGGGCGGCTTGAGCCGGGGGACTTCATGGCCATGGCCGAAGCAGCTCCCGCGGCAATCGACGCGTTGACCGACTGGGTGTTCCAGGCCGCGGTGGATGCCTGGCAGCGCCTGGCATCGCTGGAGCTTCGCGTCTTGATCGCGGTGAATGTCTCCAGCCGCAATCTGCATGACCTTGGCCTGCCGGACCGGCTGGAAAACCGGCTGCGTAAAGCTGGAATGCCGCCCGACATGCTGTGCCTGGAAATCACCGAAAGCGCTGCCTTCAGCGATGCGGCGCGCAGCATGGACGTGCTCAGCCGGCTGCGCCTGAAGGGCATTCGACTGGCGCTGGATGATTTCGGCACAGGCTACGCATCCCTGAAGCTGCTGCGCCAGATGCCCTTCTCCGCCATCAAGATCGACCGATCCTTCATCGCCGATCTTTTGGAATCGCGCGACTCCAGTGTCATCGTGAAGTGCATCATCGACCTGGCGACAAACATGGAGATGGAAAGCATCGCCGAAGGCGTCGAAACCGAACCCGTTGCCGAACGCCTGGAGCAGATGAAGGTCGGCGCCCTGCAGGGCCACCTGCTCGGCCGGCCGATGCCGATCGACGCAGTCCCCACCTGGCTGGCCGAGTGGACCGCCGCGGAGGATGTGTCCGAGGCCGATTGCGTGGCCCTATCCTGACCCGGCCTCCGCTCCCGGCGCAGAGAGGGCCGCACGGGAGAGCGAATAACAGCGACACCCAGGCGAGGCAGCGCTGGTAACGAAGCGCCCCGTTGCTTCAAGGCAGCCCAGCTACCCAGCCAATTCCCGCGACCGTTCCGTCGCCGCCCGTACCGCCCGGCTGAGCGCTGCGGGCCATGCTTCGGGCTCCATCAGAACACGCAGTGCTGCCTCCGTGGTGCCTCCTGGGCTGGTCACCGCCTTGCGTAATGCCGCCGCGTCTTCCGTACTTGCCGCCAGCAGCGCGCCGGAGCCGGCCACGGTCTGCCGTGCCAGCAGGCGCGCGAGGTCAACCGGAATCCCCTGTTCCACGGCAGCCTGCTCCAGCAGTTCGGCCAGCAGGAACACATAAGCAGGACCACTACCCGACACTGCGGTGACCGGGTCGAGCAGCGCCTCCTGCTCCGCCCAGGCCACCACCCCGATCGCCTGGAGCAGCCGGTCGCATAAAGCGCGTTGGGCGGCATCCACGCCCGGGGCAGCGCAGGCCACGGTCACGCCCTGGCGCACCGCGGCCGGGGTATTCGGCATCGCCCGCACCACGGCGGCATCGCGGCCAAGCAGCCCCTGGATCCCAGCAATCGTACGACCCGCCATGATCGACAGGAACACCGCCTTGCCGGCGAAGCGCGCGTAGGCGGGCAGGGTAGCCGCGGCATTCTGTGGCTTGACCGCAAGGACAACGGCGGCGGGGCTGAACTCGGCCGGCACCTGCGTGGCATCCGCCAGCACATTGAGGTCCTGGCCGGCGTGCCGAGCTGTCTCCGGCGCGGGATCGACGGCGATCGACGGCGCCAGCCCGCGCTCGCGCCAGCCGGCCAGCAAGGCGCTGCCCATGCGTCCGCAGCCGACCAGCAGGATCGGCGGAATCATACCAGCGCCGCTCATTGCCGGATCGCCTGCCGGCGCGACGGGTATCGGCCGATTGCTCATGCTTCGCTCCCAACAGCGCTGAAACCGCAAAAAGAGTGTTCTAGTACAGCGTTCGCAAATTGGCGACTCGAATGCGTACCACGTCGTGGCGGGCGAAGGCCCGCCACCCACGACTGGCTGGAGGAAACTCCTGGCAACACGTCGCCCGCACATAGGGAGTCCCCCGCAGCAAGCCGTGGCTGGCGGGACTTCGCTCGCCACGACGTGTCACCAGCGCCGTCGCTCCCCCTCCACTGTTCCGATCGGCAATTCCGAATCGCAGTGCTAGGCGGAATTCGTGGATCGCCCAAGCCAGAGCAACTGTTCCCCGGAGTAGCGGTTCCCTCGCCGCCCCGCCGGAGAGGAGAGGGCAGGGGGCAGTGAACCGCCGGAATGTTGGAGGTTGCCTCACCTTGAGCTTCTCCGCCCCAGCGGCGTTGAGAGGGAACCCTGCACGTACTGTTGCAGGCGTTCCAGGCGGCGGTCGTGCAGGCCCAGACGGCGCAGTGCCCCCAGAGTCGACGACAGGTAGGCCGCGTAACTGCCGAGTTCTCCCGAAGCCGATGCGAGGCGTTCGGCCACCGCCGGCTCGTCCAGCCGGCCCGCGTAGGCGCGGATGGGCTCGGTTGACGACGAAGGTGGCCGCGCGCACCGGGCCATGTTCGGTCGACGCGGTCACCCAGCGGGAGCGGTAGGCGCCGGTGAAGAGCTCACGGCGCCAGGCGAGCAGCAGTTCCGAGCGGGCTTGTGCCGCCGGGATGCGGAACAGCATGCCCGCGCAACTGCCGCCGCGGTCCAGCGCCAGCATCAGCCCGGGATTGTCCGGCGACCCGCGGCCCATATGCAACCAAAGGCAGAACCGCCGGTGCCATCCGCGCACCACACCGGCGCGATGCTCCGCGTAGTCGATTGCCGGGTTCCACATCAGCGAACCGTAGCCGAACAGCCAGACATCCTGCGCATTGCGGTGCTCCATCAGTCTGGCGTCGAGGTCGGCCTGGATCTCCGCCTCCGACAACAGCCGGACGCCGGGCGGCATGCGGCGGCGCGCGTCGGCGAGCAGTGAGCCGTCGCGCAGGCCTTCACGCGTGATGACGATGCGTGGTTCCGCGGTGGGATCGGCCGGCACTGGCAGATCGCGGTCGTCCGGCGTCATGGGCGCGGCCGGAAGCCGATCACCGGCAGCTGTTCGGCGGCGCGCCGGTGGGCCGCCTCCGAACCGTCATAATGCCAGCCAAGCAGGCGGCTGAGCACCGGGCGGATGATGGGCAGCGCAAGCCGGTTGCGGCGTTCATAGCCGGCGATCACCTGCGCCGCTTCGTCGCTGGCGAGCCGGCGCCAGCTCGCGGTGAAGCGCTGTGCGCCGATGATCACCTGGGGATGCGGTGCGGCCTCGATGTTGCGCAGCCAGTCGGCGTTGCGGCCCCAGCCGCTGGCGACGATGGCTTCCGGGCCCCGCGGCCGGTACTCCATCACTTCCAGCACCGTATGGCGGGGCAAACCGGTGCGCCGCCCGACATGGATCAACAGCAGGAAGCGGTGGCCGAGCAGCCAGCCGAGGCGCCAGCGGTACAGCCAGACCGGTGCGCGCAGCACGCGGCGCAGCATCGGGCTCATCGGTGGCTGCGACATGGGGCGTCCTGTCATTGCGGTTCGGCAGTCCGCAGCCGGTACATGCGGCCGCTTGCCGGCTGGCCAGGTGCCGGAAAGCGGGCCAGCTGCCAGGAATAAGACGGCCGGCGGGCGATGCGGGTCAATGCCCACGCAACAGCGGCGGCAAGTGCCGGAGAGAAGGCGGCGGCGCACCGCGGGACAGAAACACACCTTATCACCGCCAGGAACACGACCTTGTCGCCACTGCGCCAATGACGGCCGGCTCGCGTGGCCGGCGTATCGCGCCTGGCTTTCGCTTGCCCTTGAACCCGTGGGGCTACCCGGCGACACTCGGCGCCAACAATCAGGCGGGACAGGAGACCAAGGGATGATCACGCTCTACGGCATGGGCAGCCCCAACGTGGTGAAGATCTACATCGCGCTGGAGGAACTCGGCCTGCCCTATACGGTGCAGCCGATCGATGTGTTCTCCGGCAAGCAGTTCGACGCCGAGTTCCTGAAGATGAACCCGGTCGCCAAGGTGCCGGTGATCGTCGACAGCGAGGGCCCTGGCGGCAAGCCGTTCACGCTGTTCGAGTCCGGTGCGATCCTGCTGTACCTGGCGGAGAAGACCGGCCGCCTGCTGTCTGCCGACATGGCGGCGAAGTACGAGGCGATCGAATGGATGATGGTGCAGATGACGCTGGTCGGCCCGATGTTCGGCCAGCACGTGCACTTCATTCGCTTTGCCCCACCGGGAAACGACTACGCCAAGAGCCGCTACGCCACCCAGGCACACCGCGCCTGTGAGGCGGTGGAGGCCCGCCTGGCCGCGTCACCCTGGCTCAGCGGCGCGGAATACGGCATCGCCGACATCGCCACCTACCCCTGGTCACGCAACGTCCCCGCGCTGCTCGGCGCCGATGCGGCGGCGAAGTATCCCAACACCATGCGCTGGGTTGGCACGATCAACGAGCGCCCGGCGGTGAAGCGCGCGCTGGCGGCGGTGGACGAGGTGCGCGCCCGCACCACCCAGTTCGACAAGGCGCAACCGCCGGCGCTGGACAAGCTGTTCGGCCGCGGAGAGTTCGCCGCGGCATAGCGGTCAGGCGGCAGTCCCTCTCTGTCCCGGCGGGGTGGAGAGGGAACCGGCACGCGTGACCTTCGCGCCCGGACGCGGCTATAGTGGATGGATGGTCGCCCTTCGCAAACATCTCCCCACGCGGATGACGGTGGATGAGTTCCTGGCCTGGGAACCGGGCGATGCGGCCTGCGGCTGGCAGCTGATCGATGGCGAGCCGGTGGCGATGGCGCCCGGCAACCAGACGCACGGCGCGCTGCAAAGCGAATTGGGCGCTCTGATACGCAACCACCTGCTGGAGCGGCGCAGTGCCTGTCGCGTGCTGACCGAGCCGGGGGTCGTTCCGCGCGTGCGCGCCGGCTACAATTACCGCGTGCCGGATTTGGGCGTTACCTGCGCGCCGCCGTCGCTGTCGCAGATGATGCCCGAACCGGTGCTGCTGATCGAGCTGCTGTCCCCCGGCAACGAGGCCCAGACCAGGACCAATATCTGGGCCTATATCAGCATTCCCAGCGTGGTGGAGATCCTGGCGGTGCACACCGCCCGCATCGAGGCGGAGCTGCTGCGGCGCGGTGCGGATGGCAGTTGGCCGGAACAGCCGCAGATCCTGGGCCGCGATGCGATGCTGACGCTGGAGAGCATCGGGTTCTCGGTGCCATTGGCGGCGGCGTATCGGACGACGGTGCTGGCAGTGGGCTGATCGGGATTATCGCCGTGCAGGCGGGTAATCGTCTGGGCCAATAAATTGTCATGCCGTGCGGGCACGGTGCGCCTTGCTCCAGCCGCCGACCAGGCGGCCGACTTCGTCGATGCTGGGCGCGTCATGTTCGTAGCGGCGGTTGTCGATCAGCCGCAGTTCGCGCGACAGCCAGGTTCAGCTATTCCCCCCGGCTTTGTCCCACTTCATGCGATGAAATCCCGTGTAAAGTACAACGGAACGCCG
>Ga0187809_10001078_pt1 | contig 13319 bp, 10 predicted proteins | sample NC_wetland_sal_i_8_FD_132415 | JGI IMG/M metagenome (GOLD analysis project Ga0187809, IMG submission 132415) | Wetland sediment microbial communities from Neuse River Estuary, North Carolina, USA - ASW_4 | ecosystem: Environmental > Aquatic > Freshwater > Wetlands > Sediment | place: USA: North... | reverse complement strand
GATCAGGAACTGGACCAGGGTGAGCAGGCGACCGATGCGTTCGGGCACGGTGTTGCGGCTCCGGTTTTGCTTGGGGGTGGCGAGGAAGTGGTCGGCTCGCTTGGAACGTATATAGAACACAAATCGCCCGGCTTGGCAAGTGATTTTTTCTGGCACGGGGCGCCGGGGTGGCCAGCCGGCCGGAGGTGGCGGCCATCCGGCAGCGGGAGCGGCGGGACAGGGCCCCTCATGCGACGCATCCTTATCCACGGGTCTGCATCGGAGATTGGTGCAACAAACCGCCAGGAAGCACGCATCCTCTGTCATGGCCCGCCATGACAGATTGCCTAACCCAGCGCCCCGCACCGGCGAAGCGCGGCGATGTCAGCATCCGGCAGACCCAGCACGTCCCGCAGCACCGCGTCGGTATCCGCGCCCAGTTCCGGCGCAGGGCCCTTCACCCGCCCATGGTTGCTGCACCAGGGGAGTCCGGGCAGCACGCCCGTCGCGTGATCCTCCCAGAACCCGCGCAGGCGCAAATGTTCGTCCGCGGCCAGCGCCGCGGAATCGGCCAGCGCCGCCGCTGGGATTTCGGCGGCGCGCAATCGGGCGGCCGCGTCCGCGGCAGCCTGCCGAACCAGCCATTCCGCCAGGGCGGCGTCGATCTCCTGGTGCCGCTCCCGGCGCTGTCCAACCCGCAACGCCGCCAGACCCGACAATCCCGGCACCAGCGCACACAGCGCGCGCCACTCCGCATCGCTGCGCACCGCCAGCGCCAGCCACGCATCCTCGCCGGCGCAGCGCCAGGCGCCATGCGGCGCGCAGGTGGCGGACAGGTTGCCCATCGGCTGCGGCGGCCCGTCCAGCTGCGCGCTCAGCAGCGGATCGGCCATGGTCCACAGCATCGCCTCCACCATGGAGAAGTCGATGCGCGCCACGCGTCCGCCATGCTGCCGCTGCCACAGCGCGGCGGCGGTGGCGAAGGCCAGCATCAGGCCGCACATCGGGTCCAGCCAGGCGAAGCCGACGCGCGGCGGCCGGTCCGGGTGGCGGTTCAGCCCGGCAAACCCGGAATAGCATTGCAGCAGCGTGCCGTACGCCACCGCCTGCGCTTCCGGACCACTGCGGCCGAGGCCGGACGCAGACACGTAGATCAGGTTCGGGTTCTCCGACCGCAGCGCCTCCGCTCCCAGACCCAGGCGGTCCATCACGCCGCTGGCAAAATTTTCGACCAGCACGTCGCATTTGCCCGCCAGCGCCCGTGCCAGCGCGACACCTTCTTGCCGCTTCAGGTCCAGCACGATGCCGCGCTTGGCCTGGCCGAGCACGGTGTGCAGTTCGGAGGTGCGGCCGGGATCGCCGCGGCCGGGGGCTTCCACCTTGATCACCTCGGCGCCCATCGCCGCGAGGTAGCGCGTTGTGGTCGGACCGGCGATCACCCAGCTGAAATCGAGCACCCGCACGCCCGACAGCGGCATGTCGCCGGAGGCGCGCTGCGAAAGCTGCGCGGATGGCGTCAGTGTCAGCCCGAAGGGAGCGCCGGGCATCCGCACACTGCGCTCATCGATCTGCACGGAACGGAAGAACCCGCGATGCTCCAGCTGCCCCGATCCGAACAGCTCCGCCGGTTCGCGCAGCGGGAAGCTCGGCACGTGCGCCTGCTGTGCCGCATCGGCGATCCACTGCTTGGCGTGCTGCGCGCTCCACTGCGACATCAGCGCGTGGAGCGCATCCCAGTTGGCGACGCGATCCGCCTTGCGCGCAAAGCGCGGGTCGGCGCCCCAGCCGGGCGCGCCCATCACATCCAGCCATGAACGCCACTGGTGTTCCTCGCGCGGCGAGATCGCCACGTAGCCGTCGCGCGCCGGCAGGATGCAGACGGTGGCGCCATTGCCGTCGGCCAGGCGTTTGCGGGACCAGGACCTGCCATGCAGGCCCGCGCGGGTCAGCTCGGTCATCGCCAGTGTGGCCAGGGCCTCCTGGATCGAGACATCCACCACCGCGCCGCCCGCCGGCAGCAGCGCCGCATGCATCCCCGCGCAAGCCGCGGCGACGCCGCCGATGAAGGCGGATTGCAGGCCAACCGCGCGGATCGGCGCCTCGTCGAGGTCGTCCACCTGGCCGGTCAGCAGGCGGGCGATGCCGCTGGCGTACAGCAGCGTGAGATCGGAGGCGGGATCTTCGGCCCGCGGCCCGGTCTGGCCGAACGGCGAGATCAGCACCAATGCCGCACGCGCGTTGCGCGCACGCAGGCTGTCCGCGTCATGGGTTCGGCTGCGCAGTTCGGACGGGCGGCCCTGCGCGACGATCAGTTCGGCGGCGGCGAGTGACTCAGGCGTCGCCGCCGCCTTGCCGTGGTCCAGATAGCGGTGCAGCGGCGCGTCCGGCGCGCCCGACGCGCAGAGCACGGTGGCGCCAGCATCCGCCAGCAATCGCCCGCACACGGCCGCCGCGAGACCCGGCCCAAGCTGCGCGACGCGAAAACCTGACAGGACGGACATGCGATTTCCGATTGCGAGGTGGAAGGGAACGATCGTGCCGCGCGTTTGCGTATCATGCCCGGGCGCGGCCCGGACACCCACCTCCTGCTGTGGCAACACTTCGCATTTTGCTCGAAGGCAGGACGATTCTACCCCGTGTCATGGCCGGCGAAGGCCGGCCACCTGCGTCTTTGCGGAGCTGCGCACAAGAAAGATGTGGGTGGCCGGCCGGAGCCTGCCTCGGGGCGCCTGTCGCGCTACCCGAGGATAGCCCGGAACACCGGGACATGATTACCGCATGGTGGATTTCGGCGTCGCCACGATGCGCGTCACCACGATCTTCGATCGGTCCAGGCAGCTCGGCACGCGCGGCGCAATGTCGTTCTTCCAGTGGTCGGACTCGTACACGGCCTTGTACAGCGCCTCGCGTTCCGCCTCGCTCTCGAACCGGCGCAGCCAGACGTATACCGAATCATCCTTCTCGCCGCGGAAGCTGCCGCAGATCACCATGCCCTTGGACACCTGGAACGGGATGATCTCCTGCTCCATGATCCGCACCCATTCATCCATCTTGCCGGGCAGCACGTGGTATTGGCGAAGTTCGTAGAAAGCCATTGGACGTTCCCCTTTCTGCATCGCGCCGGATCGGGGCCGGCGCTCTCGGCCGAGACTATCGGCAAACCGGCAAGGCCGGAAGCGGCACGCCCGGCATCACGTCGCCGCCCCGGCACGCGCCAGCAGCGGGCGCACGAAGTCCAGCAGATTGCCGCCGGGGAACAGGTGACCCGGAACACCGGCCGCCGCCGCCGCCTGCATGTCGCTCGCCTGGTCGCCCACCATGATGCAGCTTGCCGGGTCCAGTTCCCATGCGTGGATCAGGTCCAGCAGCATGCCCGGTTCCGGCTTGCGCCAGTGATGCGCGCGGCGATACGCCTCCACCACGGCGTTCTCATGATAGGGGCAATAACGCGAATCGTCGATCGTACCGCCGGTGCGGTGCGCCTGCTCCGCCATCCAGGACAGCAGAGTGCGCACCGCTGCCTCGTCGTACAGCCCGCGCGCCACGCCGGATTGGTTGGTGACGACGAAAACGTGCCAGCCGGCCTGCGTCGCGTGGCGCAGCGTATCCAGCGCGCCCGGCATCCACTCGAAACGGTCGCGCGTGCCGACCCAGCCGTGATCGACGTTCAACACGCCGTCGCGGTCCAGCAGCAGCGCCGGCCGGTGCAGCCGGCGCGGCGCTTCGTGCTGCGCGATGGCGAAGTGTTCGGGCAGCTTGGTGTCACAGCACCAGCCCTTGGCAGGCACAACGTGCACCGCACCCTGGGTGACCAGGGATGCAATGGCGTCGTGCAACCTCGCACCCGGCTGCAACACCTCCGGCAGGGCGCGGTTGAACAGGCCAACGACCGGGTGCTGCGCGTCACCGGACCACAGAACGTGGCCGACACCGTCGCGATCCGCCGCCAGCAGCGTGGCCGGGTTGCAGTCGAACAGCGTGCCGCCGCGACACAGCAGGAACCATTCATCCACTTGTCCGCGCGCCGCACGCAGCGCGTCCGCGCCGCCGGGGTCCGGCACGCGCATGGTGGCAATCTGCGGCTGACGCGGCAGGAACGCGGCGAGCGACGCCACTGCATCCTGAAGCAGCGCCGGTGAAGCGTCGCTCAGCAGCAGGAACCGCTCGACGCCGAAGCGCAGGAATTCGCGCATCACCCAGGCCAGAATCGGACGGCCGCCACACTGACGCAATGCCGGCGGCGGCGATGCGTTGACCGCGGGCTGCTCCAGCAGCAGCACGCACTGGCGCACTGCGGCGGTCATCGGCGGACGGTGCGCGGCGGCGGTTCGGGGAATATCGGCGGCCCGAACTGCGGACTCGTGGCCGCTACAACCACCGTCATGGCCGGCGACGGCTGGCCATCCACGACTTCCCCGTGCGCTCTGCTGCAAAGACGTGGATGGCCGGCCTGAGCCTGTCCTCGGGCGCGCCTTCGGCGCGACCCGTGGGCCGGCCATGACGGTGGTTGGGTTCGCCGGCGGGTTGGCACTCCGGGCGGCTGGTACAGGGTCGTGGCGGGCCCGCGCGCCCTGCGCGTCGGATTGGCGCGTGCGGGGATTCGCTGCCGCGCTACCACACGCATGGGGTCCACGCCCGCCATGAATTTGCCCTACCCCGCCGGCGCCAGTTGCGGCACCACCTTGTCCAGCCGCTCCCGCAACGCGGCAGTCAGCACGTCGCGCCGAGCCCATAGCGAGCGGTACCAGGCGATGCGCGTTGCGACCTGGTAGGCCAGCATCCGCTCCTCGATCACGTAGGTGCGCGCCGCCTCACCCAGTTCGCGCGCCAGTTCCGGCATCACCACCAGGCGCAGCAGGCGCGCGTGCAGTTCCTCGGCATCGCGGAACAGCAGGCCGGTACGGCCGTCCTCGACGACGTCGCCGTACACCACGGTGCTGGCCAGCGATGCGACGCGGCACGCCCCGGCCTCAATGAACTTCAGGTCCGACTTGGTGCGGTTGAATGGCGTGTCCGACAGCGGCATCAGCGAGATTTCGCTGCGGCCGAGCAGGTCGAAGTAGGTGGGGTAGTCGCAGGTTTCGGTGAATTGCTTGTGCGGCGTGTCCAGTGCATCGAAGAAGGCACGGTCGTGCACCACGCGGAAATGCAGCCGGTCTCCCACCTTCTGCGCCACCGCGTTGATCGCCGGCATCAACGGCGCCCAGTCGTGCTCGCGGTTCAGCGCGCCGAAGAACACCGTCATGCGCTCCGGCGTCTCGAAGTTGCGCACCTCCGGCAGGCTGCCGAGGCTGTTGGGAAACATCGCCACTTCCGGATTGCGCGCGCGCAGCAGGTCGGCCAGCGCCGGCGTGCTGGTCTGCACCGCGTGCACGCCGCTGAAGGTCAGGTACTCGGTCGCCGGTACGTTCTGCAGGAAGTCCGGATGATCGTCGAATTCCGTCACCACCACCCAGCCGGCGTTCAGGAATCCTTCCACCATCGCGCGTCCCTGCGGCCCGGACAGGATCGGCCGGTGCATGATGAAGATACGCGGCGTCTCGTCATCCGTTGGCGGCACCGTCACGTTGGAGGCGATCATGGTGGTGACCATCGGGTCGGTCGCCATTGCCGCCAAGGGTTGCACGACGCGCACGTCCGACACGCCGCCGACCGGCGCCATCATGCTGGACGCGACGATCATCCGCTGCTGCGGCCGCTTGCGCGCACGCCAGACGTATTGCAGCGGCGCCGCACGCCGCGCGTAGCTTTCCGGATCGATGCCAAGCGCGGTCAGCGCCGGTGCCATGGCGGTGGCGAATGCGCGGGACTTCTCGGCGTCGAAGATACGCGGCTGCACGTCGCACAGGTGCAGCCCGAGTTCCAGCAGGCCCCTGCGCATGCTCTCCAGGCTGAACCAGCGCAGATGGGTGCGGTCCAGCAGCCCGTGCGGCTCATAATCCCAGTTTCCGCGCAGCAGCCGTTCGGCGAAGCTCCAATGCTCCAGGTTGGGGATGCAGATCAGCAGCGTGCCGTCCGGCGTCAGCACGTCGATATGCCGGCGCAGCACCGGCCACGGGTCGCTCAGGTGCTCCAGTATGTCGCCATAGACCACGCAATCGATGCCTTCCGGCACGTCGAAGGGCAGCGGATCGTCCTCGACGTTCACCAGGGCGACCTCGTCCAGCCGTTCGGCGGCAACGGCGAGCAGCTCGGGATGGCTGTCGATGCCCAGCAGCCGCGCGCGGGGATTGCGCAGGCGATAGGCGGCCCCGAGGGAGCCGGCGCCGCAGCCCACGTCCAGCACCACCTGGGCGGTGAGCGGGATACGGTTGAGCAGGTCCGGGTTGGGGAAATCCGGGTAGGACACCATGAGGGCAGCGCGTGCTCCGAAGGCGGCGGGAGGCAGGGCGCCGCGTGGGACGGTGTGGAGCGCAGCAAGTCCGCGGCGCCCCGTCAATCGCGACCGGTGGTAGGCGAAATCCGCAAGCCGGTGCAAGCCGGATCGCCGATCGCGGCCGATGTCCCTGGGATGCGGAATGGCCCGGCTGGGGGCGGGCGGGATTCCCCCGGCACCTGAAGTCGGCCTCCGACACCTGGAGTCAGCCCCCGGCACCTGAACTCAGCCCCCGGCAGCCGCAATGCCCCTGCCGAACCCGGCGTTGACGAATTCCTAACCCTCGCCGGCTAGCTTCGCCGCATTCCCTGGCTCCGCGCCGCCGGCGCGCCCACGGCCGACGCACCGAAAATGGAGCGGCGCATGGCGACCTATTACTGGCGTGGCAGCACCGGCAGCTTCAACCTTGCCGCCGGCTGGATGGTCGCGGACGTCACCGGCGTGCTGTCGCCGGCAACCGCCGCCCCGGACGATACCGACACCGTGGTATTCGACACGGCCGGCATGACGCTGTCGTCCAGTTGCAGCTTCGCCGGCCTGCTGCGGCTGGACCTGCCGGTCGGGACCGGGGCGCTGAACCTCAACGGCCACACCCTGTCCCTGCTCAGCACCAGCCAGCTCGGCGACGCCGGCGGAAAGATCACCGGCGCCGGCACGCTGGAGACCGACGCGATCAGCGCGGTGCCGCAACTGGCGGGCGGCGTGGTCGCGCTGCAGCTGACCGGTGGAGCGACCTGGTCCAACGCCGGGCTGGTGCTGGACGCCGGGATGATCGCGTCCGGCCCCGCCGCCGGCGACAGCGCGACCGTGGTCAACCAGCCCGGAGCGCTGTTCGCGCTGGCGATCGACCAGCCCGGGCAGATCGCGTCGCCCCAGGGCGGAGGCGTGCTCAGCTTCCTCAACCAGGGCACCCTGGCCAAGACCGGCGGTACCGGGCTGAGCAGCCTGAGCGCCGTGGTGACAAATTCCGGCATCATCTCCGCCAGCAGCGGCACGCTCGAGCTGGCCGGCGGCGGCGTGCTTGGCGGGATCATCGGCGGTGACGCGGGCGAGGTCCGCCTCGCCGGCACCTTCGCCCTGGCCGCGGGCACCGCGCAGGCGGTGTCCTTCTCCTCGGGCGCGGCGTTCGGCGGCGGGGCGGACGGCGCGGCGGTGCTGCGGGGACCGGGCACCCTGGCCAGCAGCGGGACGGTCCGGCTGACCGCATGGAACACCGACCAGCTGGTGCTGACCGGCGGCGCGGTCTGGAACAACGGCGGCACCGTAACCGCGGCGGCCGGCCTGGGCTTCGGCGCCACCACGAACGACAGCGGCACGCTGGTCAACCGGGCCGGCGCAGTGCTCGCCTTCAGCGGCGACACCGGCATCAATGTGCTCGCACCGGGCGGCAGCTACGCGCTGGTCAACGCCGGGACGCTCAGCAAGACGGGCGGCTCCGGCACCAGCCGGATCGCCGTGCCGCTGATCGACAGCGGCAGCATCGTGGTTGCCGGCGGCACGCTGGAACTCGCCGCGGGCGGCAGCATCGCCGGCCCGGTGACCGGATGCGGCATGCTCGCCCTGAGCGGCGGGGTCAGCAGCCTGGGCACCGGCGGTTCGATCGCCACGGGCCTGCTGCTGCTCAACGGCGGCACGTTGCTTGCCCCGGCCGGCAGCAGCGCGGCGGTGAGCAGCGATATCGGCGGGTCCGGCGGCACGCTGCAGATCAACGGAGGCGGCACGCTGACGCTGCGCGGCGCGGTCTCCGCCACGCAGACCATCCGCTTCAACGGTGCCGGCGGGACATTGATCGTCAACGACGTGATGGGCTTCGCCCCCGGCGCGATCAGCGGGTTCGGCACCGGGGACGCATTGCTGGTGGTGGACAGTGCCGCCGACGTGGCGGCGCGGATCGACACACTGGAATCGCTGGCCGTGGCGGGCGCGCTGACCTCGATCCGCTTCACCGACAGCGGCACCCCGGTGCTGTCGCTCGCGGCCGCCCAGTTCAGCGCCGACCTTGACGCGCTGGCGAAGATCGTCAGCCCGTACCAGCTCGCGTCGGGCGCGGCCTGGGTGGCGGACCGGTCCGGCACCTTCGGCACCGCCGGCAACTGGAGCAGCGGCAGCGTGCCCGGCGCGCTGTCCGATGCGGTGATCAACTTCGCCGATGCGCCGACGGTGACCTGCGCCAGCGGCAGCTACACGCTGCACAGCCTGAGCAACGTATCCGGCCATTTCGTGCTGTCCGGCGGCACGCTGGCGGTGCCGCTGCTGGACAACCGCTCCAGCCTGGCCTGGAACGGCGGCAGCATCGTGCTGAACGGCAGCGGCAGCGCCACCGGCCTGCGGAACGAAACCGGCGGCACGCTGACCGCGTCCGCCAACGGCCAGCGCCTCAGCGGCACTGGTGGGGTGGTCAACGCCGGCGCCATGCTGGTGCAGGGCGGCACCGGCGAGATCCGGATCGACACGCTGCTGAGCAACACCGGCAGTCTCGTGCTGAACCAGGGGACGCTCAGCCTGACCGCCGGAGGATCGTCGGCCGGCGATGCGACCGGAACCGGCGGCACGCTGAACGTCGCCGGCGGCACCTTCACCGCCGCCGGCAGCTACGCGGCCGCCACCGCCGTCAACGGCGGGACGCTGGACCTGAGCAACGCCACCGGCGCGGCATTCCGCGGCATCGTGCTGAATGCCGGCGGGCTGCTGCTGGGGGCAATGGCCACCGGCGCGGGCGGCCGGATGCAGCAGACCGGCGGCACCCTGTCGGGCAGCGGCACGCTGACCGCCTATGCCGGCGCCCAGCTGACCGGCGGCCTGCAAACCGGCCCGGGAACCACCCAGCTGCTGGGCGACTCCATGATCGGCGGCATTGCCCTGGATGACGGCCGCACGCTGCACAACGATGGCGGGCTGACGTGGTCCGCCGGCAGCATCATGCTGGGCGGCGGCAATTCCGGCGCGGCGGCGCATGCCGGCACGCTGAGCAATGCCGGCGTGCTGCGTATCACCGCGGGCGCGGTGATCGGGCCGCAAAGCGGCGGCAGCGGGCTGCTGTACAACGCCGGCATCATCATCGTTTCCGACGGCATCGCGAATGAGACCGATCTCGATGCCCAGCTGGTGAACGAGGGCCTGATCCAGCTGACCAGCGGCACGCTCAGCGTGAATGGCGGCGGTTATTCCGACGGCCAGCTGCTGGTCGGCGATGCGGCGGTCATGCGCATCGGCAGCCCCCTGCGCGGCGAAGCGGATGCCGCATTCAGCGTCGCCGGCGGCTACGCGGTGGCCAATACGGTGGTGGACGGCGGCACGCTCGATCTCGCGGGAGCCAGCCGAATCCAGTTCAGCGGCATGGCATCGGTGATCGGCGGCGGCATGCTGCTTCTGGGCCGAACCGACGCCCTCGCGGCGGATTTCAGCCAGGACAACGGCATTGTGCGGTCAGGCGGCAACGCCCTGCGCGTGTCCGGCACCGCCCATTTCAACGCCGCGGTCCAATCAGGCACCGGCACGACCACGCTGCTTGGCCAGTCGTCGATCGACGGCGTGCTCCAGCTGGATGGCGGACATACGCTGGAGAACGACGGGACGCTGGTGTGGAACGCCGGCTCGATCGGCCTGGGCGGCGGCGACGCAACCGCGGTGACGCATGCCGGTTGGCTGGTCAACGCGGCCGGCGGCGTGTTGCGGATCGCCGGCGCCGGCACGGTTGCCGCGACCGGCAGCGGCGGCGTGACCAATGCCGGCACGCTGCTGAAATCCGGCAGCGCCGGCAACGCTCTGGTCGCCACCACACTGAGCAACAGCGGTACGGTGCTGGTGCAGTCGGGCACGCTGACGCTCGCCGATGCGGTGACCGGCGCGGGCGTGTTCGAGATCGACGGCGCCGCCAGGCTGGATTTCGCCAGCGTCGTGGGCAGCGGCGAATCGATCCGCTTCGTCGGCGGCGGCGGCACGCTGGCCGTGGAGCAGGCCGGTGCCTTTGCCGCGCCGGTTTCCGGCTTTACCGCCGGTGACGCGCTGGACCTGACGGCGCTGGGGTTTGCCGCCGGTCCCTCGCTGGCCTTCGCCACGAAGGAGGGTGGCGGAACGCTGACGGTGAATGACGGCACGCACGGCGTGACGATCGGAATGCTGGGCAGCTTCGCGCCCGCAGGCTTTCACCTCACGGCCGACGGACACGGTGGGGTGCTGGTGGGCTACACCTAGCGGCGGCCCGTCCTGCTGCGGCGGCGCTGGCGCGTCACTCCGCCGCGAAGACGATGTCCTGCGCGCCTTGCCACAGCACCAGCTTGCCAAGCGCGGGGAGGTCGGCGAGTCCCTGCTCGATGCTGAGGAAGTGATTGCCTGCCAGTTGGCCGACCTTGCTGGCGAAGCGCACCGCGCCGTAGCCGAGGAGTATCTCCGTCTCGCTGACGCTGCCAGGATGCAACAGGATCTGGCCCGGCGCCGGGTAGCTGGTGGCGTTCTCGTAGCCGATGCCGAATTCGAGTTCGCCGAGGGGAATCCAGCATGCCTCGCCGCTCCAGCGCACGTGGATGATGCGCTGGCGATAGGGCAGCAGGCCGCGAAACACCGCGCAGGTGCGCGGCGCGGCTGCCGTTTCGAGGCGTGCGAGGAAACTGTAGGGGCCGGCGGTGATGCGGATATTGTCGCTCATCGGCAGAAATTAGCCTTGCTGCGCGCTGTGATGCCAGTGGCTGATGCCACTGGCCGATCGCGCCGGTTCCTGCGCGTCATGCCGGGATGCCTGGTTCTGGCCGGTCGCCCTTGCCGCCATGGCCTGCGCCGGTTGGTTTTTCCCCGCGAAGGCATGGCTCCAGCGCGGGCAGATTGACCCATAATCATGCCATAACGACCAATTCATAGGTGGAAGCCGGCGACGCAGCGGCCCAGATGCACCCGCACGGCGAAGGGGCGACGGCGGAGGTGCTCGCCGCGGTCGATGGTGCCACCACATCCCTGGGCGTCACCCGGCGGATCGAACTGCCGGAGGCCAGGCGCGCGGTCGGACGCCTATGTGATCACCACCACCGAGGGGGCGGCGCTGCATCTGGACCGGTTGCGGACACAGCCGGACGCCTTCGACCCGGACGTGCGTGACCGGCTGATCGCCGGCGCGCTGCTGCCCTCGGGCATGCTGGTGCAGGCGCAGAAATTCCGCCGCTGGTATCGCGATGCCGTGCTGCGTCTGTTCGAGGTGGTGGATGTGATCCTCGCGCCCTCGCCCCCCTGTACCGCGCCGCTGATCGGGTCGAAGACATTGGCGCTTCGCGAGCGGAACGTGCCGCTGCGCCCCACTATCGGGATTTACACCCAGCCGATCTCCTTCATCGGCCTGCCGGTGGCGGCGGTTCCCGTCCCGCGGGCCTCGCGGGCTGCCCGCCGGGGTGCAGGTGATCGCCGCGCCCTGGCGGGAGGATGTCGTGCTGCGCGTCGCGCATTCCCTGGAACTGCAGGGCAGGGTACGGCGGCGGCGCCACAGCCGGCCTTGGACTGACCTCCAGGCGATTGGCGGCGCCGACACTTGCGCACCACCGCATGGCTTGCGGCTTGCGGCTTGCGCCGATTGCGGCGTGGGTGGACCAGGAGAGCCATCCGGCCCTCCTGGTCCGGCCGTTCAGCGCCAGGCCGGGCGGCCGAGGTTGACGTCGTGCGGGTTGGTCGCGGCCCCGACTAGGGCGCCGCCGGCCCCACCGATGGCCGCGCCGGCCAGCGGGTTGCCGGTCAGGGCGCCCACCGCGGCGCCGCCGCCGGCGCCGATCAGACCGCCGGACAAGGCCCGGTCGCCCCGGCTATAGCCGCAGCCGGAAAGCCCGAGAACCAAGCCGGCCAGCAGTACGCCCGTCGCAATGCCGCGACCCATGGATCCGCTCCTCTGGTTGTTCATGTTGACTGGGTAGGTCTCCGGGCTCAGGGCGCGGTCAGCGCGCCGCCAAGGGCACCCGCGCCGGCACCGATCGCCGCGCCGGTGGCCGGCCGTCCGCCCGTCGCCCCGGCAATCGCCGCGCCGCCGCCCGCACCGATCAGGCCGCCGGTCACCGCACGCGTCCCCGGGCTGTAGCCGCAGCCGCCCAAGCCGATCAGCATCGCCAAGGCCACTCCGCAGGCGATTTTCTTCTTCATCAGGCACTCCTCCGGTTGCTTGCGTGTCGCCAGAATCTCCACTCCGGCGAGGAAACCCGGTGACCGGAATGAGGCAAAGCCGAGGCCGCCGGTCACCCTCTTGTTAACGTCCGGCGCGAGGGCTAAGCCCAGCGCCTTCCCCGCCGCCATTCGGCTTCTGCAAAGGCCCTTTTGTATGTTTTCTCGCATGCTCGGCTTCATGTCGGCTGACATGGCGATCGACCTCGGCACGGCGAACACGCTGGTTTACGTCAAGGGCCGCGGCATCGTTCTGGCGGAACCCAGCGTCGTTGCCATCGCCGATGTCCGCGGCAAGAAACAGGTGGTCGCGGTGGGTGAAGAGGCCAAGCAGATGCTTGGGCGCACTCCCGGCTATATTACCGCCAGCCGGCCGTTGCGCGACGGTGTGATCGCCGACTTCGAAGTCGCCGAGGAAATGATCAAGCACTTCATTCGCAAGGTGCACAACCGGCGCGGGTTCGCCTCGCCGCTGATCATCGTCTGCGTGCCCTCGGGATCGACCGCGGTGGAGCGGCGCGCCATCCAGGACAGCGCCGAGAGCGCCGGTGCCCGCAAGGTGCAGCTGATCGAGGAGCCGATGGCCGCGGCGATCGGCGCCGGCCTGCCGGTGACCGAGCCGTCGGGCTCCATGGTGGTGGATATCGGCGGCGGCACCACCGAGGTGGCGGTGTTGTCCTTGAGCGGCATCGTCTAATCCCGCAGCGTGCGGGTGGGCGGCGATAAGATGGATGAGGCGATCATCGCCTATATCCGCCGCCACCAGAACCTGTTGATCGGCGAAGCCTCCAGCGAGCGCATCAAGAAGGAAATCGGCTCCGCCGCCCTTCCCATG
>Ga0187809_10001077_pt1 | contig 13328 bp, 10 predicted proteins | sample NC_wetland_sal_i_8_FD_132415 | JGI IMG/M metagenome (GOLD analysis project Ga0187809, IMG submission 132415) | Wetland sediment microbial communities from Neuse River Estuary, North Carolina, USA - ASW_4 | ecosystem: Environmental > Aquatic > Freshwater > Wetlands > Sediment | place: USA: North... | reverse complement strand
GCAGGAGGTCAAAGATCAAGTTAAGAGATCAAAACATGGCTTTGACCAGCGGAAACGTGGGCGATACTGGGATCGAACCAGTGACCTCCTCGGTGTGAAGTAGGCCTCGAGCCGGTCTGGAGGAGTCTAGAAGGTTCGCGAAGTGCTGTTTCCCAGGGCAAATGACCGTCCAGACTCCCCCAGACTCCTGGCGGCTCTTCGCCGAATGGCTCCCCATCTTGGCTCCCAGGCGATAGCAAGATCGTGAAGTGTTCGAGCACTCGAACAGATAATCGCGCAGAGTCTCCGGGGATCTGATCCTTTGAGTGGACTCAGCGATGCGCACGGCAGAGGCCACGCGAGCGCGGACTTGTCGATCCCGTAGGGGCCGTCAGACGCCGTAAGCAATCGACGCTTGCGCACACTGGGATGTCGCGGCGGATAAGGCTTCCCCTAACGCTGTGAAATTCGTCCTTGTATGGGACGGCGCAAGTAGCCGCTTTCGTTATGGGCGGCGACCCGATCGTTGGCATGGGAGTCCGGGCAGCGCCCGGACGGGTTGTTCTGTGGTCGTGGCGTTGAACCGGGCCGGCCAGTACGCCGGCGACCGCAGCCTTCCTGCTCGCCAGCGTCATTGGCAGGCTCTACTGCTGGTTCTTCGATGTCGTGGGCTCGTTGTTGAGCCTGGCTGAGCCCGCTCGGCATCCCGTGATCAAATGACCGGGTCGGCGGAATGCCTTTACGCGGGCCGGCCGGTTACTGCGAGGGGTGCACGACCAGGGCGCTGCCGCCGCCGAGGCGGACGGGCTCGGCGATCGCCTCGAGGAGGCCGTGCCCGAGGATCTGCAGCGCGGTCGCGTCGCCCGGGTAGTTGTCCAGGGGCAGGATGGGCCCGGTGGCCAAGGTGAACTGCTCACCGAACTGGCTGGTCAGCTGCTGGGCCAGGGCGCTGTCGTAGAAGGCCGGCTCGGCCAGGGAGGTGGCCGAGTTGCGCTGGCTCACCCGCGGGGCGGCGAGCGCGTCGGGCAGGGACATGCCGAAGTCGACGTGGTTCAGGATGATCTGCAGGATGGTCGTCAGGATCGTAGATCCGCCGGCCGCGCCGACGCTGAACACCGGCTGCCCGTCGGCGAACGCGTGACCGGCCCCATGCTGGACCGTGGCTGCTTGCCGCCGGCGGGCAGGTTCGGATCAGAGGCCCCGGCTGCTGGCGGGGCGAAGTCGAAGTCGGTCATCTCGTTGTTGAGCAGGAAGCCGTAACCGGGCACGGTCTGGCCGCTGCTGCCGAAGAAGTTGATCGTGTTGGTGTAGGCGACGATGTTGCCCCACTTGTCGACGGTGACGATGTTGTTGGTGTGGCCTCCTTCCGGCGCGGGCTGCGGCGCGGCCTGGCTCGGGCAGGCGCCGAAGGGCGGGAACGGGTCGCCCGGGGCGACCGGGGAGACGAGCGCCTGGTCGTGGATCAGGCAGCGCCCTCGGGTCCGAGCAGCGGGACCTCACCAGCACCGGTCCAGCTTGCGTCGCGCAGCAGCCGCGAGGCCGCGGCGGCGATGTCGCGGGTGGCGACGGCCGGCAGCTTGTGATCGCCCGCGATCGGGGAGAAGAACAGGCCCTGGTTCTTGATCGAGTCGGCCTGGAGGAGCGTATCTTCCATGAAGTAGGGGCTGGTCAGCGCGCGGTTGGCCACGCCGCTGGCCGCGATGAGGTCGTCCATCGCCAGCGAGCCGGTGGCGAAGCCGGCCTGGGCGGCCCAGGGCGTGCCGCGGCCGAGCGTGGAGACTCCGACGACGCGCCCGACGCCGTGCCTCGTGAACGCCTCGGCGGCGGGCCCGGTGAAGCCGGCAAAGGCGGCTTGGACCGACGGTGCCCGCCGGTCCGCCGGCGTCACCCAGAGAACGGCGTCGGCGCCGGCAAATGCCTTGTCCACAACCGCCGCGTCGCCGTGCGAGCCCTCGACAATGTCAAGGTCCTCGCGGACCCCGGCCGGGAGCTTCGACGGGTCGCGGGCGATGACCCGGAGCTGTTCGCCGCTATCGAGCAGGTTGCCGAGCACCTGGCGGCCGATCTGGCCGGTAGGGGTAGTGATGACGATCACGGGAACCTCCAATGCCGGTGATGACAGTGCGTGCGGGCACGTCTGCGGGGTATGCCCTTCACGCCATCGTGCGGTGCCGGGACGGCCGACCGGTATCCGTCGGATGACTGCACAATGCGGACGCCTATTGCGCGGTCAGCGGGCGCTACTGCCGGTCCGGACGACGGCCTGCACGAGGACGGCCTGGGGGCGGTGCGGGCGAGGATGCGGGCGGTCATGAAGTTCCCGATCATCATCCCGGCGATCGGTACCAGGGGGAGCTTCCGAACGAACTGGTCAGTGCCGCCGCCGGTGTCGACCGTGCTGCCGCCGACACCGGCGGCGATGGAGGTGCGGCGCCGCTGGTCCTGTTCCTGCACCAGGTCAGAGCAGCTGGTCGATTGTGATGGGCAATGAGCGGATGCGCCGACCGGTGGCGTGGTGGACGGCGTTGGCGATTGCGGCGGCGATTCCGGCCAGGCCGACCTCGCCGACGCCTTTGACGCCGATGGGGTTGCCTGGGTCGGGTTCGCCCACGAAGGCGACGTCGATGTCGGGCACGTCGGCGTTGACGGCGACGAGGTAGTCGCTAAGCGTCGCGTTCGCGACCCGCCCGCTGCCTGGGTCGCTGATCGTCTGTTCGAACATCGCCATGCCGATGCCGCCGACCGTCCCGCCGATGATCTGGCTGCGGGCGAGTTTCTCGTTGATGATCCGGCCGCCATCGGTCACCGACACGATCCGTGCTATCTGCAGCGCACCGAGTTCGGGGTCGACCCTGACCTCGGCGAAGCGGGCGCCGAAGGCGCCTGCGGGGACCGTGGCGTGCGAGGCGCCGACGAGCGTGCGGCCGAACCGGCCCAGACGCGACACGACGAGCGAGCCCACGATGACGCCTGTGTCCGCGCGTGACGGCCCGCTGTCCCCGTCGGCGGTGAGCTCGTCCAGCCCGTGACGCTCGAGGATCTCGGCGTAGGTCTGCCCGCGTGACTCATCGTCGCCGCGCGCCAGGCGGCCGTCGGAGGCAACGACGTCCTCGATCGCGCAGCCCTGCAGCGGCGAGCCGGAATCGCCGGCGGCCAGCGCGAGGAACCGCTGCACAAGCGCGACGCAGGTGTTGTGGACCGCGCTCCCCAGCGCCGCGGTCAGACCCGATCCGCCGGCCTCCGGGGCCCGCGGAAGCCGGGTATCGCCGAGTTCGAACGTGACGCGGTCCATCCCCAGCCCGAGCACCTCGGCCGCCAGCTGGGTCATGACAGTGTAGGTGCCCGTCCCGATGTCGGTTGCGCCGCTGGCGACGCGTGCGGTGCCGTCGCGGCGGATCGTCGCACGCGCCTGCCCTCTGGCCTGGTAGTGGGTGAAGGTCACCCCGGCCATCCCGTAGCCGACCAGCCAGCGCCCATCGCGCATCGCACCCACGGCCGGGTCGCGCCGCGCCCAGCCGAACCTGTCGGCGCCCACCTGGTAGCACTCGCGCAGTGCCTTGCTCGACCACGGGAGCCCGGTCTGGGGATGGACCTCGGCGTAGTTGCGCAACCGCAGCTCGATCGGGTCCATGCCCAGCTCGTAGGACAGCTCGTCGAGCAGCGACTCGAGCGCGAAGTTGCCCTCCGCCTCGCCGGGCGCCCGCATCATCGCGATCGGCGGGATGTTGAGCCGGACCCGCTTGTCGCGGGCGGTGACGTTCGGGCAGGCATACGCCGCGGTCGTGCCGATAGTCAGCGGGAAGTAGGGGTCGCCGGGCGCGGGCGGCAGCGATTGCAGCGGCGCCTTGCGAGCCGGCGGCGCGGCAGCCATCGAGGCGGTCGAGGTGCCCTCGTGGTCGATCGCGACCAGCTTGCCGTCGCGCGTGGCGGCGATCTTGAGGTGCTGCACGGTGCTGGGCCGTTGCCCGATTCCGGTGAACATCTGCGGCCGGGTGAGGCTGAGCCGGACCGGCCGTTTGACGGTGCGGGCGGCCAGCGCGGCGAGGATCGAGTGCGGCCAGCTCCGCAGCCCGGCGCCGAAACCGCCGCCGACGTAGGGCGACAGCACCCGCACGTCCTGTTCGGCGAGCCCGAACGATGCCGCCAGCACGGCGCGCACGTTGAATGGGTTCTGGGTCGAGTCATAGACGGTCAGCGTGCCGCCGTCCCAGCGGGCGACCGTGGTGAACGGGCCGAGCGGGTTGTGCGTCTGCGCCGGCGTCGTGAACGTGCCCTCCACCGTCACCTCGGCGGCCTCCATGGCCGCCGTGACGTTACCGCGCTTCATGTCGGTCAGGTACGGGTTCGACCCGGGCTTGGCGGCTGCGTCCTCGAGGGTGAGCACCGGCTGGCCGCGGTCGTAGCCGACCTCGACCAGCCGCGCCGCCGCGGCGGCCTGCTGTGGCGTCTCGGCGACGACCGTCGCGACGTACTGGCCGTGATGACTGATCTTCGCGTCCTGAAGCGGCGGCGGAGGGGGCGGGTACAGAATCTGCTGCAGGGTGCGCTTGGCCTTGTGCAGTCGGCCGGCGTTCTGGTGGGTGATCACCGCGAGCACGCCGGGTGCGGCCGCGGCGCGGGCGGTATCCAGGCGCGCGATCGTGCCCGCGGCGATCGTGCTGCGCACCAGGGCCGCGTGCGCCATGTCCGGCCAGCTGACGTCAGAGGGGTAGTGCGCGGCGCCCGTGACCTTCAGGCGCCCGTCGACGCGGTCGACACCAGGACCCAGGAGCAGGGCCGCGGCTACGGTAGTCGTCACGAGCTGCCACCACCCGCGACGGTCTGCAGAATCCGCACGAGCGTGCGCTTGGCGAGCTCGACCTTGAACGCGGTGCCGGCGACCGTGAACGGGTCGTGGATCGCCGCGTCGGCCGCCGCCCGGAACGTCTGGGCATCGACCGGCGCGCCGCGCAGCACCGCTTCGGCCTGCGGCGCGCGCCAGGGGATCGTGCCGACCCCGCCGAGCGCCACCCGTGCGTGGGTGATCACGCCGCCGCCGATCGCCAGGGCGACGGCGGCGGAGGTCAGCGCGAACTCGTAGGAGGCGCGATCGCGAACCTTCAGGTAGCCCGACCGCGTGCCCGCTGGCAGCAGCGGGATCTCGATCCCGGTGACCAGCTCGCCGTGCTCGAGCACGTTCTCGACGTCCGGGCGATCGCCGGGGGGAAGGTAGAACTCGGTCAACGGAACGCTGCGCTGCGCGCCCGCACCCTGGATGTGCGCGACGGCGTCGAGCGCGACGAGCGGCACGCACAGGTCGGAGGCATGCAGCGCGATACAGTGCTCGCTCGCGCCGAGGATCGCGTGCATGCGAGCCGCCCCGCCGACGGCGGCGCACCCTGACCCGGGCACGCGTTTGTTGCACGACGCCACCGCCGGGTCGCGGAAGTACCGGCACCGGGTGCGCTGCAGGATGTTCCCGCCGATCGTGGCCATGTTGCGCAGCTGCGGCGAGGCGCCCGCCAGCAGCGCCTCGCGGACGAACGGCAGCCGCTCGGCGACGGTGGCGTCGGCGGCCAGTTCTTCCAACGTGGCCAGCGCTCCGACGCGCAGCACGTCACCGTCGCGGGTGATCCCGCGCAGCGGCAGCCGCGTGATGTCCACCAACCGCTCGGGCTCGAGCACGCCGTCCTTGAGCATCAGGTCGATCTGGGTCGTCCCGCCGGCCAGGTACTCGGCCGTGGGATCGCCGCTCACCAACGCCACGGCCGACGCCACGTCGCCGGGGCGGATGTACTCAAAGGCCTGCATCACTGCCCCGCGGCCTCTCGGATGGCGGCGACGATGTTCGGATAGGCGCCGCAGCGGCAGATGTTGCCGCTCATGAACTCGCGGATCTCCTCATCAGAGCCCGCCCGTCCCTCCGCCAGCAGCGCGACCGCCGACATGATCTGGCCCGGCGTGCAATAGCCGCACTGGAACCCATCGTGGCGGATGAACGCCTCCTGCACCGGGTGCAGGCCGCCCTCACGCGACAGGCCCTCGATCGTCGTCACCTCGCGGCCGTCGCACTGCGCCGCCAGCGTCAGGCACGACAGAACCCGCCTGCCATCGACCAGCACCGTGCACGCCCCGCACGCCCCCTGGTCGCAGCCCTTCTTGGTGCCGGTCAGGTCGAGCCGATCGCGCAGCGCGTCAAGCAACGTCACCCGGCTGTCCAACCGCAACCGCTGCGCGCTGCCGTTGACCCGCAACGTGAGGTCGACCTCCGCGGAAGACCCGCGCATCGTCTTCAGCATGGCATCATGTCTCCTTGCCGGCTCTTGGCGCTGGCCCGGCTGTGACCGCCCACGCCAGGCATGGATCGAACTGTCGGCTGGTGAGCCTTAAGCGTCATGCCGGGCCGACAGCGCTTGCATACGCCAGTGCACGGTGCAAGCGTGCAGCCGCAGGGGTGGATCCCGCAGGCTAGCGGCGCTGCGGGAAGCCGGCCGGGGCGGCGAGCAAGACGTGGGGCAGCTGGCTGCGCCAGCTGATGCCGAACTTGGCGAAGACCTTGCCTACAGCAGCCGCACCGGACGGTGTCATGCATGATGAACGCCAGCTGCAGCAGATGGAGGTCTCCGTCGCCAAGCCCCTCGGCGGTGATGATCTCCACGTCCTGATGTGCGACCGCCGGTGCCAGCCAGCTGAGCGCGCGGCGCCCCTCCAGCAAGATCGTGCGGGCGCCGCACTGCCCGTGATCGCAGCCCTTCTTCACCCTGGTCATGCCCAGCCGCTCCCGCAACGCATCCAGCGGCGTGGTCCGGGTGTCCACGGCCAGGCGGTGCTCCGCACCGTCCACCCGGAGCGTGACCTCAATACCCATGATCTCCCCTGAGCCCTCCCGCAGTGAATGGCCGTCGCGGACCATTCTCATCCGGTACTACAAGCGGGGGTATCCGTATGATGACTGCACCCGCCGCCCGCAGAGGCCGGGCGCAGTCAGGTCGCTATACCGCACGCTGACCACGAGACCCGGCGACTCAGCGTGCGGTACGCCGGAATGCGCCTGATTCCCCTAGGCCGCACTATTGTGCGGTCGACAATGCCCGGATGTGGGTCGGATGTGGGCTGTGAAAAGGTTCACGCTCAGCGTGACGGCCGTGTCGACACCACAGACACCTTCAATACCTGGCCCGTGGCGCATCAACACGCAAACCTCACCGTGGGTGGCCGCGTCTCTGCGGCCGATCTCCTGGAAGCAGCCGCATGGCTGCACGACATCGGCTACGCGCCCTGCCTTACCGTGACGGGCCGGCATGCACTGAACTGCGGCCGTTACCCGCGCGACGTCCAGCACGCCGAGGCGCTGCGCAACCCGCATGGCCGTCTGGCTGGCATCTGACGGCTGTTCCGGGCCACGCCCACGGGCGATTCGACGACGTTCTTCCTGGTGACCGGGGCCACGTCGGGTATCGGCAGGGCGGCGGCCGAGGAGCTTGGCCGGCGTAGTGCCGAGGTCGTGGTGCACGGCCGGGACCCAGTCCGCGGAACGGCGGTGGCCGCCACGATCACCGCGGAGGGAGGCACGGCCCGGTTCGTGGCCGCCGACCTCGGCGACCCGGCCCAGCTGGATGACCTGGCCGGGCACGCGGACGCGGTCGACGTGCTGGTCAACAACGCCGGGTTCTCCTGGTTCGGGCCGACCGCGGACCTCGACGTGGCGACCTTCGACCGGCTGTTCGCCGCGAATGTCCGGGCGCCGTATTTCCTGGTCGCCGCGCTGGCCCCGAAGATGGCCGCCCGGGGCAGCGGCAGCATCATCAACATCGCCAGCATGGCCGGACAGATCGGCCTGGCCGGCGGTGCCGCCTACGGCGCTACCAAGGCCACCCTGGCGTCGATGACCCGGTCCTGGGCCGCCGAGTTCAGCCCCGCAGGGGTCCGGGTCAATGCCATCGCCGCCGGGCCGGTGCTGACCGCCGGGGCCGCCACCGACCGTATCGAGGCCCTCGGCGCCACGACCTTGCTCTCCCGTGCCGCCCGGCCCGCCGAGATCGCCGAGGTCATCGCCTTCCTCGCGTCCTCGAAGGCCAGCTACGTCACCGGCGCGGTCATCGCCGCCGACAGCGGCCGCACCGCCATCTGAGCCCGGCGGCCCAGCGGGAACGGCGCGGGATCGCGGCCGCCATTTCGTCCGGTACGTGAGCCGCCACGTAGTCCGCGCCGCATCCTGGCGTACGCTCGCATCGCCGACGCTTCCCGAAAGGAAATGCCAGCCTTGACGACTTCGCTGCTCGCAGTCACCTTCGACTGTGCCGATGCCGCTACCCTGGCCGGGTTCTGGGCCGATGTCCTCGGGCGCCCGGTTGCCGACGACCCGACCTCCGAGCAGGCGGTCCTGCTCCCCGGCGACACCAGCGGACCACGCATCGTGTTCAACAAGGTGCCGGAACCGAAGACCGTCAAGAACCGCCTGCACCTTGACGTCGTCAGCGACACCTTCGACGCCGAGACCGAGCGCCTGCTGAGCTTGGGCGCCGAGAGGCTCCGCGACGTCCAGCGAGACAAGTCCCGATGGACGACCTTCGCTGACATCGAAGGCAACGAGTTCGACCTGATCGCCAGGTAGGCTCCCGCGGCCGTGACCGAAGTCCTACCCACCCGTGCGGGCGACACAGAAGCGGAGGCGGGCCGCTCGCATGGTCGCCGAAGAGTCAGCCGACGCGTCCGCTCTGCGGCGGGTTTTCCGGTCCGCTGTGCCGTCTGCCGACCCGGCCTGGGTGGCCGATGAAGTCGAGCAGTGCCTGGTTGACCTCGTCGGCGTGGGTCCAGATGATCGCGTGCGGCCCGCCCGCGATGACGACGCAGCGGGCGTTGGTCAGCAGCGCGGGAAGCCTGCTGCCGGTGGCTTCGTAGGGCAGGACGCGGTCCTGGTCGCCCTGGATCACCAGGACGGGGACGCTGATCGCGGCCAGATCGGCCCGGAAGTCTTCCAGGCAGGCGGTGACACAGCCGAGGGCGGCGTGCGCCGACGCCGAGATAGCCACGTAGAAGCTGTTCTGCCACGCTTGGTCGCTGACCCGGTCCCCGCCCAGAAGATCGACGCTGTAGGAGCGGTCCATGAAATCTTTCATCGCGGCCGGCCGGTCCGCGGCGATACGCGCCGTCAGAGCGTCGAAAACGCTCCGGTCAACGCCGTCGGGATTGTCATGCGTCTTGAGCAGGAACGGCAACAGCGGCGCCACCAGCACGGCCGCCGTGACCCGCCCCGGACCGTGCACGGCCAGGTAGCGGGTCACCTCACCGGTGCCCATGGCAAACCCGGCCAGCACCACGTCGCGCAGGTCGAGCCTGCTGAGCAGGACATGAAGATCGCCGGCCAGCGTGCCGAAGTCATATCCGGTGCTGGGCCGGGTCGAGGCGCCGAAGCCCCGCCGGTCATAGGTGATCACCCGGTACCCGGCAGCCAGCAAGGCTGCCTCCTGCTTTTCCCATGAGTGCCCGTTCTGCGCGTAGCCGTGCACCAGCACGACAGGGGAACCGGACCCGTGATCCTCGTAGTAGATCCGGATGGCGGCTGAGTTCTCCCGCCCGGCCGTGACAAAAGGCATCGCGATCCTCATCGTTCGGTGCTCGCAGCGGTAACGCCTGACCCAGGCTTCACTGTGCCTCCCGGGCAGGCATAGGCGGTATCCGCCGGGTGACTGCACTTCGCGCGGCGGGCATGCCCGGGCCACGGTCGCTGTTGAGCCTGGGGACGGTGTCGACGAAAACGCAATGGCCGAGAGGACAGGCACGTGCCAGGCTCCGGTGAACTCTCATCACAGCAGCCCGCACCCATCATCGGCCGGGAAGCAGGCCTGGCCCGGCTACGCGGGCTGGTGGACCCAGGCCCGCAGGCCAGCCGGATCCTGGTCGTCACCGGTGAGGCGGGCATGGGCAAGACCGTACTCCTGGCGGATGCCACCGACCGGGCCCGGCTGGCGGGCATGCGGGTACTGTCCGTTACTGGCCGGGAATCGGAGTCCAAACTCGCGTTCGCCGGGCTGCATCAGCTCCTGCGGCCGGTCCTGCGGGCCGCGGCCGGGCTTCCCGGCCGTCAGGCCCAGGCCCTGCTAGGGGCGCTCGGTCTGGCTGCGGATCCCGTTGCTGCCGACCCGCTGCTGACCGGCGTGGCCGTCCTGACGCTGCTGTCGGATCTATCCGAACGGACCCCGGTCCTGGTGGTCGCCGACGACGCGCACTGGCTGGACCGCAGCTCGCTGAATGCCCTGGCTTTCGCCGCCAGCCGACTGGACGCCGAGCCGGTCGCGGTGCTGGTGGGTGCCCGTGACCAGGCCCCCCCCTTCGGTTTTGACCGGGGCTTCCCGGAACTCCATCTGGAGCCGCTGTCCGCGGCCGACGCCAGCCTCCTGCTGGACGCCCAGCCTGTCCCGCCTCGCGGACGGGCCCGCGCGCAGGTGCTAGCCCAGGCGGAGGGTAATCCCATGGCGCTGATCGAGCTGGCCAAGGTGATCGCCGATGATCCCGCCGCCAGCCGCCGCTGGGCCGCCGAGCCACTCCCGCTGACCGACCGGCTGAGCGCCGTCATCACCTCCCGGTTCGCCGCCCTGCCCGAGCGGGCACGGGACGCGCTGCTGCTGGCCGCGGTGGCAGACGGCCCGGACCTGAGCACAGCAGCAAGCCACGGTGGCGGGCCAGATGCGCGCGCCCTCGCCCCGGCCGAGCAGCTAGGCCTGGTCACGGTGGACAGGACCGGCTTGCAGTTCTCCCATCCCCTGGTCCGGTCCGCCATCTACCATTCCGCCCCCTTCGCGCGGCGGGCCGCAGCGCACCGCCAGCTGGCCCAGGCCCTGCACGACCAGCCCGACCGGCGGGCCTGGCACCTGGCCGCCGCGGCCCTGCAACCGGACGAGCACGTCGCTTCGCTGCTGGAGGCCACCGCCACCCAGGCGCAACACCGCGGCGGCGCGGCCGTCGCCGCGCTGGCCATGGAACGCGCCGCCGAACTCAGCCCCGACCGCGCCGACCAGGCACGCAGGCTGGTCGCCGCCGCATCGGCCGCTGTCCCCACCAGCCAGACGGACTGGATCCAAGATCTCACCACCCGCGCCCTCGCTGTCACCGCCGACCCGCGACTGAGGCTGGGTGCCCGCCACTATGCCGGATGGGCGCTGGGCTGCTCAGGCCACCACACCGCCGCGCTGGCGGCGCTCCTGTCCGTCGCCGAAGAGGCAGCGCGCGATCAGCCGGCCCTCGCCTGGAACGCCCTCTCGGACGCCGCCATCGCCGCCTACCACGCAGGCACGCCCGCCAGCTGCCAGGCCGTAAGCCGCGTTCTCGGACTCCTGGAACACCAAGGCCCGCCGCCTCCCGGCACTGACCCGATCATCGACGTCAACGCCCAGAGGCTCTGGATACGGGCCTGCACCGACCCGTTCGGCAGCAGAAGCGAGCTCCTCCGGTACCTCCGCCAGATCAGCGGCTCTCGCCTGGACGAGCCCGCCATGCGGCGAGTCGGTTACGCCGCGTGGCTCCTGGACGAATCCGCAGTGGCGGTGACCTTGCTGCACGATGCCATCCAGCGGCTCCGGGCTCCCGGCATGCAGGGCACCAGCGGCCTGGGCCTGACCGCCCTCGGGTGGGCCTACATCGACACGGGACGCTGGGACGAGGCCCAGGAAGCCGCCGCCGAAGCCGCCGACCTGGCCGAGGCCAAGCAGATGGACCTCATCGCCGCGGCCGCCGACTTGATCGCCGCCACGGTCTTGGCCATGCGCGGCGACTCCGGCGCGGCACGTCGGCATGCCGACCGGGCGCTCGCCACCGTCGATCCGGCAGAATGCGGGCTCATAGCCGCCCGGGCCCGGCAGGCCCTCGGCATCGCCGCCCTCGCCGACGGCAGCTACCTGCTGGCCTTTGCCCAGCTCCGCCGCCTGTTCAGCGATGAAGGCGTGCCCGTCCACAACATCTTCTCCTACCTCGGCGTGGCCGATCTCGCCACTGCCGCGGTCCGCGCCGACCGGGCGATGGAAGGACAAGACATCATCGAGCGGGCGCTCAGCCATCTCGACCGACCGGCTTCTCCCCGGCTCGAGCAGCTCATCGCCCGAGCCCGCGGCATCCTCGCCGGCCCGGGCGGGGCCGAAGCCGATTTCGACAAGGCGCTGTCCGACCCGGCCGAGGACCAGTGGCCCTTCGAGCGGGCCCAGCTTCTCCTCGACTACGCCGAATGGCTGCGGCGGCAGCGCCGGATCAACGACGCCAAGCCCGTCCTGAGCGAGGCGCTGGGAACCTTCCGCCGGCTGAGGGCCCGGTCCTGGGCGCAGCGGGCAGAAACCGAGCTGAGAGCGTGCGGAGTCGCCGTCACCGGCGCGCCCGGCGAACCCGATGCCCTCTGGGAGCTCACCCCTCAGCAGCGCCAGATCGTCCGCCTGGCCAGCGACGGCCTCACCAACCGCCAGATCGGCGACCGGCTCTTCCTCTCACCACGCACGGTCAGCTCGCACCTGTACCGGTCCTACCCCAAGCTCGGAGTCGCCGACCGCCGCCAGCTACGCGATGTGATCGCCTGCGCAAGCGTGCCCGCGCCGGCAGACGAAAACACCTAAAGCGGTGCCCCTGTTTGAACTTGGCATTCAATGCCTTTCTATCACCAGCCAGTTCTCCTCCCGCCACCGGGCAATCTGGTCCTCGTCCCGCTCGGCCCAGCGGTCGTTGCCCATCTGGCCCTCCAAGGCGAACCCGGAATCGAATTGGGTAGCGTTACGAGGCCCTTCTTGAAGCACCACCACAGGAGCGCCTGAGCGGGGTCCGTTCGATGCTGGCGCGCTGATAGTCACTCCGCCATTCCGCCGGCGATCCAGTGCTCGAACAGGTCTATGTCTTCGGAGCGCCACTTCCCGTCAAGGGCATGGTCCCGGCCCGTAGGACCGCGAGAATGGTTGAGGCATGGTCGCGGACGTCCTGGTAAGACCAAAGGTCGAACCGGCGGGCTAGCCGGCTATGACGCGCCGGTACCCCTCGCTGACCCAGTCGGCGACCAGCCGGCCGTACTCCTCCGCTGATTGCTCCCATGCGAAATGACCGGCGTCGAGAGGGTGGATCTCGCTGTTAGGCAGGAGCTGGTCGAGATACTGGTTGTTCGACCACGGCACGAGCTCGTCGTTCCGGCCTGCCAGGATCTGGGTCGGGGTCGTGATCGTCGGCAGCAGGTCCCGGAGCACCGGGTTCTGCTCGGGGTAGTGCCGTACGAACCGGGCCGACTCCGCAAACCGGCCGAGGTCGTATGCGCTCACATAGTCCTCGTGGACCTCGGGCTCAGTCTCTCTCGGTGCGGCCGACTGGACGGCGTAGCCGATGTTGGTTCTGGCGTCGAGCCCGCG
>Ga0187809_10001076_pt1 | contig 13345 bp, 10 predicted proteins | sample NC_wetland_sal_i_8_FD_132415 | JGI IMG/M metagenome (GOLD analysis project Ga0187809, IMG submission 132415) | Wetland sediment microbial communities from Neuse River Estuary, North Carolina, USA - ASW_4 | ecosystem: Environmental > Aquatic > Freshwater > Wetlands > Sediment | place: USA: North... | reverse complement strand
TGCGCGCCGGAGAGGGTCTTGTCCAACTCGACCAGCGCGTTCTGCTCGGTGCTCATGAGCAGATCGTTGGCGCGCCGCGCCGTGGTCTGCGCCATGGCGTTGTCGATCTCCGCTTCGAGCGCCACGCGTTGGCTGCGGAGTTGGCTCAGTTGGTCCTGCGTCGCCTGCAGCTGCTTGATGAGCGCCGACCGTTGCGACTCGTACACCGCCTGCGCCGCCGAGTCCGCGCTGCGGCCGCTCGAATCGGCTTGCGCCAGGAGGGCCGCCGGCGCCAGCGCCAACGCGACCGCCAGGACGAGAGAGCTGTGCCGTTTACTCATGGGCATTGTTCCGCGTAGTTGATGCCACTCACTGCTGGGGCGGCTTGTCCTGCGGCGGCGGCGTATTCTGCTCCAGCTTGCGGAGGCGTTCCTCGAGGCGCTTGAGCGCCTCGCGCTCGGAGTTGAGCTCTTGCTCTGCCTGCGCCCGTCGCTGCTCCACATCGAGCAGATTCTGCGCGTGATACCGGTCGATCTCGAGCTCCAATGATTGGACACGCTTCTGCCGCGCATCGATTTCCGCGAGCAGGGACTTCTGCTCCGCTTCGAGCTGCGCGACCCGATCCTGCAACACGTGTCCGCGGAGCAATCCGAACACGTTGCTCTGCCACCCGAGCGAAAACGCGAACTTGTCGTAGTTGTACGGCGTGTGCGCCGTATCGGACACCCCGCCCGCGCCGATTTCCGTCCAATAGAGCCCGGCCTGCAGGCCGCGCCAATTGAGCACCGCGCCGAGGTTGTAGTCCCACGCGTTGTTCTCGAACATGAACGACACGACGCTGTGCTGCGATGGATAGACATCCATCTTCACGCCGCCAAACACGCCGCCGGTCGCGTGGTGCGAATACGCGGCGCCTAACCCGCCGTCATCCTTGTACAACCCGTTGCCGTAGCCGACGCTGAAGCTCAGGCCAACGTTAGGCCAGTTCCGGTCCAACTCCTGCAGCGAGAACGACTTCGTGGCCACGCCGTACACGGTTTCCGCCGTGGAGAAATTGGTGTGCAGTGAATCCGGCTGGTGCTCGCGATTGGGATTCGAGTTCGTGGGCGGCGTGAGGAAGTAGCCCAACCCAAAGCGGTCGATGTGCGAGTACGGCCCCACGTTCTCGATCCCGACGGCCAGACTCGGAATCCATCCCGCCACTCCGGACTTGCCGCGGAAATCTTCCTCGTTGAGCAGCAGGCCGCGGCCGAAGAAGCCCCACTCGGGTGCGTCGGAGAACACCGACAGGCCAACTTCCGCCCGCCCCAGGATGGAGGTGTACACCGCGAAGTTCGAATTGATGCCCTTTCCGACTCCGAGGCCGGACGAGAGCTCGGAACCCTTCACGGTCTTGCCCGACAGCGCGAGGGAGAAGTCGCCCGACAGGGGCGATACCCAGGCGACGGGAATGTCGACCAGCCCCGAGCCCCAGTAGAGGGTCTGCGGGTACGACATCTGTTGGGCATGCGCACCGGCCGGGATTACTACGAGGAGCGCGGCCAGCGCGGAGCAGCATCGCGTCATGGTCATGAGGTCGAAGTCTCCGTTAGCGCGCGGGCGGCGTGGAGTCGGGCTTGGTCGGCGGCGCCTGCGGCTTGTCGGGCGGCTTCTGCTGTCCCTGCTGCAGGGCCTTCAGCCGGTCTTCCGCTTTCTGGATCGCGTCGCGCTCGGCCTGGATCTCGCTTTCGAGCTGCTGGCGCCGCTTGGCCACCTCCGCCAGCTCGCCCGCCTGTGCCTTACGCAGTTGGTCATCGAGCGCGGTGATGCGTTCTTCGCGCTTCGCGAGCTCGAGGTGCAGCCGCGTCTCTTCGCGCTGCAATTCGGCGACGCGCGACCGGAGCACCACACCCTGCGCGATGTCGTGCAGGTTGCCGCTGTAGCCGAGGCTGAGGTTGACCTTGGTGTAGTTGTAGACGTTGTAGAGCGTGCCCTTGGTGGGCGACTTGGACCCCTCCTCGAGCTCCGTACCATAGATGCCCAACGACAGTCCGCGCCACGTGGCCACCACGCCGGCGTTCCAATCCCATCCGTTGTTCTCGGCGATGAAATCGAACCGCGAGTCGGACGAGGGATGGATCGCGTACCGTCCGCCGAGAAAGAGGCCCTTGGCGATGGTTCCCTTGTCGTTGTAGTTCCGGCCCAACTTGCCGTCGTCCGAGAAGATGCCGTCGCCGTAGCCTACCGTTAGGCTCGCGTCGCTCGAGCGGCCGACGGCGAACGACTTGGTCGCGACGCCGTACAGCGTCGGCGTCGAGTGGAAGTGGTGCGCGAACGACGACGTGACGTCGGCGCCGTTGCCGGTCGAATCGATCTTCACGTCGTGTCCGATCAGCATGCGGTCTTCGTGCGGGTACGGTCCCAGGTTGCGGAACCCGACCGCGATGGCCGGCCATGACTTGCCCTGCTGTTCCTTGAGGAGCAGCGCCTGGCCGAAGAAGCCCCACTCGGGATTCTGGCTATACAGCGAAAACCCCACCTCGTAGCGTCCTCCCCAGTGCGAATCGAGCGACAGATTCGTGTTCCACTGGGCCGAGGTGTTGAGCGCTTCCTGCGTGACCAGATTGTATGGGATGTGCTTGCCGGACGTCTGCACCCAGATGTCGCCGGACGATGGGGAGACCCAGGCGACCGGGTCATCGATGAGCCCGGTGCCGAAATCCAGCGTAGCGGGATAGAGGTCGTTTTGTGGTGGTTCTGTCGAAGTCGTAGCCGACGAGTCCTGGGCCGACGCCGCCGGCACCGCGATCAACGCCGCTCCGAGGGCCAAGAACGAGAGCGCCACGCTGGACCGCAACGCGCGCATGCATCCTCCAGGGAGACGTATGGTGTGGACGCTTATCGGTCTATGACTCATTAAGCATCGCCGAGGTAAAAGTCTGATCCCTCGTGCGAAGCAACGAGATAGGCGACTCGGATGTGGCTGGATAATCTTGACTCCGCTCCATCGGTCAGCGTGATTAGAATCTCTGATTCGGGACGAACAGGCGTCTATCGGGGGAGGACGGAGGGCCATGCTCCTTCGCGTGCGGCTCATCGTGATCGCCGTCGTCGTAATCGCCTCTGGCGCATGCGGGCACCATCACGCGCCCAACGAATCGGTTGCCAGCGGAGCTGCGACCCTACGCGTCGACAATCGTAATTGGCAGAACGTGGACATTCAGGTGCTGCATCGCGGCATTGAGTCGCATCTCGGCAGCGTCAACGCGAGCGCGGTAACAGAGATTGTATTTCCCAAGTACCTGCTGAGCGATCTGGGTGAGGTGCAACTCATCGCTCATGCCATTGGGACCCCTTATACGATCCGCACGCAAGTCATCGTGCTCAAACCAGGCACCGAAGTTCGGTGGACGCTCGAGACCGATCTCAACAGGTCGACCATCGCGATCTACTGAGCGCCCACCGGTTCTGCATTCGAATCATTGCGGCGGCGGAGTTACGATCTTCCTCGGTCCACCGCTCGAATTCCCGGCGACGAGACCGATCGACGTGAGGCCGGCAATGATTCCACCTGCCAACAAACCACTGCGCCACCAGGAGACCTTTTTCTGCTGAATGGTCGCAATCGCGCTGTGTGGCAGCGAGACGTTCTCTCCCTTCCAGTACTGCTCTTCGCCTGACCGGAACGTTAGACCGGACACCGACAGCGACATGGTCGTGTCGCTCTCACCAAGCAGGCGACCGTCCACATAGTTCACGTTGGGACCCAAGTACTGCGCCAACGTCGCGGAGCCCGCGTCGGTGAGCTGAACGTGGAGCTTCGTGCCCGGCGCAGGTGCGGGCGCCGAGGGAACGGGTGTCGTCACATAGCAGGCGCAGAGCAACAGCATGGCAAACGGCGCAATTCGCATAACCATATCCCCCGGTGCCAAAAACTGTAACACGTATGTTGGCGCGGCTCAAGACGCTAGGTCAAGGCAGCAAGCTGGCTACTTCTCAATCCTAACATGTTGTGAAGCGATCGGCCCGGCTTTCCATGAGGAAAGTCGGGCCGATCGGACAGATCACAACCACTTCGTTACAACGAGCTCAGCGACCGATCTAGAGATTGGTCGGACAAGCGTTAGGCTGATTCCAGTTCCGAGCCGGCTGCTGGTCGGGAGTTGGAATGTTGGGGTTCGAGTTGCGCTCCGCCGAGAGCGGGTAGAGCACCCTTCCCGGAATCCCGCTCGCAGTCGCCGCAACGAGCGTGGGCAAGCAGGTCCGCTTCCAGTCGTTCCAAACTTCGATTTCCTGGAAGTCAGCGATGTACTTCTCGGTGATCACATCTGAGAGAGTGAGCACCCCGACGTGAGGTGTCACTCCCTGAGCGGCGCGTTCCGCATTGAAGGCTGCCAGCGCGGTGGCTTGATCGCCAGCATGCAACGCTGCTTCCGCTATGATCAACTCATTCTCCGCGTACGTCACGATCGGCTGGTGAAAATCCTGTGCAAGTCGAATCGTGCTCAGGTTCGAGTAATCACCGCTGCCTCCGGCCGGCGGTGCGCCGGCGTACTGACCGACGCTGTTCGTGTCGTAATACTGCGCGAGCCGCGGATCGCTCGTCGTCTTCAGCATATTCACCAGATTCGCACCCGCGCCGATATAGCCGGAGCGCTGAATCACGATGAACTGGTACCAGAGATTCCATTCGTTCGGATTGGTGCTCTGATACGATACGAAGTCGCCGTCAGGACTCGAAATGCCCTGCTCGGCTTCGGCAAGTGCGGACGCGTAGCCCGTCGGATCCTGGGCGGTCACGTGCATGAAGTATCTCGCCTTCAACGTGTGTGCTAACGCGAGCCACTTCGAGGCATCACCCGCATACCACAGATCGTTCGGTCCCGGTCCGGCGCACGTCGGTCCGGTGCACTGCAGGTCCACCACCGCCGTATCGAGCTGCGCTTGGATATCCGCGTACACTTGCTGCTGCGGATCCAAGTGCGGCTGCAACACGCTGCTCACGGCCTCACGGTATGGGATATCTCCCCACACGTCGGCGGCGGTTCCAACCGTTAAAGCCTCCATCACTTTTGCAATACCGACATAGACGGAATCGCCAACTGCCGACTTCTGCGCCTGAATGGCGCGCTCATCGATGAGCCCGCCACCCGTGTACACGGCGCTCCAGTCGCTGGAGAACGCATCCTCGTCGAACACGTAGTTCGCCAGAGGGATATACTGGCGATCCGTCCCTGCCATCGACTGCACCCACATACTGAACAGGCGGGCAAAATCGCCTGTTTGAAGCGTCGTCTGCGTAACCGTCACGCCGACGAACAGCTGGTTTGCGCCCGTTTGCGTCGGGCTGTTCGGATTTGTGGTGAGACCCGTTCCGTTCAGCCAGTCGCTGCAACCACCCAGCAGCGCGACTGGCAGGAGCGAGGCCACCGCGATCTTCAAATATCTCTGCATACGATTGGTCTCTCTCGTTGCAAGGTCAGCGGTTCAAGCCCAGCGACAGCACGAACGAACGCGTCTGTGGGTTGTTGAAGTAATCAACGCCCTGGATGAGCGAGCTTGCCCCGGCCAGGTTCGCCTCGGGGTCGATACCGCGGTAATTCGTCCACGTGTGAAGGTTGCGCGCCGAAAGCCTGAGGTCGATCGTGCTGAATCCCCAAGCCCTGATGAAGGGCTGGTCCAGCGAATAGGCAACCCCAATTTCACGGAGCTTGACGTAGCTCGCATCCTCGACGAACTGCGTCGCGACCGGGCCGAAGCCGGAACCAAGATTCTGGAACCAGCTCTGATCCAGTACCACCGACATACCTGCGCCAGGTCCGCCGACGGGTCCGGGCAACCACGTCTTTCCGAACACAAAGCTGTTACCGCGGATGTCGGTGTCCTTGTGCACGCCGAAGTTGTATAGCGCGCCGCGCGTACCGTCCCACGTCTGACCACCGTGCCGGATATCCAACAAGCCCGACAGCGTCAACTTCTTGAACGTGACCGACGTATGGACGCTGCCTAACCACTTCGGATTGCCATCCGAAATGATGCGTTGCGTCGGGTCGAGGACCGGGAAGCCGTCGGGCCCGATGTACAGCGCGCCCTTTGGTGCACTGCCGCACGCCGCATCGATGTCCACGCCGTCGACGTTCAAACCGCGGCCGCAACGAGCGAAGTCGTTGCCGCGGAGCACGCCGACGCTCGAGCCATACCAGGCCGTCGGAACGGAACCGGTGAACCCGCCACCCGTAGCCAAATCCGTGAACTGCTGACCCGACAAGTTCACGATGCGGTTTTCGTTCTTCGACCAATTGACGCCGACTTCCCACGTGAGGTCCGTGCGCATGATCGGACGTAAATTGAACGACGTCTCGATCCCGCGGTTTCGAATCACACCGGCGTTCGACGTAATGGAGCTGAAGCCGGTCGAGTTCGGAACCGGGAGCGCGAAGATCGCGCCTTCCGTGCGATCCAAGTAGCCCGTGATCGACGCGTCGGCATGGTTGTTCAGCAAGCCGAGATCGACGCCGGTCTCGAACTCCTTGGTGCGCTCGGGTCCCAAGTTAGGCTGTGCTTTCTGACCGCCTTCAATCTGACCGCCCAGACCAGCCTGGTTGAGGAGCAGCGCGTCGCCCCACCCGCCGGTGCCGACCGAGAAGCCGCCAACGTACGTCTGCAGCGTGCTGTAGACCGGAGGTTGGATGCCTGCTTCACCGTAGGCCAAGCGGAACTTGCCGTACGTGAGGGCCCCAGAGTTGGAACCGGAATTCTGGATGAAATTCCAGGCGATGTTGCCACTCGGGAACCAGTGACGTTGCGAGCTCGTGCCGAACGACGAGAAGCCGTCGTTGGTGACCGAGGCCTCGACGTTCAGCTGGTTGAACAGATACACATTGGCCGATCCGAAATAGCGCTCGGCGTGCACGTAGCTCTGGAAGTCGTTCGGCGTCCACGTGGTCGCATTTCCAAGCGTGAACGGCTGCTGCGCGATTAGCGAAACGCCGGTGACTTTCAATTGCCGGAAGGTGGTGCTGTTCAGATTCTGACCGACCGTGAGGTTTGCGCTCGCGTTGGGCGAGAACGTGTGAGTCACGGTGGCGGTCAAGTTGTGGTCGATGACGTAGTTCTTGAAATCGCCCTCGATCACCTGACCCGTCGGCTGACCCGACGACGTCCACGGTAGAGCGTCAAGACGCTGGTCGGTGTAATAGTCGGCCCCGAACACTTCCTTGACCTTGAGCCAGTCGAACGCATCCCATTCGACGTTGGCACTGCCCAGCGTGCGCTGAACCGACCCGTTGTTGGTTTGTTCGTAAATGTCGAACAGCGGGTTGTCGTAGCCTCGGGTGTCGAACTGCGAGTTCGCCGACGGCCACGGGAAGCGGTAGGAGCGCTGCAGACCCGTCACCGGGTCAAGGAACGGCAGGTTGTTGAACTCGGGCGGCGTGCGCAGCGAGCCAAGAAGCAAGCCGTCGATGTTCGAACCTTGCTGCACGTACTTCGCCCGAACGTCCGCATACTGCGCGGTGATGCCCACCTTGAGGTTCTCGAACACCTGGTGGGACGCGTTCACACGAACGGTGTTCCTCCTGTACCAGTCGTTCGGGCCTGTGATGTCACCGTGATTGTTGTCGAGGCTGCCCGAGACGAAATAGAGGGTCTTCTCGTTGCCGCCCGAGATGTCCAGCGTGCTGTTCCAGTTGTGGCCGGTGACGAACAGGTCGTCGAAGTGCGCAAAAGTCGGCGTGCCGGCGGCGAGCTTTGCTCCCCACGAGCTGCTCGTCGCGAAACAGTCGGTAAGCGGCGCTTGGCTTGCGTCACACGAGGGCGTCAATCCACCCGACCCGTGACCGAAGTCCGTCTGGAGCGGTGGTCCCTGCGTGACGTCGTCGAACGAATACGACGTCCGCAGCGAATACCGGGTGGCGCCCGACTGGCCGCGCTTGGTCGTGATGATGATGACGCCCGCGCCTGCGCGTGCGCCATAGATCGCCGACGCCGCTGCGCCCTTGAGGACATCGATCGACGCGATGTCATCAGGGTTGATGTCAGAGGCGCGGTTCTGCGCTGTGGCGCCGCCTTCACCCGACTCGGTCATGATCGTCGAGTTGTCGACCGGAATGCCGTCGACGATGAACAGCGGCTGCGCATCGCCGCTGATCGTCTTGGGGCCGCGAATCCGGATGTAGGACGACGAGCCCGGATCGCCGGAGGATGACACGACTTCGACGTTGGGCGCCTTGCCCGCGAGCGCCGAAACCACGTTGGTCTCGTTGGACTTCGCGATCAACGTCGTATCAACCGAGTTGACGACCGATCCGAGCCGCTCGCGCGTTGTGCTCGTTCCTTCACCCGTGACGACCACCTCGCCGAGGCGCAGCGGGTTGGCCGCAAGGCTGAAGTTCTGCGTGATGTTGCCCGCGCTCAGTGTCACCTGCACCGACTGCGCCCGGAATCCGATCAAGCGCGCCGTGAGCGTGACCTGCTGCCCTTGGACGCGGGCCGCGGCGACCTGGAACGTGTACTTACCATCGGCATCCGTCAGACTGCCGATATTCATGTTTTCGATGAACACACTGGCTGAGCTGAGCGGCGCACCTGCCTCGCTCACGACTCGGCCACTGATCGTCGCTCCTTGTTGCGCCGCTGCCCAAGCGGGAAGCAGCGCCGTCGCAGCGACGATCGCCATGGCTCCACGAACGAAACGTCCCATTCTTCCTCCTTGCCACCTCTTCCAAAAGGTGAGTCGACGAGAACATGGGAACTGCCGCCGCTCTGCCAGATTGCATAGCGGCGCACTGACAATTTTCGAGTTCCTGTTTGGTTCACCTCCGCGGTGAGGAGTGACAAAACACAGGTGGTGCTAACGCGCCGAAAAAATCGGAGCTAAGGGGAAAGGCGATGCGCATGCACCGCGTGAATGCACAGGCGGGAGAGTGGAAGGCGCCATCAAGCACGCGCTCAGAGGCAGGCACCGTCAGCGACTCGAGAGTTCTTTGCTGCGAATAGACGCGGCCAGAGTATACAGATAGTTTCCGGATTGCGTCAAGGAGTTGTTAAAGTATGCCGACCTTGGCGCTTGTGCCAGGCAGTGCCGCGCTCTGACGTGTCTTGTCCGTTCCCTCGCGCTAGGTCCGTCTACCAGGGTTCTCGCATGGCCGCATCCTGCGCAACTGTCATGGGATGGTCCGCATCCGATGAGCACGACGCCAACGTTTCGTGGCGCGCGGCAACCCTGCGCCGTCGGATCATCGCCTGCTCGGTTGTCGCGGCGATGGTCGTCAACCCGGCACCGGGCTTGACCGCGTCGGCCGCCGCCCAGGCGACGGAGCCGACCGTCGCGCCACGGTCGTCGCGGACGAAGATCTACACGATCCTAGGCGCCATCCTCGGGGGAGCGATCGGACTCGGTATCCGTCATGGCAGCGGCGGCAATAGCGCCAGCGTCATCGTCGGATCCACCCTGGTGGGCGCGGGCATCGGCTTCGCGTTCGGCCACGAGGCCGACCGCACGTACAATTCCCGATACCGCGGCGTGGTACCGCTCCACCTGACGAGCGTCAACGCCCATCTCGAGGGCGAACCCGTTGCGCTGTCCGCGGATGACTCGCTCGTGGCCGTTGGTGGGAGTGCCGGGGTCGAGATGCTGCCGCTGTCGGGGGCGATGGAGGCCGCCGTCCTCCGCGCTCGCGGGCTCAACAGTATCATGGCGGTCGCCTTGGCACCGCCCACCGGGTGGCTGGCGATCGGCTCGCCCGCCGGCCTCTATATGTTTCCGCCCGACATCGGGCCGGGTGCACTCGTTCGTTCAGGCGACGTCTCGGCAATCGCGGGCGGCCAGCAGCATGTGTTCGTCGCCGTCAACGACCGCATCGAGATCGCCCCGCTGTCGGATGACACGGCGCGGACGTGGCCGGGCATCACGATGGCGTCGCCGGTGCATGCCCTGCTGCTGGATCCGGATCACGGTCTGCTGTGGGCCACGACCGACCGCAACCTCATCGCGCTCCGCACGTCGAGCGATTCACTCGTGCGCGTCGGCGAAGCGCCGCTCGGCGCCGTGGGCCTCCGCCTGGCGCAGACCGGCGACACGATCGCTGTTGCGTTAGGCGAACGGGGCGTCCAGCTGTTCGACGTCACGGATCCCACGTCGCCGCGGCCCGTCGCGACGTGGACCATCGCCCATTTTGCCTACGACGTCTCGATCGACAAACACCGGCTCTTCGTGGCCGCCGGTCCGGAAGGCGTGTACGTGGTCGACCTCAGCACCACGCCCATGCGAACGCTCGGTCTCGCGCACGAGTTGGGCTTCGCCACGGCGCTCGCATCGCGTCGCGGCTACACGTACATTCTCGATCGGCGCGGCGTGGTGTTGCGCCGCGTTCTTTCCGACTTCTGAGGACTCATGGGTCTGGTACGCGTGACTGCGCTCGCGACACTCATCGTAGCGTGCGCGGTGGCTGGGTGCGGCTCTTCCGCCGGCGATCGTTCGTCGGCCTCCGCATCCGTGGCTGCTGCGGCTCAACCTCCAGCAGCCGAGCCGGCGACCAAGACGGATAGCGCGCTGAACCGTGCGGCGGACCACGCGCGTGTGCAGGGCGACGCGAACGCCCCGCTGTGGGTGGTGGAGATCAGCGACTTCCAGTGCCCCTTCTGTCGAGCGTGGCACGATGAGAGCTACGCAGCCATCAAGTCGCAGTACATCGACACGGGGAAGATTCGCTTCGCGTACATCAACTACCCGCTGTCCATTCACAAGAACGCCTGGCCGGCGGCCGAAGCAGCCATGTGTGCCGCGGCGCAGGGGAAGTTCTGGCCCATGCACGACGCGTTGTTCGCGTTGCAATCCCGCTGGGAAAACGCGGCGAATCCGCAGCCGGCGCTCGACTCGATCGCGGCAAGCGTGGGTGTGTCGCACGACGCGTACACGACCTGCGTGACCCAGCATGAGATGCGCGCGCTGATCCAGGCCGACGTGGACCGTGCGAACGAGTCGGGTGTCAGCGCGACGCCGACGTTCATCATCGGTACGGCCAAGATCACGGGCGACCAACCGTTAGACCAGTTCCGCGCGGTGGTCGACGCCCAGTTGGCGAAGGTCAAGGCGCAGTAAGTCGACGTCGCTTTCACGCCGGCGCGGCACCATGCTTCGTCCCTTCTACGCGTTTGCCGTGGAGGTCGCGCGCTTTGCGGCATCGGTGGCGCCGGAGCGCGACGGCAAGTTCTGGCGATCGCTCGGCGCGCGGAAGGGCATCCAGGAACGGTACGCCGCGTGGGGCGCCGCGCACCGCGATGCCGCCCGCCCCCTGTTGTGGATGCACGCGCCGTCGGTGGGCGAAGGATTGCAAGCGCGTCCGGTGATCGAGCGGCTGCGCGCCTCGCGCAGCGACCTCCAGCTCGCGTACACGCACTTCTCGCCCAGCGCGGAGCGCTTCGCGCATTCGTTAGGCGCCGACTTCGTGGATTATCTGCCGTTCGATTCGATGGCCGACGCGCGCGCGACGCTCGATGCGCTGCGGCCCACGGCGCTCGTGTACAGCAAACTCGATGTATGGCCCGCGCTGACGCGAGAGGCCGCGCAACGCGGCGTGGCGCTGGGCCTCATCAGCGCGACGCTCGCCGCGCAATCGGCGCGGCGGTCGCGCCTCGCGGCGGCGGTGCTGCGCGACGCGTACGCGCGCCTCGACGCGGTGGGCGCCATCGACCAGGACGACGCGGCCCGGCTCCTCGCGTTAGGCGTGCGCGAAGCCGCGCTCGAGGTGACCGGCGACACCCGCTACGACCAGGTGTGGGCGCGCGCCCAACGGGTCGACCGCGGCGGCGGCGTGTTGGGCCCGCTGGCGAGCCGGCGCCCGACGGTCGTCGCCGGGTCCACCTGGCCGGCCGACGAGGCGGTGCTGGCGAATGCCTGGCGCTCGGTGCGCCGGCAGATTCCGCACGTGCGCCTCATCATCGCGCCGCACGAGCCCGAGCCGGCGCACCTGGCGTCGATCGAGCGTTGGGCAGCAGCGGACCGGATGTCGCTCGCCCGGCTGGCCACCGACGGTGCCGGCACGGCGGACGTCGTGCTCGTCGACCGCGTTGGTGTGTTGGGCGAGCTGTACGCGCTCGCGTCGGCCGCGTTCGTGGGCGGCGGCTTTCACGAAGCGGGGCTGCACTCGGTGCTCGAGCCGGCCGCCTTCGGCACGCCGGTGGCGTTCGGGCCGCGCTGCGAGCGGAGCCGCGACGCGATGCTGCTGGCGAAGGCGGGCGGCGGCATCGCCGTGCCGAGTGCGACGGCGCTGGCCGGTGCGCTCATCGGCTGGCTGCGCAACGAGGCGAACCGGCGCGCCGCGGGCGATCGCGCGCTGGCCGTGGTGCGGAGCGGGTTAGGCGCGGCCGAGCGGTCGACCCGCCTGGTGGAGCGGCTGCTGGACCGGCGCGCCGCCTAACGGCCTAACGACGACTCGGGCGACGCGCCCACGTCCGCGCCGTGCCCCAGGTTGCGGCGCACGCACTCGGCGAGCTCGGGCAGCTCGATCGGCTTCGTGATGACGTCGTCGGCGCCGGTGAGCACCATCCCCTCGCGCGCGCGCCGCTCGCCTAACCCGGTGAGCATCACGATGCGGGCGTGCGCGCCGTGCGGGTGCTCGCGCATCGCGCGGCACACCGCCCACCCATCGCGGCCCGGCATCAGCACGTCCAGCAACACCAGCGCCGGACGCACGCTCTCGAACAGCGCCAGCGCTTCGTCCGCGTTGTACGCGATGCGCACCGCGTAGCCCCGCAGCTCGAGATACCGGCGCAGAATGTCCGCGTTTTCCCGACTGTCATCGACGATGAGAATCGTCGCCGCACTCATCGCTGGCCACCCATCGTTGACTCCGTGGCCCTGTCGGCGAGCAAGATATGAGCCATCTCCAATGTTACACCTTCTCGATGACGAAGGGCCGCCCGAGTCGCCGGGCGGCCCTCCATGATACCGTCACAACCTGCAGAGCCCGCGTCGCGCTAATGCCGGATCGTTTGCGGACGGAACGCGAGACCAAATCCGAAACCGGTCTGGCTCGGTCCCGAGCCGATGGCGCCAACCGTCAGTGCCCCGCGAAGCGAGAGCATCGAGTTTACCGCCCAATCGAGTCCGAGGTCGAAGTTCACGTTGGCGTCGGTTCCTTCGCCGTGGCACGAGCTGACGCACGCGTCGATCGACAGACGCGGCGCCGCGTACGGCGTGAGCGACATTCCATTCTGCAGCGGGAACCGGTGTCCGGCGACGACGCCGATCGGAATGCGCAGAAAGCCGACGTCGCTCGAGAACGCGCCGTAGAGGCCGCCCGTTAGCATGAGGTCGATCGGCATCTCCTGCGTGGACCGCACCAGCTGCTGTCCGATGCCGCCGCCGATCAAGAACAACGTCGAT
>Ga0187809_10001075_pt1 | contig 13346 bp, 12 predicted proteins | sample NC_wetland_sal_i_8_FD_132415 | JGI IMG/M metagenome (GOLD analysis project Ga0187809, IMG submission 132415) | Wetland sediment microbial communities from Neuse River Estuary, North Carolina, USA - ASW_4 | ecosystem: Environmental > Aquatic > Freshwater > Wetlands > Sediment | place: USA: North... | reverse complement strand
TCATTTGCCGGAATTGTTGGGCTGGCCCGGTTTCGTGGGGGATGTCGATGTCGGTGTCTGACCCGGCGAAGATGAGGGCGGTCAGGACTTGGGTGGTCGCGGTGATCGTGACGTCGGCTCGTGTGAGTGGGGCCCCGGCGGTGAGCGACCACTGGCGGCCGTCGTTTTCGACCAGGTAGTCCGCACCGTCGAGCCGGAAATGCCAGCGGGCTAGTTCGCGGTCGCCGGCGGCGAGGTTGATGGCCTGGGTAACGGAGCGGAGCAGATGCTCGGCGTGCAGCGGCTCGCCGGGGAGGGGCCGGCGCCAGGCGTGCTGTAGCCCCCACCGGCTGAGCGCGTCGAGGACGGGTCCGAGGTCGGCTCCGGCCGGTGTCAGACGATACCAGACCTCCCGCCGCCCTGGTTCACGGTCGGCGGTGACGATCCCGGCGTCTTCGAGCTCGCGCAGCCGCTGGCTGAGCGTCTTGGGGGTGATCCCGCCGAGGCGGTCCATCAGGTCGGTGAACCTTTTGGCGCCGGTGAGCAGGTCGCGGATCACCAGCAGGCTCCACCGGTCGCCGACGCGCTCCAAGGCGCGCGCGGTCAGGCAGAAGTGGTCATAGGTGCGGACGTTCCTTGTCACGCCCTCACAATACTAGTTGACAGATACTATCGTCAAGATAGTAGCTTGTAGATAGTCAACTGAAAGAGGATGCCATGTACGACCCGCCTGGTTATCTGTGGGCAATCACCATCGCCGGAATCATCGCGATCCCGGCCGCGACCTGCGTCGTGCTGTACGGCGGCGCGGTGCGCGCCGGCCTGAGCCGACGTCGCGCGGCGCTGCTCGCCGGGGGCGCGGCCGTCGTGCTCGGCAGCTGGTTCACCGCCAGCGCGGTGATCGCGGGGCACGGCTGGTACCACGCGCGGCTCGGCCACGGGGTGCCGTGGCTGCCGGTCGCCGTGGCAGGGTTCCTGGCCTTGCTGCTGGCGCTGCGCCGGATCCCGGTGGTGGCGCGCGCCCTGACGGCGCCGGGCATGGTGCACCGCCTTGAGCTCCCGCACACGTTCCGGGTGGCCGAGGGGACGGCCTTCCTGCTCGTCATGTTTCTCGGTCATCTGCCCGCGCTGTTCGCGCTGCCCGCGGGCTTGGGCGACATCGCGGCCGGCATCGCCGCGCCGCTGGTCGCCCGCAGGCTCGCGCAGGGCACCGGCCGCCGCACCGCGCTGTGGTTCAACGCGTTCGGCATGACCGATCTGGTGAACGCCCTGACCCTCGGCGCCCTTACCGGATTCGCGCTGATCAACGTCACCCCGTCCGGGGCGCCGATCAGCGAGCTCCCGCTCGCGCTGATCCCGACAGCCGCCGTGCCGCTGCTGTTCGCCCTGCACATCACGTCTGTGTCCGCGCTGGTAAGGGCTCCGCGCACACCGCGGCCGGCCACCGCCCCGCTCACTGCCGCCGCGAGATAGAAGGAGAAGAGAATGACGATCGATGCCGGCGCACAGGACGCAAGCCCCGTCACCCTGGCAGGTGCGCGGGCCGAGTTCGACGCCGAGGTGACCTACCTGGACACCGCCACCTTCGGCCTGCCGCCACGGCGCAGCTGGGCGGCACTTCAGCAGGCGCTCGCGCAATGGCGGGCCGTCACCGCCGACGCGGTTGCCTACGACCTGCCGCTCGCCGCGGCCCGGGCCTCATACGCCCATCTGGCCGGCGTGGATCCATCCGTGGTAGCGGTGGGGAGCCAGGTGTCGGTGTTCGCCGGGCTCATCGCGGCCAATCTGCCCGACGGCAGCGAGGTGCTGACCGCCACCGGATCGGCCCGGGCCGGCCGCCTCCGCCTCTCCTTTCACGTCTCCACGAGCGACCAAGATGCCGACCTCGCCGCCGACGTCCTGCGGCGGCACGTCACTTCCCGCCACCCAGCCACGCTGTGACGGCCGCTCCTACCTGCGCTGGGCAGCAAGGCAATACGGCCCGGCTGAGCCCCGCAGCCACCGCCCGGTGACCGCGGCAAGAACGAACCGCCCTGGGAGGCGAACCTATGCGATCCAAACCCATGATCCTTGTCGCGCTGCTGCTCGCGGCGTTCCTCGTCAACCTGGACACGACCCTGGTGAACGTGGCGCTTCCCGCCATGGTGCGCGAGCTGCACGCCACCACCACGCAACTGCAGTGGGTCGTCGATTCTTTCAACCTCGTCTTCGCCGCGCTGCTGCTCACCTTCGGCAGCCTGTCCGACCGGTTCGGCCGCAAGGGCATGCTGCTGGCCGGACTGGCCGTGTTCGGCGCCGCCAGCCTGGCCGGCGGCTTCACCACGAGCCCGGCGCAGCTCATCGCGGCCCGGTCGGTGATGGGACTAGGCGCCGCCATGACGTTCCCCGCGACGCTGTCGCTGATCTCCAACGTCTTCACCGAGCGCAGGGAACGGGCTCGCGCCATCGGCTTGTGGGGCGCGATCGCCGGGGTGGCCATCGCGATGGGGCCCATCGTGGGGGGCTGGCTGCTGGAGCACTTCAGCTGGGCGTCCATCTTCGTCGCCATGGCGCCGGTGGCGGCGGCCGCTGCGATCGTGGTGGCGCTTGCCGTTCCCGCCTCGAAGGACCCGGGCGCGGCAGCTCCCGACATCGCCGGCCTGGTGCTGTCGTCGGCCACCATGGCCCTGCTGGTCTTCACCATCATCGAGGCGCCGGCCTACGGGTGGACGGCCGGGCGGAGCGTGGCCGGTTTTGCCGGCTCGGCGGTCCTGCTGGCCGCGTTCATCGCGCGTGAGCGGCGTGCCGCGCACCCGATGCTCGATGTGCGGCTGTTCCGCAACCTGCGGTTCAGCGCGGCCAGCGGAGCGGTCACGGTGTCGTTCTTCACCCTGTTCGGCTTCATCTTCCTGATCACCCAGTACATGCAGTTCGTCCGGGGCTACGGACCGCTCTCCACCGGAGTGCGGCTGCTGCCGGTGGCGCTGTCGGTCGGCGCCGGATCGGTCGCCGGGACTGCGCTGGCCGTGCGGGCCGGGACCAAGCTCATCGTCACTACCGGGCTGGTCGCGATGGCCGCGTTCTACGCCTGGGTCGCGGCGGCCACCAGCGCGACGACCAGTTACGGCGTCATCGCGGCCCAGATGGTGCTGTACGGGATCGGCATGGGCCTGACCTCGGCGCCCGCCACCGAGTCCATCATGGGCGCCATCTCGCGGGCCAAGGCCGGCGTCGGTTCGGCCGTGAACGACTCCACCAGGCTGGTCGGCGGCACGCTCGGGGTGGCCGTGATCGGCAGCGTCTACGCGTCGGTCTACGCATCACGGCTCACCGCCACCATGCCGGCGCACATCCCGGGCTCGATCGTCTCGATCGCGCACCAGTCCGTCGGCGCCGCCTACGCGGCCGCTGGCCAGATCGCCGCCCTCGGCCACTCGGTCCTCGGACAGGCACTGCAGCACGCGGCCGCCCACGCATTCCTGCGCGGCCTCACCGTCAGCTGCCTCGTCGCGGGCGCCGTCGCCGCGGCCGGGGCGCTGCTGGCAGCCCTGTTCCTGCCCGCCCAGCCCGCCCAGCCCCCCCAGGCCGGTCATCGCGATGCTCTCCAAGTCGCCGCGACCGCGGGGGCCGCGGCGAAGCGATGGGGGGACCAGTGATGAGCCTGAGCACGTGGGAGCAGCAGGCCCTGAACTCGATTAAGGACGATCTGGCCAGCGGTGACCCTGCGCTGATCGCGCGGCTGACCATATTCACCCGGCTGGCCTCCGGCGAGGAGATGCCGGGGCGTGAGAAGATCCATGTCGGCTCGCGGCGAGCAGTCCGGCGTTCTCGCCCCGGACCGCGACATACCCGCCGGACGTACCAGCGCCTGGGCTTGCCGCAGGCAGTGCTGCTGTTGTGGCTGGTGACTACCGTTGCGGTCATCGCGATCGCGCTGGCCTGCAACCATGGCGGCGGCCCAAGCCCATGCACGGAATCCTGGGCAACGTTCTGCACCGGTGCGACATCGGCACCCAATTCGGGTCCCGGGCATTCCCTGAATATCGCCCGTGTTCGCGGTGTCACCTCGGCAGCGGGTAATATCCCGGCCGTTCTGTTACGCGGGAGCCATTGGCCGTCACCCGGGCGGGTCGTGATCTGGCCGTCGGCGAACGCTACCTGGCCGCGATGGATGACGAACCTGGGCCAACCCTGCACCTGCCAGCCGTCGTACACCGAATAGCCGGACCGTGATTGCATGTGCGCGCCGTCGATCGTGCGCCGGTGCCCTGGGTCCCACAGTGCGATGTCCGCGTCGGAGCCGACGGCGATCGCGCCCTTGCGCGGGTACAGGCCGAAGATGCGGGCAGCGTTCGCCGCCGTCAGGGCCACGAACTGGTCGAGGGTGATGCGGCCGGTGACCACGCCCTCGGAGTACAGCATGGGCATCAGGGTCTCCAGGTCCGCGACTCCCTGCCGGGCAGTCACCACGTTCAGCGCAGGGTCGAGTTTGGCCTGCAGCGTCCACGGCGCGTGGTCGCTGCATACCGTGTCGACATCGCCGCCGGCCAGTCCCGCCCACAGCGCTTCACGGTCGGACTGCTCGCGCAGCGGCGGGGCCCCGACGTACTTCGCCGCGTCCGGCTCATCGAACCGTTCCCTGGTCAGGTGCAGGTACAGCGGCCGGGTCTCGACGTAGACCGGCAGGCCGGCGGCCCTGGCCCGACGGCAGCGATCAAGCGCGGCGGCCGATGACAGGTGCACGATGTAGACGCGCGCGCCCGTGCGGCGGGCGATGCCGATGGCCTGGTCGACCGCGGCCACCTCGGCGGCGACGGGACGGGCGTCCGGGAAGTTCGCGACCGTACCCCGGCCCGCCGCGATCAGTTGCTCGCCGGCCTGCGCGAGCATCGCGCCGTCCTCGCAGTGCAGCAGCGTCACCGACCCGGCCGCCTGCGCCGCGGTGGCCGCTGCGAGCAGGGCAGGCTCGTCGGCTGCGAGGTCCGGGTCGGACAAGAACATCTTGATGCTCGCATGCCCGGACCCGGCAAGGGCGCCGACCTCGCCTTCTGGCAGCGCGGCGGGGTGCAGCAGGATCGGGTGCAAGAACCAGTCGACCGCGGCCTCCCCGGCGGCGCCGGCCATCTCCCGGGTGATCGCGGCGCCCGGCGTCTCCTCCGCACCTCCTTCGTCCGGTACCGGGTAGGTCATGTTGCCGACCGTCGTGATGCCGCCGGCGATGGCCGCCCTCGAGCCGGACCAGAAGTCATCCACCCAGACCGGGAACCCGACGCGTGCGGCAAGCCCCTGGTGCACCAGGTGCGTGTGCGCGTCGACCCCGCCAGGAATCGCGAGCAGGCCGTGGGCGGCGAGCTCCTCCGTGCCCGTCATCGTGCCGCCGAGCTGGGCGATCCGGCCGCCGGCTATGCCGATGTCGGCGGCCTCCCGGTGACCAGGCGTGACGACGGTCGCGCCGCGTACAACGAGGTCAAACCCCATCTCAGCATTCTGGCACGCGGTCACCAGACCAGCCCGGCGACCGGATCCGGCGTCCCGGAGCTACGGTTTCTCGCGGTGCCCGGCGTACCTTGCGGAGCAGGTCAGGGCCCGGCATCGTGCTATTTCTGGGCACCGCTGGTGGTAGCGTCGTGCACGGTCATGAACCATCTGAGCGGCGTCGACCGCCTTGCGAACAGGTTCAGCGTCATGCGGCATGCGCAGAGTAGGGCGAACACCGGCGGGATCATCGTGAGCCGCATAGAAAATGACCGCCAAGGTAACTACGGGCTGACGGACCATGGCCGCCAGCAGGCGCTCGCAGCGGCACGGAGCTGCGGCCTGCCCCGGGACACGGTCATTTATTCATCGGACTTCTGCCGCGCCAGGCAAACGGCAGAGATCGTGCGCGCTCAGCTTGGCGCGCCGGAGATTGTTATCGCCGAAGGCCTCCGGGAGCGGCGCTTCGGGCACTGGGAAGGGTCAGCGACCGGCAACTACGCGCATGTCTGGGCAGCCGACGAGACCGATCCGGTACACGCGGACGGCGACGTTGAGCCTGCGGCCGCTGTGCTGGACCGGGCGACCGCGCTCATCGCGCAGCTGGAGCGGCAACATTGCGGTCGTGACATCCTGCTGGTCTCCCACGGAGACACACTGCAGATCCTGCAGGCGGGTTTCTCGGGCGTGGATCCGTCTAAGCACCGCCTCCTGCCTCCTCTCGCCATGGCAGAGATCCGCCCGCTGCGCCTCAGGGAAGGATCTACAGGTAGCTGCTTAGCCTTGCGCTTGGCCCGGGATATCAATGCCCCGGCTAGCTGGCGCTCTCGCTGAGTGCGGCGAGCACCTGGGCGCGGCCTTGAGCCCCCCACCAGCGGCGTGCGGCGGCGTGCGCCTGCCGCTGGCTGGCCGGCTGGTCCGGCAAGTCGTGCTCGAGCACTTTGGTGTCAAACTGAGGCTCGTAATGCCGTCCGGTAAGCGTCCACACGGTCAGGTGGCGCTGCCAGTTCCAGTCCACGATGAATCCCGCCGGATCGGCCAGCACCAGGGTCATTCCGCACTCCCAGGAAGAAGGCACCAACTATCCCGAACCGCCGGGTACCCTAGCGGCCGGGCGATTCAGGCCGACGGTGATTACGGCGCGGCACCCTGGCACCGTCTCACGAGCCAAGACGTGATTCCGCAGGATGTAACAACCTTACGAGGGCCTGGCGCATTCTAAAAGGATCAGCATCGTCCCGGACGCTACGCGCATGGCTCGACATCCGCTCCCGGTGAGCCTAGCGCGTGGACTATCCAACTTGGGCGCGCCCGTTGGCGAGCGGTCGCCGACAGCTTGCCAAACGCCAAACGACGGCTCGGCGCGCGAGGAAACGCACTCTTCCGCAGACCGGATTGCCGACCGGCCCTAGATGCGCAGACACTCAGAGGAGTTCCTCGACCTCGGCAGTGAGTTCTCCGCCAGCATCGCCGGTGTTGATGACCGTGCCCGGCTCGAACAGAAGCACCGCGGTTTCGGCATCGGCCCGCGGACAGTGCTCGACACCGCGGGGGACGACGAAGAGCTCCCGCGGCCCGAGCACCACATCGCGGTCTCGCAGCTGAATGGTGAGCTGTCCGTCGAGGACCAGGAAGAACTCGTCGGTGTCGGCGTGCCGGTGCCAGGTGAACTCGCCCTGGAGCTTCACGATCCTGACGTCGTAGTCGTTGACCTGGGCAATCTTCTTCGGTGACCAGTGCTCGGCGAAACGCGCCAGCATCACGTCCAAATTCACCGCTTCCATGGTCTTTATCGTGACATGCGACAGAGCCCGGCATTGCAGGGCCGCGGCCAGAATAGGAGCATCGTCCTGTCATGCCGCGACGGGTGATTGTGGGTCAGAGCCCGGGCGGTTCAGCGGACAGGGCGGTGGCTGGCCGCAAAGGGCGCTCGCGGGGGGTGCGCTCGGCCTCGTCCGGGCCGGTAACCAGCCTGCTGACGGACGCAGCGATCTAGAGCGAGCTGATCACATTGCCGCGAGGTGGTGGCCCACGGCAGTCAGCTCGGTCCGGCGGTTAGGGCCGCAGGCGCCGCAGGACCGACAGTGCGTAGATGAACAGGGCGGCCACGGCCAGCCAGCAGGCTCCGGTGACCTGGCGGGCGTTATAGGCCATGGCGACGGTCATCGTGGCGACGATGACGATGGCTGCTATCCAGGAGAGGGTCAGGCGCCTGACTGCCGGGCGCAGGTGCATGGTGATCCTGGGCGGGATGGTATTCATCTGACCTGGTTTCGGTTGTGAGCCTGGGTTCAGGATGTAATATAGTACGAGTGTTCGATAAATAGCTAGGATGCGCCGGGAAACCGCGGGAAGAATCCTGCGTCGATCTGCCGGGCCAGGGATGTCCGCCGGCCGTCCCCGCCAGCGGGCGGCGTTACCAGGCGAGACCGCTAGCCGGCGCCGTCAATGACGCCGCGGTGGCCGCATGCCGACTCAGCGCCCAAGCCGGCCATCCGCTGCCGGGACGCAAGCTGGCCCCGATGTCCGGGCGCGCATCCCGCCGCTGGGCGCGCGCGCCGAAATCGCCGGAGCACGGCGAGTCGACGGCATTGAGTGGAGACCGGAGAGTTCCGATATTTCCAAGACGGCCGCCGGGTTTTAGATGCAACCTGAGCGCATGGAATCTCCTGCGAACCCCGGGCGCTCATCCACCCAGGCCGTCGTGAGCTTCGATCTGTCCCAGGTGTATGTCCACCTCGGCCTCGGCGCGCAAGCTGAGACACTTCCCGACTTCACCTGGAGCGAAGAGTACCTGCGGCGCTACGAGGCCGACCATGAAGCCGACGGCGACGAGGGGCGACTGGTGATGATCGGTCCTGAAGAGGCGACCTGGACGAGCTGGGAACGCCATCCTGCGGGCGACGAGGTGGTCGTTGCGCTCTCCGGTCACCAGACCCTCATACAAGAGGTTGATGGCAAGCAACACCGGATCGAGCTGCGGGCGGGTCAGGCGGTGATCAACCCTCGCGGGGTCTGGCATACCGCGGATGTCCACGAGCCTGGCTCAGCCCTGTTCATCACTCCCGGGCGGGGCACTGAGCACCGTCCGCGATAGGGGACACGGGACTGAATGTGCGAATGCGAGAAGCGTAAGCGACCAGCGTTTAAATAGGTTTGCTGCCGAGAATATCTGAGATCAATCGATCAACATTCTTGACAATTTCCTGATAAGCCTCTTCCCGGTAAAGATGCCTCTCTGATTCGACCTTGGAAATCCTACCTGGTTCGCCAATATCGGCGACTGACCATATCTGCGGGCGGGCGGGAAAAGTCACCAGCTCCAGGCATTCGTTGAAGACCCGTTGATTCATGCAAACTGAAATATCAGCTTTTTCCAGGCGCGATTGGGTCAGCTGATCCCCATAGCCGACCTTAGCAAATTCTCGTATCCCGTGCTTCTCAAGGAGCTCGAGCGTCCCTCTGTAGTAGGTCAGATTCCGCGATTTATCCAAGGCTGCAGTCGTGCCGCTCGACAGAACAGCCCCATCCTTGATCTCAAGCGACTTCAGATAGGCTTCAGCAATAATGCTCCTGAACGAGTTTCCTCGGCATATGAAATGGATAATCATCCCGCTACGATAGCAAACTTGCGTTTCGGCACAACGTCGTACTGGTTAATCAATGCTTGCTATCTGCCGTCCGGAGACAGTCGCGATCTAGCCATGCGCGGATTCCGCGCGCTACGTCCGGTGGACGCCTTTGGCTCATGCGTTGGCCGCCAACGCGGCGGCCAGCAGCTCACCGAGGCGGTCTAGATCTGCTGCCGAACTCAGATGAAGCTCGATCCAGTCACGCCGGGACGGATCACACCGGACGGCGGGATCAGCACTGAAGTGCTCCCTGACCTGCCGCCATCCGGCCCGCGTGATCCGCAGGTCGATCACGCCGGGCGCTTCCAGGTGGGCGATTTCCCGGCTGGCGGTGAACAGAGCCGGCTTATCGCCGTAACGAGATCGTCGTTCCGCGACCGGGCCCGCCGCGAGCATGGCGATGACGAAAGCCTCCCAGCGTCTGTCACCGTGGTCATCACTCATCGCCGCCAGGATAAGAGAAACGGCCGGTCGCGGCCGGGATCTCGGCCGACGGCGGCACAGCTAGCGCGAGCTGGCCCGGAAGAGGGTGACCGTGGCCAGGTTGCCCGCGATGCGGCGGGCCAGCGGCAGCGCGTATCGGTACCGGCGCGGCAGCCGACTGCGCAGTTCGGCGGGCGGCCGGGTAACGGCAGCCTCCTGCACGACCTCAAGGCCGAGGGATTCCAGCGCGCGCGGGTCGTCGCACGACCACTCCCATCGCGCGTGCATGTTCTTCCTGGCCGCCAGCCGGTGCTGCTGTTCGAGCGTCCGCTGGCTGTAGGTGTCGAAAGCGATCAGCGCACCGGGAAAACTCCCGGCGAGGCGGGCGATGACCTGTGGAGCCTGCTCCAGGTAGGCGAGCACGCCTTCGGCCGCGAAGAAATACGGCCCCGGGCTATCCCGGACAGCAGGCAGCCAGTCCTGGTCCAGCACCGAAGCGGCCACCATCCGGCGGCGGCTGGAATCAGTGAAGAACCTGCGCCGCAGCTCGATCGTGTCCGGCAGGTCCAGGTCGATCCAGTGTGCCTGGCCGTTGTCGGCCCGGTCGTACCTGGCATTCAGCCCGGCGCCGATCTCCACGACTGTCCCGCCCGGATGCTCGGCCAGGAAGTCGCTGACCCAGCAATCGAAGATCGCGGTGCGCAGGACGGTGACGCCACCGCCCCAACCGCGGCCGTATTTGTTCGTGTCGAAGTCCACCGAGGCGAGGATCTCGGCCGCCTTCGGGTCCCGGAGCACCGGCCGCCTGCGGCGCGTCTCTCGCGCCCGGGCCGCCAGCGGGATGAACAGCGTCTCCTGGACCGCGCCGAGCTTTACCTTCACCTGGTCCGCCATACCAGCCATTGAACCCTTTCATCCTCCGATTTCGCGGGTTAGCGGTCGCGGGCCCAGAAGTTCAGGTAGCTGCGGTGCAGCCAATCATCGACCCAGGCCCGGTCCGGCTGGTCGGCGATGGCGGCGCTGTCCCGGAGCTGGGCCAGCCGGGTCTCGGCGTCGGAGATGGCGTCCAGGACCTCGGCCAGGGGCCGCTCGCCGCGGCGGATCGAGCGCAGGTAGGCGCGGTGCGGTTCAGGGACGGGCAACGTGACACGGCCGGTGGTGAGCAGTTCGATGCCTTGCAGCCCGAGCCGCAGGGCGTGCATGGCGTACTTGGTGTCATATCCGTGGACCGCTACCAGTTCCGGCCGGTTGGTGTGCGCGCCGGGCTGCCCGGTCATCGCCGCCTTCTGGCCCGTCAGGTAGCCCAGGTACCGGCCGGCGGCCAGCCGGGAGACGAACCGGTGGGCGTTGGCGGCGAGCTCGGCGCCGGCCTGGTCGCGGTAGACGACCTCGGAGTCGGGGACGAACAGCACCAGCAGCACGGTCGGGTTCCCGGCCAGGGCCAGCCGCGCCCACTTGCGCGCCGAGTAGATGATGACGTCCAGGTCGCCGGCGCCGGACCGGTTCGCCAGGCCGCCCGGCCGGTCCCAGGCGGTATGCCGTTCGTACTGCTCGAACCGCACCGACGGGCCCCGGCCGCCGGTGCCGTTCGGGACGCGGGCCAGCCCGGTGATGAACTGCGGGGGTTCCAGGCACAGGCCCATCTCGTCCCGGTCGTCCTGCCCGGTGATCGAGGTGCCGTGCACCCCGGACCCGACCTGCACCCGCAGGATCATGCCGTTCTCGGCGATCGCGCGGGCCTCCTCGGAGGCATGCGGATGGGTGAAACCGGCGGGCAGCATGACAGACCCGGCCACCGGCCCGGGCGTTGTGACGGACATCGTCCAGTTCTAGCCGCCCAGGCCGCCTTAGTCACATTCTTTAAGCCGGTACCGCGATCTGCCGGAGGGGGCAGATGATCGCAGCGGTGTAATCGAGGGTCTGACGAAACAACAGCAGCGCGGCAGGGCAGAAAAGCACCTGGAGCCCCTCGGTAGCGGGTGCGGATCAGGGCATACTGGTCAGCCCGGGCCACTGCTGAGCCGATGGGAGCACGATGCCTGCCCGATTCCAGCTCGTCATCGACTGCCAGGACCCCGAGCTGCTGGCCCGCTTCTGGGCCGCTGCCCTGGGATACGTGCTGGAGCCGCCCCCCGAAGGGTTCGCGACCTGGGACGACTGGCGACGCGACATCGGGTTGCCCGACAGCGAGCTGGGCATCGGCGCGGACAGCATCGTCGATCCACGTGGTGACGGCCCGCGCATCTGGTTCCATGTGATGCCGGCCGCCAAGGTGGTCAAGAACCGCCTGCACCTCGACATTCACGCCAGCACGAACGGTCCGTACGCGAGCAGCATCCGGAAGATTCCGCTCGAGGTCCGCAAGCAGCGCGTCGACGCCGAGGCCAGGCGGCTGACCGATCTCGGGGCCACGAACACCGGAGCCCTCAGCGGCGACGGCCTGGATCACTACGCGGTGGGGATGAAGGATCCCGAGGGCAACGAGTTCGACATCAACTGACGCCGTCCAAGGCGGGCAGTGCCTAAGTCCAGGACGATGTTGACGATCTTGCCGGGGACGATGACCAGGCGGGCGACGTCGTTCCCCGGGAAATCAGGATGCCTGGCCAGCACGTCGGTGATCTCGGCCTGGCCAGCCGCGGCGGGTACCTCGATGGTGAACCGTCGCTTGCCGTTGACCTGGACCGGCAGCGTCACGGTGGCCTCGGCCGCCAGGGCGGGATCGGCCCGCGGGAACGGCTCGTAGGCCAGCGACCTGGAGTGCCCCAGGCGCTGCCACAGTTCCTCGGCGATGTGCGGGGCCAGCGGCGCCACCATCAGCACCAGCGGCTCGGCCAGCGCGCGCGGCACCCGGTCCAGCCGGGCGGCGCGCGCGGTCAGCTCGATGATCCGCGCGATCGCGGTGTTGAACCGCAGCGCGGCGAAATCCTCCTGGACCGCGATGATCGTCTGGTGCAGCAGCCGGGTGGTGGCCGGGTCCAGCGACGGCTCGCCCGCCGGGGCCGACGCGGTCGGGAGCGTCTCCCCCGTCATCTCGTCTACGATCAGGCGCCACAGCCGCTGCAGGAACCGTTGCATGCCGACGATGTCGTCGGTGTGCCAGGGGCGGTCGCCGTCCAGCGGGCCCATGACCATCTCGTACAGGCGCAGCGTGTCCGCGCCGTAGGACTCATAGATGTCGTCCGGGCTGACGCCGTTCTTCAGGCTCTTGCCCATCTTTCCGGACCGCCGGGTGACCGGCTGCCCGTGGTATGCCCAGCCGTCATCGTCGCGGGTCACCTCGGCCGCCGGCACGTACAGACCGCGGGCGTCGATGAACGCGTCGGCCAGGATGTAGCCCTGGTTGTACAGCCGACCGAACGGTTCGGGGGTGCTGGCCACGCCGATGTCGTACAGCACCTGGTGCCAGAACCTCGCGTACAGCAGGTGCAGTACGGCATGCTCGACGCCACCGACGTACAGGTCGACGCCGTGCGGCTGCATCCAGTAACGCTCGACGCCCGGGTCGGCCAGGGCTGTCTCGTCGGATGGGTCCAGGTAGCGCAGGAAGTACCAGCACGAGCCTGCCCACTGGGGCATGACGTTCAGATCGCGCCGGTAGCGCTTGCGCCCGTCGCCCAGATCCAGCGTGACGTGCGCCCACTCGCGGGCCCGGGCCAGGGCGGGCACGGGATCACTGGCGTCCTCCTGCGGGTGCGGCCGGAAGTCGGTCAGGTCCGGCAGGACCACCGGCAGCATCTCCTCAGGCAGCGCGATCGGCCGCGACGGGTCGGCCTCGTCGTACACGATGGGGAACGGCTCGCCCCAGTAGCGCTGCCGCGAGAAGAGCCAGTCCCGCAGGTGGTACGGCCCTCCGCT
>Ga0187809_10001074_pt1 | contig 13347 bp, 14 predicted proteins | sample NC_wetland_sal_i_8_FD_132415 | JGI IMG/M metagenome (GOLD analysis project Ga0187809, IMG submission 132415) | Wetland sediment microbial communities from Neuse River Estuary, North Carolina, USA - ASW_4 | ecosystem: Environmental > Aquatic > Freshwater > Wetlands > Sediment | place: USA: North... | reverse complement strand
GGCCAGGGCCAGCCCGCCGCCGACGCTGACCATCAGCTGCTCCCTGATGCCCACGTTGAGCACCCGATCCGGGTGCCGGGCCGCCGCCTTGGCGAACAGGTCGGCCGAGATCTCGGCCAGTACCACTGCGGTCAGCGGATCCTCATCGAGCAGCGACGAGGCCGCCGAGGCGAAGACCGTCCGCATGTCCGTCATGACTTTCCCTCCACCGCCGCCACGACCAGCCGCGGCCGCCGATCAGAGGCAGCACCAAGCGCCGAAGCCAGCGACGCGTGATCCCGCCCGGACACCCGCGTCACCGACCAGCCGCTGACCGCGAAATGCGCCTCGATCCCGCCCGGACCCCAGCCGTACGACGACGACTGGTTGTCGACCGCGATCACACGAAGGTTCGGCAGCCCGACCGCGCCCGCGTAGACGATCGCCTCGTGGTTGCTGCCCTCGTCCAGTTCCGCGTCCCCGACCAGCACGAACACCCGTGGCCGGGCCAGCCCCCGCGCTAGCAGCCCGTGCGCCAGGCCGACCCCGAGCGGCAAGCCGTGCCCGAGCGACCCGCTGGCGATCTCCACCCCCGGCACCAGGGTGCGGTCCGGGTGATACCCCAGCCGCGACCCGGCCGAGCCGAACCCGGCCAGCCACGACTCCGGGATGAACCCCTTGGCCGCCAGTACCGCGTAGTACGCGGCCGGGCCGTGGCCCTTGGACAGCAGGAACCGGTCCCGGTCCGGGTCGTCCAGCCGGTCCGGCGACACCCGCAGCACCCGGTCGTACAGCACCCACAGCACGTCGAGCGTCGACGTCGCGCTCGGCCCGTGCTTCTCGTCCCCGGTCATCACCGTCATCAGCCCGGGCACCTCGGCGTACGTTCTGCTCATAAAGCCAGCCTGCCCGCGGCGCCACCCGGGCGCATCGGCCCCCGGCCCCCCTCCCTCCCCTCCCTTAGTCCTACGACCGCGGTCCACCCGTTATCGTGGGCCGTTACCCGTGCTCTGGCAAAGGTTTTGGCCCACGATGATGAATGCGCGCGCCCGCTGGCCGCTCGCCGCCGGGCTCGCCGCCGGGGTGGCGCTCGACGCGCTGCTCGGCGACCCGCGCCGCTATCACCCGGTGGCCGCGTTCGGCCGGGCCGCCGCCGCGCTTGAGGCCCGCGACTACGCCGACTCCCGGCTGCGCGGCGCCGCGCACGCCGCCGCCTGCGTCCTGGCCGTCGCCGCCCCCGCCGCGCTCCTGGCCCGCCGCGTGCGAGGCCGGCCGTTGTCGCGGGCGGCCGCGGCCGCGCTCGCGGTGTGGGCCGTCACCGGTGCCCGTTCGCTACATGATGAGGCTGAACGGGCCAACGTGGCACTGGCTGGTCATGATCTTGCTGCCGCGCGGCGGGTGCTGCCCAGCTTGTGCGGCCGTGACCCGGCCGGCCTGGGCGCCACCGAGCTGACGCGGGCCGTGATCGAGTCGGTGGCGGAGAACACCTGCGACGCGGTGGTGGCCCCGCTGCTGTGGGGCGCGGTAGGCGGCCTGCCCGGACTGGCCGCCTACCGCGCGGTCAACACGCTGGACGCGATGGTGGGCTACCGTTCGCCCCGGTACCTGCGCTTCGGCTGGGCGCCGGCCCGGCTGGACGACGCGGCCAACTGGATCCCCGCGCGGGTTACCGCGGCTCTCACCGTGGCCTGCGCCGCCGTGGTCCCCCTGCCGCGGACGTCCGCCCAGGGTCCGTCGGCAGGGGGACGCTTTGTGGCCGGCCCGGCCGCGGCGGCGCTGCGGGCCGTGCTCCGCTACGGCCCGCGCCACCCCAGCCCGAACGCCGGCCGGTGCGAGGCCGCCTTCGCCGGGGCGCTCGGCCTCCGCCTGGGCGGGACCAACGTCTACGGCGGCGTCACCGAGGTCCGCCCGGAACTGGGGGAGGGCCGCGCCCCGGAGCCGGACGACATCCGCCGTGCGGTCCGGCTCTCCCGGGCCGTCACCGTGGCCGCCGCCGGCCTGGCCGTCCTGATCGCCCTATTTCTCCCCGCTCGCCTCCGGGCGCTCTTGACGCGCTGCCTTCCCTCGTCGCTCCTTCGTCGCTCCTCAGTCCAGGCAGCGCCGCGCCCTTTAGCTCGCGGGGGCCCTAGGCGCGGCGGACGAAGAAGCCGATGAGCCAGACGATGAACGCCGCGATGGCGACCCACCACAGGACGTGCAGGGCGAATCCGGCCCCGGCGACGATCAGGATGATGAGCAGGGCTAGCAGCATGAGCAGCATGGTCGGGCCTCCTTCGTAAGCCTTGGTGCCCTCTACAGCTACCCCGGCAGGCGCGCTCAAACATGCCGGGCGGCCAGCGCAGTAGCCTGCAACGGTGCGAGGGGCGCTGCTGGTGGCCGGGACCGGATCGGATGCGGGCAAGACCGCGCTGGTCGCGGGGTTGTGCCGGTGGCTGGCCCGGCAGGGCGTCTCGGTGGCGCCGTTCAAGGCCCAGAACATGTCGCTGAACTCGTTCGTGACCGCCGAAGGCGCCGAGATCGGGCGGGCCCAGGCCATGCAGGCGGCCGCGGCCGGGATCGAGCCCACGGCGGACATGAACCCGGTCCTGCTCAAGCCGGGCAGCGACCGGCGCAGCCAGGTGGTCGTGCTCGGCCACGCCGAGGCGGAGGCCGACGCGCTGGGCTACCGCGCGCACGCGCCCCGGCTCCGCCAGGTCGCGCTGGACAGCCTGGCCCGGCTGCGCGACCGCTACGACGTGGTGATCTGCGAGGGCGCGGGCAGCCCGGCCGAGATCAACCTGCGGGACACCGACATTGCCAACATGGGCCTGGCCCGGGCCGCGGGCCTGCCCGTCATCGTGGTCGGGGACATCGACCGCGGCGGCGTGTTCGCGGGCCTGTTCGGGACGCTCGCGCTGTTGTCACCCGCCGACCAGGCGCTCATCTCGGGCTTCGTGATCAACAAGTTCCGTGGCGCCGCCGAGCTGCTGGACAGCGGGCTGAGCCTGCTCCGGGAGCTCACCGGCCGGCCGGTATACGGCGTGCTGCCCTGGCGGGACGGCCTGTGGCTGGACGCCGAGGACTCCCTGGCCTTGACCGGGGGCACGCACCACGATCCGTTCGATAAAAAAGAATTTCTCCGGGTGGCGGTGGTCAAGCTGCCCCGGATCAGCAACTTCACCGACGCCGACGCGCTCGCCGCCGAGCCCGGGGTGCAGGTCAGCTTCGCCGACCGCCCGGCCGGTCTGGCCGACGCGGACCTGGTGGTGCTGCCCGGATCCCGGGCCACCGTGGCCGACCTGGCCTGGCTGTGCGAACGCGGCCTGGCCGCCGTGATCGCCGACCGGGCCCGGGCCGGGCGGCCGGTGCTGGGCATCTGCGGCGGGTACCAGATGCTGGCCGGCCACATCGACGACCCGGTCGAATCGCGCCTCGGCCGGGTGGACGGGCTCGGGCTGCTGCCGGTGCGGGTGACGTTCGGGCCAGCCAAACGGCTGGGCCGGCCCGTCGGCCGGGCGCTCGGCGCGCCGGTGGCCGGATATGAGATCCACCACGGGCTCGCCGAGGTCACCGACCCGGCCGCCGAGCCGTTCCTGGACGGCTGCCGCCGCGGCGCCGTGTGGGGCACGAGCTGGCACGGCGTGCTGGAGAACGACGAGTTCCGGCGCGCGTTCCTGACCGAGGTGGCGGCGCTGGCCGGGCGGGACTTTACCCCGGCGCCCGGCACCGACTTCGCCGCCCTGCGGCAGGCGCGGCTGGACGTCCTCGGCGACCTGGTGGCCGATCATCTGGACACGGCGGCGCTGAGCCGGCTGATCGAGGCTGGCCCGCCGCCCGGGATGCCGTCCCTGCTGGTCTCGCTCCACCATGATCGGTAGGGTGTGCCCCATGCCCGACAAGGTCCTGTACACCGCGGAGGTCATCTCCACGGGAGATGGCCGCAACGGCCACGTCCTGTCCTCGGACCACCGCCTTGATCTCGACCTCTCGGTGCCGCCCGAGCTGGACGGCCCCGGCGGCCCCGGCACCAACCCCGAGCAGCTGTTCGCGGCCGGGTACGCGGCCTGCTTTCACAGCGCGCTGCGCGGCCTGGCCCGCCAGGCGGGCGTGGACGTCAGCCATTCCACGGTGACCGCACAGGTCGGCGTCGGGCCGGACGGCGACATGTTCGGGCTGGTGGTCACGCTGGTCATCAACATCCCGGGCGCGGACCAGGCCGAGGCCCGGGAACTCGCGGAGGCGGCCCACCAGCGGTGCCCGTACTCGCGGGCCACCCGCGGCAACATCATCGTCGAGCTGCGCGTGCCGCAGCAGGCCACTTCTGTCCGCTGACCTGGACAGTTCCGGCCTTCCCGCCCCCCGTTGACCCTCATGCTTTAACGTTCTAGGGTTTTCGCGTAATGAACTGACGTTCGGGATGCGAACCCACCGACCAACGGAGGTCGTCATGAACGACTGGGACGCGACCAACTACGCCGCCAAGGAGAACCTGCTCCGCGTACTCCGGCGGGAAGCCGACGCGCTGTTCGAGATGGCCGAGAACGGGCCTTGGACCAGCAAGACCGCCTGCACGGAATGGGAAACCAGGGACATCGTCGGTCACCTGATCGACGTGACCGAGAGCTACTTCGTCGGGTTCGACGCCGCGCGCTCCGGGGCTACGGTCGACGACCCGCTCGGCGTGCGGGTCATGCAGGACCGCCTCGACGCGGGCGCCAAGGAGCACCGCAGCCTGAGCCAGGCCGCGGCGGTCGACCGGCTGCGCACCGACTTCGGCAAGATGATGGAGATCTTCGACGCCCTCGGCCCCGAGGAATGGGGCGGGCTGATCGTCACGCACAAGTACATGGGGCCGCTGCCGGCCTTCTTCTACCCCGTGTTCCAGCTCATGGACTACGGCGTGCACGGCTGGGACATCCGCCAGGGCACCGGCCGCGCACACAGCCTGCTGGGCGACACCGCGGACCTGCTCGCCCCGTTCATGTTCATCCTGTGGCAGGCCACGACGGAGGTTCCGGCCGACCTGGGGGACGCCTACGCCGTCGGCGTCCGCACCTCCGGCCGCAACGCCCAGGACTACCTGGTCAACGTCACCGTCGACGGGCTGAGTTACGCTCAGGAGGACGTGTCCGGCCTGCCCGCCGTGATCGAGTTCGATCCCGGCACCCTGGTCCTGACCGCGTTCGGGCGCGTGAACGCGGGCACCATCCGGGGCGACCGGGCCGTGGCCGACCAGTTCCTCAACTCGTTCTTCCGGATCTGACAGGGGCACCCAGCTAATGGACCTCGCCGCTATCGAGGTGGAGCGTGCCCGGCTGCACGCCGAATACATCTCTGACGCCCGGCCGCCGAGCAGCGCGCGCGGCATCCACCACACCGCGCTGCTCAGCTCCGACGTGGAACGGACCATCCGGTTCTACCAGGAGATCCTGGAGTTCCCGCTGACCGAGATCATCGAGAACCGGGACTACCAGGGCTCCAACCATTTCTTCTTCGACGTCGGGAACGGCAACCTGCTGGCCTTCTTCGACTTCCCGGGCCTCGACCTCGGCCCGTACACGGAAGTCCTGGGCGGCCTGCACCACCTGGCCATCTCGGTGACGCCGGAGAAGTGGGCGCACCTGCGCGGCAAGCTGGCCGCGGCCGGGGTTCCCTACGAGGAGGAAAGCGGGACGTCGCTTTACTTCCGCGACCCGGACGGCGCGCGCCTGGAGTTGCTCGCCGACCCCCTGGGCGAGATGTACGGCAGCCACGTGCTCTAGCCCGGCTGGCCGAGGCGAGCGGTGATCGCCGGGGCCGCCTCGCGCAGCCACGCCTCGGCGCGCGGCAGCGCGTCCTTGGCGCCGTCCTCCCATAGCTTGCGGAACACCGGGTCCAGCTCGGCCGAAGCGCGGGAATCCTCGTGATAGCGGCGCGCCATGTCGACGGCGAACGGCGCCAGTTCCGCGCGCTGCGCCGCCGTCATGCCGTAGGCGTCCGCGAACAGCGCGACCCGGTGGGGGATGTCCGCGTCCGCGAACGCGGGCGCCCGGTCCCGCGGATCGCGCAGCGGCGCCCAGTACCACAACGCGTTCGCGATGTCGTAGAGCCGGGTGGTCGGATGGGCCATATCGAAGTCGATCAGCGCGACGGGCAGCCCATCGCGGAAGACCACGTTGCCCGGGTAGTAGTCGCAGTGGCTGACCAGCTCGGTGCGCGCGGCGACGCGGATCGGGTTGGCCGGCGTGCCGCCCCACACCGCGTCGGGCGGCGGCACCCACCCGGCCGACGTTTCGTGCAGCGTACGGATCAGCCGGGCCAGGGCGACGAGCACCTCATCGCCCGCCGTCTCCGCCGGCAGCGGGTTGCGTGGCACGTCACCGGGGACGAACGACAGCATCTCGCGCCCCTGCTCGTCGACGCCGAACGGAAGCGGCGCGCCGGTGAACCCAGCGTCGCGCAGGTGGGCCAGGTACGCCTGCACGGTCAGGCTGAACGGCCGCAGCGGCCGCCGCACCGTGTACCCGACCCGCACGATACCCTGGGTGACGCCATCCCCGGTCAGTAGCTCCCCTTCGCACACACCGCAGTAGCCTAGCCTCGGCGATCATGACCACCGCCTCCCGTGCCCGCGGCGCCCTATACGGGCTGGCCATCGGCGACGCGCTCGGCATGCCCACCCAGATGCTGTCCCGCCGCGAGATCGTCGAGCGCTGGGGCGAGTTCCTGACCGGCTTCGAGCCCGCGCCCCCGGGCCACCCGATCGCCGCCGGCCTGCCCGCGGGCGCGGTCACCGACGACACCGAGCAGGCCGTCCTGCTGGGCAGGCTCCTGGTCCAGGGGCACGGCGCGGTAACGCCCCGCCAGATGGCCGAGGTCCTGGTGGACTGGGAGCGTGACATGGCCGCGCGCGGCTCGCTGGACCTGCTCGGCCCCTCGACCAAGCGCGCCATCGCTGCCGTCCTGTCCGGCGTCCCGGCGGAACAGGCTGGCGCCTCTGGCGACACCAACGGTGCCGCCATGCGCATCGCGCCAGTTGGCATCGCGGTCCCGCCCCACCTCCCGACCCTGGTCGACCAGGTAGTGGCAGCGAGCTATGTGACGCACAACACCGGCATCGCCCTGGCGGGCGCGGCCGCCGTGGCCGCCGCGGTGAGCGCGGGTATATCGGGCGCCTCCGTCGCCGACGCCACCATGATCGCCACCGCCGCGGCCCGCCTCGCCGCGGGCCGCGGTCACTGGGTGGCGGGCGCCGACGTCGCGGCCCGCATCGAATGGGCGGCTGGCCTGGTCGCGGGCCGGGACCGGGCCGAAGCCGCCGGTCTGATCTACACGCTGGTGGGGACCAGCCTGGCCACCCAGGAATCGGTGCCGGCCGCGTTTGCCGTACTGGCCGCGATGCCCGACGATCCATGGCAGGCCTGCCTGCTGGCGGCCTCCCTCGGCGGTGACTGCGACACGATCGCGGCCATGGCTGGCGCGGTGGCCGGGGCCTGCCATGGCCTCGGTGCCTTTCCGGCCGGTGCGCTCGCCGTCATCGACGCTCAGGGTCTCGGGCTGACCGCGCTGGCCGATGATCTGTGCGCGCTTCGCGCCTAACCAGGCCGCAGGTACCAGGCCTGCGTCCCTCGTTCGTCCTTGACGTGGTACAACAGCCCAGATGGACCAGCCACTGGTGCGCCTGGTGTTCGCGGGCGAAGCGATCGTCGACCTGCTGATGTGGGTTCCCGCGCTGCCCGAGCGTGGCGGCGACATGCTCGCTGAATCTTCATCCATCCAGGTGGGCGGCGGGTTCAACATCATGGCCGCCGCCGCCCGGCAAGGCCTGCCGGTCGTGTACGCGGGCGCTCACGGCACCGGGCCGTGGGGCGACAAGGTCCGCGCGGCCCTGGCCGGCGAGGACATCACGGTCCTCCGCCCGCCCGACCCGGACGCGGACACTGGTTTCGACGTGGCCCTGGTCGAGGCGGGCGGCGAGCGCACCTTCGTCACTAGCCTCGGCGCCGAGTCGCTTCGCGAGCCGGCCGGGTGGGACCCGGTCCGGGTCCGGGCCGGCGACGCCGTCTACGTGTCCGGTTACGGCCTGGTCGCGCCGGAATCCGGCGCTATCCTCGGCGCCTGGGCAGCCGGGCTCCCGGCTGAGGTGCTGCTGTTCGTGGATCCTGGCCCGCTGATCGCGGAAATCCCGGACGCGGTCCTCGGCCCGGTGCTGAGCCGGTGCGACTGGTGGAGCTGTAATCAGCGTGAAGCCGCCCTGCTCACCGGGGCCAGCGACCCGGTTGAGGCGGCCCGGCACCTGACCGGGCGTACCGGCCGGGCCGGTGTCATCGTCCGGTCCGGCCGGTCTGGCTGCGTCCTGGCCCTCCGCGCGCCCGGACCCGACGTGTCGCTGAGCCTGGTTCCCGCGCCCGCCGTGGTGGCGGTGGATACCACGGGTGCGGGCGACGCGCACGCCGGGGTGTTCCTGGCCGGCCTGGCCGCCGGGCTGCCGCCGGGCGCCGCGGCCAGCCGCGCCAACGCGGCCGCCGCGCTGGTCGTCACCCGCCCGGGGCCCGCGGTGGCCCCGTCCCGGGCCGAACTCGACGCGTTTCTAGCCGCGGACGGCGGCGTCCAACCTACGCACTGATGCTGAAGAGCACGTTGATGACCAGGTTCCCCGGATCCACGGTGAGCCGGGCGCCGACCGCGACCAGGCTGTGCACGGTCACCGTGACCTTGACAAAGGAGCCGGCCAACCCCAGCGATCCGGACGCCGGTGACACGGTCACATGGGCGTTCGGGTCGTGGATCACGAAGTTAACCGGGCCGCCCACGGCGATCAGGACGAACGTTCCGGTGGCTGGCTTCCCCTTGACCGCGGTCAGGACCAGCTCGGTGGGTGTCGCCCGCAGGGTGCCCCGGGTCGGCGACGGCGACGGGGATGGGGAGGGGGACGGGGAGGGCGACGGCGAGGGCGACGGGGACGGGGACGGGGAGGGCGACGGTGAAGACGAGGACCGGACCGACTTGGGTGACTGCCGCGGGCCCGGCGACGTGCTGTCCCCGGTAGTGGGCCCGTCCGTCGCGGACGTCCGCGCGCCCGATGCGGGCGTGGACTTACCGCTCGGCGAGGATCGCCCGCCAGGCGGACTCGACGCGGCGCTCGACGTCCCGGGGTCGCCCCCGCCCAGCGCCACGGTCGAGGCTTGAGCCCGGTGCTGGCCACCCGCGATCAGCAGCGCGGTGATCCCGGCCACCACGACCGCGGCGGCCACCGCCGCTACGCCGGCCGCCGCCCGGGGATGCCGCCGGACCTCATGCCACCACTTCGGCCCGGGCGGGATGATCGGCTTCGGGAAACCCGTCCGGCCGAACGGGCCCGCGCGGTGCGTGACGCTCACCCGGTGGGCGCGCCCGGTCGGCGTGTTGTCCGCGCACGCCTTCAGCACCTGCTCACGCAGGCCGGCCGGCGGGCTGACCTCCGGCGTCGCGGCCACCGGGGCCGGCCTCGAGCCGCTGGCCGCGATCCCCGCCGCGGCCGCGGGTCCGATCCGCCGCAGGCATTCGTTCCGCGCGACCGCGTGTAGCCAGGGACCTAGCTGGTCCGGATCGCGGAGCTCCTGGAGTTTGGCGTCGGCCACGATAAAGGTGTCCGCCACGACGTCGGCGGCCTCACCCGGCGGGCGGGGATCGGCCAGCATGGACCGGCAGTAGGTGTACAGCGACGCCGCGTAACGGTCATACGTCTCGCCGAGCTTGTCCAGGTCACCTGCGACGATGGCCGCGACGAGCTCACGGTCCTGCATGCGCCTAACCGTAGTTCTCCACCGCCTGACGATGAGCCGGAAAGGTATAACCAGATTGCGGAGAAAAGGACAAAAGACAGTCACGAAGTAAAGGGCGCCCGCCAGGCTCGGCGCGTTACCGCCGCCTCTGCGGCCGGCCGGTGAACGGGTCTAGTGCCGCGGCTGGTTAGGTTCGCCCGGTCGGACGTGGGCGTGGCGGGAGCGCCGCGGTTGCGGTGCGGTTGGTTCGGTGGCCGGTAGCACCTCGTGCCGCGCTCCAGTTCCTTACGTCACATTTGCGTGGTAATTCAGGCTTTCGCGGTGATTCCGGGCAACCCCAGTTGCCCGGATGTTCCACGAAAGCCGGATATTCCGCGATTATTTTCGGATGGTGGAAAAAGAGGCGGCGAAGCGTGGATGAGTGGCAACCAGACGGGGTACCCGGCGGGGGCGCAATCGCGGATGCGGGGTGGCGCAGACATGTCACGGGCCAACCGAGTCTGATGCGGCACTAGTTGTACGCGGCGTCCGGGCCGTGCGGGCGCTGCGGATCGTCGGTGTCGGGGTCCGGCTGGGCCGGAGGACGGAACGGGATCCAGAACTGCACGCTGGTACCCGCCCCGACCCCGGATTTGAGCATGGCGTGGCCGCCGTGCGCGGTGGCGATCGCCTGCACGATGGACAGGCCCAGGCCGCTGCCGCGGCCGTGGCCGTTGTGCCCGCTGCGGTAGAAGCGGTCGAAGGCCCGGGCCGCCGCCTCCTCGCTCATGCCCTGGCCCGCATCGGTTACCTCGAGCAGCGCGCCCTGTCCGGCCTGGGCCAGCCGGACGGCGACCGGAGTCTGCGGCGCGGTGTGCTCGCGTACGTTGCCGAGCAGGTTCGCGAGCACCTGCCGGATCCGCGGCTCGTCCGCGACCACGATCAGCCGCGGCGGCGTGGTGGCGCTGACCGGCCGGGTCGGCTCGACAGCCTTGGCGTCGGCCACCGCGTCCCTGACGAGCTCGGCCATGTCGGTATCGGTCAGGTCGAGGGAGGAGTTGCGGTCCAGCCGGGCCAGTTCGAGCAGCTCGGCGACCAGGCTGGACATCCGGTCCGCCTCCTGCTCGATGCGCCGCATCGCGTTCGGCAGCCGGTCCGGGCCGAGAGCGCCCTGCCGGTACAGCTCGGCGTACCCGCGGATGGTGGTCAGCGGCGTGCGCAGCTCGTGCGAGGCGTCCGCGGCGAACTGGCGGACCTTCTGCTCCGACGCCCACCGGGCGCCGAACGCCTGCTGGATCCGGTCCAGCATGGTGTTGATCGCCGCGGCCAGCCGGCCTGCCTCCGCGTGGTCGCCAGGATCGGGCATCCGGGCGGTCAGGTCGCCCCGGCTGGTGATCATGTCGGCGGTGCTCGCCATCCGGTCCAGCGGGGCCAGGCCCCGCCTGATCAGCCAGCGGCCACCCACCCCCAGCAGCGCCAGCAGCACCGCCCCGGTGATCAGCTCGGTCGCGACTAGGCCGCGGACCGCGCTGCCCACCTCGCTGTCGGGCCGGGCCACCACCAAGATGTTGGTGCCGACCGGCAGCGGGTTCTTCGTCTCATTCGCGCCGACTACGACCCGCTTCCAGATCGCGGTCAGCTTCGGTTCACCTTGCCGGGTGATCGGGAACAGCGTCTGGGAGGGATTCTGGACGAAATAGCTCCGCGCCTGCCCGGTGGCCAGCAGGGTATTCAGCATGGACTGCAGGTCGGAGGCGTTGTCCGAGGGCCCCGACAAGATCCCCGTCGTCCGCGTTCCCACGTTGATGTAGGCGGCGGCGTACCCGCTCGGGACATCCGCGATCTCCGACGGGTTCTCCCTGACGGTGAGCACGAGATCGGTGTTGAACTGGTCCTGCTCGTTGTGTCTCAGCACGATGGTGGTGACCACGCCCATCACGATGAGGAACAAGGCGGTGATCGTGATGAGCCCGGCCAGCAGCCGCGACCGCAGCGAGAGCCTGCCCCGCTCGGTCGGCTGCCGGGCGGTGAACCTCATCTGCTCGCGCGCTCCGCTTCTGGTGGCACGCGCAGGCTGTACCCGACCCCCCGCTGGGTATGGATCAGCGGCGGGCCGAGGGGGTCGAGCTTACGCCGCAGGTAGCTGACGTAGGTCTCGACGACCTGTGACTGGCCGGCGAACTCCCAGCCCCACACGTTCTCCAGCAGCTGCTGTCTGGTGAGCATCCGCCCCTGGTTGCGCATCAGGTAGGCGAGCAGCCGGAACTCCGTCGGCGACAGCTCCACCGGGGTTCCGGCGCGGCGCACGATCCAGTGCTCCTCATCCAGCTCCAGGTCGCCGACCTGCAGCAGCGCGGCGCCGCCCAGCTGGCCGTCATCCCCGGGCGTGCGCGTGGTCCGGCGCAGCACCGCCCTGACCCGGGCCACCAGCGCCTCCACCGAGAACGGCTTGGTGACGTAGTCGTCGCCGCCGAGCGTGAGCCCCCGGATGGTGTCCGAGGTCGTATCCCGCGCGGTCAGGAAGATGACCGGGACTTCGTTGCCGTCCGCGCGCAGCGTGCGGCACACCTCGAAGCCGTCCATGTCGGGCAGCATGACGTCGAGGATCATCAGATCCGGCTCGTAGATATCGGCCTGGTGCAGCGCGTCCCTGCCGCTGGCGCTGACCGCGACGGCACAGCCGTGGAACTTCAGCGCCACCTCGACGAGTTCGCGGATGTTGGGCTCGTCGTCCACGACGAGCACCTTGGGGATACGGTCACCGTCTGCCATGGCATCTCACGTTTCATTGTCCAGCATAGAAGCAGGGAAGTACGCAGCATGCCGCGGCGCGCCCGTCGCCCGGGGCGCGCCGCGGCATCTCCGGCCAGCTAGCTCACCGATGTACCAGATGGGCCAGATACCGAACTTGAGGAGCTGGAGCCGGAACTGGGCCCCGAACTGGCCGGCCTGATGACGATCAGGCGGGCATCCTTGGCCCCGTTGATCACCGGGCCGCCGACGAACACGGTCTGGCCCGTGGCCAGCGCGCTGGTCGTGGTCTTGTGGCCGCTCTGCCTGACCACCGTGTCGCTCACGATCTGCCAGCTCCAGGTGGTGCCGTCCGGCGCGCGGACCACCACGGTACTGCCGTTTACCGACTGGATCGCGCCGCGCTCGAAGGCGAGTGTGTGGAAGCCGGTGCTGTTGTGGAAGGTGAATTCGCCGTCCACGCCCCCGAGGGCACGCAGCCGGGCCAGCGCCCGCCGCAGCCGCGGCAGCGACGCGGCCGACGAGGTGCTCGCGACGTTGAGTTCGGAGTTCAGCGTGGTGCCCTGGACCTGGCTGGCCGTGGAGCCGGCCGCGGCCGGATTCGAGCCGCCCGAGAGGGCCAGGGCGATCCCGCCGCCTGCGAGGAAGCCGGCCAGGGTGATGCCGACACCCCAGCGGATCAACCGCTTCCTGCGGCCGGGCGCGGGTGAGTATGGTGCGTTAGGATCAGGCCCCCCCGCCGGGCCGGGACCGCCTGCTGGTCCGGCCGGGGAGCCGTACATGTTGCTCATGACGGTAAGGGTGTGCCCCCGGTCTTGGACCTCGCCCCGTCCAGCCTGTACGCAGCCTGTGAGTGATCCGCGAGTTTGCTTATCGCCCGCCGGGCGAAACCAGGGAGCGCTCATGATTCTCTCGG
>Ga0187809_10001073_pt1 | contig 13364 bp, 11 predicted proteins | sample NC_wetland_sal_i_8_FD_132415 | JGI IMG/M metagenome (GOLD analysis project Ga0187809, IMG submission 132415) | Wetland sediment microbial communities from Neuse River Estuary, North Carolina, USA - ASW_4 | ecosystem: Environmental > Aquatic > Freshwater > Wetlands > Sediment | place: USA: North... | reverse complement strand
CCACCACATGGCGTGGTCGAGCGACGCGATCGACAGGCCGGGCGAGGACCAGGACAGGCCAGCGTGCCGCAGGATCGGCTCGAGCATCACCTGGTCGCACGCGTACGCGAGCAGCGCCCGGTGCAGCAGCTGGTCACCGGGGACCGCGCCGCGGGTCCTGAGCCAGACGAGCTGACGGCCGGTGCGCTCCTCGTCGGCCTGCACGTAGACCGCGCCGCCGACGTGCCGCAGGTCGAACGCCGACTCCGTCCAGAACCGGGCCACGGGGTGGTCCACCGCCGCGAGGTGCTCGGCCGCGGACGGGACCTCCTCCGGCGGGGGCACGTGCCGCGGCGGGTGCTCCGCGAAGTCGAGCCCGGGCTGGTCCTCCTGGAACGAGGCGATCATCGACAGGATCGGGCCGTTGTCCTGCAGGGCGTGCGTGCGCCGGGCGCTGAAGGAGCGGCCGTCGCGCATGCGCTCGACCTCGAACCGGATGGGCGCGCCGACGTCGCCGGCCCGCAGGAAGTAGCCGTGCAGCGAGTGCGGCAGGCGCCCGGCGTCCACGGTGCGGCCGGCGGCGAGCAGCGACTGGGCCAGCACCTGCCCCCCGAACACGCGCCCGGTGGGCACCTGCAGGTTGTCCCCGGTGAAGCTGTCCGGACGCTCGCCCGGGCGCAGGTCCAGCACGTCGAGGACGGGCTGGATGGGGTCGTGGTTCGTGGCTACTCCTCGAAGGTGTTGACGAGCGAGTGCGCCGCTCGCTCCAGGTAGTCCCACAGCTCCGCCTTGGGCAACGGCGCCAGGTCCAGTGTCTCGAGCGCGGCGCGCATGTGCCGCAGCCAGCGGTCGCGCGCGTCGGGCGTCACCGGGAACACGGCGTGCCGCATCCGCAGCCGGGGGTGCCCCCGGACGTCCGAGTAGGTCGTCGGCCCACCCCAGTACTGCTCGAGGAACGCCGTCATCCGCTCGGCCGCCGGCCCCAGGTCCTCCTCTGGGTACATCGGCCGGAGCACGGGGTCGGCCGCGACGCCGCGGTAGAACTCGTCGACCAGCCGGACGAAGGTGTCGTGGCCGCCGACCGCCGCGTAGAAGGAGTCGGTCCGCACCGGCCCATCCTCACACGCCCTCGCGCCGCTCCTGACCTCGCCCTACGCTGGGCGGACGTCCGAGGCACCCGGAGGGCAGATGAGCAAGGCCGAGCAGATCCTCGCCGCGCTCGGCGGCGCCACGAACGTCGTCGCCGTCGAGCCGTGCATCACGCGGCTGCGCGTCGAGGTGACCGACACGGCGGCCGTCGACGACGGCCGCCTGCGGGCCTCGGGCGCCTTCGGCGTGGTCCGGTCCGGCCGCGTGGTCCAGGTGATCGTCGGGCCCGAGGCCGACGGGCTCGCCGCCGAGATCGACTCGCTGCGCTGAGGGGCCGGCGTGCGGCTCGTCAGCCCCGTCGCCGGGACGGTGCGCGCGCTGAGCGCGGTGCCCGACGAGGTGTTCGCGCACGGCATGGTGGGCCCCGGGGTGGCGGTGGAGCCGGTGCGCACCGCGGTGCAGCACGTGGTCTCGCCCGTGGACGGCGTGGTGGCGGCGCTGCACCCGCACGCGTTCGCGGTGCGCGTCTCGGAGGAGCGATCGGTGCTGGTCCACCTCGGCATCGACACCGTCACGCTGGGCGGGGCCGGTTTCGAGCCGCACGTCGCGGCGGGTCAGCGCGTGCGGGCGGGCGAGCGCATGGTCACGTGGTCGCCGTTGGACGTGGCGGCCGGCGGGCGCGCGACGATCTGCCCGGTCGTCGCGCTGCAGGCCGCGCCCGACGAGGTGTCGCTCCTGCTGGAACCGGGCGAGACCGTCGCCGCCGGGCAGCCGCTGCTGGACTGGGCGGAGTAGCGCTCAGCCGCGGCTGGACTGGGCGGGCAGCCGGTCAGCGTCGCAGCAGGCCGGTGCGGTCCGCGACGAACCGGAGCTGCTCGGCCGTCAGCGCGACGGTCCGCGACAGCGCCCGCGCCCCGTGCCCGACGCCCGTCTCACGGCGCAGCAGCACGGGCCGCTCGTCGGCCGGGGCGCTGGTGGCCGCCTGCATCGCGGCGGCCATCTTCCGGGCGTGCAGCGGGTCCACCCGCGTGTCGCCCTCGAACACCGTGAACAGGGTCGCCGGGTAGGCGGTGCCGGGCACCACGTGGTGGTAGGGGGAGTAGCCCAGCAGCCACGCGAGCTCCTCGGGAACCTCGGCGTCGCCGTACTCGTCGGACCACGTGCGACCGAGGCCGAACCGCTGGTACCGCACCATGTCGAGCAGCGGCGCCGAGCACACCGCGGCGGCGAACAGGTCGGGCCGCTGCGTGACGGCGGCCCCGACGAGCAGGCCGCCGTTGGAGCCGCCCCAGCAGGCCAGCTGCCCGCTCGTCGTCCACCCCTCCGCGACGAGCAGCTCGGCGACCGCGTGGAAGTCGTCGAACACGTGCTGCTTGCGGTCGCGCTCGCCGTCGCGGTGCCACTGCTCGCCCTCCTCGCCGCCGCCGCGGAGGTTGGCCACCACCCACACGCCGCCCTGCTCCACCCAGGCCAGCGTCGCGGCCGAGTACGCCGGCTCGAGGCTGATCTGGAAGCCGCCGTAGCCGTACAGCACGGTGGGGGCCGGGGCGAGCGGGCGGCCGCTCGCGTCCACGCGGTCCGCGCGGGCGAGGACGAACGCGCGCACCGCCGTCCCGTCGGCGCTCGTCGCCACCAGCCGGCGCACGACGACGTCGGGCACGTCCGGGGCGGCGCCCGGCGGCGTGGCCCACACGGTGACGGCCTCGCCCACCAGCCGGTGCACGGCGGGCACGGTGACGTGGTCGGTGTACGAGAACCACACCTCGCCGCCACCCTCCGGCCGCGTCACCAGCCCGGACACGGAGCCGAGGCCGGGCAGCGCCACGTCGTCCCACCGCTCGCCCGTCACCGGGTGGTGCCGCGTGACCTCGCTCACGGCGTGCCGGCGCCACGAGGCGACGATCGCCGTGGGCGTCGTGGCATCGCCGCCGTCGTCGAGGATCGCGACGTCCTCCAGCACGGCCTCGGGGTCCTCTGCGAGGAGCGTGCGCCACGTCGTCGGCCCCGGGTCGGCGGGGGAGGTCACCACGAGCCGGCCCCGCGGCGCGTCCAGGTCGGTGTGCACGTAGAGCGCGCCGTCGCGGCCCACCCACGCGCCGACCTCGGCGTCCAGCCCGACGGCCACCTCGCGGAACACCGGCGTGCCGCCCGGCCGCAGGTCGGCGATCCACACGTCGGTGCGCGGCGCCGTACCCACGGAGGCCGAGACGAGCAGCCACCGACCGTCGCGCGAGACCTGCACGCCGTAGTAGGTCGCCAGGTCGTGCCCGGCGCCGAACACCTCGACGTCGGTGGCGGGGTCGCTGCCCACGCGGTGGAGCCACACGCGCCGGTGGAACTGGCGCTCGTCGGGCGGCACCAGCTCGGGGGCCAGCCGGCGCACGTAGTAGAACGCCTCGCCGCCCGGCACCCACGCGACGGGGGAGTAGCGGGCCCGGTCGATGGGCCCGTCCACCACGTCGCCCGTGGCCACGTCCAGCACCCGCAGCACGCTCTCCTCGGTGCCGCCTGTCGACACCTGGACGGCGAGCAGGTCGCCCTCCTTGGAGGGTTGCCAGGCGTCGAGCGTCGTGGTCCCGGCGGGGTCGAGCGCCATCGGGTCGAGCAGCACGCGCTCGCGCGTGCTCCCCGGGTGCGCGGGGTCCGGCTCGACGACGAGCACCACCGCGTGCTCGGCCCCGGGCGCGCGCCGCGTGAGGAGCTGCCGCTCGCCACGCCAGGCCGGGGTGCCCACCGCGCCGGAGCCGAGCAGGCGTGCGAGCCGGTCCTCAAGCGCCCCGGGCGCGAACGCCGTGCCCTGCGCGCGGGCGCCCGCGGCGGCACGGAACGCGGCGTACAGCTCGTCCTGCGCGGCGGACCAGGCGACGGTCTCGTCCGCCCCGGCGTCCTCGAGCCAGCGGTAGGGGTCACGCACCTCGTGCCCGGCGAGGAGCTCGGTGAGGTCGGTGGCGCGCGCGGGCGGGTAGGCCGGGTGGGTCATGCCCGCAGGCTACGTGCGAGTGGCGGCGGGACGTGCCCCGCGCGCGATGGAAGGATGGCCGCATGTCCGACGAGGTCACGCCTGGCGACCAGCAGCTGCTGCGGCTCGCCGCGGCGCACGGGGTGGTGCCGGACTACCACGGCCACGACGGCCGCTACCACGCGGCCTCGGCCGACACCCTGGTCGCGGTGCTCGGCGCGCTGGGGGTCGACGCGTCGTCGCCCGCGCGCATCCGCCTGGCGCTGCAGGACGTCGAGAACGCGCCGTGGCGCCGGGTGCTCCCGCCCGTCGTCGTCGTGCGCTCCGGCCGGCAGGTGCACGTCCCCGTCCACGTGGCGCACGGCGACCCCGTGCGCGCGTGGCTCGAGCTGGACGCCGAGGCCGGGGGTGGGCGCGTCGAGCTCGCGCAGGCGGACGTGTGGGTGGAGCCCCGCAGCGTGGACGGGCGCCTCGTCGGCCGCGCCACGTTCACGCTCCCGGCGGACCTGCCGCTGGGCTGGCACGAGATCCACGCGCAGCTGCCGGACACCGCGGCGCACGCCCCGGTGGTCGTGACCCCCGACCGCCTGGAGCTCGTCGGCGGCCTGGAGCACCGGCGGGCCTGGGGCTACATGGGGCAGCTCTACTCGATCCGGTCGCGGTCGTCGTGGGGCATCGGCGACCTGGCCGACCTGGCGGAGATCGTCGCGCTCGCGGGCCGCCGTTCGGGCGCGGACTTCCTGCTCGTCAACCCGCTGGCCGCCGCCGAGCCGACCACGCCGATGACGCCCAGCCCCTACCTGCCGGCCACGCGGCGGTTCGTCAACCCGCTCTACGTCCGCGTGGAGGACGTCCGCGAGGCGGGCTACCTCTCGTCGGCCGACCGCGCGCTGGTCGAGTGGTCCGCCGAGCCGGCGCTCGCGCTCGACGACGACCCGCGCCAGATCGACCGCGACGTCGCGTGGACCGCCAAGAAGGCCGCGCTCGAGGTCGTCTTCGCCGTGCCGCGCTCGCCGGCCCGCCAGCAGGCGTTCGACGACTACGTCGCCGCGGAGGGCCCGGGGCTGGAGACCTTCGCGCTGTGGTGCGCGCTCGTCGAGCGCTACGGCGGCATCGCCGGCTGGCCCGACGAGGCCCGCGACCCGTCCTCCGAGCTCGTCGCCGCCGCGCGCGTGGAGCTGGCCGAGCGCGTGCGCTTCTTCGAGTGGCTGCAGTGGGTGGCCGACGAGCAGCTGGCGGTCGCGCAGCGCGCCGCCACGGACGCCGGCATGCGGATCGGGATCATGCACGACCTCGCGGTCGGCGCGCACCCGGAGGGCGCCGACGCGTGGGCCCTGCGCGACGTCCTGGCGACCGGCGCGACCGTGGGCGCCCCGCCGGACATGTACAACCAGCAGGGCCAGGACTGGTCGCAGCCGCCATGGCACCCGGACGCGCTGGCCCGCGCCGGCTACCGCCCGTACCGGGACATGATCCGCACGCTGCTGCGGCACGCGGGCGCGCTGCGCATCGACCACGTCATCGGGCTGTTCCGGCTCTGGTGGGTGCCGCGCGGGCACCCGGCCACCGAGGGCGCGTACGTCCGCTACGACCACGAGGCGCTCGTCGGGATCCTCGCGCTCGAGGCGCAGCGGGCCGGCGCCCTCGTCATCGGCGAGGACCTGGGGACGGTGGAGCCCTGGGTGCGCGACTACCTGTCGGAGCGCGGCATCCTCGGCACGTCGGTGCTGTGGTTCGAGAAGGACCACGCCGGCAACCCGCTCGCGCCCGAGCACTACCGCCGGCTCGCGCTGGCGAGCGTGACGACCCACGACCTGCCCCCCACCGCCGGCTACCTCGCCGGCGAGCACGTCGCGCTGCGCGCCCGCCTCGGCCTGCTGACCAGGCCGGTCGAGGAGGTCGCGGCAGAGGCCGAGGACGAGCGCGAGCGCATGGTCGCCGCGCTGCACGGCCGCGGCCTGCTCGGCCCCCAGCCGTCCGAGCGGGAGATCATCGAAGCGCTGCACCGCTGGGTCCTGGCGACCCCCGCCGTGCTCGTCGGCGTGGCGCTGACCGATGCCGTGGGGGAGCGCCGCGCCCAGAACCAGCCGGGCACGGACCGCACCTACCCGAACTGGAAGGTGCCGCTCGCGGACTCCGCCGGGCGCGTCGTGCTGGTCGAGGACCTCTTCGACAACGCCCGGCTCACCTCGCTCGCCGCGGTCATGGACCGCGGCTGACGGACCGGGCCGGTCATGGACCGCGGCTGACGGACCCGGCTCAGCCGCGCCGGCGGTCGGCCTCTTGCGCCGCCAGCGCGCGCCGCGCGTCGTCCCCCTGCTCGGCGACGATGCGCCGCAGCGCCGGGGCCGCGTCGGGGTGCCCGTCGAGCCACTGCTGCGTGCGCCCCACCACGTCGACGCGGGCGTCGCCCGTGAGCGCCAGGGGGTGCAGGCCGAACGCGAGGTTCTGCGCGATCTCGTTGGTCCGCGCCGCCCAGACGGCCTCGAGCGACGCGAAGTACGGCTCGACGAACGGCAGCAGGAGCGACGGCTCGTGCGCACGGGCGAAGCCGGCGATCGTCGCCGCCTGGACGGCGTTCGGCAGGTCGTCCCGGTCGAGCAGCGACGACCAGGCGGCGGCCTTGGCGGCCGCCGTCGGCCGCGCGGCGCGTGCGGTGGCGGCGGCGCGCTCGCCCGTGGCGGTGGCGTCGGCGGTCAGCTGGGCGGCGATCTCGGTGTCGCCCGCACGGCCGCCCGCCACGAGGGAGGTCAGCAGCTCCCAGCGCAGGTCGGTGTCGATGGGCCGGCCGGGCAGGGTCCGGCTCCCGTCGAGCAGCGCGGCGACGAGGTCGAGCTGCTCGGGCGTCGACGCGTGCAGCGCGAACGCCTTGAGCAGCTGCAGCTGCGTGTCGGAGCCGCCGGGCACCTGCCCGAGGAGCTCGGCGAGCCGGTCGGCCGCGGCCGCGGCGGCCTGCGTCCGGTGCTCGGGCGCGACGTACAGGTCGAGCGCGGTGCGCAGCTGGCGGAGCTGCACCTGGACCACGGTCGAGTCCGTCTCGTGCGTGAGATACCGCAGCATCATGTCGACGTAGTCGCGCGCGGACATCTCGCCGTCGCGCGTCCCGTCCCAGGCGGCGGCGAGCACGAGCGAGCGCGGCAGGGACGACGTGAAGCCGGCCAGGTGCGCGGCGGCGGCGGCGCGCGACGCCTCGTCGAGGCGGATCCGGGCGTACGCCAGGTCGTCGTCGTTGACCAGCACGAGGTCCGGGCGGCGGCGGCCGACGAGCGTCGGCACCGAGGTCACGGGGCCGTCCACGTCGAGCTCCTCGCGCCACGTCCGCACGAGGCGGCCGTCGTGCGCCACGTCGTAGCCGCCGATCGCCAGGCGGTGGGGGCGGGCGACGGGGTGCTCGTCGGGCAGCTCCTGGAGCACGTCGAATGCGGTGATGACGCCGTCGTCGTCGGTCTCGATGCGGGGGCGCAGCAGCGTGACGCCCGCCTGCTCCAGCCACAGCCGCGACCACGCGGACAGGTCCCGCCCGCTCGTGGTCTCCAGCTCGGACAGCAGGTCGGAGAGCGACGTGTTGCCCCAGGCGTGCTTGGCGAAGTACGCCCGCACGCCCGCGTCGAACTGGTCCTGGCCCACCCACGCGACGAGCTGGCGCAGCACCGAGGCGCCCTTGGCGTAGGTGATGCCGTCGAAGTTGACCTCGACGTCCTCGAGGTCGCGGATGTCCGCGGCGATCGGGTGCGTGCTCGGGAGCTGGTCCTGCGCGTACGCCCAGCGCTTCTCGAGGGACTGGAAGGTGGTCCACGCGCTCGTCCAGCGCGTCGCCTCGGCCGTGGCCCGCGTCGACTGGAACTCGGCGAACGACTCGTTGAGCCACAGGTCGTCCCACCAGCGCATGGTGACGAGGTCGCCGAACCACATGTGCGCGAGCTCGTGCAGCACCGTGACGGCACGCCGTTCGACGGTGGCCTGCGGCACCGCCGACCGGAACACGTAGGACTCGACGAACGTCACCGCGCCCGCGTTCTCCATGGCGCCGGCGTTGAACTCGGGGACGAAGACCTGGTCGTACTTCTCGAACGGGTAGGGCCGGCCGAAGACGTCCTCGTAGAACGCGAACCCGGCCCGCGTGATGTCGACGATCTCGTCGGCCTCGAGGTGCTGGGCCAGCGACGCCCGGCAGTACACGCCGAGCGGGATGGTGCGGCCGTCGCTGCTCGTCAGCTCGCGGTGCTCGCCCACGTACGGGCCCGCGACCACGGCGGTGATGTAGGAGGAGATCCGCGGCGTGCGGGCGAAGACCCAGCGCCGCGCTCCAGTGTCCCGGCCGTTGCGGTTGACCACGCCGGCGACCCGCTCGGGGTCGTCCGTCGTGGGGGAGTTGGAGATGACCGTCCAGTGGGCCGGCGCGGTGACGGTGAACGCGAACGTCGCCTTGAGGTCCGGCTGCTCGAAGACCGCGAACACGCGCCGCGAGTCCGCGACCTCGAACTGCGAGTAGAGGTACACCTCGCCGTCGACCGGGTCGACGAACCGGTGCAGGCCCTCGCCGGTGTTCATGTAGGCGCAGTCGGCGACCACGACGAGCTCGTTGTCGGCCGCCAGGTCGGCGAGCGCGATGCGGGAGTCGGCGACCACCGCCGCCGGGTCGAGGTCGCGGCCGTTGAGGCGGACGGTGTGCACCGCGGGCGCGATGAGGTCGACGAACGTCGAGGACCCCGGCGTGGCGCCGAACCTGATCGTCGTGCGCGACGCGAACGTGGCGGGCGAGGTCGTCAGGTCGAGCTCGACGTCGTACGACCGGGCCTGCACGATCCCGGCGCGCTCGCGCGCCTCGGCACGGGTGAGGTTCTGACCTGGCACGGAGGACTCCCTGACGACGTGGTGTGGGCCGGAGCCGATCATGGCACGCCGCGGGGCCGGACCACCCACGGACCGGCCCCGTCCGCCGGGAGCGGTCCGGGCGGGCCGGCATGCATGGCACAGTCGGGATGGGCAGACTCGGGACGTTCGGGTCTCAGCCACGCGAGAGGATCGGTGCCGTGCCCCAGACCGTCGACTTCTGGTTCGACCCCCTGTGCCCGTGGGCCTGGATGACGTCCCGCTGGATCGACGAGGTCGCGCTCCAGCGGCCCGTCGAGGTCCGGTGGCACGTCATGAGCCTGTCCGTGGTGAACGAGGGTCGCGACCTGGAGCCGTCGTACCGGGACCTCATGGACCGGTCGTGGGGCCCGGTGCGCGTGCTCGCCGCCGCAGCCGCGGCGCACGGCGACGGCGTGCTCAAGCCGCTCTACGACGCGATGGGCACGCGGCGGCACCCGGGTGGCCGCTCCGACACCGACGCGATCGTCGCGGAGTCGCTCGCCGAGGTGGGTCTGCCCGCCTCCCTCGCGGAGGCAGCGACCACCGACGCGCACGACGAGACGCTGCGGGCGTCGACCGCCGCCGCGCTGGCACTCGTGGGCGACGACGTCGGGACGCCCGTGGTGGCCATCGACGGCGTCGGGTTCTTCGGGCCCGTGGTGACCCCCGCGCCGCGGGGCGAGCAGGCGCTCGCGATGTTCGACGGCCTGGCGCTCATGACGAGCGTCCCCGGCTTCTACGAGCTCAAGCGGACCCGCACGTCGGGCCCGGTGTTCGAGGGGGCGGGGGCGTGAGGCGCCGCAGCCGCCGACGGTGGGGGCAGTGAGCGCGCCGGCGCCGGGCGGCTCGCGCCCCGGTGGCGCGCCGGGCAACGGCGGCGTGCCGGGCCGCGGTGGCGTGCCGGGCACGGGTGGCGGGCCGGGCGGGGCGCCGGACCTGCGGGCGGCCGCGCGCGCGGAGCGACGGCGGCAGCTGGTGCCGGCTCTCGTCGCGCTCGACGCGGTCCTGGTGGCGGCGGTGCTCGTCGTGGTGCTGCTCGTCACCCGGCCGGGCGGGACCACCGCGGCGCCGCCGCAGGCGTCGGGGACGGGCTCCCAGAGCGCCGGCGCGACGCCGTCCCCGAGCTCGACGCCGGGTCCGCCGAGGTTCCAGCTGCCGAGCGGGAACATCGCCTGCACCATGACGGCCGACGCGGTGACGTGCACCATCGCCAACAAGACCTTCACCACGCCCCCGGCGGCGAGCTGCACCGGCGGGACGGTGGGCCACACGGTGGTGCTCGACGCGCACGGCGTGTCCGTGCCCTGCGTCACGGGGGCCGCGCCGGGGCTGGCGGGCGGCGACGTGCCCGTGCTGCCTTACGGCGCCACCAGCACGGTCGGCCAGTACACCTGCACCAGCGCCACCAACGGCGTGACGTGCACCGGCCCACGCGGCGTGGGGTTCCGCCTCGCGCGCGAGGCGCTCGTCACGCTGCCGTGACCGCCCCCCGGCGGGCGACGGCCACGGCAGCGGGCGTCACCAGATGCTCACGCGCTCCTCGGGCGCCAGGTAGAGCCCGTCGCCGGGCTGCACGCCGAACGCCGTGTGGAAGGCATCGAGGTTGCGCGCGACCCCGTTGCAGCGGAACTCGTCGGGCGAGTGCGGGTCCGTCGCGAGCCGCCGGATCAGCTCCTCGTCGCGCGCCTTGGTGCGCCACGACTGCGCCCAGCCGATGAACAGACGCTGGGCCGCGGTGAGGCCGTCGATCACCGGCCCCTCCTCGACGGGCGCGCCGAGCGCAAGCTCGTAGGCCTCGAGCGCGATCGCCAGGCCGCCGAGGTCGCCGATGTTCTCGCCGATGGTCAGCGCGCCGTTGACGTGGTGGCTGCCCTCCAGCTGCCGCGGCGAGAACGACGAGTACTGGTCGATGAGCGCCTTGGTGCGCTCCTCGAACGCCGCGCGGTCCTCCGCGGTCCACCAGTCGACGAGGCGCCCCTCGCCGTCGTACCGGCTGCCCTGGTCGTCGAAGCCGTGGCCGATCTCGTGCCCGATGACCGCCCCGATGCCGCCGTAGTTCGCCGCGTCGTCGGCCTCGGCGTCGAAGAACGGCGGCTGGAGGATCGCGGCCGGGAACACGATCTCGTTCATCCCGGGGTTGTAGTAGGCGTTGACCGTCTGCGGCGTCATGAACCACTCGTCGCGGTCGATCGGCCGGCCGATCTTGGCCAGCTCGTAGTCCTGCTCGAAGGCGTTCGCGCGGCGGACGTTGCCGACGAGGTCGTCGGGTGCGACCACGAGCCCGGAGTAGTCCCGCCACTTCGCCGGGTAGCCGATCTTCGGCGTGAACGCCTCGAGCTTGGCCAGCGCCTTCGCCTTCGTCTCCTCGCCCATCCAGTCGAGCGTGGTGATCGAGCGCCGGTACGCCTCGACCAGCGTCGCGACGAGGGCGTCCATCCGCGCCTTGTGGGTGGGCGGGAAGTGCCGCTCGACGTAGACCTTGCCCACGGCCTCGCCCAGCGCGCCCTCGACGAAGCCGACGGCCCGCCGCCACCGCTCGCGCAGCTCCTGCGCGCCCGTGAGCGTGCGGCCGTAGAAGTCGAAGTTCGCCTCGGTGATCTCCTGCGTGAGGTACGGCGCGCGGGCGGAGACCACGTGGTAGGCCAGCCAGTCGCGCCACGCCGCCACGTCCTCGCTCGCCCAGAGCGCCGCGAAGCCGGTGGTGAAGCCGGGCTCGCGCACGACGAGCGAGTCCATCGACCCCGGCACCGCGCCCAGCCCCGCGACCCAGCCGTGCCAGTCGAAGCCGGGGGCGTCCGCGACGAGCGAGGAGAGCGTCGCCGCGTTGTAGGTCAGCTGCGCGTCGCGGTCCTTGACGACGTCCCAGTGGTGGGACGCGAGCTTCGTCTCGAGCTCCAGGACGCGGCCCGCCGCCTCGTCGGCCTGCTCCTCGCCGACCCAGCCCGTGAGGGTGAGCATGCGGGCGACGTGCGGCCGGTACGCGGCGAGCACGGCGGCGTACTGCGGGTCGCGGTAGTACGCCTCGTCCGGCAGCCCCAGGCCGGCCTGCGTGAGGTGGACCACGTAGCGCTCGGGGTCCATCGCGTCGTTGTCGACGAAGAACGCGACGCCCGCGACGCCGCCCGTGCGCTGCAGCGCGGCCAGCGCGGTGAGCAGCGCGTCCTTGTCGGCCGCGGCGCGCACCGGGGCGAGGTCCTCCTCGAGCGGTGCCAGGCCGACCGACTCGATCCGCTCCGTGTCCATGAACGACGCGTACGCGGCGCCGATCATCGCCTTCTCGGCGTCCGCGGTGCCGGCGGTCACCTGCGCACCGAGGTCCGCGATGATGTCGCGGACGTGCTCCTGCGCCTCGTCGTGCAGCGTCCGGAACGAGCCGTCCACCGCGCGGTCCGGCGGGATGACGTGCGTGGCGATCCACTGGCCGTTGACGTGCCGGAAGAGGTCGTCGGCGGGGCGGACGGACGGGTCGAGGTCGGTCAGGGCGATGCCGCTTCGGGTCATGGGCCCAGCGTAGGGGCGTGGCCCGACACGGTCGGCGGGCGCCGGCGCGAGTGCGGCAGGATGGCGCCATGCGCATCCACGTCGCCTCCGACCACGCCGGGTACGAGCTCAAGGCAGCGCTCGTCGCGCACCTGCAGGAGGCGGGCCACGACGTCGTCGACCACGGCGCCCACGCGTACGACCCGCAGGACGACTACCCGGCGTTCTGCTTCACGGCCGGCGAGGCCGTCGTCGCCGAGCCGGGCACGCTCGGCGTGGTGATCGGCGGCTCGGGCAACGGCGAGCAGATCGCCGCGAACAAGGTCACCGGCGTGCGCGCCGCGCTCGCGTGGAACGACGAGACGGCGCGCCTGGCCCGCCAGCACAACGACGCCAACGTCGTGGCCGTGGGCGCCCGCCAGCACTCGCTCGACGAGGTGATCGCGCTGGTCGACGCCTTCGTCGGCGAGCCGTTCAGCGGGGACCCGCGCCACCAGCGGCGCATCGACCAGCTCGCGGCCTACGAGGCGGCGCGCTGAGCGGGCCCACGTCGCAGGGCGCCGCGGCACGCGAGGAGTACGCCGAGGCGGTGCTCGACCTCGTCGAGCGGATCCCGGCGGGCCGCGCCATGACGTACGGGCTGGTCGCCGAGGTGCTCGCGGAGCGTCTGGGCCGGGGCGGGCCCCGGCAGGTGGGGCACGTGCTGGCCGGCTCCGGCGGTGCCGTGCCCTGGTGGCGCGTCGTCAACGCGTCCGGCGCGCCACCGACCGCCTACGCGCACGAGGCGCTCGACCGGCTGCGCGCGGAGGGCGCACCGCTGTCCGCCGACGGCACGCGCGTCGCGCTCCGGCGCGCCGTGTGGTGGCCGGAGGACTAGCGCTCGGCCCGTTCGTCAGGCGGCGGCGAGGATGTCGACGACGAAGACGAGGGTGGAGTTGGCGGGGATGCTGCCTTGGGCGGTGGTGCCGTAGCCGAGGCTGGGGGGCACGATCAGGAGGATCTG
>Ga0187809_10001072_pt1 | contig 13365 bp, 18 predicted proteins | sample NC_wetland_sal_i_8_FD_132415 | JGI IMG/M metagenome (GOLD analysis project Ga0187809, IMG submission 132415) | Wetland sediment microbial communities from Neuse River Estuary, North Carolina, USA - ASW_4 | ecosystem: Environmental > Aquatic > Freshwater > Wetlands > Sediment | place: USA: North... | reverse complement strand
TCTGGCTTCGCGCTGCGCGAACGGCGCACCGGCGGGGTCGAAGCGGGCCTACCATCCGAGCATGGACAACGTGATCGACCTCCGCCCGCGACCCCGACCAGCCCGGCCGGAGCCGCTGTGGCGCGAGGTGATCGGGGAACAGCTGCGGGCCGAGCGCCGGGCCCGGGCCGAGCGGATCGCCGACGTGGCCGGGCGGGCCGGGATCGCCCCGCAGTATCTGTCGGAACTGGAACGCGGTTGCAAGGATCCGTCCTCGGAGGTGCTGGCCGCGGTGTCGGGTGCGCTGGGCCTGACCGTACTCGCCCTGGCCCGGCGGGCAGCGCACCGGTTGCCTCCGGCTCAGGCCCCCCGGCCCGGCCCGCTCTGCCTGGCCGCCTGAGACGTAGGGCTCAGGCCGCGCCCGGGATGCGGTTTCGCAACACCAGGTCGACGACCCCGTAGGCCAGCGCGGCCTCCGGGGTCAGGATCAGGTCCCGTTCGGTGTCCTCGCGGACCTGATCCGGACTGCGTCCGGTGTGCTGGGCCAGCAGTTGCTCGAGCATGGTCCGAACCCGTTCGATCTCGTCGGCCTCGAGCACCAGGTCGGGGATCGCCCCTCGACCTTCGGCGGCCGGGGCATGAATGACCACCCGGCCGTGCGGCAGGATCTGGCGCCGTCCCGGCGCACCGCCGGCCAGCAGCACCGCCGCCGTCGCCGCGGCCTGGCCGACACAGGTCGTCTCGACCGGCGGGCTGATGTACTGCATCGCGTCGTAGATGGCCAGCGTGGCCGGGATCGAGCCGCCCGAGGAGTTGAGGTAGAGGTTGATCGGCAGCTCGGAACTCTCCGACTCCAGATGGATCAGCTGGGCGATCACCGCGTTGGCCACACCGTCGTCGATCGGGGTGCCCAGATAGACCACGCGCTCGGCCAGCAAGCGGCTGTAGATGTCGACGGTGCGCTCGCCCTGCGGGGTCCGGGTCGTCACGTACGGGATCGGGTAGCTCATGCCCGCCACCCCAGCCCGACCGGCCGGTGCGACGGGGGCAGCAACTCCTCGGCGGAATCGACCACCTGATCGACGAAGCCGTAGGCCAGCGCTTCGGCGGCGTCGAACCAGCGGTCGCGCCGGGAGTCCTCCTCGACGCGCTCGACCGGCTGGCCGGTGTCCTCGGCGATCAGGCCGAGCACGGTGTCCCGGGTTCGGCGCAGGTCGTCGGCCTGGATGGCGATGTCCATCGCGGTGCCGCCGATGCCACCCGAGCCCTGGTGCAGCAGCACCTTGCTGTGCCGGGTCATAAAGCGCTTGCCCCGGGTGCCGGCGCTGAGCAGGAATTGACCCGCGCTGTAGGCCATGCCCAGGTTGATCGTGACCACGTCGTTGGGCACGGCCCGCATGCAGTCGCGAATTGCCAGCATGCCCGGCACCGAGCCACCGGGGGAGTTGATCAGCAGCCGGATGTCGGCCCGGGTGTCTTCGGCGGCCAGTAGCAGCAGGCCGGTGCACAACCGGTTGCTGTTCCACTGCTCCAGTGGTTCGCCGAGCAGCAGGGTGCGCCGCTCGAACAGGTTCTCGTAGATGACTTCGTCCAGCCGGTGGCCGGGTACGCGGTTATCGGTTGCCATGGCATCAGCGTGGGGGACCGGAGCCGGTCGACGCCGGCCGCGCTGCTGCCGGCAGCGCTGCTCACCGCAGCGTGACCAACCCGATGGGGTGCCGGCTTCAGGCCGGCGAGTCGGGGCGCCGGACGAAACGCAGGTCCTGTCCGGGGCGGAGCTGAGCCAGCCGGTCGAGCTCGCCCGAGTGCACCACGCCGATCACCGGGTAGCCGCCGGTGACCGGGGCATCGCGGAACAACACGATCGGCTGACCGCTCGGCGGTACCTGGATCGCGCCGGGTAGCACCGGCTCGCTCGGCAGTTCGTCGCGGCGGCGGGCCAGTGGCACGCCGGCCAGCCGGATGCCGATCCGGTCGGTGTCGGCGCCGACCTGCCACGGCCGGCGATAGAGCTCGTCCGGATCGTCGAACCAGTCCGACCGGGGTCCATGGACGACCTGCAGCGGCCCACTCGGTCCCGCTCCCAGCAGGGCCTCATCGGCAGGGTCGGCCACGACCTCGGTCCCGGCCGGCAGCCGGGCCCCGGCCACCACAGGCGGTGGCCCGAGCCCGGACAGCGTGTCGGTCGAGCGGGAGCCCAGCACCGGCGCGACCGCGATCCCGCCGCGAATCGCCAGATAGCTGCGCAGGCCGTGCGCGGGCCGGCCGAGCGCGATCACCGTGCTGGCGGCCAGCGTCACGGCCGAGTTCCAGCCCAGGCCGGGGCAGCGCGCGCCGGTCGCGGCCACGGTCAGCGCCGACAATGTCCGGAACGCCAGCCCGCCCAGAGTGAGCTCGATCGTGGCCGCGGACTCGCGGTTGCCGACCAGACGGTTGGCCAGCCGGTGGGCGTTGCGGTCGGCCGCGCCGGACCGGCTGATGCCCAGCTGCTGCCAGCCGGGTCGCCCCAAGTCCTGCAGCACGGCCAGGCCGGCGGTGCTGATCACCTCGATCATCGCGGGCAGAACCGCACTCGCCGTCCGGGTTGCAACAGTGCCGGCGGGTCGCGGTCGAGGTCGAACAGCACGGCATCGGTCCGGCCGAGCAAGCGCCAACCACCGGGCGACGGGCGGGGGTAGACCCCGGTGTACTCGTCGGCCACGGCCACCGATCCGGGCGGCACCCGGGTCCGGGGGGTGGCCAGCCGGGGTAGCTGCAATTCCGGCGGCAGACCGCTCAGGTATCCGAAACCCGGGGAGAAACCGCAGAACTGCACGGTGTATTCGGCCGCGCTGTGCCGGCGCACGACCTCGTCCGGGCTCAGCCCGGCCTGCTCGGCCACCGCGGCCAGATCCGGCCCGTCGTAGTCCACCTCGATGCGCAGCGGCGCTTCGGCCGGGCCGAGGCTCGGCACCGGGCGTAGCTGCGACAGCAGCCCGGCCGGATCGAACCGTGCCGGGTCGTATTCCACCAGCACCGTCCGGGCCGCCGGGATGACCGCCTCGATCGCCGGATGACGTTGCGCCAGCAGGCTGTCCCGAAGGCCGAGCACATCCTCGGTCTCGATCAGCACCGCTCGATCGCCGTAGCGCAGCAACCTCATGCGAACCGGGTGACCGTGATGCCGGCCTGCTCCAGGGCGTCGCGCACGGCCCGAGCGATGGCCACCGCGCCCGGCGTATCGCCGTGCAGGCACAGGGAATCGGCCGCGATAGGCAACGAACCGGACTCGGTCTCGACCCGCCCGTGCACGGCCAGGCCGACGCTGCGGGTGACGATCTCGGTCACCTCGTGCAGCACCGCGCCGGGCCGGGACCGGGACTGCAGGGTGCCGTCGGCGGCGTAGGCCCGGTCGGCGAATGCCTCGACGGTCACCGTCAGTCCGGCCTCGGTGGCCAGCCGAGCCAGCTCGCCGCCGGGCTGGGTCAGCACTGGCAACCGGTGCGGCCAGGCCAGCACCGCGGCGACGATGGCCCCGGCCTGCTCAGCGTCGACCACTGCGGCGTGGTAGAGCGCGCCGTGTGGTTTCAGGTACCGCACCCGATCGCCGGCGGCCCGGGCGAAGCCGTCGAGCGCGCCGAGTTGGTAGAGCACGTCGGCGGTCAGCTCGTCCGGTTCCATGTCGATCCGGCGGCGACCGAAGCCGGCCAGATCGCGGTAGGAGACCTGGGCCCCGATCGCCACCCCGTGCTCGACCGCTCGCTGGCAGACCCGGCGCATGATGTTCGGATCACCGGCGTGGAAGCCGCAGGCCACGTTGGCGCTGGTCACCACGCTCAACAGGGCGTCGTCGTCGCCCAGGCTCCACGCCCCGAAACCCTCGCCGAGGTCGGCGTTGAGGTCGATCCGCTGGGCCATGGCCTCACGGTAGCGTGCAAGCTGTGCCCAAGCCGGTGACGATTGCCGTGGTCAGCCCCGGAGCGATGGGGTCGGCACTGGGCCGGGTCTGGGCCGCCGCCGGGGCTCGAGTGATCGCCACCGTCGCCGGCCGCAGTCCCCGCACTCGGGAGCTGGCGTTCGGACTCGAGCTGCTGCCGACCCTGGACGACGTCCTGCTCCAGGCCGATCTGGTGTGCTCGGTGGTACCGCCCGGACGCGCGACCGCAGTGGCCGAACTCGTGGCCGAACACACCCACCGGCTCGGGGTTTCACCTGGCTACGCCGACCTCAACGCGATCGCGCCGAGCACCGTGGCCGAGATCGAGTCGGTGCTCGGACGGCCGCCGCTGGACGGGGCGATCAGCGGCGGGCCGCCGGCGCCGGGCGGTGGCACCACGCTCTACCTGGCCGGCCCCCAGCCCGAGCGGCTGGCCGCCCTGACCGCGCCCGGGTTGCGCACCGTGGTGGTGGGGAGCCGGCCCGGACTGGCCTCGGTGGTGAAGATGAGCACGGCCTCGGTCTACAAGGGCCTGACCGCCCTGCTGGCCCAGGCCCTGCAGAGTGCCGAGCACTACGGAGTGACCGATTACGTGGTGGCCGATCTCCAGCCGGAGTTTCCCGACCAGATCCGGCAGTTGCCCGCGCTGCTGGCGCTGGCCGCGAGCAAGTCCGACCGGTTCCCGGACGAGATGCGCCAGATCGCCCAGGCCCAGGGCGAGGCCGGGGCCGAGGCCGAACTGTTCCAGGCGATGGCCGGCGTGTACGAGGCGGTTCACCGCAGCCGGTTGGCCCGGCTCACGCCGGAGCAGGCCCGGCAACCGGGAGAGCTGGCGGCGGTGCTGGCGGCGCTGGCCGATCGCTGATCGGGCCGGGCGGCTTCAGACGTTGAGCAGCTGCACGGTCGAGGGAGTCGGCTGGACCGAACCGCCGGCCGGCTCCACCGACACTCCCATCTTGACGTAGCCGGTCAGATCGCCGTCGACCTCGTAGGCGACATTGCCGGCGGCGTCGACGGCGAACGTGCCACCGGACACGGCCTGGCCATGGGCCGGCAACATCCACAGCTGGTAGGTCTTGCCTGCTGGCAGCCGGGGCAGGTCACGCCCGATCAGCACCACCTTGTGCTCGTGCTTGGCGTAGATGACGGTGCCCGAGCCCTGGCTGAGCGCGGTCGTGGTGGCGGTGACGTCGGGCTGGGCCAGCACCGAGCTCATCGCCGCGGCCCGGCTCTGGGCGTGCTGAGCATCGCGGTGCTGGCTCCAGCCCCAACCGCCGAGCACAATCGCGATCACCGCGCAGGCCGCGGCCAGCGCCTGCCAGGTCGAGCGGGCGATGCGGGCCCGGCGCAGGGCGATGACGTTGCCGTCGACCACGGGCGGCAGCGGGCGGACCTGCGCGACCCGGTGCAGCAGCTCGGCCCGCAGGGCCGGCGGCGGTTCGGATTCGGTCAGCTGGCTCAGCTCGGCCGCGGTGCGCTGCATGCCCCGGACCTCCTCGGCGCACTCCGGGCACTCGGCCAGGTGGGCCTCGAACAGCTCGCGCTCCGCGGGCTCGAGAGCGTCGAGCGCGTAGGCGCCGGCTAGCAGGTTCAGATCGTGGGTCATGCGGTCACCCCCAGCGCATCCCGCATCCGGATCAGGCCGTCGCGGATCCGGGTCTTGACCGTGCCCAGCGGCAGCTTGAGCAGTTCGGCGACCTCGGTGTGGGTGTAGCCGCCGAAGTAGGCCAGGTTGATGGCCTCCCGCTGCGGCGGCGTCAGCCCGTCGAGGACCTTGCGCACCCGTTGTGACTCCAGGTTGAGCTGGGCTTGCTCGGTCACCGAGTCGAACGGGCGCTCCTCGGTGAGCTGGGCGTAGCGGTCATCGCGGACCACGCTGGCCTGCGCGGCCCGGACCCGATCGACCGCCCGGCGGTGACCGATCATGAGCAGGTAGGGCAGCAGGCCGCCCTTGCCGGCGTCGAACCGGGCTGCGTTGCGCCACAGCTCCAGGTAGACGTCCTGGGTGACCTCGGCCGACTGGGCCGGGTCACGGACGACCCGCAGCACCATGCCGTAGACCCGGGCCGCGGTGCGGTCATACAGCTCGGCGAAGGCCGGCTCGTCACCCCGGGCCGAGGCGGCCAGCAGGTCCTCCAGGCTGGCTGCCTCGGTGGCCGCCGGCTCGGCGGCTGGGCTGGGACGGGAGCCACGACCACGATCCGGGAACATGCTGGTCATGCTAGAGACCTGCTCCCGGCGCCGTGGTTGTCGCGTTCATACCGGGAATTCGGAGTGCCGTCGAGCCCGGATTGGCAGGTGATCGCAGATGCTGGACCCGAACGCCGGCGCGGACCGGGATCCGGCCGCCCGGGCGGTGCTCCGAGCGGCCGAGCAGCGGGCCCAGGCCCTGGCCGCCGGTGACGCCACGACGCTGCGCGCACTGCTGCATCCCGAATTCGGCTGGACCTCGCACACCGGGCAGCGCTTCGACCGGGAGGCGTACGTGCGGCGCAACGCCGGTGGAGCGGTGCGCTGGCACCGGCAGGAGTTGTCGCAGGTGAGCATCCGGCTGGCCGGCTCGACTGCGGTGCTGTGGGCCGACGTGACCGACGTCGTGGACACTGGGACGTTTCACATGCCGATGACCCCGGTGTGGGTGCGGACCGAGATCGGCTGGCAACTCTTGACCGGACACGCCGGACCGCGGCGGGCGGGCGGCGCCGGCGACAGCGCCGACGAGTAGGGCCGAGGGGAGTCGAACCCCTACTGGCACGGACCTAAACCGTGTGCCTCTGCCAATTGGGCTACGGCCCCGCGGACTGGTAGGCAGCCTACCGAGATGATCCGCGCCCGCTCAGGCCGCATCCAGGCCGAGGTCGCGGCGCAGCTTGGCCACATGGCCGGTGGCCTTGACCGCGTACTGGGCCAGCTCGACCCTGCCCTCGGCGTCGATGACGAAGGTCGAGCGGATGACCCCCGTGACCTTCTTGCCGTACATCGTCTTCTCCCCGAACGCGCCGTAGGCCGACAGCACCTGCCGGTCCGGGTCGGACAGCAGCGGAAAGCTCAGCCCCTGGTCGTCGCGGAACTTGGCCAGCTTGGCCGGCTTGTCCGGGGAGATGCCGAGTACGGCAAAGCCCTCGCGGCCGAAACTGGACAGGTTGTCGCGGAAGTCGCAGGCCTGCTTGGTGCAGCCCGGAGTCGCCGCGGCCGGGTAGAAGTACACGATCACGCGCCGGCCGCGGTAGTCGGCCAGGGACACCTCGTTGCCGTCGGCGTCGGGCAGCGTGAAACCGGGGGCCAGCTCACCCGGAGACAGTCGATCGCTCATGAGCTGACCTTAGCGAAATCAGTTTCGCTAGGCTGGCCTGGCGATCAGGCCACACCATCGGCCTGATGGTCGACGCCCTGAAGGACCGATGACGAGGAGTGCCTGGTGGCCGAACGCGACGCAGCGCAAATCCGGGTCGAGATCGAGCAGGCCCGCACTGAACTCGCGTCCTCAGTGGATCAGCTGACCGAGCGGCTCGCTCCGCAGCGGCTGGTCGATCAGACCAAGGCCACGCTCAAGGAGAAGGCGATGTCTCCGGCCGGCAAGGCGGTGCTCGGAGGTGCCGCGGTGCTGGTGACCCTGTTGGTCGTGCGCAACCTGCGGCGCAGCCGGCGCGACGGCTGAGCCGAGCGGCCGGATCAGGCCGGCTGGACTGGCTGCCGGGCGACTACGTGGTCCCGCAGCTCCGCCGACCGGGGCACCGGCCGGTCGAACAGCAGCACGACTTCGAGCCCGAGATCGCCGTGCGCAGCCGGCTTGGCCAGCAGGACCGTCCCGGGCAGATCGAACCGGTCCCCGGAAAGGGACAGCCGGACGGTCACCGGCAGTCGCGGCTGGAACCAGGCCCGGTAGTCCTCGACCACCACGCCGCGCAGCGCCACCTCGGACAGGTCGATGAGCTCGGCCGCGATCCCGCGCGGCCCGGGGTTGCCTTCGGTGTCGAGCACCTCGAAGTCGATGGTCACCACCGCGTCGAGGGCCGACCGCACGTACTGGCGGCGCTCCTCGCGCCAGGCGTCGTCGTCGACCTCGGCAATCAGCAGCCGGCGACCGCGCTCGTCCCGCAGTTCGACCAGCAGCACCGGCAGGACCCAGTACGAGTTGTCCTCCGGCCAGCTCACCAGCAGCCGGGTCCCCGGCTCGAACGGTCGTTCGGCCGGCAGGTCCGCGGGTGGCGTGAGGACGAGCGTGCCCGGCAACTCGCGATGCACCTGGACCACCTCGCTGCGGTGGGCACCCCCGTGCTGGTCGCGGAGCTGGATCGCGACCCCCTGGTCGGGCATTCGGGTCATGACTTACCGTAGCCCGCGCCGCGACCGTCAGTAGCAGGAATTACGAAACTTGACGAAGATCCGAGAGATATTGCGGCTGCTCCGGCCGCAGCAAGCCCCGAGCGGCCGGCACGGCGATCAGCGACCGTCCGGGTCGGCGTCGATGGCGCTGCGCAACTTCTCGAGCGCGTCGTCGCTGGTGGATACCGCCTGCTCATTGGATCGCTGGATCTCCTCGTACACTTCCTTGCGGTTCACCCGGACCGAGCGGGGCGCATCGATGCCGATGCGAACAGCATCGCCGCGTACTTCGAACACGGTGAGCACGATGTCGTCGCCGACGACAATGCTCTCGCCCACTCGACGGGTCAAAATCAGCACAGGCTCTCTCCCGCAGACCAGCGTTGACGGTGGGACACAGTGTCCCACCCCAACGCTAGCCTGCCGCGGAAAGCAGCGGGGCGCGCAGGGGCAAGTCGCCGTCCGGCAGCACCAGTTGCACCGCGGTGCCTTGCTCGGCCGCGATGACGATCGGGGCCAGCAGGTTGGCGGTGGCGTCGGTTATCGAGTCGGTCACGGTCACCACGACCAGCAACAGCACCTCGTCCCCGTCGGACACGCCGAGCGCGGCGACGTCGGCCGGCAGCAGCGACGGACGGTACTCCGGGAAGAACCGGCCCGGGGACGCGACCACGAACCGCAGCCCGGGGGTCTGGCGCGACCGCAGCGCGAACAGCACCCCGGCCGCGTCGAGCGGGCAGACGTCCCAGTCGCGATCGTCCTCGAAGCCCGGGATGGGCGTGCGGAAGCTGATCCGGTCGGGCAGTACGGCCGACCGCTCGGGCAACGTGCTGGTCATATTCACCTCAAGAAGTCCAGGAGCGAGGTCTGGCTGATCTTCGCCGTGGTCGCCAGCGCCGCCTGGTAGGAAGCGCTGGCCGTGCTGACCTGGACCGCCATGTTGGCCAGATCGATGTCCTGCAGGTCCGAGAGCTGGGACTGCAGCTGAATGTTGTTCGACGAGTTCGCGGTCTGCACGCTCTGGATCCTCGAGTACTTGGCGCCGGACAGGGCCTGATCACTGGAGATGGCGCTCATCCGCGAGTCGAGCGCGGAGAGATCGCCGCTCAGGGCAGACGGGTTGCTCACCAGATCGGAGGAGATCGTGCTGAGCAGGTCGAACACGTTGTTGCCGTTCGGGCCGAACGGAGTGGTGCCCGGGGTGTTGATATCGATGTTGGTGTTGGCGTCGATGGTGCGCGACACCGTTCCGGAGTCACCGACGTAGGTCCCGGTGGAGTCGAAGGCGACCGAGCTGGCCGTGGTGCCGCCGAACACGGGCCGGCCGAGGTAGCTGGCGTTGGCTTCGGACAGGATCCCGGACCGGGCGGCGTCGACCTGCTGGGCCAGCGCCTGGTTCGATCCGGCGCTGGCCGCGCCGGTGTTCATCCCCTGCAGCACCAGGGTTCGCACCTGCTGCAGCTGCGAGTTGATGCTGCTGTAGGCGTTGTCCACCGTGGTGAGCCAGCCCATCCCGTCGGTGCCGTTGGCCGCGTACTGGGTGTTCTGCTTGAGCTGGGTGCGCAGCTGCAGGGCACTGACCGTGCCGACCGGATTGTCCGACGGCTTGGTGATCTGCCGCCCCGAGGACAGCTGGGACTGCAGGTCCGCCAGCCGCGACGCCTGGGTCTGCAGACCGACCAGCGCGTTCCGGCTGGCCGAGCCTTCGGTGACTCGCATCATTTACAGGCCCGCCCTTCCGGTGTGGTTGATCAGCGTGTCCAGGGTCTCGTCGACCGTGGTGAGCACCCGCGAACTGGCCTGGTAGGCCCGCTGGTAGGTCAGCAGGTTGGTCGTCTCCTCATCGATCGACACCCCCGAGCTGGAGTCGGCCAGGTTGTCGACGCTGGTGGTCACCGACTGCTGGACCCCGGCCTGCTGGGTGACCCGTTGCGCCTCGGTCCCCAGGTTGCCGATCAGGGCCAGGTAGGACCCGTTCGGCCCGCTGGCCGAGGAGCCGAGTTTGGAGTTGGCCAAGGCGACCGAACCGTCGAGGTTGCCGCCCGGCGTGCCGGAGGCGGCCAGTTGCGACGGGTCGGTCATGACCACCGAGACGGTCGAGGCCGTGCTGCCGGAGAACACCGGCGCTCCCGGGTTGCCGCTCAGGTCGTAGCCGCTGGCCTGCGCGCCGTTGACGGTGGAGGCCAGAGCGGCGGCGACCTGGTCGAGCTGGTTCTGGTAGTTGGGCACCGTGGTGCTCAGCCCGTCGAGCTGAGCCTGCAGCTGGCCACCGGCGGTGGCGGCCGGCGTGCCGCCGACCAGAAGGTTGTTGCTGGGGTCGAGACCGACCGTGGTCGCGGTGGTCGAGCTGACCACGGTCTGGCCGCCGATACTCACCGTCGCGGTGCCGTCGGCGTTGATGGTGGAGGTGGCTCCGGCCAGGTCGGACAGGCTCATCATCAGGCTGTCGCGCCGGTCGAGCAGGCTGTTGTCCACGTGACCGGTCGCGTTGTTGACCGCGATGCTGCCGTTGAGCTGGGCCAGCTCGCCGGTTGCGGTGTTGATCTGGTTCACCGACGACGTGGCACCCTGGGCCAGCGAATCCGAGACCGACTGCAGCGAGGCGGCCGATTCGTTGAGCCAGCCGGCCACGCCGGCCGCCTGCTGCAGCACGACGTTACGGGCCGCGGTGTCACCGGGGTTGTTGGCCACCGTGGCCCAGGCGTTCCAGAAGTTGTTCAGCTGCTCGGTCAGGCCGTTGCTGCTGGGCTCGTCGAACAGGTTCTGCACTGAGGACATGGTGCCGGCCGCGGTCTGCAGGTAGCCGTTCTTGCCGTGCTCACTGCGTGCGCGCATGTCCACCACCGGATCGTTGAGGCGGGTGGTCCCCGAGACGGTCACCGTGCTGTCCGGGTGCTGGGTGGCGTACAGCTGGGCCACCCCGGCCACGCCGCCGGCCTCGGTCAGCTCGGCCCGTTGCCGGACGTAACCGGGGGTGTTGGCGTTGGAGATGTTCTGGCCGGTGACGTCCAGCCCGTACCGGGCCGCGTTGAGCGCGGTCAGGGCGTTGGTCAGTCCGGAGAACGAGGAGGTCATGCCTGCTCGTCCATCAACCGGGGCCGGTCGGTGGCGGCCTGAGCCGTACCACTCGCGTCGTAGGTGCGCACGGTCTCCGAGACCGACAGCAACGTCTCGCGGACCGCCTTGGCGCCGGCGGCCAGCATCCGGCGGTTCTCGGCCGTGACCTGCTGGATCTCGGTCATCAGCGACAACAGCGCGCGCCGATGCTCCTGATACAAGGTGCCCCACGGCTCGTCGGCCACCTCGGACAGTTCGGCCAGCGAGGCACCCAGCGGCAGCCCGAGTTGCTCGGCCAGCACGTCGGACTCGGCCGCGCGCAACACCTCGGTGCCGCGCAGTTGCTGCAGCACCGCTTCGATTTCTTCATTCGCCTGAGCGAGCCAGCGAGTCCGCCCGGAACTGACGATGAGCTGCTCGGTGACCAGCTTGTAGAGCAGCTGCTCGAGGGCGTCACGTTCCCGCCACAACATCGTCGAAACCTCGGCGAACCCCATGGATGTACTTCCCGTAGTCGTGTGCATTCTGACTACCTCACGTCTCCTCTCAGGTTCAAGGCAACATTCGGCAATCCGGACGCGAACTTGAACATCAAGAACGCCTGGTTGCACCCGGTCTACGGCCCAGCACGTGAGCGAGGTAACCGTCCGCCGCGGTCGGCAACGCGCCGCGCGTTATAGGGCTTGACCCGCTTTGCCAAGGGCAGACACGCCGGTGCTCATGCCCAGTGGCGCATGTCACATCACTCAGGGTATCCATTTCTTAACGCAGGCAATACATTAAGCCCGTGTTAGGCGAGAAGTTAGCAGGAACCTAACGCGGAGCACCGCCCGAGCTTGAATCCAGAGACACCGCAGATAGCCCCTCGTAAGAGATGAGAGATCCGATGACGATGACTTCGACGGCCGCCGCCACCGCCGACGCGAAGCCTCGCAAGGAGAGCCGCGCCCGAGGCAACGAAGCCGTGGTCGAGACGCTCGTTCGCGAGAACCTCGCCCTGGTCGGCCACATCGTTCGCGAGACCATGACCCGGCTGCCGGCCCACATCGGTCGCGACGACCTGACCTCGGCCGGCATGACCGCGCTGGTGCTCAGCGCGCAGGCCTACGACGAGGAGCGCGGCGTGCCCTTCGCGCGGTTTGCCGCCATCCGGATCCGCGGCGCCCTGGTCGACGAGCTCCGCTCGATGGACTGGGCCAGCCGCTCGGTCCGGGGCCGGGCGCGCGAGGTCGAGGCCGCTCGCAACCAGCTCTCGGTCTCGCTGGGCCGCTCGCCGCGGCCGGCCGAGGTCGCCGAGGTGCTCGGAGTCAGCGTGTCCGAACTCGGCAACATCGACGCCGACGTGCACCGCGCCAGCGTGCTGAGCCTGCAGGGCTTCGCCCCCGAGACCGGCGCGGCCATGGTCGCCGACACCCAGCGCACCCCGGAACAGTTGGTGTGCGACCGCGAGCAGCTCGGCTACCTGCACGATGCCATCGCTGAGTTGCCGGAACGGCTGCGCTACGTCGTCCAGTCCTACTTCTTCGAGCAGCGGCAGATGTCCGACATCGCCGCCGAGCTCGGCGTCACCGAGTCCCGGATCTCGCAGCTGCGGGCCGAGGCGCTCAAGCTGCTGCGCCACGGCATGGCCTCGGCCGAGCCGGAAGCGGTTACGCCGGAGCCGACCGGCCGGGCCGGCGCCAAGGTCGCCAGCTACGCCGCGGCCGTCGCCGCCCGGGGCAACCTGGGCAGCCGGCTGGCCCTGTCCAACGCCTTCGGCGAGGTCGATGCCGCTGCCGCCCGCGCGGCGCAGAACAGGACTGCCTGAAAGTCGGCAGATCTGGCCAATCGCCGTCGAAAAACGACTCAAGCCGAGGCCGAAGCTGCCGAACATGAATACGTGCCGATCCACGGAAGGACGGCCAGCCGGACGCAACCCGCGAACCGGTACGTGACTCGAAAACTGTTTCAGGAGGAAACGAAATGAGTCTCCGCATCAACACCAACGTCGGCGCTCTGAACGCCTACGGCAACCTGTCCACCAACCAGGCCAACCTGCAGGACGCGTTCGAGAAGCTGTCGTCGGGTCTGCGGATCAACAAGGCGGC
>Ga0187809_10001071_pt1 | contig 13374 bp, 11 predicted proteins | sample NC_wetland_sal_i_8_FD_132415 | JGI IMG/M metagenome (GOLD analysis project Ga0187809, IMG submission 132415) | Wetland sediment microbial communities from Neuse River Estuary, North Carolina, USA - ASW_4 | ecosystem: Environmental > Aquatic > Freshwater > Wetlands > Sediment | place: USA: North... | reverse complement strand
TTTGTGGCGCTCGTCGGCCTGGTGGCCGCCATCGGCATATGGTTGCGCGGGCCGCCTCCATACTCGCACTCGGCGATCTTCTCAGCGGGGCCCATCGGCTATTCTGCTCACGTGCTCGGCCAGGAGGACCCCGCTCGTTACGTCGAGCTTATCGAGAACGATGGGGCTACCAGCTTGCGTACGGACGTCAGTTGGGCATCGGTCGAGCCGACGCAGGGCCGGTTCAATTGGACGGGACCCGACGAAGTCGTCAGCCAGGCGGCGTCCCATCTCTTGAGCGTGCTAATGGTCGTCGACACCAGCCCGGCTTGGGCGAGCGGCGCCTCAACGTTGCACGGTGACTGGCGCTGGCTGCCACCACGAAATCCAGCCGCCTATGGCGCGTTCGCGGCTGCTGTGGCAGCACGTTATGGAGCCGGCGGCGCTTTCTGGCGGGAACATCCGCACCTTCCCTGGTATCCGCCAGCGGGCATCGAACTGTGGAACGAAGAGAACGTCACGACGTTCTGGGGCAATGAATCCCCCAACCCGGCGGCATACGCTGCCATGGTCAAGGCCGCCTACGCCAGCATCAAACAGGCGAACCCGAAAATGACTGTCTTGATCGGCGGCCTAGCCTCAGCCGGGGGTTACGATGACGTCACTTGCAGTGGCCAGAACACCGCGGGGCACAACCATGCCGCGTGGAACGAGCTTAACTACCTTCAGGCTCTCTACTCCAATGGCATCCACGGCTACTTCGATGCCGTGGCCTGGCATTCCTACAATTACTGGCGCGGCGCGAGCGCCACTGAAATGCTCGCATACGACCGCTGTTCCGCATGGTCGCAAATGGCGAGCACTCCCGTTTCGGCACGCTCGCTGATGGATTCTCATGGAGACGCGGGTAAGCGGCTGTGGATCACGGAAACTGGCGCACCCACCTGCGTTCCCAACGCTACCTACGCTTGTGTCTCGCCAGCCCAACAGGCTGACCTCGCCGCCACCGAAGTCCAACAGTGGAAGAGCTTCCCCTGGGCCGGCGGGTTCTACTGGTACGACATACGCGACGACGGCGGCGCCGTCACCGACGAAGAGTCCCACTTTGGTGCAGTATCTTCGGCAAACTCTCCGAAACCAGCCTACTACGCCTTCCAGGACGCCTGGCGAACGGCATTGGGGTAGATCCTCCGTATGCTCATGGTGCACTTTTAGCATAAGTGCCAAGTTCCCCATTCGCAACGTACTTGACCTGGGGATGAGCGCTGATGTAGCGAAATACTCTCTCTAGGCGATCCCAGTCGTTATGCTTATCAATTTCCCAGCTGTGACCCCAAAGATGATATATTCCGCCTTCTCTTATTACTCGATCGAACATAGCACATGCCAATGCATCCCATTCGGAATATTGCAGAGCTCTGACAGGCCGGAACCTTGCAAAATGGGCAATCCGCCACATATCGTAGCATCCGTGGTTATAGGCATGTACCGAGGTCCCGGTCTCGTATGGATCAGCCAGCTCGAATCTGTACCGAGTCACGGTACGCGCATATCGGTATCCTGCCTTCTTGACAAGCTGCACATGTGCCTTCGTGTAGGAACCATAGGGGTAGCAAAAAGTCTCAACCTTCTTGCCGGTGATCTCCTCCAACACCGTCTTGGAACCAAATATCTCCTCCTCTGCTTGTCCTTCTGGAATCGCAGGCAATCTGGGGTGTGTCAACGTATGGGCACCTATTTCGAAATCAAGACTTATGTTCCTGATTTCATGCGCTGTCAGCAGGTCCTGCCGTGCAAACTCTTGATCCTCGGGAGAAACATAAAACGTTCCTTTAAGTCCGTAAGCCTTAAGCATCCGAGCGAGCCTAATGTCGTCTCTGTGACCGTCGTCCCAACTGGTAGTAAGCATGATCGTTTTCATTCTGAGTCCCATACCTAACCCGGCGGATCGCAGCGAATTCTCGACTTCCTCATAAAGCTGTATATAGGAATGTATGAGTGTATCCCAGCGGCGCCCTTCCGCTCTCTCGAAAGCGACATCAGTGAGTAGCTCTCTTGCATCGGCAGGCATCCCCAGGAGGTTCTCTATGCCATCCGTGATCCCTTCGACAGTCGGTTCGATAAGGATAGCGGCCCGGGTATCAAGTTCGACGCCGATCCCCTTGGTTACAATTATGGGAACCCGAGCCGCCATCGCCTCTAGCAATACTATCGGCTGCGCCTCATATGATGAGGGGAGAATAAGCGCGTCCGATGTGGCATAGAATTCCTTTATTTCATCTCGACTGAGCCTGCCGTGAAGTCTCGCATTTTTCAGGCCTTTATCCTTCATGATCGTCTCGAGCTGATGGCGACACTCGCCATCACCGATAATGTCCAGAGTGATGTCGTGATTAATTTCGTTTACCGCTTCAAGCAGAATGTCCAGATTCTTGCCCAGGGTCAATCGTCCAACAAAGAGCAGCTTGGCGGGCCCGGACTCGGCTGCGCTGCGCTTAGCCTCAAAAAAGCTCCCGTCAAGACCATTAAACATCACAAGCAATCTACCAGCGTACCCGTAATCAGATCTTATGATGCGGCGATGGTGGCTATTAAGTACGACCACCGCTTCTGCGTATTGTATTTCCCGCCTGAGGAATAGCCTTTTGTACAGCGGCAAGAGCCTGCCCATCGGACCTGACTGAACAGGATAACAATGTATGTGCATGATGTACCTGAAATGCTTGATCCTTGAAGCCAGCCAAACGACTTCCGAGACGAAAGCTTGACCGAAATGCAAATGGACAACCGTGTCCTGCTTGGCATGTCTCAGAAGCCAAAAGAACAAGCTCCAAGTGATCGCAGTATGTCCAAACTCAGCACTTCTCAAGCGCGTAACTAGTACGCCGTCTTCGATACTAACACCCGCTCTCGCGCCACGGTTTGAGGTGATAACTTCAACGTTTACACCCGTACGCGAAAGCTGCGTTACCAAGTCCTGAACGGCAATCTCCTGGCCGCCGAGATGCGGTGGGTAGTACGCTGACACATGAATTATGCCTGAAGTTTTCATGACGCCCGATACACACCCGTCGTTTGTAGGGCAATACTATCCCAGCTGAAATGGTGATTCACCGCCACGGCTCCGCGCGCACCCATCGATCGTGCTTCTTCACGATCTTCCAGCAATGTTACAATAGCCTCCGCCAACGCCCCAGCATCTCCTGGAGGCACGATCAGGCCTGCCTTGTTTTTCGTGATAAATTCCGCACTTCCCGCGAAATACGTTGTGATTACAGGCGTCGCATATGAAAGAGCCTCGAGCGCGACGATACCGAAGCCTTCCAGTCTGTTGAGGGAAGGCAGGACAAAGACAGAACAAGAACTATAGAGTTCGGCAAGTTCTTTGCCGGGGACATAGCCGAGAAATTCGATGAAATCGTTAACTTCCAGTACCTTGGCCAGTTCCTTGTACTTGGCGATCAATTCTCCTTCGCCGCCGATCGAGAGCTTGACCCGAGGTCTTCTTTCTTTGACGTTGACCATCGCATCCAACAAGATATCCAGGCCCTTATATCCATGATATCTATCCAGTACGCTGACGAAAGCGATGTGATCGGAATGCCGCCGCGCTTGGCCTGTCGCATACGGCATGGTAACCCCCAGCGGAAGTACAGTCAGCTTCTCTTTGTGCCACTTCAGGTGCTTTGAATACTCAAGGTACTTCGGCTGTGTAATGATAATCTTCCTCGCGCGCAGAAGGACAAGGTGCAAGAATGTGCAATTATAGAGCCGTACGGCCAGACCGCCGATGCCTTGGCCAGTCAGATCATTGTGATAGGTTACGATTAGTGGTTTGCGTTTGAGCAGGGACACAAGAGCAGAGATGTCCGCGCTCCACGGAGTCGGAATGTGGGTATGCATAACGTCAAAATCTTGCTTCATCAGCGTACCGAACAGGCGTGTGGTAATATTCGTGTTTGCGAGCTTCGCAATATAGGGCAGCCTGATGGTCTTCACTCCCTGCACCATGCAAGGCTCCGCGCTGGGCTCATCAGCACATACGACTGTCACATCACTGCCTTGAGCGACCAGCTGCTTGGACAGCTCAAGAACGTAATTCTCGACACCCCCGTACGCGGGAAAGAAGCGCACCGGAGTCTGAGTTATCCTGAGCTTAGTCATTTCGGCATTGCTGCTTTCATCAAGCCCGGATCCCTTGACTGCCCTAATAAGGCTCGTCCGCCGCCTGCCTGGCGCTCCTGACTTGCGCCCCAGGCGATGCTGACGGGGCCCAGCGGCCGCGAGCACGATTAGCCCGAGGAGCAGAGACAGGCTCTGCGCCAGCGCCCATCCGCCTGCTGCTGCGGTGAGGCCGCGCGGTAGCAGTACCCATACGAGGCCTAGCACGAGAGCGGCGTTCGCCCCGTTTATGAAAACATACGCCGCGATTCGGTCGCGTGCGATCAGGAGCGAGTCGATGAGGTATGTCCCTCCCATCGGCAACGCACTCAGGGCGAGAACCCGGAGGCAGCCGGTTGCGGCTGCGGCATAAGCCAATCCGAAAATACGGAGTAGCAGCGGCGCGGCCGCGATCACGATCGCCACTGCTGGTAGCAGAAGCGCATATATTCCGCGGATCGCCTTGCGCAACTGCTCGCGGAGCGGCACTCCCTGGCGCGACGCCTCCGCAAACAGGACCTTGGCCACCGTTGACGGGATGATAAAGAGGAATCCAGCTATCAGGAATGCAACTGCGAACCGGCCGGTCTCGGTGGCACCACGGACCACGAGAACCAGGATCGGCACGACGCTCACCGGAAGGATGCCCATGATTGACGCGATATAATTACCTGACGTAATTGATAGGTAACGCCTCAATAGGCGAAACGATCCGACTCCTACCCGTCTTCGGCCAACCCGGCGGCCGAGCGAAATACTGCCGAGTACGGTGGTCACCAGGAGACCCAGGCCGTAGGCGATCACCAGGCCAGCTGATGGAAAGCTGACCAGCAGGAGCATCGCTACGACCTTGACGAGGCTCCCCGCCACGTTTTTGATCAAGATGGCATGGCTCGCCCGGGTCGCGATCAGGCCGGCATCGAAAATGCTGCTTACCGCGATGAAGACGACCAGCCCGGTTACCAGGAGGACCGTTCTCCCCCGCTGCTGAAGGTCCAGGGAAGAAGGTAGGTGGGGCCCCAGCACAAGCACGCTGACAAGACACAATCCAGTGCCAACAGTCGCGATCGCTATGACCGCCACGGCAACCAATTCGCGCGCGTTCTGAATGTTTGCGACGTGGCGGGTTATGACGTTAGGCAGCCCGAGCGCCGCGATCGCGGCCAGCAGGCCGGCTCCAGCGGTCACGCTAGAGAACACGCCCACTGCGGACGCTGGGTAGCGGTGGGCGGCCAGTGACCAGAAGACGAACCCGATGACGGCTGTGGCAGCAGTATTGGTGAGCAGGGTCAGGGAACCGCGATACAGAGCATCATCGAAAATGCTCCTCAGCGATCTGTGGGCCCTCGACCGGAAGCTGACAGCCACGGCAGCCCACCTCACGGAGCCCTGACCGGCCGGCGTACGCCCGCATCCGGTACGTCGCCGAGCATCGAGAGAATTTCGGACGTTGTTCTTTCCGCGATCTCGCGCCAAGTCGTCTGGAACGCATAGCTGCGGGCGGCAGCCGACATCGCAGCCAGCGTGTCATCATCGGCACGGGCCAGACGCACCAGAGCGGCGGCTAGCCCTGTCACCCCGCCGTCGTAGCGGAGGACGGCCTGATCAGGCAGGTCGGCCAGTGCAGCTAGGTTCGCCACGATCAGTGGCCTTCCATGGGACAGGGCCAGCATCGCGCTTCCGCTCGTGGTGACACGACGGAAAGGCAGGACAACCACATCGGCGGCGGCGAGCAACTGGCTTACTTCATCACCGGGCACATATTCAAGGCGCAGGAGTATGTTCGATCCGCCTCTTCGAGCAAGCTCGCGCAGGTGTGACCGTAGGCTTGGGTCGTGGCACTGGCCAGCGACGGTGAGATGTGCCACAACGTCATCGGGCAAGGTCACGAAAGCGGAAATTAGATCATCGACTGCCTTGTACTCCCGTACAGAGCCGAAGAAAAGAAATCGACGCGGTCTTCCCCCGGAGCCGGGAGCGCGCAACAACTCGGCGGAGAGTCTCGACCCGAACGGCCCGTGTCGGATGATGGCACTCCTACGCGCCACAGCACCGAGCGCGGCGAGTTCATCCAGCGTCGATTGAGAGTGAGCCAGGACGAGGTCACTGGCCTCGACCAAGGCCCGCCGGGCGGATACGTCGTCGCCGAAGACCTGCTCATGCGGCAACACGTTATGCGCGGTCCACACGAGATGCATGCCAATCATCCGGCAGGTCCGCAGAAAGACAAGGAACCAGATCTGTGCCATCCGTCGCACGACCGGGAAACGCTGCGCGCCAGGGAGCAAGAAGGCGAAAACCCAGTGCAAGTGTATTACGCGCACATCCGCCTTACGTCTGGCTGCGATCTCGAGCGGCAGGAGAAGGCGATTGAGAGTCTTTACAGGCGTCAACTCGCCTATGTAGACGGCCTCTACGCCAAAGCGCTGCATCTCGCCGTACAACAAATCCTGATAGGGATTCGCCTCGCGAGGGAAGACCAGGATCTTCATGAAACGAATAGTTCCGCGAGGACACCGGCCCCAAGGGCGACGCCGAAGGCAACCTGGTTGAGAACACCGAGCGTCCCAGCGGAACGGTTACGCCAAGCGGGGATAAGCAGCAGGGCAGGGTAGAAGGGAAAAACGATAGTGAGCGGCAGCCCGAGCAGGAAGATGGGATATGCGACTACTGCGAAGTCGTGCCGGAGCACATGCCTAAGCCTGACGCGGTGCTTCCGATAGAGCCGCACACGTGCCTTGCCATACACGTAATTGCGTCGCAATTGACGGCGCCATGTTCCCCAGTCGTGTCGGATGACAGCGTCGGGCACCCAGCGAATCCGGTAACCGGCGTCGTTGGCCCGCCAGCTAAAGTCTGTGTCGGAGCCGTAGGCGAATCCTTCATCGTACCCGCCAACTGTGTCGAACACCTCACGGCGAAAGGCGGTATTGGCAGAACCGCATTGCCTTAGATAGTCGGATCCCCGAGTTTGTTCCTGTATCAATCGATCGATCCGCTTCTGCCCGTCGCTCCCTCGCGGCAAAACGACACAGCCGGTGCTGATGTGTTCTCCTTGGAGTATCGGCGCGACGAGTCGTGTCAGCCAATCCGGCTCTGGCTCACAGGCCGCGTCGATGAATACGATAACTTCACCTTTCGCCTCATGGACACCCACGTTGCGTTGGTGTGGGATGGTAACGGTTATTCCTGGTGGCTGGTCGAATTGCACCCACCTTACCTGCTCCTCGTGACGCAGCCGAACACAATCGAGCCGGTGATCGGATGCGTCAACAACGATGACCTCAGCTGATTCTCCGAGTGGCTTAACTTGAGAGGTAACAGCGGTCAAGGTGCCATCGAGGCTTGCTTCATCTTTGCTGATGATAACGATAGAAATCATCTATAAAATACCTCCGAGGAGCCGTTAGTGTAAACCAGGTCATAGTTGGAATTCAGAAAGCTAGCAGGAAATCTATAAGTGACCTCACGATTATCGAATAGTGTTTCGGCTGTGTGGTCGATAACGTTAGTACGGCTGGCGTAGATCCATGCGTGCCTATTGAGTGTCAGCGGGGTCACGTCGCCGATCAGCTTGAGGTTCATCCCGTTCATCGCGAAAAGACGGAGCTGCGCATAGCGGTCGGCGTATACAAGTTCTCCCGGCTGCACGACTTCCCCGAGCCAGCGGGAGGAAGCCAGTTCCGGTGCTGTCACATAGAAGCGGTTGAAATCCTCGCCATTGTTAGCCAGGCTGAGCGGCGTTCCCCCATTTAGCGTTCCTCCGCCCACCGCTACGTTGGCCAGACCGGTGGCACAGACGACGATCACGGTCAGCGACGCGGCGGCGATCGCGAGAATTCCGGCCTGGCGCTTGACCCGCCACCCAGCGAGGGACTGCAGAGACCAGCATAGCGAGATCGAAAGGAGCACAAACGCCTGGACGAGGGCACGGTCCCAGTTGTAGAAGTTGGCCAGCGTGGCACTCAGCTTGATCAGCATAAGCCACAACGTTGCCGACAGCGCCAGCAGGCCAACCTGCCAAATGATGAGTGGTCCCTTACGCCGCAGCACCATGACCAGCGCACCAACCGCACCAAGCACATTGGCGAGCTGCTGAATAATCACCCAGATTACGCTGAGCGAGCTGTTAATGGCTGGCAATTTCGGCGAGGGTGTCGACAGGAGTGGCTTCCCGAGCGCGTATTGCGGAAGGCCAGCATCGGGCAGGGGAACGATGTAGTGATTATGCAAAGCGTAGGAGTCGTGGACGAGTTGCGCGTACTGCGCTGACGTGAGTGGCGGCAGGGTATTGCCCTGCAAGTAAGCGGCAAGCAACCCTCCTCCGCGGGCCCGGTCGGGAAGCACATCAAAACCTTGCGTCTGGATTGCCTGAGTAAGCGGCCCCAGGCCCGAGTTGAAGCGGGTTACCAGGCCGTACCAGATGACCGCGCCCGCAACGGCTGTGACGAACGCGACCGCGACCGGGCCCGTTATGCGAGGGATCGGACGGAACCAGGACATCACCCCCTGCAGCACAAGCATGAGCCCGATAAAGGCGATGGCGAGATAGGTCGTGGAGTAATGTGACACGACCATTGCCAGGCTGAGCAGGACAACTAGAGCCCATCGCGGACGCCTTGGTATCCGAACGTCTAGCATTGGTGACAGCAATGCGGCAAAAAACACTATGGCGATCTCTTGCCGTGCAACAGTCGGCAGATCCTGAAATGCCTGTACAATGACCAATGCGGCTGCTATGAAAGCCCAGGAACGGGACAGGATCCTGCGCGCGAGGCTAAATACTGCGATCGGGAGGAGGGCACCAATCGCAGGGTAGATAACGCTGAATACGAGCAAGTCTGGTACGCCGGACAGGAAATGCAGTTCGGCCGGTAGGACGGTGACACTAAGCATCGCGCCGTAGGCGTCGTGGGGGTGGGCTGTATGCCAGATTCCGGTCAGCACGGTTTGGTGCAGGTCATAATACTCGGAGGTGATGTCGAAACCAGGGACAAGAGCGGCGCGCAGAGAACGCGACCACATCATGGCCAGACATGAGGCATAGAGGATAACGACGAGCAGGGACTCGTCGAGTCGCGATGACGAAAGTATAGCGGCTGTGATGAGCAAGACAGCACATGCAGACATTGCGAGGACTGCCGCATGGTCACTATGACCATTATTAAGCCGAAGAGCACCGACTGCCGCCAGAAGCGGGAGGATAAGCGGCCACGCTAGCCGGACTGGTCGTGCGGGCCAGTGCCACTGAATCATCGCACTTGGCGGTGCTTTGATGGATATGGCAAGCAGTACACTAGAAGTGAATTCAACGCCGATCAGCAACGGTGCTGTTCGAAGTGGGGCGGCCACACCGATCAGAGGTCCTACCAAGTTCACTGCAAGGCCAGAACCAAGCAACACTATCAATGAAGCGCACGGAACATAAACTGGAAACGAAGATACAACAAGGCGAGGGACCCGCAGCGCCTGCAGCAAGATGGCACCGGGCACGACAAGCAGCAGCGGGACCAGTAGCACCTGTGCAGCCCAAAACTTATGCAGTGGCACAAGGAATGCAATGAGGACGAGAGCGCCAGCGTACGGTCCTATACGCCTTATCAGCGGGAACGCTGCGTTATAAGAGGTCACTCCACCATTTTGGTTTGACTCCTCAAACTGCCTCGCGATTTCTTGCAAGTTTCGAAGCATTGTAGCCAAGTTATAATTGTGGTCAAGTCGATCCGTGCGGCTATCTGGATAGGTAATAAATTGACGCTTCAAATACCGTCTCTTCTCTAAGGCCTCGCGGCCCTATGACAGTTCGCTCTCGCCATCTCTTTCGCATGCCCGAATCTACGCTGGGGATTGAGACGCTGCCTCCGCAATCCGACGTATATATCCCACGTCATTTGAATCAAGTCAACGAGCCAGGTGACGGGCAGGTCCGGCAGCGGAACCGATCGGTCAGCGGCCACGTCTACGGGAGTCGCTCGATACCGACAACGGCCCAGCAGACCTCCACGTAAAGGTCCAGCACCTGCGTGGCTTCCTCAGCCTCCGGGCGATGGCGACCCCTACGACGAGCCGCACGACGCCGATCTGGTCCTGGACACCTCGGCCATGACTCGCGCCGAAGCCGTTAGCGCGGTGCTGAAGCTCCTGGTCACGGGGGGGCTGGCCGGAGACGCCGACGTTCCGGACGGGACCCCGGGTCCGGGGATGCCAGCGCCGGCAATCCGGCTGGGCCCGACCATCCGCAGGCTGTAGCCGAACGTCTAGGCTCCCGCCAGGTGCATGGCTGTACCTCTCGCGGCAGCGGCATTGGCTGGATTACCGGGCGATCGGCGAGTACAGGGCACCAGCCGAGCTGGCTCATGCCGGGGTGGAAGTCGAGATCGCGGAAGATCTTGAATCAGAGATCCAGGCGCTGCGAAGGCGGCCACGGCGCAGACCACGGCCGCCGTCACGAAGCGGATCACCCGGTCCCCGCTCACCGGGTCGTCCCGCGCCGCGCGGATGCTGGGCCGCTCGATGCGGGCCTTGGCCGGATCTCCGAGCTGTCCCGGAAACAGCAGGGATAGTAGAGGTTACGGCTGGCGGTCCCGCGCGGCGCGCCGGCCGTCCCGCAGGACGGCCGGCTCGCGGACCTCGAGACACACGTACCATTCGTCCGGCCCGCACTGCTCTACGATGGTTCCCCGGCAGCGACGAGGCAGACCAGCTCGCCGGGGAGCTGGCTGCGGAGACAGGCGAGACGCTGACCGAGGCCGTCGTGATCGCGCTCAGGGAACGACTCGACCGTGAGCACGCCAGGCACGCGGCCAGCATGAGGACGCGACTGGCGCGCCTGAGCTGGGAAAACGGTCAGCAGTTAACGACTGTTCAGGTCATCAGCGGCCGCGCGCACCCGTCAGTTTCATGATCATGCACAGTTTGGGGCAATAGTTGTCCCTAACTGTTCACGATCATGGTCCCAGCCCAGGGAAGCCAGCATGTGTTTGTGGTTATCGATTGCACGGCGGATCTTGCCGACGGTGGCATATACCGCCATTGAGCTGGGTGAACGTCACTGCGGCTGTAGCCTTGACCGGGCTTCAGCCGAGGCGAGGCGTACCCGAGGCGCAGTCTGGCTCAGACCCGGTGGGCTACGAAAACGTGATCCACGGAAAACGTGTTATTGTGAAAATGTGAAGAATATTACGGTCTCCGTTCCCGATGACGTCTACCGCAACGCCCGGGTCACCGCCGCGCAGCGTGACACCTCGGTGAGCGCGCTGGTCGTCGCCTACCTTGAGCAACTGTCCGGAGGGATAGACGAGTTCGCCAGGCTTGAGACGCTGCAGCACGAGGTCCAGGCCGGGATCCGCCAGTTCCGCGCCAGCGATCGGATGAGCCGCGACGAGGTGCACGATCGTGCGGTTCGTTGACACCAACGTCCTGCTCTACGCGATCTCCCGCGATCCGGCTGAGCAGGACAAGTCCAAGCGTGCCAACGACATCCTGGCCGAGCGCGACCTGGCGCTGTCAGTGCAGGTACTCCAGGAGTTCTATGTCCAGGCGACACGCGCGAGCCGCCCGGACGCCATCGGTCACCAGCAGGCGGTCCTGCTCATCGAATCGTTCCGGCGCTTCCCCGTGCAGGACATCACGAGCGGGATCATGATGGCGGCCCTGGACGCCCGCCAGCGCTTCCAGCTCTCATACTGGGACGCCGCGATCATCGAGGCGTCCCGCGCGATGGGCTGCATGCAAGTCCTGTCCGAAGACCTCAACGACGGCCAGGACTATAGCGGCGTCCGGGTCGCCAATCCGTTCCGCTGAGTACGTTGGGATTATGCCGGACGCGCCGGGCGCCGTAGACGTGGCCGAGACCTCTCCGCCGCAGCGTCGCCGACGCGCCGTGGCGGTGCTGGGGGTCGGCCTGACGGCGGCCGGCTGGCTGATCGTGGCCGTGCTCGGGCTCGTCGCGCTACTGCGGCTGGTGGCCTGGGATTCGTTCCAGCCGCTGATCGTGCTCGACGCCCTCACCCTGTTCGTCTACCTGCCGGCCTGGATCGTGGCTGCCGGGGCGCTGATCGCGCGGCGCTGGTGGCTCGCCGCGGCCGCGGTCGTCATCGTCGCCGCCCAGCTGGCGTTCGCTGTACCGGAGTTCGCCGCGGCTGCCCCGGTGCCAGACTGGGCCCGGCACGCTCCGGTGGTGCGGCTGTTCGACGCGAACGTCGACAAGAACGTGAACTTCCCGGCCGGTTACGCGCGGGCCATCGAGGAGAACCGTCCCGACCTGATCACGCTGGAGGAGCTCGAGCCCTCGGCCCTGCAGGGGATGATCGCCTCAGGCGTACTAGCGGGCTACCCCTATAGATGCGCGGCGCCGGCCTGGGGCGCGACCGGCCTCCTGATCGCCTCCCGGCTGCGCTTGGCCCACTGCTGGGTCGGCACCGTGCCCTGGCAAGGCCAGCAGATGCAATACGTGGTCGAGGCCACGCTGTACTCGCCGGGCGGGCCGGTGGCCGTCGACCTGGTGCACACGCTGGCGCCGTTCCCTGCCTACTGGCGGGAGTGGTCGGCGGTCCTGGCCGCCGTCGACCGGTCCGTTCGCGCCGACGCCAGCGCCCGCGTGCTCATGGTCGGCGATTTCAACGCCACCTGGGGCAACCGGGGCTTCGCCGCCCTGCTCCACGACGGGCTGACCGACGGTGCCGCGGCGCGTGGAGAGGCGATGGACATGACCTGGCCGAACGGCGCCATCGTGCCACCCTTCGTCCGCATCGATCATGTGCTCACCGGATCGCGCCTAGCCGTCACCGAGATCACCGCCCGTCCCGGGTTCGCCAGCGACCATCGCTACCTCATTGCCACCGTCGCCGTACGGACCTGACCCTGGCGCTACCGGGAAGGCCTAGTCGTCGTCCTCTGCCCGGGCGCCTTCGTCGAGCCGGGCCCGGAACCCGGCTACCCGTCCTCGCCTGCTCTTGATCCGGGCCATCAGCGCGCCTGACATCCGGTCGCGCTGCCGGGACAGCAGCACGAAGCTGGCGATCCCGCTCACCAGGAAGGCCAGCGCGAGCAACAACAGCCCGCGCGCCCCGATCAAGTAGAGCAGGATGAGCGAGACGACCAGCAGCAGGATGCGCGCGGACGTGTAGGCCAGAGTGGTTCGCATAACAACCCCAGCATAGCCATTCGGGCTCGGGCGCCTTAGCCACCAGCCGAGGCAGAATGGCTATGCTGGGGTTGTTATGCGAACCACTC
>Ga0187809_10001070_pt1 | contig 13375 bp, 7 predicted proteins | sample NC_wetland_sal_i_8_FD_132415 | JGI IMG/M metagenome (GOLD analysis project Ga0187809, IMG submission 132415) | Wetland sediment microbial communities from Neuse River Estuary, North Carolina, USA - ASW_4 | ecosystem: Environmental > Aquatic > Freshwater > Wetlands > Sediment | place: USA: North... | reverse complement strand
CGCCGAGAAGCTCCTCGAGCGACTTCGACGGCACCTCCGGCTCGGGCTCCTTGGCCGGGGCGTCGGGATCCTCCTGCGCCTCAGTCGGGGCAGGGGCAGCGGCGGGATCGCCGGGTGTCGGCGGCGTGGCCGGGGGCAGGTTCGGGGTGGACGTGCGTCCCTGCAGATCGGGGAACGCGCCGGGGGCGTGCGGGTCGAGGCCGGACAGGTCGAACGGGTTCGTGGCCAGCGGGCTCAGGTCGCCCTGCGGCTGCATCCCCGCCTGGCGCATGCGCTCCTGGGAGTGCCGCAGCTGGTCGAACACGCCGGACAGGATCGCCGGCGCACGCTTGGCGAAGTCGCCCATCTGGTCAGCGGCCTCACGGCTGCGACCCGCCATCTGCTCGATGAACGTCTCGCCCGCGGGATCGGACGGCGCCGCGGGCGTCGGCTGTACCGGCGAGGCGGGGGTCGCGGGCGTACTCCTCGGCGGTCCACCGGGCAGCCCCTCGAACGCCCCCGGGGTTGCGCCGGGCGGCACGGAGAAGGGGCTGCTCTTCGGGTACAGCGCCGACCGTTGAGCCGCCGTGGCTGCTGCCGCCGACCCGGCGACCTGCGGGTGCGGCTCCCCGAGCAGGCAGGCGGACGCGGCCACCGCCGCGAGCGCATCCGCGTACGCGCCGGCATGCTTCGGGTCGCCCGAGCCGAGCGCAGACATGAGGACCGTCGGTCCCGAGCGGAAGCGACGTCCCTTGGAGGCGGCCTCGAAGAAGGCCTGGGCGCCTCCCGGCTCACCGGTCTCCTCACCCCAGGCCTTGAACGCTCCTCGGGCGGGCTCGGCGACGGATGCGGCAAGCTGCAGTCCCTCCGTACGGGCGGCGCGCTCGTCGAGGCCGGCCGCGCGTGCCGCGGCAGCGAGCTGGTCGAGTGCGGAACGGAGCGTGGTCACCTGTGTCAGACCTCCAGATCGAGCGGGTTGGACGGGCCGATGCTCTGGCGTGGCCCGGCGGGTGCTTTGGGCGCCTCGGTGGGCGCGTGGCCGAACTTCTCCTGCAGGAAGCGACCATGGGCGATCAGCGCTTGCGCGTCAGCCTGCAGGACCGCGTCGTACATCTTGTCGACCGTCGAGCCCAGCAGGTCGAGCTGGTCGACCAGCACGAGCAAGGAGGTCTTGGCGCCTTCGATCGGACGACTGTCCGCCCAGTCCCGCGGCAGCCGCAGGTAGGCGCTCAGGGCCTCGGGCAGGTAGTCGGTGGCCGTCGCCATCAACGAGTACTGCTCCGCGGAGTCCAGCCCCGCGTTGCGCATCCGGGGCAGCGTCTCGCGAAGGCGCCGCGTGACGCGATGCACACGGCTGAGGACGGCGGGCGGAACGTGCCCGTCTGCGGCCAGCTGGTCGACCTTCGCGAGCGAGTCTGCGATCTCCTCGGGGGTCGGCGGGGCGGCCAGGACGGCCTGCTGCTGCACAGGCTCTTGCTGGTCTCCCTTCAGCCAGTCGAACAGACCCATCGAAGATCGAGGCTCAGTGTGCGGTCTCGACGTTGAGCTCGGATCCCGGGATCGGCGGCTGGCTGCGCTGCGCGCGTTCCAGGTAGTCGCGGGACTTCGACACCTCGTTCTCGAGGACGCCGATGGTCTGGGCCATGTTGTCCAGGGCCCGGAGCTTGAACTCGTCGATGGAGTCCATGGTCTGGTAGATGTTCGCGAACGCCGCCTTGAGCTGCTCGATGCCGATCGTGGACGAGGCCGCCTGCTCCTGGATCCGCGCCGAGTTCTCCTTCAGCATCTCCGACGTCTTCTGGATCATGTTCGACGTGGTCGTGTTCAAGGCCGTGATCTGGTCGAGGACGAGCTGCTGGTTGCCCAGTGCCTGCGCCACGATGACCGCTGTGCGGAGCGCTGACACCGTGGTCGTGGCGGCGCGGTCGACGCCCTTGATGAGCTCGATGTTGTTCTTGATGATGATGTCGATCGCGAGGTAGCTCTGGATCGAGACCGCCAGCTGCGTGAGCAGGTCCTGGTGCTTCTGCCGTACGTAGAACAGGACGTCCTGGTTGAGCTGCTTGGCGCGCTCCGGGTCGCTCATCTCGATCTCGGCGATGTTCGCCGTCAGCTTCGTGTCGAGCTGCTCGGCGATGTAGACGTACTGGTTGAGCCGGCCCATGGTCTGCCAGAGGTTCTGCTTCTCCATGTTGAGCGCCACGTTGTCGCGGGTCAGCTCGTCCTGTCCGGAGCGCAGGGCGTGAAGGATCCCGTTGAGGTGCTGCTGCGAGCTCTGGTACTTGCGGAAGTAGTCCTCCATCTTCTTGCCCATGGGGAAGATGCCGAGGAACTTCTTGCCGGCGCTGTCCTTGCCCGGGTCGAGGTCTTCGACCGTACGGCGCAGGTCGACCAGCGTCTGCCCGACCTTGGAGCCCTGGGTGAGGTTGCCCTCCTTGAGCGCCCTCACGGGCGTGTTCAGAAGGCGGTTCGACGTCTCGGCGGCCTTGCGGATGTCGGCGTCGCCCATGGACCGTACGGCGTCCGCCTGGGCTGCGAAGTCGGGCGATCCCGTCTGCGCCTTGGTGATCGCCTGCATGAAGGAGTCGACCTTCTGGTCGAGCACCGGCACCTGCGCGGCGTCGACCTGGGGCGCCATCTTGGGTGCTTGGGTCTGTGGGACTGCGGCGACTGCCGGGGGGGCCTCGAGCGTGAGCGTCGCGGTCGCCGTCGGAGGTGGCGTCAGGGGGGCGTATGCGGCCTGGCCGGACTCGGACATGGAACACCTTTCAAACGGGGGCACGCTGCGTGCGACAGGTTCCGACCCAATGTACCGGTCAGGCGGAGCGCTGAGCAGCGACCTCCCTGATCAGCCTTCGGATTCCGTCGTCGGAATCGCCGGGCCGTCCTCCGACAGCACGTCGGCGAAGAGGTCACCGTGCTCTGCCACCCTCGCGAGCACGTCCTCGGGCCGGAACCGGAGCGCGTCGGGAGAGTCGGCCCCGGCCACCTCGTCCCACGTCACGGGGGTCGCGACCCAGGGTTGTTCCTTGCCCCGCAACGAGTACGCGCAGATCGTGTTCCTGGCCGCCTTGTTCTGGAGGTAGTCGATGTAGATGCGCTCCGAACGTGCGGACTTGGCCATGGTCGCGACGAACAGGTCGGGATGCTGGCGGCTCAGCTGCGCAGCCAGCCGCGCCACGTACCGTACGACGTTCTCGGAGGGCGTCGGCGCGATCGGCGCGGACAGCTGGAGCCCTTTCGAGCCCGACGTCTTCACGGCCGCGATCAGGCCGTCGGCGGCGAGGCGGTGGGCGATGATGAGCGCCCCCTTGGCGACGTCGACCATGGTCATGCCGGGTCCCGGGTCCAGGTCGATGACGCAGGTCGTGGCCCGCGGTTCCACCTCGGCGGCGAGCAGTACGGCTCCGTCGGACATCGTCGTGTGCTCCACCGTCCACTGGGGCGCGTGCATCTCCAGCGCGGCGAGGTTCGCCAGGTAGACCAGGGTGGCCGGCTCGGTCGCGACCAGGTAGTCGATGCGCCCCTCGGTGCCGAGCACGGGCTGTACGGTCAGCCAGTCCGGCGCTCCGGCGGGCGCGTTCTTCTCGAAGAAGGGTGGCGCGTCCACGCCGTTCGGGAAGCGGACCCTCGTCATGCAGCGTCCAGCGAGGTGGGGGAGCATCACGTCGGCGATCCCCAGGTAGTAGGAGATGATCTCGGCCTTGGTGACGTGCGCCGCCGGGTACAGCACCTTGTCGAGGTTCGAGAGCGAGAGCGTCCGCTCCCCGACGGTGGTCACGATGCTCTCCGGCGACATGCGGTCACTCTAGGAGGCCCGTCCAGACCCCCGCTTGCCACTGACCTGGCGGTCATGGCTGGTACAGCGGTCGGCTCGACGAGTCCGGCAGCCGGGCGGAGAACAGCAAAGGGCCTCCGCGCAGTGCGGAGGCCCTTTGTGAGGTGTGATTACAGAGCGTGGACGCGATCAGCCTGAGGACCCTTCGGGCCCTGCGTGATCTCGAACTCGACCTTCTGACCCTCCTCGAGGGTGCGGAAGCCGGTGGTGTCGATCGCGGTGTAGTGGACGAACACGTCCTGATCGCCACCCTCTACAGCGATGAAGCCATAGCCCTTCTCGGCATTGAACCACTTGACGGTTCCCTGCGCCATACAACTTCTCCCAACTTGCTTGCTGAGATCGCACCTTGAGATCTCAGGCTGCTGGACACGGTCCGGACCTTCCCAAGCACAGCCCGGGCTGGAGCAGCGGTTACACCCTTCCATATTTGCGAGCCACTGGACAGTAACTGAGCGAAAATCGCGAGATGGCGTGAGGTCCAGGGCCGCGGATCGCATGCCTGCTCAAGGCAGCGACAGTGGATGGTCGCAGTGCGAACGACCGCTCGGGGTCGCATCCGTCAGTGGCATCTGTTTGCATGGACTCGTGACCTCCGCGACCCGCCCCAGCTACAGACTGCGGCCGTCGGCGCGCCAGGTGCTCGAAAGGCCGGTGCTCACGCGCGAGCAGGAGGCGGTCGTCAACCACCGTGGCGGCCCGCTGCTCGTCCTGGCCGGCCCGGGCACTGGCAAGACCACCACGATCGTCGAGGCGGTGGCCGGCCACATCGACGACGGCGTGCCCGCGGACGCGGTGCTCGTGCTCACCTTCTCGCGTCGGGCTGCGGTCGACCTGCGGCGCCGGATCGCCGAGCGCCTCGGACGGTCGGTGGTGACGCCGCGGGCGATGACGTTCCACGCGTTCTGCTACTCCGTCGTCCGGCGCTGGTCCGACCCCGAGCTGTACGGGGCGGCGCCGCGTCTGCTGACGGCGCCGGAGCAGGAGTTCCGCGTGCGAGAGGTGCTGGCCGGTCGCTCGGCCGGGGACTGGCCTCCCGAGTACGCCCCCGCGTACGGCACGAGGGGCTTCGCCGGCGAGGTGCGGGGTGCGCTCGCCGCAGCGCGTCAGCTGGGCCTGGACGGCGAGGTGCTCCGACTGTACGGCTCGGTGTCCGACCGGCCGCAGTGGACCGCCTTGGGCGACTTCTTCGACGAGTACCTGGACGTCCTCGAGCACGAGCAGGTCCTCGACTACGCCGAGCTGGTGCACCGCACCCGCGTACTGCTGACCGACCCGGAGATCCTCACGCAGGTACGCAAGGCTGCCGAGGTGGTGTTCGTCGACGAGTACCAGGACACCGACCCGTCGCAGGTGGGTCTGCTTCGCCAGCTCGTCGCCCCTGGTGGCGACATCGTCGCCGTGGGCGATCCAGACCAGTCCATCTACGAGTTCCGCGGTGCACGACCCCGCGGCATCCTCGACTTCCCCGAGCTGTTCCCGGACCCGTCCGGCGTGCCGGCGCCCGTCGTCGCCCTGTCCCGTACGCACCGCTTCGGAGAGGTTCTCGCGGACGCGACGAGGCGCGTCTCGGCCCGGCTGCCGCTGCCTCGGCCGATTCCGGAGGCGCTGCGAGAGGCGTTCCGCGAACCGGAGGTCCACCCGGGGACGCCGGCGGGCGAGCTGGAGGTGCTCACGTTCGACGATCTCGGCGCCGAGACCGAGAACGTAGCCGATCTGCTGCGGCACGCTCACCTGCGCGACGGGGTCGACTGGGACGACATGGCCGTGCTCGTACGGTCGGGTCGGCGGGACATCCCTCGCCTGACCCGCGGTCTGGTGGGTGCGGGGGTGCCGGTCGCCGTCGCAGGTGACGAGATCGCGCTCGCGGCGGCCGAGGCGGTGTCACCCCTGCTGCTGGCGTTGTCCGTCGCGGCCGACCCGCGGCTCCTCGACCCCGACTCGGCGACGCGGCTCCTGCAGAGCCCGTTCGCTGGCCTCGACTCGATCGACCTGCGCCGCCTCGGCCGAACGCTCCGGGAGCTCGACAGGGCCGACGTCGGGCTGACGGCCACCCCTGCCTCGTCCACCGAGCTCCTGCGGCAGGCGCTCGTCGACCCCGACATCCTCTCGGCGGTCCCGGAGACCGAGGCGACGGAGACGGTGGCGCGCCTCTCGGGGCTGCTCGCGGAGTGCCACGAGCTGGTCCGGACCGGGGCGACCGCACATCAAGCCCTGTGGTGCCTGTGGTCGGGCACGGACTGGCCCCAGCGCCTCGAGGCGCAGCTGGCCGCGGGTGGCGACGCTGCCGCGCGTGCGCACCGTGACCTCGACGCCGTGTGCGCCCTGTTCGACCTTGCCGAACGGTCCGATGAGCTCACCGGCGGACGAGGTGTGGCCGGCTTCCTCGCGGAGGTCGCCGCCCAGGAGATCCCCGCCGACACGGCTCACGAGGCGACGGCCAGGCGTCACGGTGTACGGGTGCTGACGGCCCACCGCGCCAAGGGTCTCGAATGGCCGCTGGTCGTGGTCGCTGGTGTCCAGGAGGGAGTCTGGCCCGACCCCCGGCGACGCGACAGCATGCTCGAGAGTGACCTCCTGGGCGACGACGGTCTGGTGGAGCCGCCCCCGCCCAGCGTCCGGCTGGCCGCCGAGCGGCGCCTGTTCTACGTAGCGTGCACGCGCGCGACCCGGCGTCTCGTCGTCACCGCCGTGGCCGGAACCGACGGAGAGGGCGACCAGCCGTCGAGGTTCCTCGAGGAGCTGGGAGTGCCGGTACGAGCTGTCGCCGGCCGGCCCCGACGCCCGCTCACTCTCCCAGGCCTGGTCGGTGAGCTGCGTCGTGCTCTGGTCGACCCCCAGGAGCACCCCGCGGTGAGGGCAGCCGCTGCCCGCCACCTCGCGGATCTGGCGGACGAGGTCGATGACGCCGGGCGACAGGTCGTACCCGCCGCCGACCCCGCGCGCTGGTGGGGGCGCAAGGAGCTGTCGACCGGACGGCTCGAGCGTCGCGAGGGCGAACCGGTGACGTTGTCGGGAAGCCAGCTCGGCACGCTCCTCGGGTGTCCTCGTCAGTGGTTCCTCCAGCGACGGGCCGGCGCCGATCGGCAGCGCACATCGGCGGCGGGCTTCGGCTCCGTCGTCCACGTCCTGGCCGAGCACGCGGTCGCCGATGGCATCAGTCCCGTCGAGCTGGGCGCTCACCTCGAGCGGATCTGGGACCAGATCCCGTTCGACGCACTGTGGCTGTCAGCGTCCGAGCGGGCCGAGGCCGACGAGTCGCTCGAACGGCTGGCGGGCTGGATCGAAGCGCGCCGGGGGCGCCGGGTGCTCGGCGTGGAGGTGCCGTTCTCGGTGCAGGTCGCGACGGAGGGCCAGCCGCTGACGTTGACCGGTGTGGTCGACAGGCTCGACCTCGGCGCCGACGGCCGCCTCGTCATCGTCGACTTCAAGACGGGACGCCACGTGCCGACGCAGGCGGAGGCCGACTCGCTCGAGCAGCTCGGCGCCTATCAGCTCGCGGCCCAGCTCGGTGCGTTCTCCGACCTTGCCGGCGATGCGGCCGTCGGTGCCGCCGAGCTCGTCTACCTCCGCAAGCAGGACGGCCAGCAGCCGTACCCGAAGGTGCTCCAGCAAGCCTCGATCGTCGACGTCCCCTACCTTCGCCAGGAGCCGTCGGTCGCCGTCCTGGACGACGAGGGACGCCGAGCCGTCGGGCGTCAGACCGACCACCCGACCTGGGTGCACCACCGTCTGGAGACGGCCGCCCGCGTGCTCGCCTCCGACAGGTACGTGGCGACCGTCGGGCAGTCGTGCCGGTACTGCCCGTTCCAGTCGAGCTGTCCCGGTCGTGGCGAAGGTCGGCAGGTGGTCGAGTGAACGGCAGCGTGACCTCGCTCGCCGCGTGGCGCACCGCGCGGCAGAACGCCGCGATCAGGACGCCGGCGGACCTCGTCGACGCCATCGGGGTGCCCTTCAGCGACGAGCAGCTCGCCGCCATCACCGCGCCCCTGGAGCCGACGGTCGTCATCGCCGGCGCGGGGTCGGGCAAGACCACGGTCATGGCCGCTCGGGTGGTGTGGCTCGTCGGCACAGGCCAGGTCAGGCCAGGTCAGGTCCTCGGACTCACGTTCACGCGCAAGGCGGCCGCCGAGCTGGCTCACCGGATCCGCAGCGCCCTGGTCTCGTCGGGGGTCCTCAGCCCGGACGGCGTCGATGACGAAGGCGAGCAGGTCATCCTGACGTACGACTCCTTCGCGTCTCGGCTCGTCTCCGAGCACGGTCTGTGGCTCGGCTACGAGACCGACCCGACGATGATCACCGGGGCCGCTCGCTACCGGCTCGCGTCGCGGGTCGTCGCCTCGGCCGCGGGGCCGTTCGAGGAGCTGTCCCGGCTGCGGCCCGAGTCGGTGACCGAGCGCGTCCTCGCGCTGGACTCCCAGCTGCAGTCGCACCTCGTCGACGACGCCGCGCTCGATGAGCAGGCCCGTGCTTTCGTCCTCGAGCTGGCGTCCGCACCCACCTGGCGCGGAAACATCTACCAGTCGGTGAAGCGCGCGGAGGCGGCCACCCGGGAGCGGCTCGAGCTGGCGTCGCTCGTCCGGTCGTACGCCGAGCTGAAGCGACGCCTCGGCTACGTCGAGTTCTCCGACCAGATGGCCGCTGCGGCCCGCATCGCGACGCGCGTGCCACAGGTGGCGCAGCAGCTGCGCGACCAGTACCAGGTGGTGCTTCTCGACGAGTACCAGGACACGTCCGCCGCCCAGGCGCTGCTCCTCAAGGGCCTGTTCTCCGGCCCCGTTCCGGAACTCGGGCAGGGCCATCCGGTCACCGCAGTCGGCGACCCGTTCCAGGCAATCTACGGTTGGCGCGGAGCGGCGGCGAGCAACATCCTCGCGTTCCCGACCGACTTCCCCCTTCCGGACGGCGAGCCGGCGACTGTCCTGCCGCTGACGATCAACCGTCGCAGCGGACCGCGGATCCTGGACGCCGCCAACGATCTCGCGGCGCCGTTGCGCGCCGACGAGACGATCGCGTACGACCTCGGCCAGCGCCTTCTCCGGTCTCCGGACGGCACCCCTCCCGGAGCCGTGGAGACGCTCGCGTTCTCGACCTGGCCCGAGGAGGTCTCATGGGTGGTCGACCGGATCGTGGCCGAGCACGAGTCGGACGTCCCGGCATGGAACCAGATGGCGGTCCTCGCGCGCAGGAACGCGGACATCGGGGCGATCTACTCGGCGCTGTTGGACAGGGATGTACCGGCCGAGATCGTCGGGCTCGGTGGACTTCTCACGCTGCCCGAGGTCGCGGACGTCGTCAGCACGCTTCGGCTGGTCGATGACGTCGCCGCCAACCCCGACCTCGTACGGCTCCTGACCGGCCCGCGCTGGGCCATCGGTGTCGGCGACCTGGAGCTGCTGGGGCGGCGGGCCAAGGAGCTGGCTCGGGCACAGTCCCCGTGGGGCTCCGGCGACGGCACCCTGGAAGCGGACCTCGCGGCCGCTGTGGCGGACACGGACCCCAGCGAATCGGTGTCGCTGGCCGAGGCGCTCACGGACCTCGGCGAGGCTCCCGTCTCACCGGAGGCTCGGGAAAGGTTCGCAGCGCTCGGTGCCGAGCTGGCCATGCTGCGCAGGCACGCGACCGAGCCGGTGGGCGATCTCGTCCGACGGGTCGTCGCGACGCTGGGGGTGGAGGTCGAGCTCGTCGCGGCGCGCGGACCGGGCGCGGCGTCGCAGCTCGGCGCGTTCCTCGACGCGGTGGCCGACTTCACGACCGTGGACTCCGACGCCACCGTACGAGGGTTGCTCGCCTACCTGGATGCGGAGCTCGAGCACGGCACCGGGCTGGATCAGGCCCTCCCGAGCGCGGCCGACTCCGTGAAGCTGCTGACGATCCACCGGGCCAAGGGGCTCGAGTGGGACATGGTCGTGCTGCCCGCGCTGTGCGACAAGACGTTCCCCTCGGACCGGGTCACCGACAACTGGGTCCGTGCAGCGCACGCCCTGCCGGCCGAGCTGCGCGGGGACGCGGACTCGATCGCCCAGTTGGCCGAGGCGAGCGACGCCGGTTTCAAGGCGTACGACGAGGCGCTGCGCGCCGAGAACCGTCGCTCGGAGGACCGCCTCGCGTACGTCGCGGTCACCCGAGCCCGCCGCCTCCTCATCGCATCGACGCACGGCTGGCGGGCCGGTGACGTCCGCCGCAGAGCGGCCAGTCCGTACTTCCTCACACTGGGCGGCGACCCCACGCCCACGCACGAGCACGACGCCAACCCGCTCAGCGTGGCCACTGAGGCGGTGCCCTGGCCCGCACCGGTCGATCCTGACCACGCCACCCGGCGCCGCACGGCGGCGGCCATGGTCGAGAGGCTGCGTACGAGTGCCACGGCGGAGAGTGCTCGTCGTGAGGTGGAAGCGCTCGTCGACGCCGCCCCGGCCGAGGTGGCGGCGAGGCTGGCGGCCTGGGAGACGGATGCGGCCGCCCTGCTCGAGGAGTCGCGACGCCAGCGGATCCGCGTCGTCGACGTGCAGCTGCCGGAGTCGTTGACGGCCTCCCAGGTCATGCTCGGCGTCGCCGACCCCGACGACCTGGCGGCGAGGCTTGCGCGCCCCATGCCTTCGCCGCCGTCGAGATCCGGCCGGTTCGGCACGCGCTTCCACGAGTGGGTGCTCCGGCACTTCGCCTCGGCAACCCTCATCGACCCGGACGAGCTGCGCGACATCGAGGACGACACCCCTGACGCGGAGCTGCGCGAGATGTGCCGCGCGTTCGCCGAAGGCCGGTTCGGTGAGGTACTTCCGGCTGTGTGCGAGTTCCCGTTCTCCCTGCTGGTTGGCACCGAGGTGGTCCGAGGCCGGATCGACGCCGCCTACGGGCCGAGCCCGGTCACCCCGGACGGCTACGACGCGCTCGTCGTCGACTGGAAGACCGGATCCTCGCCGCCGGATCCGCTACAGCTCGCCCTGTACCGGCTGGCCTGGGCGGAGCTGAACGACATCGAGCTCTCTCGCGTGGCCGCCGGCTTCTACCACGTGCGTGACGACCGGCTCGACCTCGCCCTGGACCTGCCCGACCGTGCGGGCATCGAAGCGCTGGTCGCCGGTCTCGGCCGGCGACCCTCGGTTGCCCAGGGCCCGCGCATCCTGTAGGCACTCGGTGTGGCCTTCTGGACTGACGACAGCTTGATCGACCGGCTCGACGGGATCCGACGTGACGTCTCCGCGGTGGCGGCCCTGTGGCCGGGCGCCGTGGTGCTGCGCATCGACGACAAGGGCCGTCTGCCCATGACGGGCGTGGAGGTCCCGGATCCCTGGGGGATGTCGACCGACGTCGTGCTCGGACGCCGGCCGAGCGCTGCGGACACTTCGCCGACGGCACGGCTCGTGATGACCTCGGCGGACGGTCCGTACGACCCTGAGCGTCACTGGCTGCTCGGGCGGGAGGGCGGCCGGGTGGTCTTCGCGAACGCGGTCACCGAGGTCGCCGACGGGTACACGTTGCGGGAGGCGGGGCCTTTGCTGCCCGTCGCGGAGGCGGAGCTGGTCGCGATGGCGTCAGCGCTCGCCGCGTGGCACCGTGCCGAGCCGTACTGCCCGAGGTGCGGTACGCCGACGCGCGTGGCTGCTGCCGGTACGGCACGGTGGTGTCCTTCGTGCGAGGCGGACCGCTTCCCTCGTACGGATCCGGCGATCATCGTGGCGATCATCGACGGCGCGGACCGGATTCTTCTCGCCCGGCAGGGAGTGTGGGCCACCGGGCGCCACTCGGTGCTCGCGGGGTTCGTCGAGGCGGGGGAGTCGCTCGAGCAGGCCGTGCACCGCGAGGTCCTCGAGGAGTCGGGGCTCACCGTGACCGACATCACCTACTTCGGCAGCCAGCCGTGGCCCTTCCCGCGCTCGATCATGCTCGGCTTCGTCGCGCGAGCCGTGACGACCGACATCCGCGTGGACGGTGAGGAGATCGTCTCCGGCGGCTGGTTCTCTCGTGACGAGCTCATCGCAGCGGTGTCCGCGGGCACGGTCATCCTGCCCGGCGAGGCGTCCATCGCGTTCCGGCTGATCCGCAGCTGGCTGGAGAACCCCGCGGCCTAGCGGAACTCCCGCGGTCGCTCCGCAGGGTCAGGGCTCGTACAGGCGTGACCGCAGGCCGGAGGCTCGCAGTGCCCTGGTGGTGATGGCCTGGCGGACCGCGTCGGGGTGAGCGATGAGCGTCACCTGCTCGCTCGCGCGGGTGACGGCGGTGTAGAGCAGCTCGCGGGTCAGCAGGGGTGAGGGCAGCATCGGGAGCACGATCGTCACCGCGTCGAACTGGCTGCCCTGGGCCTTGTGCACCGTCATGGCATGCAGCGTCGAGACGTCCTCGAGCTGCGCGGGCGCGAGCTGCAGGGGCGGGATCGTGCCGAACACCGCCCGTGGACCTTGCGGCGTGTCGACGATGACGCCCGCGTCGCCGTTGGCGACGCCGATGTCGGGATCGTTGCGGGTGACCAGGAGAGGGCGGCCGATGTACCACTCGCCACCCAGTCCGTAGCCCTGGATGGCCTGGCCCAGCCACTGCCCGACCTGCCGCCCCCACGCCGACGCGCCGTACGGGCCGGTCCGGTGGGCGCAGAGGATGCGGTGTCGCGACAGGGCGGCCAACGCGCCGTCGACATCACCGTCACGGGCGGCTGCGACCATGCTCGCGCCCGCCTCGACGGCGAGCCCTCGCGTGCGTGCGAGGTCTGTGGCGGAGACATGGCCAGCGTCGTCGAGCACCACCATCCGTACTGCCGGGTCGGCTCCCTGCAGGACGCCGAGCGCGGCATCGCTGTCGCCGTCTCGGATCGCCTGCGCGAGACGCTCGATGGCACCCTCGTAGCGCCAGGTGTGCCGGAGCCGTACGAGCGGGAGCGGCGGGGGAGGGGTGCCCGTCGGCGGCTCCTCGACCGCTGCCGCGATGTCCGCGAGCACGGCACCGGCCTCGACGGGAGCCAGCTGCTCGGGATCTCCCACGAGCACGAGCCGGGCATCGCTGCGCACGGCCGGAAGCAGGCGCGCCATCATCGACAGCGGCACCATCGACAGCTCGTCCACCACCACGACATCGGCGGGCAGCGGGTTCTCGGCGGTGTGGAGGTAGCGCCGGCCTGGCTGCCATCCGAGGAGGCGGTGCAGGGTCGAGGCTCGGGACGCGATGACTGCGGTGCGGACGTCCTCGCTGACGGGAAGCTGGGAGACCACCTGCCGTACCGACTCCTGCAGCCGGGCAGCCGCCCGACCCGACGGTGCGGCGAGCGCCACCACCGGCGGCCTCCCCAACTCTGCCGCGACCAGGGCTAATGCGCGGGCTACGGTCGTGGTCTTGCCCGTGCCGGGACCGCCCGCCAGCACGGTCAGCCACGATCTGGCGACCGTCACCGCGGCCAGGCGCTGAAGGTTCGGCTCACCCGGCGGGAGCGCATCGTTGGCCGAGAGCTCGTCGGCGAGCCGCTCGAGGCGGGCCTCGTCGACCGTCGGGGGAGACGATGTGCCTCGACGCAGCAGCTCAGTGCGGACGAGCTCCTGGTCGGACCAGTACCGCTCCAGGTAGAGCATG
>Ga0187809_10001069_pt1 | contig 13380 bp, 11 predicted proteins | sample NC_wetland_sal_i_8_FD_132415 | JGI IMG/M metagenome (GOLD analysis project Ga0187809, IMG submission 132415) | Wetland sediment microbial communities from Neuse River Estuary, North Carolina, USA - ASW_4 | ecosystem: Environmental > Aquatic > Freshwater > Wetlands > Sediment | place: USA: North... | reverse complement strand
GGCGCGGCAGGGTCACCCTCCGGGTGCGTTCTCGGTGCTGAAGCTGTATTTCATCTGCCAACTGGAAGGCGGCGAGCCGCGCATCAGCCTGGAGACCACCGAAATCGCCTGGTTCGCCGAGGATGCGCTGCCCAGCGACCTGTCGCACCGCCGCATCCTGCCGCACCAGCTGACCCGCATGTTCGCCCACTGGCGCGACCCGAGCCTGCCCACCGAATTCGACTGACGGCCAACGTAGCGGAAGGCCCACCGCCGGGGGGCGTCCAGGGCGGTTCCGGCAGAGGCTCAATCCGATATGACCTGCACGGGCGACACCGCGGGCGCCGCGGCCAGGACCTTGCGCAGCTTCCGGGCCAGCTCTTCCTGCGTGTATGGCTTGGACAACAGCTCGACACCGTCATCGAGCCTCCCGCCATGCGCGATCGCGTTATCGGTGTAGCCGGAGGTGAACAACACCCGCAAAGCGGGCAAGCGAAGCTGCGCCTGCCGCGCCAGTTCCCGGGCGCCGAGTGCCCCCGGCATCACCACGTCGGTGAACAACAGGTCGATCGAGGCTCCGCTCTCGATGACGATCATCGCGGCATCGGCGTTGCGTGCCCGCAGCACGCGATATCCGAGATCGCTCAACATCTCCGCGGTGACGGCGCGAACATTTTCGTCATCTTCGACCAGCAGGATCGCCTCCGATCCGCCGACCACCAGGCCGCCGGCGACCTCGATCTGCTCATCCTCCCGCAGGCGCGAACGGGGCAGATAAACGCGGACGGTCGTGCCGTGCCCGAGTTCGCTGTAAATCTTGATGTGGCCACCTGACTGCTTGACGAAGCCGTGCACCATGGACAGTCCAAGGCCGGTGCCCTCGCCTGGCGCTTTGGTGGTGAAGAATGGGTCGAACACGCGTTCGGCCACTTCCGGCGGCATGCCGCAACCGGTGTCGGTGACCGCCACCATCACGTACTGGCCGGCATTCACCTCGACATGCTTGGCGGCGTAATGGTCGTCGAGGCGGGCGTTGCCGGCCTCGATCGTCAGCTTGCCCCGCCCGCCCATTGCATCCCGGGCGTTGACCGCCAGGTTGAGCAGCGCGGTCTCGATCTGGGTGGGATCGACAAAGGTGTTCCAAAGCCCGCCGGCGATCACCGTCTCGATTTCGATGGCCTCGCCCAGCGCGCGCCGAAGCAGGTCGTCCATGCCGCGGATGATACGGCCGAGGTTGAGCGCCCGCGGCTCCAGCGATTGCCGCCGCGCGAAGGAGAGCAGCTGGGCAGCAAGCTTCGATCCGCGCGTCACGGCGGCCATGGCGTTCTGCAGGCGCCGCTGCGGCTGCCCTTCGGGCGAGATGTCCTTGGCGAGCAGTTGCAGATTTCCGCTGATCACCTGCAGCAGATTGTTGAAATCATGCGCCACGCCGCCGGTAAGCTGGCCGATGGCTTCCATCTTCTGCGCCTGCCGGAGCTGTTTCTCGATTTCCGTACGGTCCGAAATATCGATGCAGCTGCCGAAGTAGCCGGCGAATTCGCCGTTGCGGTGGAAAGCCGCGCCGTTGTCGAGGATTTCGCGGTAGACGCCATCGCCGCGCTTCAGCCGATAGGTCATCGTGAACGGCTTCCGCGCATTGAATGAGGCGAGATAAATCTCAAGGCAGCGGTCGAAATCGTCGGGATGGACGTTCTCCGCCCAACCGTTGCCGATCTCCTGCTCCATGGTGCGGCCGACGAATTCGAGCCAGGGCCTGTTGAACCAGTCGCACAGGGCGTCCGGGCCGGCCCGCCAGATCATGACCGGCGCGAAATCTGCCAGTTCCTTGAAGAAGCGCTCGCCGTGCTCGAGGGCCGCGTCGGTTGTCTCGGTCACCTCGCGTCCTTTCTCCTGAACCAAGCGCCAGGTCTCTTGAACCGTTGGGATCGGGCGCGCCTGGCCGCAGAGGTGCTGCGGCCGCCCCATGCGGCCGCAGCAGCAAAGTTGTAATGCGATTACTTCGATCTGGACAGGCAGTTCAGCGCAGCTCGGGCCTTTTTGCCACGAAATCCAAATTGACTGACGCGATTGTTACGGCGGTCAGAGCCCCTGGTGCATGCTGTTGTGACAAACATGCTGACCTTGGCGCCATGAACTGCGCGCAAGAGATCGAGGTTTCCTTCCAAGCGGTGGCGCTGCTTGCCCCGCGGAATCTTCCTCGCATTCACCGCCATCGGCTCGACATCAGGTGATGAATGAGCGCCCGCGGCATCGGGGCAGTGCACGGCTTGCAGCCGGCCTGCTGGAATTCGTTACGTGGCGGCGAGCAGGGATCCGGTGAGGTCGGGAAACCGTACCGACGAGCGCCGCAGGACCGTCCGTCCATCCCGCGACCACGCTGCCGGTGCGTGCGCCGTCTCCACGAGCAGCCTATACACTGCCCCGATGCTGACACCGCTCGCCTGGCTGCTTGGCCTGCTGCTGCCGGCGTGCGCCGCTACCGGCGCGCACGGCGTTCCCGCGACCGCCCCGGATTTTTCCCACCTCGTCCGCCCATCCAGCCCCAACACCGCCCTGGCGGCGCCGGTGGGCTATGCGCCGAAGCCGGACATCATCACACCGGCCTATCCCCTGCCGGCGCCTCGGCTCTTCGCGGTGGTGCAGCAGGTCGCCGCCGGCCAGCCGGCAACCTATGAACTGGCGGAAGACAAGGCGGCGCTACGCGGAGGCTGGGTGGCACGCAGCCTCGTGCTGAATTTTCCGGACATCATCTGGGCGGAGGTACGGCCGGCACCAGGCGACTCGAGCGAGCTGCTGCTGTACTCGCGCAGTCTGTATGGCCGCAGCGATTTCGGGGTGAACCGGCGGCGCGTCGCGGCCTGGATAGCCGCTGTGGATGCGGCACTCAGGTCCTCGCGGACGAAATAGCCAGGTTCCGCCCGCCCGCCGCGCACCTCACCCCCGCGCCGCCCGCGCGCCTCACCCCCGCGCCGCCCGCGCGATCGCCAGGAACTCGTCCGCCTTCAGGCTCGCTCCCCCCACCAGAGCGCCACCGACATGCGGCACCGCCAGCAGGCTCGCTGCATTCGCCGCCCGGACCGAGCCGCCATACAGGATGCGGATCTGCTGGCCGTCGTCGCCGAACTGCCGCACCAGCTCTTCCCGGATGAAAGCGTGCATCGTCGCGACGTCCTGCTCCGTGGCGGTCTTGCCCGTGCCGATCGCCCAGATCGGCTCATAGGCCACCACGCCGGTGAAGGGCTTGGGCAGGCTGCCGGCGAGCTGCCAGCCCACCGTCTCGGTCTCCGATCCGCCGGCGCGCTGGTCGGCGGTCTCGCCGACGCAGACGATCGGGGTAAGGCCGGCATCCACAGCCGCCACCACCTTCTCGCGGACCAGTTCGTCGGTCTCGCCGTGATTCTGCCGACGCTCCGAGTGGCCGAGGATCACCCACCCCGCGCCCAAATCGCGCAGCATCGGTGCGGCGATGTCGCCGGTATGCGCCCCCTGCTTCGCCTCGTGGCAATCCTGCCCGCCGAGTTGCACCTTGCTGCCGGCCAGTGCCTGCGCCACCGCGGCGATGTGCACGAAGGGTGGGCAGACCAGCAGCTCGCAGCCCAGCCCGGCCGATCCGGCGGCCACGTCGCGGGCCAGCGCGGTGGCCTCGGCAACCAGGCCGTGCATCTTCCAGTTCCCGGCGATCAATTGCGGCATGCGGCGAGCTCCCTGTTTGCCGGTTGGCTAGCGCAAACCCCCGGCGCTGGCAAAGCCGGACCAGCCCCCGTATATGCTGCGGCTTTCGCGCACAGGGCCCCGACTGGATGATTTCCTCGCTCCGCCGCTCCCTGGACCACTGGATCGTCCGCGGCTTCTTCATGTTGATGGTGGTCGCCTTCGTCATCTGGGGCGTCGGCGACGTCATCCGGCAGGTCGGTACCGCGCCAACCTGGGTTGCCAAGGTGGACGGCGAAACCATCGATGGGCCGCAGTTCCAGGCGCAGTTCCAGCGCGCCATGAACCAGGCGATCCGCAACCTGCCCTCCGGCCAGGAGCCCTCGGCCAAGCTGCGCGGCACGGTGGGCGAGATCGTGCTGCAGCGCATGATCGCCGAGGCGGCGCTGCGCCACGATCTGATCCGCCTGCACATCGTCACCCCGGACGCGGCGGTGCGCGCCCAGGTGATGGCGATCCCGCAGTTCCACGGCAGCAACGGCCAGTTCGACCGCAGCCTGCTGGCTTCGGTGTTGTCCAGCAACGGATTGACCGAGGAGCAGTTCCTCGCGGACGTGCGCCAGCAGCTGGCGCAGCGGCAGCTGCTGGAGGCCGTGGCGGCCGGAGCCCAGCCGCCGCAGACCGAGACCAATGCACTGTTCAAGGCGGAGTATGAAAAGCGCTCCGCGACGATGGCGGAATTCCCGATCAACGCCACGCCGGCGCCGCCCGCCCCGAGCGAGGCCGAACTGAAGCGTTGGTACGCCAATCATCCCTGGCAGTACCGCGCACCGGAATACCGCCGGATCCAGGCGGTGATCCTGTCGCCGCAGACACTGTCCAGCGAGATCCAGATCACCGACGCGGAGTTGCACGCTGCCTACGAGCAGAACAAGGCGTCCTACGTCACCCCGGCGAAGCGCACCGCCGAGGTGCTCACCGTCCCGGATGAGGCAAAGGCGAAGGCGCTGGCGCAGCAATGGTCCGGCAGTACGGACTGGACCAAAATGCAGGCGGCCGCACAGCAGGCGGGTGGTTCGGCGATCCAACTCGACAGCGCCACGCAGCAGATGTTCCCCGACCCGGTGCTCGCCAAGGCAGTCTTTGCCGCGGCACCGGAGACCGTCGTGGGGCCGGTGAAGGGGGCGCTCGCCTGGTACGTGCTGAAGGTGACGCAGGCGACGGACGGCAGCGCGAAAAGCTTTGACGACGTGAAGCAGGAGCTGCGCGACCGCATCCTGGCCGACAAGGCCACCGACCTGATGTACGACCGCGCGAACAAGGTCGACAACCTGCTGGGCAACGGCACGCCGCTGGACAAGCTGCCGAGCGGCATGGGGCTGGCGGGGGTCAGTGGCACGCTGGATGCGCAGGGCAACGACATGGACGGCAAGCCGGCGCCCATCCCCGGGCCTCCCGCGCTGAAGCAGGCCGTGATCGATGCCGCGTTCAAGACGCGCCCAGGCGACCTGCCACAGCTGGTGGAAGTGCGCACGCCGTCCACCGGCGGATCGTCCTACTACGCGCTGAACGTGGAGAAGATCATTCCGGCGGACGAGAAGCCCTTCGAGGCCGTGAAGCAGCAGGTGGCGTCAGACTGGACCGACCATCAGCACGAACGTGCCGCGGAAATCGAAGCGGCGAAGATGCTGAGTGCGCTGAACGACGGCCAATCCTTCGCCGACGCCGCAACGGTGGCGGGGGTGAAGGTGCAGACCTCGCCGCCGGTGACGCGCGACGAGACCGTGCAGGGCATGCCGCCGGAGCTGCAGAAGGTGCTGTTCGGGCTGAAAAAGGCCGAGCCGACCATGGTGGAGACGCCCGACAATTTCGTGGTCGCGGAGCCGGCGCAGATCATCGAGCCGGACGCGAAGTCCGACCCCGCCGACTACGGCCGGCTGGAAGCGGCGCTGAAGCAGTCGATGCAGACCGACCTGGCCGGCACCTACACCGAGGCGCTGCGCCTGCGCGCCAATCCGCAGGTGAACCAGAAGAACTACGACAGTATCGTGCAGCCGCAGTCTTCCACCGAGTGACAGGAAAGGTCCGATGAACGTCACCCTCCCCCCCGGCTACGCCGCCTTCCGCTCCGCTTACGAGGCAGGGCGCGGCAGCCTGGTGTGGCGACGCAGCGTGGCGGATTTGGAAACGCCGGTGGCGGCCTTCCTGAAGCTGGCGCAGGACCGCGCCAACGCCTTTCTGCTGGAGAGCGTGGAGGGCGGCGCAGCGCGCGGGCGCTACTCGATCATCGGCATGCAGCCGGACCTGATCTGGCGCTGCCGCAACGGCCGCGCCGAGGTGAACCGGCACGCGCTGTCGGCGCCGCACGCCTTCGTTCCGGAGACGCGCGGCGCACTGGACAGCCTGCGGGCGATGATCGCCGAGACACGGCTGGAGGTGCCGCCGCATCTGCCGCCGATGTCGGGCGGTCTGGTCGGCTATCTCGGCTACGACATGGTCCGGCTGATGGAGAAGCTGCCGGAGAAGAACCGCGACGAGATCGGTGTACCGGATGCGCTGCTGATCCGCCCGACGCTGTTCGCCATCTTCGACAACGTCAACGACGAGCTGACGCTGGTGGCGCCGGTCTATCCGCAGCCCGACATTTCTGCCGACGACGCCTGGGCGGGCGCGCAGGCGCGCCTGACGGAGGCGAACGACGCGCTGGAACGCCCGCTGCCGCATGCCGCGCCTCCGGTCATGCTGCCGGACCTGCCGGAGCCGGCTTCGAACTTCTCCAAGCCGGAATTCCTGGCAGCGGTGGAACGCTGCAAGGAGTATGTCGCCGCCGGCGACGCGTTCCAGATTGTCATCAGCCAGCGCTTCTCTACGCCCTTCGCGCTGCCGCCGTTCTCGCTGTACCGGGCGCTGCGGAGAATCAACCCGGCGCCGTTCCTGTTCTTCCTGAACTTTTCCGGATTCTCCGTCGTCGGCTCCAGCCCGGAAGTGCTGGTGCGGCTGCGCGACGGCGTTGTGACCATCCGCCCACTCGCCGGCACCCGCCGGCGCGGCGCGACCTATGAGGAAGACCAGGCGCTGGAGGCGGAGCTGCTGGCCGACCCGAAGGAGCGCGCCGAACACCTCATGCTGCTCGACCTCGGCCGCAACGACGTCGGCCGCGTCTCGGCGCTCGGCTCGGTGAAGGTGACCGAGAGCTTCGTCATCGAGCGGTTCAGCCATGTGATGCACATCTCCTCCAATGTGGAGGGTCGGCTGGCGGAGGGGCTGGATGCGCTGGACGCACTGGTCGGCGGCTTCCCGGCGGGCACGCTGTCCGGCGCGCCGAAGGTGCGGGCGATGGAGATCATCGAGGAGATGGAACCCACCCGCCGCAACATCTATGCCGGCTGCATCGGCTACTTCGCCGCCAACGGCACGATGGACACCTGCATCGGCCTGCGCACCGCGTTGGTAAAGGACGGCGTGATGTACGTGCAGGCCGGCGCGGGCATCGTAGCGGATTCGGTGCCGGAGGCGGAGTACCAGGAGTGCCACCAGAAGGCGCGCGCGCTGTTCCGCGCGGGGGAGGAGGCGGTGCGCTTCGCCGCAGGCAAGGGCGGCGGGAACAACGCGGGGTAGCGCCTCGTGCAGCCGGCGTCAGTGCGCGGGCTGGTTCAGCCAATTGCCAAGGGCATAGAGGATCGCGGCATCCTGCGGGCAATTGGCGGCACGCATCGCCTCATAGCGTGCTCGCATAACGCCGGTCAGGGCATGTCCCGTCCGCCTGGCTTGCAGAATCTCGGGCAAGGCGAACGGATCGCACAGCCAGACCTCGTACTCCGTCCGGCTCATGCCGAGGTATTCGTGCAGCGGTACATGTCGCGCTGCGGATTCCACTCGGTCGTGCCAGCGGCCGACGAAATCGTCGATGTCGCCAGGGGAAACCTCGCCCCGGGTGTAGAGGTCGAAGAAGCTGGCCGGCTTGGCTTTGGCGCTCAGCTCAGACATCGATCTTTCTCCCACGAACCGCGTCCTTGATCGCCAGGCCGGTGACCGGGTCCTTTACGCCGATATGCCGTCCGCGCGCGTCGAAGACCTCGATTTCGCCATGCAGGCTGTCCCAGGTCAGCAGGTATTTGCCGTCCGGTGTTCGCCACCGGCGCTCGCCATGGATGTAGCCGAGGTACTCGCAGATTTCCAGGAATCCGGGTCGCGGGATCGGCTTTCGGCCCATGCCGGGCACCTCATCCAATGAGGAGCCGAATGGTATGATTTGCCGATGAACGAATGGTTATGCGGGGTGCGGGAATTCAGCCTGCCGACTCAGGGCAGACAATCGTGTTTTGCGCAATGCACCGCCGGGTGTTACGACGGCGGCGTGCGGAGCAGCTGCTTCCAGCGATCCAGGATGCTTCGCGCCAGCATCTTGTAGTCGCCGCCGAAATGGTGGCTGCCCTCCGTCCGGATCACCGTGGCACCGCTGCCCTCCAGCTTCGGGCAGTCGGTATCGTCCTCATCCGCGCCATAGAAGCACTGCACCAGCCGGGGCGGCACACGGGCGATTTCGTCCTTCACCGGCAGCGCCTCGGCGCTCGGCGGCATGCCAAGCCAGCCGAACACGCGGATCTCGAAGTCGGCGGCGGGGGCGAAGCCAAGCAGCGACATCAGGGTGACCTTGTCGCGCAGGTCGGCGGGCAGGCGGTTGTAGGCGAAGGGCATGACGTCGGCCCCAAACGAATAACCGATCAGCGCGACGTGCTTCGCATGCCAGCGCGACATGTAGGTGTGCAGGATGCGCGCGAGATCATGCGCCGTCTGCTGCGGCGTCTTCTTGCTCCAGAAATAGCGCAGGCTGTCCCAACCGACGACCGACACGCCCCAGTGGTGCAGTTCCTCCGCGATCGACTTGTCGATGTCGCGCCAGCCGCCGTCGCCGGAGATCACCACCGCCAGCATGTCGGCGGGATGCTGCGCCGGCAGTTCGATCAGCGGCAGGTCGCTGACGTCCTCCGGCGCGTATTGCGGCTTGCCGAGGTGCGGCGTGATCAGCGCCACCAGCGTGTCGGTCTCGCTCGCATCGGCGGCGATGTGGTGCAGCGTCAGCGTCACGCCCTTCGCCTGGAAGGCGGCCAGCGCCGCGGCGGCGGCGGGAGTCAGTGCCGGGCTCGCCGCAACCTCCCAGAAGCCGGGCAGGCCGGGACCGGGCGCTTCCCGCTCGCAGGGCCGGGCGCGCGGGTCGAGCGTTGCCGCGGGGTCGATCGACACCGCGCCGTCGATGGTGTTGGCCGGCGCTTCCTCCAGCGCGCTTTCCGCCAGCATGCCGCCGGTGCCGACGCCGGCCATGATCGGCGCGAAATAGGCCGAGGTACCAAGTTCGCGCTCGATCTGATGGCTGAGCGCCTCGGCGTCGCCCTGCATGTGATGGCAGTCCTTGGCGGCGCCGATGCGCTGCAGGTAGGGCTCGGTGTCCACGCCAAGCACGTAGGTGCCTTTCGCCGCCAGTGCGTCCGCGGCTTCCTGGTCGCCGGACGCCCAGCTGTCCCCGCGGGAAAACAGCACGACGAAGCCGCGCATCGGGCTGGCGGGTGGCGTGACGTGCACGGTGCCGTAATCGCCGCCGTTCAATGTTTTCGCCTGCGCTCCCGGCAGCCACGCGCAGCACAGCGCCAGCAGGAACAGCAGCCGCTTCATGCGCCCATACCCCCGGCGAGCACGGCAATGTCCGCGAGTGCCAGGAAAGAGCCCATGCTGCCGGAGGCCGCCAGGTAGCGCGGCTCCCAGACCGGGCCGAACTTGCTTTTGAAGGTGCGCAGGCCCTGGAAGTTGTAAACCCGCCCGCCGTAGCGCCAGACCAGATGCGCCACCCCGTGCCAGCGCCGCGCGAGCGGCGAGGGAGTCAGGCCGGACAGCGGCGCCATGCCGAGGCTGAACGTGGTGTAGCCGGTCTGCTTCAGGTGCAGCGCCAGCTTGGTGAACAGGTATTCCATCGCGTAGGGCGAGGCCTCCGGCGTGTGGCGCATCGCGCCGACAGTGGCATCGGTGTGCAGGTCGGTGGTCATGAAGGCGGCGAAGGCCACCGGAGCACCGTTCTGCCGCACCAGCATCACCGACTGCGACTTCAGGCTGCCCGGGTCGAAGCTGGCTACGGAAAAGCCTTTTTCGCGCCCACGCCGGCTGCGCAGCCAGCCCTCGGAGATGGCATTCAACGCCGGCAGCACGTCGGCGAGACCATCCGGCGTCACCACCTCCGCGCTCAGCCCGTCGCGTTCACCACGCTTCAGCGCATAGCGCAGGTTGGCCCGCCGGGAACCTTCAAGACCGAATTCCGGCAGCTTGATGCGCGCCTCCTCGCCCAGCTTCAGCAGGCGCAGGCCGGCGTCGAGGTACAGCGGCAGGCTCTCCGGCCGCACCTGGTAGAATGCGGCGCGTCCACCACTGGCATGCGCCAGGGCTACGAACTGGCGGATCAGGCCGGGCCACGCCTCGCGCGGGCCGACTGGATCGTACAGCGCCACCCAGCTGCGGCCGCGCCGCGCGTACATCAGGAACGCTGAACGATCCGGGGAGAACAGGAAGGTCTTGTCGCCCATCATCGCCAGCACCGCGTCGCTGCGTTCCTGGCGGCGCACGATGCGTTCGGCGTCGTGCAGGTCCAGCGCGGAGGGCCTGGAGAGCTTGCCCGGGGTAAGGCGCAGCATCTGCCACAAGGCGATGGCGGAGGCGAAGACCGCGGCCCCCACTGTGGCGCGCAGGGCGCGTGGCGCCTTCTAGTCGAACTCGAACTGCCACCACAGGTCCTGGCTGTACGGCACGCGGCGGAAAGCAAAGAACAGGACCCAGAACGCCACCAGAAGGACGATGGCGATCGACACCCACCAGCCGACGGTCAGCGGCTTGTGGAACAGCGAAGCCGGGCGGCGGAACCGGCCGCGGGTCAGCAGCAGCAGCACGACCAGGAAACCGAGTATGCCGGCCTCGCCGAACGCCAGGCCCTTGGCCAGGGACAGCAGCAGGCTGGCGGCGGCGACACTCAGCGCCAGCCACCAGGCGGCATCCAGCCGCTGCAGCAGGCCGCGGGCGACAAACAGCAGCCAGACGCCCAGCACGCTGCCCAGCAGGTTCGACCCCTCCAGGATCCAAAGCGGCAGCACGTCGTGCAGCAGCGCCAGCCTGTGATTGAAAGCTGGGGTGGCGCCGGACACCACCAGCATGACGCCGATGACGAAGGTGGTGACGCCAAGGAAGGTGGGGGCCAGCCGCTCCATCCCGGCCGTGGGGACGCGCGTGCGTTTCAGCCAGCGTGCCGCGGCACGGGTTTCGAATGTCCCCAGCAGGCCGGCGGAGAGCAGCAGCGGCAGGACGAAATAGATCGCCCGGTAGGCGAGCAGCGCGGCCACCGCGGCACTGGCGGGTACGGTGCCGCCGAGGGCGTACAGCATCGCCGCCTCGAACACCCCGATGCCGCCGGGCGTGTGGGCGATAACGCCGAGCAGCATGGCGACGGTGAACAGCGCAATGAACGCGGCGAAGCCGACATGCGCGGCGGGCAGCAGGGCCCACAGCACGAGGCCGGCACCGGTCACATCGACCGCCACCAGGGCGAGTTGCGCGATATTGAAGTCGAAACCCGGCAGCTCGAACTGAAAGCGCCGGAAGCGGATGACCCGCTCGCCGGCGGCGGACCAGGCGATCACGCCACCCGACAAAGCCAGCGCCACCAGCCCGCCCGCGAGGATCCGGCTCGACGGGATGCCGAGTACTTCGCCAACCATCGGTGCGGCGAGAGTGGCACCCAGGCCACTCAGCAGCACCAGGCCCAGGGAGAACGTCGCGCCGGTCAGCACCGACATGCGCGCCACCTGTTCGGCACGCACGCCGGTCCCGGCCAGGATGCGGTATCGCACGGCGCCGCCCGTCAGGATGCTGAACCCGGCGACGTTGCCGAGGGCGGAGCCGGTGATCGCGCCGAGGCTCAGCGTTGACAGCGGCACGCGAACGCCGATGTAGCGCAGGGCGACCGCATCGCGGCCGATCAGCGCCAGGTAGCTGAGCAGTGTCGCTGCCAGCGCCTCGGCCACCGCAATGCCGGGCAGACGGCAAAGGTGCTTCACCACGGCGTGGTAATCGAGCGACAGCGTCAGCTGCTGCAGTCCCAGCAGCAACAGGCCGCAGACCAGCAGGGCCAGCAGCGGCGGGGCAAGGCGCCGCGCCCAGTAGCGGGCGGGCCGCGTCGCACCCGGAACGGAGGGGGATGTTATTGGCTGTGTCATTCCTCTACGCCGCCTGCGCAGCGCCGGCCGAGGGGGCGGGATGGGTACTGGTGCGCCCGCTTATGTGCGCCGCAGCAAACAGTGGGACGTCGATCAGGGGACACTCTGGACAGCATTGCGGCGTTGAAAATTCAAAACGTGGCGCAACAATGGCGCCGGCATTCCGACACGAAAGCTTGTCGTGATTGGTGGTTCTCATGAAATTCTTGCAATTCTTGCTTATGGCCCCGCCGCGCGAGGAAGCCGAACGGTCCCAACCCACTCGTCCAGCCTTCCATGCATAATGTCCACGGACCTGTAAAGGCCCAGTCAATGGGGGACTTTTTCGGCCAGATCCATACCAGCTGGAAGAAGGAGGCTGCGGGCCGCGACTTGACCTGGCCGACCGGACGCCGACCATGGCCCGGTGGCCGGCACCGGCTTGCCGCGACAGGAGGGAATGCACCATGCGCCTGAACAACAAGATCGGCATTGTCACCGCCGCCGGCTCCGGCATGGGCCGGGCAGGGGCGCTGCGCTTTGCGCAGGAAGGCGCCGCTGTCGCGGTCGTGGACCTCGACGAAGCCGGTGCGAATGCCGTCGTTCGGCAAATCACCGAGGCGGGCGGCAAAGCGATCGCGCTGGCCGGCGATCTGCGCCAGGACGCGTTTGCGCGTGACATCGTGCGGCAGACGGCGCGCAAATTCGGCGGGCTTGATTTCGTCTGGAACCATGTCGGCCATCCCGGCCCGGCGGCGATCGAGGGACTCGACTGGAAGGATTTCGAACTCGCGATGGACCTGAACGTGCGTTCGGTTCTGGTCACCACCGAAGCCGCGCTGCCGGAACTGCGGGCGCGTGGCGGCGGTGCGCTGCTGTACACCGCGTCCACGTCCGGCCTGACCGGATCGCAGTTCAGTCCGGTGTACAACATCGCCAAGTTCGGCATCGTCGGCCTGGTACACGGATTGTCCAAGCGGTACGCGCGGGAGAAAATCCGGGTGAACGCGGTGTGCCCCGGCCCGGTGGATACGCCCATGCTGCGGGTGTTCGTGGCGCGTCCCGACAGCCAGATGCCGCCGGGGGAGACGCCGGAGACGCTGGTGCTGAAGCGCGGCGGCCAGGTGCCGATGGGCCGTCCCGCCCAGCCGGAGGAGATCGCCAACGCCGCGCTGTTCCTGCTGTCCGATGAGGCGTCCTACATCACCGGTGTGGCGCTGCCGGTGGATGGCGGGGCGACGGCCTGACGCCTGGCCTCCTGACGACACTCCCGCGGGCTTGCCACGCCCCGGTTCGTTCAACCGGGTCGCCACCTCCGGTGGGGTGTACAAGCGGCACCTAGTACTGCGTTCGCGAATTGGCGACGCGAATGCGCATCACGTCATGGCCGGCGAAGGCCGGCCATCCACGACTTTCTGTCGGAGACTCATGGTCGCAAGCTGCCTTGGGAGTCTCCCACAGCCATTCATGGGTAGCGGGCCTGCGCCCGCCACGACGGGGTACCAGCACCGCCGCTCGCTTT
>Ga0187809_10001068_pt1 | contig 13383 bp, 11 predicted proteins | sample NC_wetland_sal_i_8_FD_132415 | JGI IMG/M metagenome (GOLD analysis project Ga0187809, IMG submission 132415) | Wetland sediment microbial communities from Neuse River Estuary, North Carolina, USA - ASW_4 | ecosystem: Environmental > Aquatic > Freshwater > Wetlands > Sediment | place: USA: North... | reverse complement strand
TCGGCAACGAGATCAATGCGGTCGCTACGAAGTTCGGCAACGAGATCAACGCAGTGACCACGAAGTTCGGCAACGAGGTCAATTCGCTGGCCAGCGAGATCCGCGAACTGGCGGCAAAAAGCGAAGTCCGCTTCGCCGCCAACGAGGCCCGCTTCGCCGCCCTGGAAGCCAAACTGGAACTTCTCCGCCGCGACATGACGATCAAGCTGGGCGGCATGATGATTGTCGCGGTCGGCGTGCTGCTCACTGCAATACGCTTCATGCCGCATCCCTGACGTTCGGCTCGGGCCACGCCTCAACGCGGCTTGCCGGCCTCGCGGCGATTGCCACGCAGCGTGCCAGCCAGTTGCAGCATCAGCTGCTGCTTGCGCTGGATTTCCCGCTGTTCCGCGGCCTTTCGAGCCGTCTCGCGGGCGCTTTGGGAGCGCCTGCTCAGCAGCATCCGCCAATCGCGAAAAAGATGCAGTAGGGACATGGCGCATGACGAACGCAGCACCGGCCCGCGGGATCCTGCCTGACCGCAATGTGATCTTTCCTGGATATTTTCCGCGGCAGTGTGACACCGCGGTGCCGCGATCGGTGGAGCGACCGTTGCGCCCTCCACCCATTCTGCTTTAACCTACATCAAGCGCGGGGAGGTGAACTGCGCGACAACGACAACGTGCCGTGCAGTCCGTTCCGGCGCTGGAACCGGCGGCCCAGCGCCGCTCAACGGAGAAGGAAACGATGCCAACCAACAAAGTCTCACGCCGCCAGGCGCTGAAAATCGGCGCCGCCGCCACGGCGCTGCCGCTGGTCCACATCCGATCAGGCCGCGCCGCGGGCAAGGTGTCGATCGCCTTCTGGGACCACTGGGTTCCCGCCGGCAACGACATCATGCGCAAACAGTGCGCTGCCTTCGCCAAGGCACACCAGGTGGAGGTGCAGCCCGACTTCATCACCTCCATGGGCAGCAAGAACATCCTGACCATCGCCGCCGAGGCCCAGGCGAAGACCGGCCACGACGTGCAGATGTTCCCGAACTGGGAGGTGCTGAATCACGCCGACCAGCTCGAGCCGATCGACGAAGTGATGCAGCGGCTGAGCGCGAAATACGGGCCGGTCAGCCATGCCGCCGAATACCTGGGCAAGCTGAAGGGGCACTGGGTGGCCATCCCCACCAGCTCCGGTTCGCAGAACAAGCCGCCCTGCGCCCGGATCAGCACGATGAAGTCGGTGGCCGGCATCGACGTGCAGACGATGTATCCGGCGGCCGACACGCAAACGCCGGAAGGCGACAACTGGACCTACGACACCTTCCTGAAGGCGGCCGAGGCCTGCCACAAGGCCAACATGACCTTCGGCATCGGGCTCAGCCCCACTGCCGACTGCGTCGATTTCGCCGGCGCGCTGTTCTCGGCCTTCGGCGCCGACCTGGTGGATGCGAAGGGCAATATCACCGTCGAGTCCGACAACGTGCGCCAGGTGCTGGAATACGGCCAGCGGCTGGTGCGCGCATTGCCGCCCGATGCGGTGAGCTATGACGACGCGTCGAACAACCGCGCGCTGATCTCCGGCAAAAGCGCACTGATCTTCAATCCGCCCTCGGCCTATGCCGTGGCCAAACGCGATGCACCGCATATCGCGGCGGATTGCTGGACCTTCAGTGCGCCCAAGGGACCGAAGGGACGCTTCGTCCCGGCGGCATTCTTCTTCTGGGGCGTGTGGAAGTTCAGCTCCAACAAGACGGCGGCGAAGGAACTCATCGAGTACCTGTCGCAGCGCGAGCAGGTGCAGGAGCGCTGCAACATCGTCGATGGCTACGACATCCCACCCTTCCAGAGCATGACCGACTTCGACGTCTGGAAGAACGTCGCGCCGCCGAAGGGCACCGTGTACAACTACCCCATCCGCAAGGATCACAACGCGGTCGCCAACGTGGCGGGATCGTCGGCGCCTCCGGAAATCGCGGTGCAGATGTATAACCGCGGCACCGGATCCACCATGCTGGCCAAGCTGCAGAGCGGCCAGTCGATCAAGCAGGTCGTCGCCTGGGCGAAGGACGAACTGGAAGGCTTCGCCCGCTGACGCATTGCCGCAAAGCAACCGGCTCGCGAGAAGCCGGTTGCGCCCCCTGCGTAGTGGCCGGTCGAGGCCGGCCACTCGCGGTTTTACCGAGGCTGTTCCGATCCTGTCAGGCAAAGGCGTGGGTGCCCGACCCGGAACCGATCATGGTGCCAGAGGCGGCGTCGCGGATTTGACGCACCCGGCCTGCCGTGGTTCAGGATTCGAGCGACCGAACCAGGAGCTGCCGATCGGGCTGCGCCGAGCAACGCGGCGGAGCCCGGTGCGTTTTGGCGGCTCGTGCCGCGACGATTGTGTCAATCCTGCGCATTCCAAACGTAGATCGGAACAAGCTTCGTTCGGCGCCGACGCTGCGAACCGGCTCCGCCACTCGAGGTGAGTCTCACGAATTGTGTGGCGCTGCGGCCACCGGCGGCGAGCAAATCGAGCTAGACGGTAATGCGCTTTGCACCGCAGGCCTGGTGGGAGTAAAAGGGTCGTTCACGAACGCTTGAACAATACGGCGACTCGAACAAGCCGTATCGGGGGAGAAGCACAGGGTGAGCGGAGAACGGCGTATGCAACTACCGGCTGTATTTTCACCGGGCGATCTCGCCCAATTCACGGGAACCTACGCCCTGCTGAACGCAGCAGGCATGGCGACCGTGGCGCGTGTGCCTGTGTTCGAAGGTGCCGCCCTGCCCGTCGCGCCGCCCGGCTGGAAGTGGCGACTGGAAGCGCGTGACGAACTGCCACCGATCTGACCCATGCACCGGCGCCCGCAACCGGCGGGCGCCGCCCTCGGCATGACACCCGACACTGCCGTATCCTCCGCCAACACGCCCGGTCGTGAAGACCATGGCTGTCAGGGAGGTTTCGCCGGCCATGTCCATCTCCTTCGTGCCGCTGCACCGACATTTTGCCGCGCAGGTGCGGGGCTTCGACATGCGCGCACCGATCGACGCCGCCACCGCGCGGATGTTCGAGCAGGCCATCGACCGCTACGCGGTGCTGGTGTTCCCGGCGCAGCAGGTCAACAACGAGCAGCAGCTCGCCTTCACCGCCAATTTCGGTCCCCCCGATATCGGCCGCAAGAAAGCGGTGCACACACCGGACAGCCGCGTGCCGCCGGAGATGATCGACCTGTCGAATCTCGACGAGAACGGCTACGTCATCGATCCGGACCACCGCCGCGTTCTCTCCCTGCTCGGCACGCGGCTATGGCACACCGACAGTTCCTACCAGCGGCCGGCTGCGAAGTTCTCCATGCTGCGCGCGGTGACCGTGCCGCAATGGGGTGGCGAAACCGAGTTCGCCGACTGCCGGACCGCCTACGACACACTGCCTGACGCGCTGCGCGACGAAGCCGAACACCGCTTCGCCGAACACTGGGTGCACCATTCGCGCAGCACCCTCGGCTGGGAACCGACCGAGGCGGAAATACGCGGCGCCATGCCGCCGGTGCGTTGGCCACTGGTGCGCGTGCACGCGGGGAGCGGACGCAAGCTGCTGTATATCGGCGCGCACGCCAGGCGCGTCATCGGCATGCAGTTGCCCGCCGGCCGCATCCTGCTGCGCGACCTGCTGGAACATGCAACACAGCCGGCATTCGTCTATCGCCACGCATGGAAGCCCGGCGACCTGGTGCTGTGGGACAACCGCGCGGTGCTGCACCGCGGCTGCCGCTATGACCTGTCGCAGGTGCGCGACATGCGCCGCACCACGGTGCTCGATCTCGCATCGGTGCATGAGCGCGATTGCGGCGATGCCGCGGGGTGAAGCTTCCGGGTAGCGGCGGCGCGCATCTGCCGCCGCTCGCCGGGAGGCGGACGCCGCGCAGAAGTTCAGCTCAGCAGCACCGCCTTGCCGATGACCTTGCGGTCGATCACCGCCTGCAGCGCCTCGGCCGCCCGCTCCAGCGGAAGCCGGTGCGAGATGCGCGGCTTCAGCTTGCCCTGCGCCGCCAGCCGGGTCAGCTCGCGCATGTTGGCGATCGCCAGTTCCGGTGCGGCCTCGTTCAACCCGCCGATGCGCACGCCGGCGACCTCGATGCCCTTGATCAGCAGGTAATTGCTGCGGATGTTGGCCGGCCCGCCGCCGAGGAATCCCAGGATCAGCAGCCGTCCGCCCCATGCCAGGCAGCGCAGCGATTCCTCGGTCACCTGCGCGCCGATCGGGTCGTACACGACATCCACGCCACGCCCGCCGGTCAGCTCCTTCACCGTCTCCAGGAAGCCGCCGGCGTAGCCGATCGCATGATCGGCACCCTCCTCCAGGCAGGCGGCGCGCTTTTCCTCGGTGCTCGCGGTGGCGATCACCCTGGCGCCGAACAGTTTCGCCACCTGGATGGCGGCGATGCCGATGCCGCCGGCGGCACCGTGCACCAGCACCCACTCGCCCGCCTTCAGCCGGCCGCGCTGCAGCAGCGCATGATAGGCGGTGGTGTACGCCGCGCGGAACACACCGGCGGATTCCAGGCTCATGCCGTCTGGCACTTTATCGCATAGCTCCGCTTTGGCATTGCCCAGTTCGGCGAAGGCGCCGAGGCTATGGCGGCTCATGACGCGGTCGCCTGCACGGAAGCCGGTGACATCGGCTCCGACCGCCACGACCTCCCCAGCCGCTTCGCCGCCCGGGATGAACGGTGGTTCAGGACGGAACTGGTATTTCCCCGCCAACATCAGTACGTCAACGTACTGGACGCCCCGGGCACGAAGACGCACCGTCAATTCGCCCGGGCCGGGTGGCGGCGGGTCGGGCATCTCGCGCTCCGCCAGCACCTCGGGACCGCCGAACGACTCGCACACCATGGCCTTCATGTCACAGGTCTCCTCGATTCGGGGGGAGTTAAGCGCAGTGCGGCGAGGCTGCGAAGCGCATCCGGGCCGCTTGCCGCGTTCGACGGCTCTGCCGGCGGAGCACAATATCGCGTGATCGCGGCAGGCCGTTCGACAACCGTAGCTGCGATGGCAACGACCATGGCGCGGGGTCGCCGCCGGAAGCAATGCGATCGAAAAACCCCAGTAGAAATCGAGGCGTTTGTCCCGCTGTTGCTGCCGCCCCACCCGGCGATCCAGCGTTCGCCAGCGGTTGACAAGTTATGACATTACGAAAACGACAGCTTTAGCTAATACTGGTGCCATGTTCGGCCCCGGTACAAATCGTGCTTGCACACCGCAGGCTCAAACCGGCATGGCGCAGGATTCCTTCGTCACCCTTGATTCAGGTCAACATTAGAGCCTATTCCGTCTTGTTGCAGAGAACCGGGATGAGGCAGAGCCATGGCAAGCGCAAGCGTCGCGTCCGACATCAAGTATTTGCCAACAGATGCGACCGGGGCCGCACCTCACCGCCTGAGACTCACCCCGCTGTTCGAGGGCGTCGACAACCGCATCATCAATGCGCTGGCCGACTCCACCCAGGAGGTCAGCCTGCCGGAGGATCACATCCTGTGCCGCCAGGGCGCCGAACCGCAGCACCTGCATGTGCTGCTGGAAGGCCAGGTGGCGCTGTGGGGCACCGCACCCGACGGCTCCAGCGCGGTGGTGGAGGTCATCCGCCCGCCCGGATACTTCGTGCTGGCGACCGTGCTGACCCGCCTGCCCTACATGATGAGCGCACGCACCGTTTCGGCCTCCCGCCTGCTGATGATCGATGTCGAGGGCCTGCACGTGTTGTTGCAGCGCGAAGTGCCGCTGGCCAATGCGTTGCTGCGCGCCGAGGCACTGAACTTCCGCTCGCTGGTGCGGCAGGTGCAGGACCTCAAGCTGCGCACCGCAGCACAGCGCCTGGGCTGCTACCTGCTGGCGCTGACCCGCGAGCCTGAGGCGAAGACCGCGGATTTCCGCCTGCCCTTCGACAAGCGGCTGCTGGCCGCCCGACTCGGCTGCCGGCAGGAGAACCTGTCGCGCGCCTTCGCCGCGCTGCGCGCCGTCGGCGTGGAAACCCACGGCTCCCGCGTGATCCTGCACGACGTCCCGGCGCTGCGCGAATTTGCCGTGCCGGACGAGTACGCCGACCCGGGCCTGCCCTTCTCCGGCTGAGCCCGCCTGTGCTTTACGCTGCTGCAAGGGCAACAGCGGGAGCGACGGGCATGGATGCCAACCGGGTGGCGGCCATCGGCGCGGCGGTGGCGGCGCAGCGCGACTTCGTCCAGGTCTTGTTCGACGGGCTGCGCGAGGACGGCCGCGCTGAACCGGGCGTGTCGCGCGATCCGTATGGCGCCGGCGAGCAACGGGCGCATGCGCGCAGCGCGGCAGCTGCGGAAGCCCTCGGCCTGGCAATCGAGCGCGACGCCGCCGCCAATCTGTACATGACGCAGCCGGGCCGTGACCGCTCCGCGCCGAGTGTGGTGATCGGCTCGCATCTCGACTCGGTGCCGCATGGCGGCAATTACGACGGCGCCGCCGGGGTGGTGGCCGGGCTCGCCGCCCTGGCCGCGCTGCGGCAGCTCGGACTGACGCCGGAATGCGACGTCACGGTGATGGGCATCCGCGCCGAGGAAAGCATCTGGTTCCAGGTGTCCTATATCGGCAGCCGCAGCGCCCTCGGCACGTTGCCGGACGGCGCGCTGGAGGTGCGCCGGATCGACACGAACCGCACGCTGGCAGAGCACATGGCGGAATGCGGCGGCGATCCGGAGGCAGTGCGGGCGGGGAAGCGGTTCCTCGATCCGCGGAGGCTGCGCGCCTATCTGGAACTGCACATCGAGCAGGCGCCGAGCCTGGTGGCGGCGGGAAAGCCGGTGGGAATCTGCACCGGCATTCCCGGCAACTTCCGCTACCCCGACGCCTGGATCGAAGGCAGCCACGACCATGTCGGCCTGCCGCGCCGCTTCCGCCGCGACGCCGCGATGGCGGGGGCGGAGTTCGCCATGGCGCTGGACGCGGTGTGGGAGGAACACGAGGCGCGCGGCGTGCCGATGGCCTGCACCATCGGCCGCTTCCACACCGATCCCGCGGCGCATGGGCTGACCATCGTGCCGGGCGCCTTCCATTTCTCGCTGGACGTGCGGGCGTATGACGAGGCGGTGCTGGCGGAACTCGACCGCAAGGTGGACGCCATCATCGCCGGCATCGAGCAGCGGCGCGGCGTGCGTTTTCATCGCGGTGCCAAGGCGCGGGCCGCGGTCGGGCCGGTCGATCCGGCGATCCGCGGCGCACTGGAGTCCGGCGCCGCGACGCTGGGCATTCCGACGATGCCGCTGGGCAGCCCGGCGTCGCACGACGCGGCGGCCTTCGCCGCGGCGGGCGTGCCGATGGGCATGATCTTCGTGCGCAACGAGAACGGCAGCCATAATCCGCGCGAGGCGATGACGATCGACGATTTTCTGGCCGGCACTTCGCTGCTGGCGTGGTGGCTGGCGGAGACGCTGTGCTGAAACTCAGGCCTCGCATGCCGGCTTCATCCGTTTCCGCTGCACGGGGCAAGCCCCCCACGTCCCGGCAAGCCGCTTGCGCGCTCAAAACCGATAGGCAGCCGACACGTGTCCGTTGACTCCGGTGCTGCCACTGCCGAGCAGAGCATCGACCCCGGCCGTGAGCGTGAATGCGTGGCGTTCGGCGGTGACGCCCAGCCCGGGTTTGACGAGATAACGGCTGTCATACGCCGACGCCTGGGTCACGCCGAAGCCATACAGGTTTGCGCTGCCGGCAATCCGCGGATTGCTGAGCGCCAGCTCGAACCCGAGTGCCACCGTCGGCGTGACGCTCCAGCCTCCCAGCCTGCGCGTATCAAAGTCAACATTCAGATCGGTCAGTAAACTTGGCGTCGTATGGCTGATGCGGTTGACCGCCAGTGCGAGCTCGCTGCCACTCTCCTGGAAGCCGCCGATGCTGGCATGTGTAACGCGCAGGCCGCCTGCCAGCGTGATGGTCGCCCAACCCGGGCGCAACACATCGCCGAGTTCCGCCTGGCCGCCATAGACAGCGCCGCCGGTGCTGCCTCGGGCGTTCCCCAGGCCACCACCCAGCGAACGCTCGCTGTAGTAATCCACCCCGCCGACCATCACACGCGCCGCCACAAAGGGACCGGCGTCGAGGCTGGACAACGCATATCGCGCCCCAGCCATGGCGAGCAATGTGTCCACCTCGGTTCGGCCACCGGCACTGTCCACCGCACCCCAGTCATAGCCAAGGGCGAAGCCGGCGCTCGCCCGCTGGTTGAAGCGGTGGGTGGCGCCCACCATTGAGCCGGCGCTCCGCTCGCGGCTCGCCGCGGCGCCGCTGTTGCTGCCGGACCCGAAATACCCGCCGAGGCCGGCCATCCAGATCTGCGACTGGCCGGACGCAAGATCGCGGCCGGTGACGTAGGGCGCGACCGCCGCATCGACCCACAGCGGCTGGCGCAACAGGTAGGCGACCGCATCCGCATGCACCTGACCGCCGACTTGCGTTTCCACGCCGCCGAGGCTGCCGGAATCCACCGCCGACTGGAGATAATAGTTGTAGCTGGTGTAGTGGCCGGACAGCGGCGAGTCCTGCAGCGCGTTCAGCACGGCGGCTCCGCCGGCGGCATTGCCGGCCAGCCCGCTCTGTCCGGGCAATGCCGGGTAGCGCACCATCTTGGCACGCAGCACGTAGATGTCCGCCCGTGTGAGCCCGAGCCCTTGAGTTAGATAGGCATCCATCGACCCGTACTGCGCCACCACCTGGTCAAGCGCGGCCTGCAGGAAGCTGGCCTGCACGCCCAACTGCGGCTGCAGGATCGCCGCTTGTTGCGCGCCTGCCAGCGCGGTGACCTGCGCCAGTGTCGCGCTGATCCAACTGGCCATATAGGCGTTCGTCGCCAGGTAGTCGTTCAGGATGACCACTTGCGGCACCCCGGCGATGCTTTGCAACAGCACGGCCGTCCAACCCGTGCGATCCTTACCGGCGGAACAGTGGAACAGGACAGCGCCTTGCGCCGTAGCCATGGCGATCAGCGCGTCATGAAAACCAGTGCGGTCGGCCTGGTTGCCGACAAACCCGCGATACAGGCTCTCGAAGAAGCCAACCGAGTCCGCCGGGCTGGCTATCGGACTCGACGGCCCCGGCGGCGACCAGGAGCCATAGATATTGACGTTGAGGTAGTTGGCTCCGGCCGGCACCCAGTCCATGCCGGCATTCGGCGCCGTGGCAGTCACCGGTCCGGCAATCTCCGATGGCGTGCGCAGGTCAATGTCCAGGCTGATGTGCAAGCCCGACAGTGTCACCCAATCCGCGGCGGAGAGTTGGGTCAGTGCCTCGGAACGATAGAACACCCCGGTTCGCATCACCCCATTGCTGCTGGTGGCGTTGGCCAGACCCGTTCCCCCGTAGGCGGACGAAATGCCCGCGACATCGCGGAAATTCCCGTCGGTCGCGAGGATCGGCGTGGCGATGGTCTGCTGCGCCAGCGCCGATGCGGATGACGACAGCCAGAGTCCGGCCGGAACAGCGCAAACCCTCAACCACCGCGCGGCGGACGCCTTGCGAGAACGACGCATTGTCCGGCACCCCCGGGAACGACAGCGCCATCACTCAGCGCCGCGGCAGCTTTGCAGCCCAAGGTTGCCAAATCGCTAAGGTCGCTGTGGCGACCACCGAATCGGGTGGAGCGAAGCACGCGCGCCTGCCGGCCACGCGAGACTTACGGGAGGCAAAGCTGCTCCGATTTGAACTGCGATGACGCTGGACGCGGTGTGGGAGGACCACGACGCGCGCGGCGTGCCGATGGGCATGAGCGTCGTGCGCAACGAGAACGGCGGCCACAATCCGCGCGAGGCGATGCGTTGCCTTGCACGGTGCGACGCGCCCGGAGGACATGAACCTGCCCGGCTTCGATTTCCATTCGCTGCCGGGCGACAGGGCTGGCGGCTGCACCGTTCACGTCAACGGACCGTGGTGCATCACGTTCCGCTGGCTCGACGGCAACGCGATCGGCGTGGATTTGGAAAACTACCATTGAGGCGAACGGCATGAGCGCGATCGACTATCTGCCTAGTGCCTGAGAGATCGACGGAGTTGCCGCGGGGCGTAGGCCGATCTTGGCGCCACCTGGGGCGGCAGAGGCAGGCGCACCGGAAGACGGATATTTCTGGGTATGGTCCGGGACCCTCGGGAAGCCGGGGATGGAAGCCTCATGCTTTCAATGCCCGTTGCGAGATTTTCGAAACAGGCAACGCGACGGACGAGGTCGCCTTTACGGCACCGGAAAAATGGCGAGTAGGTAGATTCCGAAGGATGGTAAATAGCACCCCTGTTTCTCATATGCGCGTCAGGGAAATTCCAGCCCGGCACATTGGAAGAAAAAATGAACCTTGTTCTTGTTATACTGGTGCTCTTTCTGCTCTTCGGCGGGGGCGGCTATTGGGGATATAGGCGGCGGCGATAACGATGATTTTGTCGTCATGATATAGCACTACCACTTCATCGTATTGTACTGTAGGAATATGGTATCATGAATGTCTTTACTATTATCGGTATCGTTGTGGTTGTAATCCTGGTTGCGGGCTATTTCGGGGTTCATGGCGTTGGCTTTTGACCCTGCGAATCCCGCCGCGTCGAATCGTGTTTCGCGCCTCCGTACCGTCTGAGTCCGCATGGTCGCTCAACGCGGCCGATCTCGGCGGAGCCGTACCTGGCCACGCCGTCACCGGCGCGGAGTTGGTTGCCTCCCCAACCGCAATCCGAAACCCTGCTGCGACAGCAGGGTTGAGCGACGAGTTCGCCAAACCCATCCCGACCGCTTCTGCCTGTTCACAACTCCTCCTCGCGGTCGTGCGGTGAAAGCTCGCGGTCTCGCGCTGAAGCTCGCGGTCTCGCGGTGAGTGCTGGCTTGCATCCTCGGTTCCCGAAGACTCCCCGACCGTTTCCAGAACCTCCGTTTGCGGGAACGCCGATGTGCGTTTCGGGCCGGCAAAGCTTTCAGCGCCAACTGATCCACCGCGCATGTGGCACAGCGGGGCCGAAGCAGACCGTCGGCCAGCCTGTCAGCCTGCCAGAACGTTCGTGCAGGCACACAAGACCGGTGTCCTCCGCAATCACACCACCTGATTGCGCAGCCCGCTCTCCCCCCGCCACAGCCGATCCAGGTTCTCCAGCAGAATATCGATCACGTTCGCCTCGTATTTCCGCGTCTCGCCCGCGGTGTGCGGCGTGATCAGCACGTTCGGCATCGCCCACAGCGGTGATTCGGCGGATGGCGGCTCCGGGTCGGTCACGTCCAGCGCCGCGCCGGCGATGCGCCCCGCCTGCAGCGCGCCCACCAGCGCCGGCTCGTCCACACACCCCCCGCGCGCGCAGTTCACCAGGAACGCCGAATGCGGCAGTGCCGCCAGCGCCTGCGCGTCGATCACTCCGCGCGTCTCCTCGGTCAGCGCGCAGGTCAGCGCCACGAAATCCGCCTGCGGCAAAAACCGCGGCAGCTCGGCCAGCGTGTGCACCTCGTCCGCCGCACCGGCACCGGAGGAAACATCGCGGCGGAAACCGATCACCCGCATGTCGAACGCCTTCGCCAGCTGCGCCAGCCGCATGCCGATGCGCCCCAGCCCGATCACCAGCAGCGTCTTGCCGCCGAGCTCGTCCTCGCGCTGCGTCAGGTCGCCGATCATGCCGCGCCAGACGCGCCGAACCTGGTTGTCGCGCGCCTCCGGCAGCCGGCGCGCCAGCGCCAGCATCAACGCCAGCGCATGCTCCGCCACGGCGCGCGCGTTCACCCCCTGCGCGCTCGCCAGCCTTATGCCATGCTTGGCCAGCGCTGCCTTGTCGTACTGGTCGGTGCCGGAGCTGATCGACTGGATGAAGCGTAGCCGCCCCGCCGTCGGGATCAGCCCGTTGTGCCACATGCCGGACACCAGCAGCACATCCGCCTCGCCGATGCGCCGGTCCAGCTCGGCCCGCTCGCGCAGCTCGAAGCTGCGTATGCCGGTGTTGCGGTCATTGAAGCAGGCCTGCATCTGGTAGGCGGCGTGCGCGAAGCAGATGGTCAGCTGATTTTTCGGCGGCAGCATCGGCGATGTTCCCCTGTCACCGCGCGACCCTGCCACAGGCCGCGGCGCCGGACCACCGGCCGGCTATTCCGCTGCGGCGCAACGTGCGCCAGTCTGGCGTCCCAGCAGACCCGAGGAACGGAGACCGGCATGGCAGAGTTCGATCTGGTGGTGCGCGGCGGCACGGTGGTGACCGCGGCGGACACGTATCGCGCCGATATCGGCATTCGCGGCGGACGCATCGCCACCATCGGCGAGAACCTGGACGGTGCCGAAAAGCTCGATGCCGACGGGCTGCTGGTGCTGCCCGGTGGCGTCGACACCCACTGCCACATCGAACAGCTGCGCCCGAACGGCGGCACGGACGAAGAAAACTTCGTCACCGGCAGCACCGCCTGCCTGGCCGGCGGCACCACCACCGTCATCACCTTCAGCGCGCAGTTCAAAGGCCACGGCATCCGCGACACGCTGGCCGAATATCGCCGGCGCGCCAGCAAGGCGATGGTGGATTACAGCTTCCACCAGATCATCACCGATCCATCCGACAACGTGGTGTGGAAGGAGATCCCTGCAGTCGTCGCCTCCGGCGTGCGCAGCCTGAAGGTGTTCCTGACCTACGAACCCTCGCATCTCGACGACCGGCAGTTCCTGCGCGTGCTGGCCGCGGCGCGCCGCAACCAGGCGCTGGTGACGGTGCATTGCGAGAACTACGAGGCGATCGGCTGGCGCACCGAAGCGTTGATGGCCGACGGCCGCAGCGCACCGAAATACCATTCCTGGTCGCGGCCGAAAGTGGTGGAGCGCGAAGCCACCCACCGCGCCATCTCGCTGGCGGAACTGGTCGATCAGCCGATCCAGATTTTTCATGTGTCGTGCAGCGAAGTGGCCGAGGAGATCGCCCGCGCCCAGGTACGCGGCCTGAAAGTCTGGGCGGAGACCTGCCCACAATACTTCGTGCTCGGCGCGTCCGACATGGACCGGCCGGGCTTCGAAGGCGCGAAATTCATGTGCAGCCCCAGCCCGCGCGACCGCGCGACCAGCGAGGCGCTGTGGGGCGACGTGCATCGCGGCACGCTGGACGTGATCTCGTCGGACCACAGCGGAGCCAGCTACGAAGGGGAGCAGGGCAAGCGCATCCACGGCAACAACGCGCCCTTCCCGGACATTCCCAACGGCGTGCCGGGCCTGACCTCCCGCCTGCCGATCGTGTTCAGCGAAGGCGTTGCGAGTGGCCGCATCGATGCCAACCACTTCGTGCGGCTGACCGCGACCAGCGGTTCTCAATGCGAACGCCTTGCAAGTTGCGGGTTCCGGGTGAGTCCGAAATGCAACATCCCGGGGCAAATCGTTGATCGAGCCCAAATAGAGGGTACCCAAGCGCGCAGGGCTGC
>Ga0187809_10001067_pt1 | contig 13387 bp, 16 predicted proteins | sample NC_wetland_sal_i_8_FD_132415 | JGI IMG/M metagenome (GOLD analysis project Ga0187809, IMG submission 132415) | Wetland sediment microbial communities from Neuse River Estuary, North Carolina, USA - ASW_4 | ecosystem: Environmental > Aquatic > Freshwater > Wetlands > Sediment | place: USA: North... | reverse complement strand
TACGCATCACCGAGGATGTCATCGCCTTCTGCCCGATTGTTGGAGAAATCGAGGTTCGGGTTCTCGAAGATCGCGATCAGATCACTGAGGCGATCCGTCTTCTCCTTGCCGTCACCGAGCTTTTGGGTGTCGTTGAAGTCTGGGAAGTCAGCCTGGTTAATCTGCGTGTTGGCCTTCGTCAGCGGCGCAATAATCTTCTTGTTGATCTGATCCCCGATATCTGGTTTACCCTTCAGCGCAACCATCGCGTTGAAGTCGGCTCCCTTGGGGATCGTGATCGGCGCGTACGGTACCCCCGAATACTTGTCGCTGATGTACTTGATGAACAGCAGCGAGAGAACGTAGTCCTTGTATTGGCTTGCATCCATGCCACCCCGAAGGGCGTCGCAGCTGGACCAAATCGCGCCGTAGAGTTCGGTTTTCTTAATCGCCATTCGCGGAACCTTTTCCCTTGTGCTCTTACTCGAACCAGGGGTGCGACCACAGGGCAGGTAGCACAGCGCATCGCCGCCTGGACGATAGCTGGCGTAAGCCCCAACTGCCTGGAAGCAGGCAGACCCATCGGGTCAGTCCAGTCCCCTCCCTAGCCACCGGTAAAGGATAGCGGATTTCGGGGAGCGACCGGAGCCCTGGATGGGGTAATACCAGATGCCCCAGCAGCTCTTAAAGCGCTCAGGCATGAGCAAATCGATCTCGGCGGACCGACTCCTCGCATGGGGCGGCACATGTAATTTGAACGCCGTGCGCCGCCCCGATACACCGGCAGCCTGACCGCACCGTTAAGGCCGAACTTCTCCTTGGAGGTCCTTGCTGCGCGAAAGGGTCAAGACCCTTGGCAGCCATCCCGTCTACCTCACCGCCGAGTAGATTGCCATCGACCTCGACGCCCTCGCTGATGATCACCCTCTGTACCTTATCGATGCTTTCCTTTTGTTGCCCGACGCCGAAATCTCCACAACAGTCGTCGGTTATGTCTCAACTGCGAAACTGGCAGACAGCCGCCAATCATGCCGATTAGAGTGTTTAGTTTCCGGCTTCCCAGTGGCCATCGGAAATTCGCTTTCGACCAACATAAATATCTGGATCTGCTCGTTGAGTCCAGGCCTTGCAAGCTGGAGAATGACCAGACCTAGTGCCCCCAGCGCTTCGCGATAGGCTCGAGCTGCTCGGAGGTGCGATCGAGCAGTCTGCGAACTCGGCGGCGCTCCGCCGGATCAGGCTCTTCGGCGAGAATTTTCTTGATGCGCCTCGCTGTCGTCAGCACGGCTTTAGCCGGGACACGTAAATCGCGATCAGCGAGTATAGAACCGCTGCCCCGTCGCCTCGGATCGGCTCTTTTGCGACCTTTCGCTATGGAGCGCTTGCTCGCCAAGAGCCATACAGTACCGCAGACGCGTTGCCGGCGCGCCCGACATGCTCGAGTTGTAGGAGGCGCAGTGCACCTAGACTATGCGTCAAAAGAAATTCCGAATGCGTTTGCCATCCGCTCCAGCTCCTTCGGCGGCAAACCTTGATCCGACCACGCTTGACGAATGTCCCAGACCTTTCGACGGAGCAGATCGTAGATCATTAAGGCCTCAGGCTGAAGCAAGAATGCGCTGCGACCCGTTGGGTCTTGCTCTGCAGCTTCGTAGACAGCCTGAAGCATGACACTACTATCGTTCCAAACCTCATCCAAATGAGCCCGGATCCGCGGGACTTCAATCTGGTATATCGGATATAGCCAGCGAATGGTCTCAAGCGAAAGATCGATGTCTGCTCGATGCGTCGTCAGCTTGTAATAATGACGCTCCAAGGATTGCAACAATTCAACTTCCGGAACGTGTGGCATTTCGATGTTCAGTCGATCGAACTCATTATCCGCAATTTCAATTGCACCCGCCAGAAGAAAAACTCGGCGCTTTAGCGGGCCCGCCAGGTGAACCAGTCCATCATCGTTCTTGTAGACCGTGTCATGCGACATCTCAGACCACAAGTGCTGCGCCAAAGATCTGATCTGGAGCTCCGCACAGAAAACCTCGGGCGGGAACGTGCTGGCTAAGAAATCGTTCTTATACAGTCTCACGTCTACATGAGTACTGAGGTAACCCACCTTATTGTGATCGAGACGCTCCGCGGTATTTTCTGGCTCACCGCAATGAAACACACGTCGCGCCAGTTTCAACACGAGATCCACTTCGGATTTGTAGCGGACAATTACTCGAACGCCGCACTTGTCTCCGAGAGAGTCATAGGTATGATGGGGCTTCTTGATAAGTTTTCGAATGAGGCTGTCCATATCCTTGGCCCGGGTAGTCACCTCGCCCCAGCAACCCTCCTCTTTTAAGGCCTCCTTGAGGCGAAGAGTGAGCTGCTCACCAAATGTCGCGAAGCGAGGTCGCTCTTCCAACCAACGGCGCCGAGTTTCCTCCAAGTCAACCATAGCTGCACGTTCACTTACGCGAAATCGTCCGGAGGGCGTCGCGTACAACGATCTGAGCTTTTCCCACTTCTACCAGCTTCTCCTTATCTGCCGGAACAATTACCGCCAGACCCTCTTCCGTATGGTACGAAAGCCTGCGCAGCTTCGACTGAATATCGCCCGTGTCCTTCGAGAATTGTCGGATCGGTGCGTTATTCTGCCGTAAGAACTCCTCGTACGGTTGGCGCAAATCTGTCTTGACGTAGTCCTGAATGAATCTTTTTGGTGAGACTGCTTGGCGGTTGGAGTTTAGTTCCGACACGAGATGCTCGTACATCGCTTGCTTGACAACGGGATCATGGACTTCTTGGTTAATGAAATTCACCGATACGTCGAACCACCTCTGCGTGGAGATTGCGGGGTCGACCACGAATCGACATCCCAGAAATGCAAGCCAGAACTTCGCAGCATCGCTCCGGCTCATAGGATCGTTTTGACTATCGCAGGCGAGGCAATCCAGGCCGGTAGCGTTTGTGAGAAACAGTGCGGATTTAAATAGCCGAGTACCGTCCGTGAGCACCAGATTGTCTAAGACCGACATCTCAAAAGCACTGTGACCTCCGGCTGTCTTGAGATGCAAGTCGGCGCCTTCCTCGCGCTCGAGTTTCATGATCGCAATACCGGCGCGGGCTCCAGACGTAATGGCGATCACACAGAGCAAGCCTGCCGATGTCGATCCCATATGCTTTTCGAACAGATATTGCGCCATCTTCCGCGACGCGGGAACGAAATCGTTCGACGGAAGAGTTTGAGTAGTCAAACTGTGAACCAAAGGCGGGACTGGAGATGCCGTGGTAGTAAGGAATTCAACCTCAAAGGCAGCTCCACTCCCAAACACCTGGGTGAGCCGTTTCTTGAGAATGCCAACTCTCCTTGCATCTGTGGTCGTTTCGGTGTCAGTTAGGGTTGGCTGTCCGTTGCTGCCTCTGGGATTCCTTGGGACATCGTGAAATATGATCTGACGTACCGTCAGTGCGGCGAGATCCGAATGTCCAATCATTCTGCCGGCTCCAGTTGCCCTATGCTGCGTGGACTTCAGTCATGTTCCTGGAACATATTATGACGGCGCGATCTGGCAAGCTGGGACCTGAGTCACAGGGGGATCGAGGTATCCGTGATGCAGGCCCTCCTGAAAGCAAGTTCCGCCGAGTTGGACAAGAGGTTACGCAGGGGGCAGATGAGTAGTCGAGATCAGCGCATTCGAGGCTCCGGCGGTCATTGGGTAGCGCCGCCGGGGTAAGTGGTTAGGCGCCCTCCCCCGTGGAGCACATGCAGATGCGCTACGATCCAACAGCAGCGAACACTCTTGCAGGATCACCTACATTGCCGTGCCTCGCAAGGACAAACTGAGAGGCGCCAGAATTCTCAACTATCGCTTGTAGCTCCGGTTGCGCATCATCGAACGATGTTCGATCTCCGTACACCAGAAGCACAGCACCGTAGTAACATGCCGGCTCACCGCAAAACCAAGCCAACTTTTCGATGTCTGCGCGTATGGCGTTCGGCGACGCAGTTGAGGCCTTGACTTCGACGACCGCAAGATTGCCTCTCATATTACCCGGCACGTGAACGAGAAAATCTGGCTTTGAATATCTGTACGGGCCGCCACGAAAAATTGGGTGTCCGGCCTTATCGACCTCACCTCCAAGGCTGTACGGGAACTCTGCCCATCGACATCTCATCTGGTGGTATAGCTCGTAACAGTAGACCCGCTCCCGATAAGCGCGATCACCCCGAGCTTGGGGTAACTGATAGTAGGTATCGTGCACGTCTGCACATGATCTCGACAGCAGCTCAACAAAGTGATGAAAGTCTTGACGCATTCACTTATTTGCGTTTTCGCACCTGGGTCGGAACAGACCCAGCCCAACTGCCTCGATCACCGGCTTACCTCCGGTGCAATTATATGCTTGCCGACGCGAGATCTCTCGCGTAATGCTGCTTTTAGCGCCTCATTTTCGGTTCTGGGCGGGGGCATTTGGGCCACAAACTGTTCGACTTGGACGGCAAGATCGGAGCGGCCTTGGGCAGTAAGGATCGCGCTGGTTGCATACCAGCCGCGTTCGATGTCTTTGCGAGTCGCGACCAAGGTCGCCTTGCCGGCTTCGATGCGCGGCGTCCCGTTGAGAAGCTCGTTGGCGACTAACTCAGTACGGCCGCGTATATGTGTGGAGTCGCCGCGAAGCGCGGCGCGGTAGATACCGTCGATCTTGTGTACGCGGCTCATGCCTCGCACCGCCCGTTCCGTGGCGTTCGCTGCTATGCCTTGGTCGCGCAGATGCCGTGCGAATTCGCGTCGCCATTCACGCAGGGTCGCTTTCCGGATGTTCAGTCGCTCGCCCTGTTCGCTCACCGCCTTAACTACCAAATGCACATGAGGATGGGGCTCATCCGTATGCAGGACTAGGGTGTAGCGATGCTTTAGGGCAAACTCCTCGCGCGCGAACTTGCGCGCGGCTTCGAGCACCCCCTGAGCCGGCGTTCCGGGAGGCATCGAGAGCATGATCTTGTGGACCAGCTTCGGAGCTCGTCCGGTACGAGCCGCCAGGCGTGAATCCCGCCGATCCTGATCCAGGTCGAGGTCCCAATCTTCTATCAGCCGCTGACCGGCATGCCGCCCTTGGACGCGCTCGCCGTCGCCTGTTTCGAGGTCCAGCCGGCCATGACGGCCGATGTAATTCAGATGCCGCGCGATAGATCTTAAGTTGTTGCTATCCTTGGGAAGCACCTTGACCATAACTTCAGGTGTCCGACGCACGGTGCGGCTGATTAGCGCCACTTCCTCTGGCGACAACCGGTCCCGCCGCCCGGGGCCGCGCAGCGCGTAGCTCGCGATGTCTAGGAGGGCGCGCCCCTCCAGGGCGCTAATCCTGAGTTTCGGCATGACCCGACGCCCAGCTCGCCGCGTTCGCCTTGATCAGGCTCTTGGTATGGTCACGCAGCGCTTCACAGATCGTGAGGATGGCCCGAAACTCTTCATGGCTGACTCCCGCGAAGCGAGCGCCGCTGCTCGCTGCGCGGGCGATCTGATTGAGGTTGCGCCCGATCGCACTCAGCTCGCTCACAGCTTGCTTCAGGGCGACTAGCTCGTCCTTCGGCATAGGTGCCAGGGATCGCAGGTGGGCTCGGACGAGCACGGACGCGTACGTGGCCGAGGCCATTCCCCGAGCCGCCGCGCGCTCGTGCAGCAGCCGCCGGTCCTCCTTGCGCAATCGAATGTACAGGCTCGAAATCGGCTCACGGCGCCTGGAGCATTGCCCACGGACCGGGGTCGATTCGTTACCGCATCGCCGCACTGCCGAGTCTTCTGACGAGCTTGCCTGGAGCTCCCGCAGGACCAGGCGCCGAAGCCAGATCGACTCCGTCAAAAACTCCTCGCGAACAACATCAGTGACCCGCTCCTTAATCTCAGGTGTCACTCGTGTCGTTAGAATTTCTGTTGCACCCACAGCTCACAATGTTAGACAAAACTCGCTGTAAAGCTATCCTGCGTTTCACCCATAATTCGGGCGAAACTCCACCACACGCCTGTTTGCCCTGTCTCCGGGCGACGCCCAGGGCGGGTCCCCGGAACAGCAGGCGCCATCCCGTCCATTGCCGAGTCCAGCGACCGCCGTGCGGCTATGGAGAGGCCTCCCGCCCGAAATGCAGCAGCCGAACTGCGAGCTCCTCCGGCTTCGAGAGCGCGACCAGGTGGCCGCCCGGGACCACCTCTACCTCAGCGTTCAGCCTCTCCCGAGCGACGCGCTTCTGGAACTCGAGCGGGAAGAATCGGTCGTCCGCCGCCGCGATCACCCGCGTCGGAATCCCCGGCCACCGCTCGTACTGGCAGGGCTGGCCGAATATAGGATCGGATTGCTCCCGCTGACGCGACGGGCCACCGCGGAGTACAGCCGCCGGGACGTCATGCAGAAAGTACGTGGGAAGGTCGAACTGCGGGGCGTACCCCCCGGCCTTGGCCGCCGCGATTCGTGCGTCCACGGCGCCCGTATTGCCCCACCAAGCCCCGGGGGCTTCTCCCGGCTGGGGGAATCATGGCATTGACCAATATCAGCCCACGAAGGGCGTCCGGGGCGCGCACAAGGGGGGCCGTGAATCCGGCCAGCGATTGCGCCACGAGCATCACATTCAATCTCGTGCCGATCGCCTCGGCCACGATATCCGCGTAGTCGCGTAGACCCTTGCCTCGAATCGTCCGCCGGCAGACCGACCGCGATCACCTCACGGCCGGCGCGATCGAAGTGCGCCACGATGCGGCGCCAGAACCATGCCATCCCGCCGGCGCCGGGGACGAGAATGAACGACCGCTCTACCATGCGCCTCATTGCAGCGCGGCATTACCAGGATGTCGAAGCCACCGACCCGGCGGTCCAGTCCATGGCGGCGGCAAAAAAGGGGGGAGAGAGCGCCCGAGCGCGACGCCCTCTCCTGCCTCACTCAGGCCGCCAGCACCTCGGCGGCGAGGTCCCAAAGGCCGCTATTGATGCGCACGTCCTCCTTAATGGAGCTGATCCGCCGGGTGCGGACCAGGCGGCCACCAGCGGACCGGCGCGGCAGTCCGCCCCTGAGCAGGTTCTCCTGGACCTTATTCAGGGTGCTGTAGAGGTCATCCCCAGTGTCCTCGGGTCTCCGGCACTGGAGCAGCTGCGAGGCCGGCATTCCAGCCTGGGTGGGGTCGGGATACCGCAGCTCCAAAGCCCGCTCAGCGAACCGGAGCTGCTCGTCCTTGAACAATTGCCGCTGCTCCATGCGCTCGACTTGGGCGGCCAGTACATCGAACCGCTCCGCGATGCCGAGCGCATGCGCGACGACGTCATCGACGATGTTGCCGCGATGGGGCACGCTGAAAGTCGGAAACGCGCCCCGCGAGACGATCAAGCCATTGGTACAGACCACCCGAAAGATGCCTACACGGAGCTGGTAGGAGCTCGTCCCGTCATGGCTATTCAGAAAGATGACCTCCGGCGCCGAATCCCGGAGCTGTACGGTCTCGAACCGTCTGCGCAGCCGCACGACGTGCCGAGCATGGAGCGGACTGGCCGACCGAGTGCGAGTCTGGCGCGCCTCAACGGGCACGAAGCCCGCCTGCATGAGACCGGTCAATACTCTCTCGGTCGGCACAAACGTGTACCTGGGGCTTCGGTGATCGTCGGCCGACGGTGCGAACACCGCTGGCACCTGGTGCCGCAAGGCTTCCAACGAGAGGGTGCGGCCGAAGACGTTGTCGTACTTCACGAACGAAAGCTCAGGGGAAGCATTCATGATCGGATCCTCGGGACTATTCTTGGGCGGGATTGCCCGCGTCCCTGGAATCACGGCGCGCGCAGCAGTCAGGTGGGGCGCGACGGGTCGTGGAATAAATGGAGGGGACCCGCGTCCTCGCGGGGAGTCAGCCGTTTATGCCGCGAAAGCCCGTTGCGACCCACTTGACGGCGAGCACGGCGTGATACGCTGAACGCATTCAGGTAACCCCGCCCTCTTCTTTTCCTGCTTGAGTGCTGGAGCGGCTTGGAGAGCCATACTCATGGTTATGCAGGCATACAAACCTCCGGTCGCGGTGCGGCTACCTAAGGATCCGCTGACGCGACGAATTGCGCAGTCACAGGCTCGCTGCATCTTGTCGCTACGGCTAGAACATCGACTATCGCGGGTAGTCGTTGTCGAGCGCACGGGAATCAACTGGAAGCGCATCCGTGCCATCGAGGAGGGCTCGACGGTCGCCTGCCTGGATGAACTTGCAAAGCTCGCTTCGCTGTACTCTGTGCGGCCCATTAAGCTGATTCAGGAAATCATGCCCCCAGCAAAGGGCGCAGCGCACAAAGGAGCCAGCGCTCGGCGAGCGAGATCGCGGAACAAGAAATGACGCACCCTAGGGCGCGCAGCTCCTACGCCCGATAGGTTCGCATCCGCCCGGGGCTCGTTTCAGAGAATCGCCGAGCGCCGATATCCGATCAGCGCTCGGCGCTCTGCGCTCGCAGTCAGTCGATCGCCGCGAAGATCGCCGAGGCCTCGGAGTGCTCAGCGGCGAACTCCCTCAGGAAGTGGAAGTGGTCGCCGTAGACGGCGTCCTCCGAGTATCGGAACGACAGATGACTGCACGCAAAGAGGCATACCGTGATGCCGGCCGCGTCAGCCGACATCTCGCCCTCGTAGCCATTGGTGTCGACCGAGAACCGGAAGGCCCCTCCGTCGGGGGCCATGTAGAAGCCCCCGTTGCTGAGCTCGTAGAACTGCCAATACCCACCGTCGTAATCGGCCGCAAATCGGCGCATGAAGTCGTACACCGCGCCTTCGAAAATCAGGAGGCGCTCACCGAAGTGACGGGGAAGCGCCATCATGCGCTCCGAGTCATCGACCCGTTGTGCGACGACGGAGGTCCGAGGATCGACCGCGCCGGCGGAAGCGTTGTCTTGATTAGCCATGGCAGGCTCCAGCGATTGGATTTGGGCGGGATTGCCCGCGGTGGAACCATCACGGCGCGCGCAGCAGTCAATCGGTGGATGATGGGATCGTGGAATAAATGGAGGGGACCCGCGCTTCGCGGGGAGGCTGCCGTTTATGCCGCGAAAGCCCGGCATCCACCGATTGACTGCGAGCACGGCGTGATAGGATGGATCGCACAAGCAACCCGCCCTCTTCACTCTCCCTCCCCGACCGAAAGCACTCCTGTCAGCGGAACGGGGCGAGCCCGCAAACGAAACTGCGGGCCCGCGCCTCATCGCGATTCGGATCACGTCACCGTTCACGCCCGGCGCGCCTCTTGCTTTCCAGACAGTTCATCGATGGAGACGGCGGAGGGAATTTCTCGGATCGCCCTCCCGTGCGGATCATCTTTCGGATGGTCGATGACGAGACTCCGTATTCCCGGGCGACCTGGTCAATGGTTTTGCGGTTGCGCCGCCACTCGAGAACCCGGCGACGCTCGGCATCGGTGAGCGGCACCGACCTCTTGTAGTGCCCGCCGTTGCGAATCACCGTGTAGATCGTCCCACACGACACCCCGTTCTTTCGGGCGACCTGACCCAATGTCTTGCGATCACGCTGCCATTGCAGTATCCGGCGGACCTGGGTATCGGTGAGCGCTCGCGTCCTACCGTTGGTGCTGAACATGTCTGGCTCTCCAATCGCACAGGCGGAATTGCCTGCGCGGCCGGACCCGCATGCCGCAGCGCAGCCGTCAAGGATCGAAGACCGCCGCAGGCGGCGAGCGCTTCCGCGATCGTCCTTGACGGCGAGAACGGCATGCAAAGCTTTGAGCGCAGGCAAGCCCAGCCCCTCTGATCCGGCAATGCAGCCCAGACCGCCGTGGCGCAGCGCGTGCGTGGAGAGCAGCGTGGTTCGAACTCGCAGCGCCGGCGAAAACTTCCGGCGCTGCGGGTCCGATCACCGCTACAAGAGTGCGCGTTCTTTCAGGCGCTTCATCATGGCGCGCCGCTCACGCAAGTTCTGTAGGCGGTTCTCGGGCGACGGCGCCTTATACTGGCCGCGTCTTCGGATCGCCGAACCGATCAGGTGTTTCGCCACCCCAAGCTCCGCAGCGAGCTCCGCGCGCGTCTTGCGATTGCGATGCCACTCGAGAATCGCCGCGATCTGCTTCTCGGTCAGCTTGCGTCTTCCGCTCATGGTCCACTCCCCACTCGAACGCGGGCGGATTGCCCGCACGCGCGGCAGCGCATGGCGCAGCGCAGCTGTCCGGACTCGCGCGACAGCGCGACTCGCCGAGCGGCTCCTACGCGAGGGTCTGGACAGCGAGAACGCCATGCGAATCTCACGCGTGCGGGGCAAGACGTCCCACAAGAGGCTCCCGCTCTTGAGTGGCAGCGGCGATTCGCGTCGGTACGCCGGCGACAACGCACCAGCGCACCGACACGCGAGATCACCCGAGAACTCAAATGAGTCCGTGCTGGGCAAACGAGTAGCACCCGCTATCCCCGACGATGATGTGATCGAGTACGAGGACGTCCATGAGGGCCAGCAGGTCCTTGAGGCGGCGGGTGATAAAGTCGTCCGCGGGACTCGGCTCAAGGGCACCGGACGGATGGTTATGCGCAAAGATCACCGCCGTGGCGTTATGGTCGAGCGCTTGGCGCAGCACGTCCCGCGGATGGACCTGAGCGCAATCGACCGTTCCGCGGAAGAGCTCCTCGAAGGCGATGAGGCGGCGGCGACTATCGAGAAAGAAGCAGCAGAAGATCTCGTGATCGAGGCTCCCGAGGCGCAGCCTCAAAAAATCATGTATCTCCTTGGGTCTCGATAGAACGGGGGCGCCGGGCCGGAACCTGCGAGAAATCAGTACCTGTGCCTCCCGGATGACGTGATGAGATTCAGCCTCACGAAACGCCTGACCGTCGTGGATGTAGAGCGTCGTCATGATGGTCGCTCCTGTGAGCGTGGGCGGGATTGCCCGCCGGCGTCACGCCACGGCGCGCGCAGCAGTCAAGCGGAGGACGACGGGATCGTGGAATAAATGGAGGGGACCCGCGCTTCGCGGGGAGGCAGCCGTTTATGCCGCGAAAGCCCGTTGTGCTCCGCTTGACTGCGAGCACGGCGTGGTAGGCTGAAGGGTCTAGGGAATCCCGCCCTCTTCATTTTCTGCTCGGATCTCCATCCTCGACCGCGGCGCTGGCGCGTCACCGAGCAGGGGCCCAAAATCTGCTAAACAGGCTCTTCTTGGAGTCGGTTATGCAGACGCTCGACCTCGATACGTACCTGCGCCTCGCAGTGCATGCGCTGCCCGATACCGCTAATACTGCCGAGCGACTGAGGGGCGTGATGACGGTCCTTCAGACCGCCCAGGCTGCCCTGAGGGACGGCCAACCGGATACGGTAGGCCGCGCCGATGCGGCGCTGACGTTGGCCCTGTGCGCGCTCAAGTTGACGAGAGATGAGTTCGACAGGGCTGCGCAGTGGGTTAGGTCCACGGTCGCGCCGTGAGGTATACCCTTACGAGAGATTAATTCCCTCCAAGACGCAGATAATCGACGCCTCCAGCGGCGTCGCGAGCGGCAATCGTTCGGAGCGTTAGCATGAACACCGTGCGCAGCGTCAGCGGCTCGTGCCGGCCAATCGCTCGCACTTGGCGGCAAGATCAAGGTAGACGCGTTCCGCATTCTCGAACGTCTGTCGCACCAATGGACTCTCCTGCTGGCCAGCGCCTTCCTTCGCCTGTCGAGCAAGAAGCCTGGCTCCGCTCGCGAGGTAGATGAGCTCCTGGGGCGTCAGGCGTTCGAGTGACCGGACGGGCATAGCCAGGAATGTACTGCACGGAATCCGTCGACCAGCAAGGCGGCGTCAGCGCCGCTGGATAACCGGAGGCGCTTGCGCGGCTCTCGGGAGGGATGCACCGGGCGCGCAGTGCTGAAAGCACGAGCGACGACCAGAGAGCATCGATGCACGTCCGCTGCGAACGCCGACGCAGAGCGCGACGGCAGCGTACATCGCACTCGAGGCCCTGACCTTCGCCGCTATGCGGCTGCTATAGTCACCAGACTAGGAGGATCTCCTGCAGCCCTCCGCCCCTTTTCCCTCGATCTGCAATCTTCGCATGAACGATCATCCAAATCGCGGAATGAAGGATATTCCGGATTATGGCGATGACGCCGCCGTAGAGGAGTGCCTCGAGGCCATAGACAAGTTTGTCGCGACTCTCGACCGTTATCCACCGGGCGCCATTGCGGTCGCGATGGGCACGTATTTCGAGGGGTTGGTCGGCGCCCTGCTGGACGAGCATCAATGCACGGCCGACGAGGTTCGCGAGTTCCTGCGCGAGATCGAGTCGGGCATCCTTCAGCCGCAGGGTCCAACCTAAGCCAGCCTTCGGCATCGGGCCTGCGCCCGGCGCACGTACCGCCAATGTCACATCGACGAGGTGCCTGCGTGCGAGTTTAGGGCGCCCGGCTATACACCGGCATCCTTTAGAAGCTCCCACACCTGGATGCCGAGTCCTGAGCATACCCTGCGAAGCGTTCTCAAGGTCAGGTTGATTTCGCCCCGTTCGAGCGCGCTGTAGTAGGTGCGATGCATATCGATCTTGTCGGCGAAGGCTTCTTGGCTTACCTCGAGGGACTGGCGGCGATTGCGCATAGCGGCGCCGACCTTCTCAGCCAGAGCTCGGTCTTTCATGGTGCCGAACCCTAAGGCGCTGGCAGTTGCAACTCTACAGATTTATATATAGACTATATATATCTTCCATTTGGAGGCATCGTCCGGCCGGACGTCGATATGGACCGCTCGTACGACGAAACCGTCCGACCGCCGACGATTGACGCCCGCGCAGACGCGCCGCCGAAGTAGGGCCTGGATGGTACGAGAGGATGGCAACGCATTGTCGGTTCAAAGGTGAACACGTGCATCCTGATTGGGCTGCCGAAACCAGACCCCACACCGAGACAGATCGGCCGGACTTCGTGACCCTTCTCGGCGATCTCTCGGACGCGATTGCGGTGGTAACCGTCGCTCATCGTTCACTGGAAGCCAAGGAAATTGCGGAAGTGGGCGATGAGGAGGTGGTTCTTCGTTACGCAATCTCTTTGCTTCGGAGCGCGTACACCGCGCTCGATGTGGCTTTTCTTAACTCGTCTCGATGACAACACGTCACAGGTAAATCAACCGTTCGGGTGGCTACCATGCAACACAATGAAGCCAAGGCGATTCTCGTGTCCCTGATCGAAGGCCGCAATCCGGACTCGGGAGAGCGGCTCCCGACCGAATGCGTCGTCCATCGCTCGGATGTCATCCGGGCGTTGCTGCTCGGAGTCGGCGCAATCGACACGACCAATGCCCGCGCGAAGCGCCGGTCGCAATTGCCCAAAAACGTCGGTCGGGACTGGACGACGAAGGAGGAGGAGCAGTTGCGCTCGGAAGTTGCGGCGAAGGAGCCGCTGAGAGAGATTGCGGCGCGGCACGGACGCACACTGCGCGCGATCG
>Ga0187809_10001066_pt1 | contig 13391 bp, 9 predicted proteins | sample NC_wetland_sal_i_8_FD_132415 | JGI IMG/M metagenome (GOLD analysis project Ga0187809, IMG submission 132415) | Wetland sediment microbial communities from Neuse River Estuary, North Carolina, USA - ASW_4 | ecosystem: Environmental > Aquatic > Freshwater > Wetlands > Sediment | place: USA: North... | reverse complement strand
CGCGGAGCTCGAGCAGGCGCGCGCGGAGGTTGCCGCGCTCGACGGCACGGAGCGTGGGCGCACCGTCGTCGGCGCGTGCTCGATGGCGCAGCACCCGTTTCTCATTCCAGATGCTTTCATCGAGTTCACGCTCGAGTGTCCCGACCACGGCATCTCGATTCTCAACGGAACGTACGAGCACTTGCTCGCATCGCTGCGCATCGGCGAGACGGACTTCCTGATCGGGCCGCTGCGCACCGCGAATCTGCCGCACGATGTCGTGCAGGAGCATCTGTTCGACGATCCGCTGGCAATTATGGTGCGCGCCGACCATCCGCTCGGGCGCGCCAAGCGCATGGTCGCCGCGGACCTGTCGCGCTATCCCTGGATCGCGCCGCGCAAGGGCGCTCCGTTGAGCTCGGATTTCGAGGCCTTGTTCAAACAGGCGGGGGTGCCCGCGCCGGAGAGGCCCATCGAGTGCAACTCGCTGAGCTCCGCGCGCGCCTTCCTGCTGGCGAGCAATCGGATGATGCTTGTCTCGCCGCATCATTTCCGGGACGAGCTGCAGGCCGGCACGCTTGCGGTCATCCCGCACCCCGTGGGGCCTGTGGTTCGTCCGATGGGCGTGATTCTGCGGCGCGATTGGCGGCCGACCGCCACCCAGGCGAGCCTGCTGGAAGGTATCCGCCAGCGGTCGCGGACGGCGCAGGAGTGGGCGGTGCACACCGCGCATCCGGGTCCCGCTAGCCGCTCCCGGAGGGCGGCGCGGGCGGGCTCCGGGCTGGCGCTGTTGAATATGCCAATGGTCGGGGGGCACGCAAGCAGGGCCTGAGCCCGCGACCCGGGCGGGTCCTCCGGGGTCAGCCCTTGTCCTGGCCCTGGTCTTCCCACGGCTTCACCGGGTAGCCGAGGATCTGGGACAGGCTCTCGGGCTTGGGACGGTACGCCACACCGTTGAACCTGCCGAGCTGCTCGCGGTAGCTCATGCGCGGGCCGGGATATCCCAGCATCTGCCAGCCGATGAGGCCCGCATTGCCGCCATGCATCGGGTCGCAGAACATGCCCTCGATGGTGTGTTGCCGCAGCAGCTGGAAGAAATGGGTCTTCTCAATGGCTGCGATCCGCTCATCCTGCTTTGGGGCTTCCAGCGCGATGAAGTCCGCGCCCAGGGTCGGGATGCCCGCGCGGTACGTCTCCTGCGGATTCGCGCGCCCCTGATAGCCGTGTCCGGGCAACGAGGGGACAAAGGGCGGCTTCGTATAGCGATGACTGTCGCTGCCATAGGGCCCCGCAAGCTGCCGATCGATGTACACCATGGTGCCGGCCTGCGTCGCGCCCGGCCCACTCTCATCGGCGGGGAAAATTCGCTCGCAGGCGGCGATGACCACTCTGGCCTCCGGTTCGGTGAAGAACCGCAGAGGCACTTTCACCGTGCCCTCGCGCGCGCTCACCACCCTGGCCTTGCCCGCCAGGCTGTAGATCAGCAGACCGCCCAGGCCGTTGGCGGACAGCTCGATGAACTCCCGGCGCTTCATGCCAGCGCTCCCGGCCGCTTCACGTAACGGTCCACGAAGGCGTCCGCCGCCCGATAGGCGAGCGCCATGACGGTCAGCGTCAAATGCTCGTCTCCCTGCGGCAGCGCGGATCCGCCAACGACCCAGAGGTTGGACATCTGCCAGTGCTGCAGCCAGGTATTCACCACGCTGTTCTCCGGCGAGGTTCCCATGATGGCTCCGCCGTGGCTGTGCTGGTCGACCATCAGCGGCGGACCGCTGGTCGCCGCGTTCGGGTGAGGGTTGATGGCCAAAGCGCCCATGGCCTCGGCGATTCCGACTTCCTTCTCGAGCATGTAGGCCGCCTGCTTCCGCTCCGCGTCCGTCCAGTCCATGGTCACCCGCAGCAGCGGATCGCCCCATCGATCCGTGTAGGTCGGATCGAGATCGAGGTAGTTCTGCCGATAAGCGAAGTGATTGCCGGTGTTAAGAAAGGTGCCATAGCGGTCGTTCCACTTGAGGGCCGCCTGCTTCCACTGCGACCCCCAGTTCCGCTGCGTCTCCCCTTTCGGGATCTTGCCGAAGGCGGAGATCACGGGCGGGTCGCCCTGCTGGTAGGCGAAGATGATGCCGCCCTGGAAGGCGCCGCGCGCAGCGCCATCGGCTCCGAGGTCGCCGCCGAAGTCGCCGATCCCCATTCCGAGGCCACCGCTGCCCATGAAGTCGTTCTGCGGCTTGTCGAGGAAATAATCCAGGCCCACGTGCACAGAGTACGTCGGGTTTCTGCCGAGCGTGCCCCTGAAGCTGACAGGGTCATAGCGCTCGCCGATGTTAGACAGCATCAGCAGGCGCGCGTTGTTGAACACCCAGGCCGCCAGCACGACCGTCTCGGCCGGCTGCATGCACTCCATGCCGGACGCATCGACGTATGTGACGCCCACCGCGCTGCCGCCGCGGTGCACGATCCGCCGCACCTGGCAGTGTGTGCGCGCCGTGAAATTCTTCCTGCCCTCGAGCAGCGGCAACAGCGTGAAGTTCGGACTCGCCTTGGCGCCCACCATGCAGCCGAATCCGGAACAGTGCCCGCAGTACTGGCAACCCACCCGACCCACTCCGTCCGGATTCACGTAGCTGCGGCTGAGTGTCGATGAAGGCATCGGGAACGGGTGATACCCGAGCTCCTTCGCGGCCTTGGCGAAGAGCAGCGGCCCATAGGGCATGGGATGTGGAGGATTGGGGAATTCGCGCGAGCGTGGGCCCTCGAAGATGTTGCCGCCCTCTATCCTCCGACCCTTCAGGTTCCCCGCCTTGCCGCAGGTGCCCATCATCTCCTCGGCGCGGGTGTAGTAAGGCTCGATCTCATCCCAGGTGATTCCGAGGTCCTGGATGGTCGTGTCCGGCGGCAGCCTCGAGGCGCCGTAGCGCTCCCGCAGGTGACTCGCGAGCCTGAGAGCCTCGGGCATCAGGCGTGGAGAGGTCGCGCCCCAGTGGTCTCCGGAGCCGCCCATGCCCGTGCCCATCCAGGGCAGCGCCCCATATTGGCGCAGGGGATTCGCACGATCTTTGCGAGTGGCACGCGTGGTGAAGGTCTCGACGGCGGGATTTTCCGCAAACCGCTTGCGGATAAAGGTGTCCACTTCGTCCATCTCCTCGCCGTAGGAGCCGACTCCGCGAAACGGCCCGCCCCTCTCCAGCACCAGAACCGAGAGCGGCGTTCGCAGGGCGATCTCCTTCGCCATGATCATGCCGCTCCAGCCTCCGCCCACGATCACCACATCGACTGGCGCAAGTGTCTTCACGCAATCTCCTGAGCAATCCCGATCATCGCGCGAATCCCGGTCGAGCACGGGCGTCCGGCGAAGCGCAGCGACGCGCCCGGTCGCAAGAGCGACCGCGCAATGATTATCGGCGGTGCGGCGCTGCGGAGCCAATCGCAAAACGACCGCGGGTATAAGGGATTTTTCCGATCATTGGAAATGGCGCTCCGCGCCCGCGGCCGGCCGCTCGATTCTTGCTTTCCCGCAACTCGGCCGATATGGTCGCCGACAGTTCCAATCGCGGGGAAATCGCCATGGCACGCCTGCTTGCGCTAGCCTCTTCCGTCCTGCTGCTGATCGCGGGCATGGGTTTGCCGCAGGCGCGCGCCAACGGCATGCACCCCGGGTGCGCCGGCGAGGCGCTCTGCCAACAGCGCTTCGTCAGGATCGGCGGCATCGACCAATGGATCAGCATTGCCGGCGAGAGCCCGGCCAACCCAGTGCTGCTGCTGGTGCATGGCGGTCCCGGCATCCCGCAGTGGCCGGCGGCCGAGCGCTTCAAACCGTGGGAGAAGTCCTTCACGGTGGTGCTCTGGGATCAGCGCGGAGCGGGGCACACGTTCGGGCGCTACGGCGCCAAGACGCCGGACGTCACGCTGCAGCGGATCGCGGCGGATGGCGTGGAGCTGTCGCGATATCTCTGCCGCACGCTCGGCAAGAAGAAGATCGTGCTGCTCGGCCATTCCTGGGGCACTCTCGTCGGCGTGCGCATGGTGCAGCAGGCGCCGCAGCTATTCGCCGCCTACGTGGGCACCGGTCAGATGGCGGACTTCCATGCTGACGCCCTCATCCAGTACCGTTTGATCCTGGCCAAGGCGCGCCGCGACCACGACACGGCGGAATTGCAGGCGCTGCGCGCCCTGGGCCGGCCCGATCCCGCCAATGCGCGCCAGTACGCCGCCTATCGGAAGTATCTGCCCACCGTCATGGCGCCGTCGGATCTCGCCTACCTGAAGGCACAGCGCGCGGGGGCCGCCGCGCTCGCGGCAGCGCACCCGAAGGAAGGTCCTGACGTCGCCGCAGGCGCGAAGTTCAGCCACCCGCTGCTATGGCCGTATGTGGTGCGTGCGGATCTGCCGAAAACGGCCGCCGCGCTCGGCACGGCGTTCTTCCTGATCCAGGGACAGAGGGACGTGCTTGCCGCGACGCCACAGGCGGTGCACTACTACAGAGTGGTCACCGCGCCCTACAAGCAGCTCGTCATCATCCCGAATGCCGGGCATTTCGCATTGCTGACGGCCCCGGGAAAGTTCCTGCATGCGTTGACCGGTAAGGTTCGGCCGGTCGCGATCGCGCGCGGGGCCTGAGCAGACGCGCGTTCAGGCGCGCGCCGGCCCGAGGAGCGACCAGCGCGGCTTTGGTGGCATCGCAGAGGTAGGTGTCGACGAACTCCGGCCAGCCTCTTGCGTCACTCCGCGCCGACTCGGCGCGGGGCGGTTTCCCGCAGGAAGAGGCAGACCGCGATCCCTATGGCGAGTCCGATCAGGGCCATCGTGAGCGTGTGCTGAATGCCGAAGTGCTGGGCGACCGCGCCCGCGATCACGGGGGCGATGCCGCCGCCGAAGATCTCCCCGGAAGCGACTACGATGCCGGTGGTCGAGGAGACCCGCCCCCTGGGCGCGGCCTCCGCGGCCACCGCGCCGGTCAGAAGGCCGAGCAGGCCGAAGCAGCAGAAGCAGGCCACGAAGAGGAGCGCGAACAGCGCCGGGATCGAGCTGGCCAATGAGAATGCGTACACCAGCGCTGTCGCGCACACGAAGCCGCCCAGCGCGACCGGCTTGCGACCGATGTGGTCCGAGAGCGCCGGCAGCGAAAGCTGCCCGAGGAAGCCGCCGAAGCCGATCGCGGACGTGACGAAGCCCATCTGCGCGGTGCCGAGCCTCAGGTAATCGACCAGGTAGCTCGGCACCATGGCGCTCAGGCTGAATATGCCGCTCATCGCGCAGAGCAGGGCGAGCATTCCGAGCGGCACGTTGCGATGCCTGAGGATCTCGCCGAGCGGAGCGCGATGCTCGTGGGAGGTGCTGCCGATGCCGGGCGGCTCGCGCACCAATCGGGATAGGAGCGCCGCCACGACCAGCCCCGGGATTCCGACCAGCACGAAGGCCCAGCGCCAGCTGGTCACCTGCAGCAGCTGGGTCGCGATGATGGGTCCCAGCGCGAGGCCGAACAGCGGGAAGGCGCTTTGCGTGATGCCGAGATTCATGCCGCGCCGGGTGGGTCGCGAGGCTTCACTGACCGCGGCGAAGCTCACGGGGCAGAACGCTCCCTCGTGGGCGCCCATGATGATACGGATGGTGAGCAGGCTTGAGAGCCCGACCGCCAGTCCGCTGACGCCCGAGAGCAGCGAGAAGCCAACGATCGCCGGCACGAGCACGCGACGGCGGCCAAAACGGTCGCCGAGTCCGCCGCCGATGATGGAGAAGAGCCCCCAGGCGATGCCAAGCGCCCCGATGAGGATGCCGAGCTCCTGGTAATCGAGGTGCAGATCCCGCGCCATCGCGGGAAAGAGCGCCGAGATGACCCAGCGATCGAGCCCGACCAGCCCGAAACCCAATGTGAGCAGGGTGACCAGTCGCCATTCGTAGGCCGGATCGGCGCCGAGCTCCAGGGGAGAGCGGGTGGCAATCGCCGCCAGTGCGGCCGCGCGGGCGGAGTCGCGTGTCATCTTCTCAGCCAATATCCGGTTGCCTGGGTAGGTGCGATCGGGTCGGTCCGGGGGGCATTCTCCACCCGAGGGGCATGGAGGACCAATTGCAAAATGAAGGGGGTATAAGAAACCGGATGGGCGGCCTGCCGGAGCGAAATCGGATTCGATCGGTTCAGGGATTCGCAACAGTCCGGGCGGATCGCGCGGGTACACTGCCCGGACCGGGAGGGAGGACACACATGATCTACGTGATCGCGACCATTCAGCTGCGGCCCCATTCGCGAGAGCGCGTCCTGAAGGAGATCGCAGCCATCTGCCCCGAGGTTCTGCGGGAAGACGGCTGCCTCGAATACAGCGCGGCGGTCGACATCGAGAGTGGTCACTCGCGCCAGATCCCTGCGCGTCCGGACGTGGTCACGATCATCGAGCGCTGGCGCGACCTGCCAGCCCTGCGGGAGCACTCAGTCGCGCCGCACATGCAGACGTTTAGACAGCGGATCAGCGATGCGGTCGTCTCGACCAGCCTGCAGGTGGTGACGCCGGCTTAGCGCTCGAGCGCGTAGATGACGATCCAGCGCTAGGACGGCGCAGCCCGCTGAGCCAGCAGTACCCGGATCCGACCCACCCCGCGATTAGACGCGCGAGCTCTGCTTCGCGGCTCTGCCGCCGGCTGCCTCGTAGGAAGCCGTTGCTTGGGCGCCGGGCAGCATCCGGCGCAGCGTATCGTCCTTGAGCACGAAATGATGCTTCAACGCGGCGACGATGTGCAGCACCACGATCACCCCGAGCGCGATGGCGAGCGCATAGTGCAACTCGTTCATCGCGGCTGAGAGCGGCAGGTCCTTGCCGGTGAGCGCCGGGACGGTGAAGAGATTGAACCACCTCACCGGGAATCCGTGAGCCGATGAGGCAATCCAGCCGCTCAGGGGCATGGCGAAGAGAATCACATAGAGCCCGCCGTGAGTGAGGCGCGCGAGCACCTTCTCGTACGGCTTGAGGGTGCCAGGCAGCGCCGGCACCGGATTCATCCAGCGCCATGCCAGCCGGATGACTGCGAGGGCGAGAATCGTGATCCCGAGGGCTTTGTGATACCCGACGATCGTGCGTACCATCGGTCCGCGCGGCAGCTCCTTGGCCGTGAGCGCCAATGCGACCTGGGCGGCGATCAGCAGTACGATCAGCCAATGGAGCAGCTGGGAGAGCGCGCCCCAGCGGACTTTAGAGTTGCGAATGGTCATAGGTCGGTCCTGCATCGAGCAGAGATGATAGAGACTGCTGGCGTGCTTCGCGGTTCACCACGGCGTCTGCGCTTCGAAGTACCGCTTCCAGAATGCAAGCCGCGCCGGATCGCTGGCGATCGGAATCGGGCCGAAGTGATCGCCGAGCTCCATGACGACGGGGCGCTTGGGATCAAAGGGCGGCCAGTAGGGTACGCCCTTGCCGTTGGGATTGCCGGTCGCGGCGAAATTCACCCAATAGGACGACATGATATCGGCAATGCGGCGATCGGCGGCGGTCCAGGGCCGGGAGGTCGCGTAGAGATTGTCGAAGACGTAGTTGATCTCCGACCCGTGGTAGGCCCCACGCATGTCGTGTCCGCGTCCTGGCGGCGCATGCGTCCAGAAATAGGTATAGATCGGGTCTTTCATGTGGCGGGCCCGAAGCGATGCCCAGAGGAAGAGCGAGATTCGCGAGTTGTCCCTCACCCGGACGTCGTTCTGCCTCGCCGCCGCCTCATCGCTCGTCGCCGGGTAAAGCTCGAGGAACCGCGCGGTCATCGGTCCGAACTTGCGCTGCGCGGCCTCGTGGTACTGGGCCAGTGTCACGACCGGCTGCGGACTGCCTGGCGTCGGGCGGCGTGTCCGGGCCCGCAACCGGGCGAAGGCGGTCTGCGGCACGGCCCCGCTCTCGTCGCGGTTGTTTCCAGAGACATAAGGCACATCGGTCTGCAGCCCCGCGCCGTAGGTCCGCGCGTAGCCGCGGGGAAGGACCCAGCCGTCGACCACGGGCCGAAACAGAGGCGGTTTCGCGGGGCCACCCGTGCGCACCGACATGTCGTTGACGACATCGCCGGCGACCAGTTGCTGCCACGGCAGCGCGCGCAGCTGCGCGGGCGTCCGTGCGCCGTGAGCGCGTGCATAGGCCTCGCCTTGCTCCTGGGCCGTCCGCAGCATGCGATAGGAGGTCGAAAGGTATCGCAGCTCCGGATCACGCGGAGCCCGCTGATGGCTTTCGGAGATCGCCCGCTGAAACAGGCCGCGCGCGAGCGGCGACATGTCGAGGAACCCGACCGAGCCCGCGCCCGCCGATTGTCCGGCGATGGTGATGCGGTGGGGATCGCCGCCGAAGGCGGTGATGTTCCGGCGCACCCACTTCAGTGCCGCGATCATGTCGAGCAGTCCGTAGTTGCCCGAGGCGCCGTGGCCGGACTCCTGGCTCAGCGCGGGTGTCGCCAGAAAGCCGAGCGGCCCGAGGCGGTAATTGAAGGTGACGACGACCAGCCCTTTGTGGGCCAGCCCCGCCCCATTGAATGCCGGATCCGAGCCGGAGCCGAACGTAAATGCCCCGCCATAGATCCACACGAGCACCGGGCGCCGGGCGCCGGCGGTCGATGCGCCGCTCCAGATGTTGAGAAAGAGGCAGTTCTCGCTCATCGGCTGCCCAGCGGTGAGCGCACTGCCCGGTTGCGGGCAGATGTCCCCGAAGCGATCGGCGCGCCTCACGCCCCGCCAGGGCAACGGCGGGCGGGGAGCGCGGAACCTCAGGGCGCCGACTGGGGGCGCGGCGTAGGGCACACCCTTGAACACCCTGACCGAACGGAACCAGCGGCTGCGCTCACCGACGAGCCGGCCTGACTCCGTGCGGACCGTGCCTGTGATCGCCGCTCGGGCCGGCGATGGCCATCCGATCAGGGCGGCGGCCGCTGTTGCGGCCGCCGCCAGGGCAAGCATGCGAGCCCGTTCGACTCCCCTCACCCGGACACTCCTTGCCTCAGCGCTGATAGCGCACACCGAGCGTCACGTACGTCCCGATCGGGTCGTCCCCGAAGACGAACCCGCCGAACCCGCCCGGATTGCCGTTGGCGCCCAGGAACGCGGCGGCGGGCGGCTGCTTGTTGAAAAGGTTCTGCACGTTGAGATAGAGCTCGGTCGTGCTGTCGCTCTTCGCGAAGCGATAGGCGAGGTTCAGGTCGGTATACGCGACCGAGGGGATCCTCGGGCTCGACACGATCTGTGTCGGATCGCCTGTCCATGCCAGGCTGCTGCGCCACCGCTCCATCAGCTGCAGCGACAGATTGTGCAGCGGCTGGTAGTCCGCCATGAACGTCCAGCGCCACACGGGGCTCGCCTGCAGCGCATTGGAGCTGAAGGCGACGCCGCCCAGATCGATCGTCGTGAGTCCCGGCGTGTTGTAGACGATGTGCGGCTGGAACGTCCCGAGTGCGCGCAACCGCAGCGACCGATGGAACAGATGCGTCATGTAAGTCGCATCGAGGTCCGCGCCGGAGCTGTTTTGGCTGGATATGTTGATGTACTCGTTGTACCAGGCGGTCACCGCGTTCGTCGGCGACGTATTCGTGAACCCGTCAGGACGCTGCTGCAGCTGACAGTACGTGGAGGCGCCACCGCTCGCGTAGCACTGGGCCTGAACGGTGGGATTGGTGCCCTGCAGGTTGGTGATCGCGTTGGTGATGTTGATCCAGAAGCCGTCGAGAGTTACGGCCAGTCCCGGAGCCCATCGGGGCTCGAACACCAGCCCGACCGTGGAGGTGTAGCCCACCTCCGGCCGCAGGCTCGGATTGCCGCCATTGTAGCTCGGCACCTGCGGTGATTGACCGGTGAGCAGGTCGGTGATCACGATGTTGTTGACCGAGCGCGGGAAGTAGAGCTCGAACAGGCTCGGCGCACGGATGTCGCGCGAACGGGTCGCGCGGAACGTGAGCTGATCGTTCATGCGCCACACCAGCCCAGCCTTCCACGTCACGGCGCTACCGCTTTGACTGTATCGCGTGAACCTCGCGGCACCATTGAGGCTCACCCGCTTGGCGAGCGGCAGGTTGCGCAGCAGCGGTGCGTCGAATTCGAGCGCGCCCTCGGCCACACTCTCACTCACGGGCGACCGGTTCGGGGTCGCGCCATCGGCCCACAGCAGGGTCGTGGCCGTGCAGTTGTACTGGATGCCAGCGCAGTTCGCGGTCGCATTGGGATCAGCGGTGCTGGCGAGCGCCCAGCTGAGGTTCCGCCACTCCGCATCGAGCGCCAGATGAACCGGACCGGCCCAGTCATTGAAGGGCGCCCCCGTGACGCTGCCCGAGACGTCGTCCATCTTCTGAGTCGAGAGGAACTCCGTCGGTTGCACCACGTAAGCGAGCGCGGCCTGACTTTCCGCATTGGGTCCGAGCACGTCGAGCGGCACGCAGCCCGGATCCGCCCCCGGGCTCGCCAGGGTCGCGTTGCAGGCTGGCTGGCCACTCGCAGGATCGATCACGGCATTAAGGGCAGCGGCCAGGCGCTGATTGTTGATGTTGTCGTCAAGCCGGGTGTCCTGCCGGGACTCGCTGTGGGTGTACCACGCGTCCCAATGGTAGGAGTCGCCGAACTTGCCCTGCAGCTCCGCATTGAGCCAATAGTTCCTGGTCCAGCTCTCGGTCCTCTGCGGCAGCCCCTGGAAGCTCTTGCTCAGCTTGAAGCTCGTCTGCCCGGCTGTCGCCAAGGCATCCTGGTATTCGGCGGGCAAATACGGATTCTGCGCGCTCAAGGTGACGTTGCTTAGCGTATTGTTCGCGCCGACCGCGGCATTGTGGTTGTAGGTGGCCGCCAGCGTCACATCGCCGTGTATCGAGTCGGAGAAGTCATAGTCCATGCGGGCGAACGCCTGGTCCATCTGCAACGACGCCGCGAAGGACGAGTTATTGTATGCGCCGCAGCCGCCGCTGTAGATGCCTTTGGTTCCCGTGGGCGCGCCGGTGATGCAGGGAGCGAGGTATCCGTTGCTGGTGAATTGCTGCCCGGCGAGCGGGCCGCTGGTGACGAGGCCGCCGAAGGTATAGGCACCGAGACGGGTATTTTGGACGAGGTGGTACGGATTGACCGCCGTCCCGGCGCCCTGCACCGTCCACACGTCGCGGCCCCATGCACGCTGATTGCGATAGAGGATGCTCGGATTGCTCCGATTCTCCAGGCTCACCTCGAAATGGCCGCGGCCGCCGAAGAGATCCTTGCCCCAGGCGACGCCCTGGTCGTACGTGCGTCCGTCGTAGTCGCCTGAAATTCCGGCATTCGCCTGCGCCTTGAAGCCGGTGAAATGCGTGTCGGTCACGAAATTCACGACGCCGGTGACCGCATCGGAGCCATATACCGCGGACGCTCCCCCGGTCACTATGTCTACCCGCTGCAGGAGCATCTGCGGGATCATGTTCACATCGGTGGTGCCGTCGGGCGATGTCGGCGGAACGCGCTTTCCATCGTAGAGGACCAACGTGCGCAGGTAGCCCATATTGCGCAGGTTGAGTACGTTGGCGGAGGGATTCGGCGCCGCGGGACCGGTGCCGAGATTGCCCGTACTGGCGTTGGTGAACTGGTTACGCGAGCCGGAGAACGTCGGCAGATCGTTCAGCTGATCGGCGACGGTGGTCGGCTGCAGCTGCGACATGGCGCCCATGTTGATGGAGGTCAGCGGCGTCGGGCTGTCGAGACCGTTCTGAATCACGCGCGAGCCGGTCACGGTGATCTCCTGGAGTTGGGCCAGACCGGCGGCCGGCTGCGGCGCGGCGGCCCCATCGCTCGCCGCGGTCGGCGGCGTCTGTGCGCCGGCCATGGAGGCCAGGGCGATCGTGCCCGCGCCCGCGAGCGAGGCAACATAACGACGGCGTTTCATCAATTCATCCCCCCTCAGCTGTCAAAGTGTGCTGGCGCCGGAAGAAGACAGGAGTCGCGCGCGCTGCGTTGAGTCGGAATCGGCGCAACCGGATCTGTCGGGCCGCCTGCGGTCGAACGCGCGAAGCCGCTTCCAGCTGCAGGCTACTATGTCATCAGCGGTGGTGGACGTCGCATTAATGTGCCGTGCCGAAGTATAAGTAATGCGTTGCAGGGACGAGCAGTCGTTGCCTCGAAGCCACGCTCGCAATGATGACGATGCGACGCCAGCATCGGGCTGTTGCGCGAATGGCGCTGATCAACGCTTTCCGGTGAGCTGCGTGCCGAGTGCGGCCTCGATCTTCCGATAGCCGATCATGCCGCACTGCTCGTCATGATGACCCGGCTCCGAGCCGCTGACGCCGATGGCGCCAATGATCTTGCCGTTGATCTCGAGCGGCAGGCCGCCGACGAAAGCCATCAGGTTGGGGCCGGCCTTGATGCGGGCCGCCAGCGCGGGATCGTGCCTGGCCCGGTCGACCAGTTTCGATGTGCGAGTCTTGAAGATCACGGCCGTATAGGCCTTGCGCAGCGCCCAATAGAAATGCATGGGATTGCTGCCGTTGGGAATGTAGCCGAGGATCGGCTGGCCTTGTGAATTGACCACAGCCACGCCGAGATGATACTGGCTGCATCCGCTCGCAATGGCTTGCGCGGCCTCGACCGCCAGGTCGATGGGCGGTGCAGGGACCTTCCAGCGAGGATGGTGCACTTGCGACTGCGTGAGCGGCTCCACGCCGTCGCCGGGGCGGCCGCGATCGCCCGGAAGGAGCCCGCCGCTGCCGACGGCCCAGGCGGATGAAGCGGCCATAAGAATCCCCGCGGCACCCGTCAGAATGCCTGCCAGCCTGATCTTCATGTTTAGGACCTCTCTAATGTCGTTGCGCGGTGTTCAGGAAGCGGCCGGGCTGGCTCAGCCAGCCATTCACATAATCGAAGGCGCGATCGAAGGTATCGCCGTATCGGGGCTTGCAGGGACGAAAGAAGTGATTGGCGCCCTGCACCGCGACGTACCGCTTGTCCTTCGCCGCGGAGTCTTCGTAGGCGATCTCGAGATAAACCACGTGCGGCGCGCAGGTACCCGACATCACCAGGGTCGGGACGCGAATGCCCTGAACGTTGCCCTCGATACTGTTGGGCGTGCTGCGCCAGTCCACACCGACCACGTCATCGTCGGTCAGGCGGTAATCCGGCGCGACCCGCAGGCCCTGAAACGAGAGATAGTGCTTGACGGTCGTATCCAGAGTGGTATCGAAGAGCCGGTCGAGAACGGCGGGGTTGGCCTCCGGAGCGAAGTCCTGATGAATGATCTGCACCGCCCGGGTGCCGTCTGCCTTCAGGAGCAGGTGCCGGTGACGGCTGTGAGACAAGAGCCGGGTGTCGGCCAGCTGAGGCCGCGACCCGTTGATCGCAACGGTGGAGCCCGGGACGATCATCGGATCGTCATCCTTGAACCGGCCCTGGCCGAGCTCGATCCGGCTCAGACGGAATTGCGCCTGGCGGATGAGCTGGGCCGAGCGCGCCGCGACCGCAGCGT
>Ga0187809_10001065_pt1 | contig 13396 bp, 15 predicted proteins | sample NC_wetland_sal_i_8_FD_132415 | JGI IMG/M metagenome (GOLD analysis project Ga0187809, IMG submission 132415) | Wetland sediment microbial communities from Neuse River Estuary, North Carolina, USA - ASW_4 | ecosystem: Environmental > Aquatic > Freshwater > Wetlands > Sediment | place: USA: North... | reverse complement strand
ATCCGGCGAGTATCGGTCGTGGGCTTCGAGTACGACGAGGACAAGAGCGCCGCGAACAAGGATAAGCATGGGATCGATTTCGAGGAAGCCCAGGCGCTCTGGGGCGACCCCGATCTGCTGGAGATCCCCGCCCGCACCACGGATGAGCCGCGGTCGATGGTCATCGGGAAGCTCGGTGGCAGGCACTGGTCCGCGGTCATGACCCGGCGCGGTGACAGGGTCCGCATCATCTCGGTGCGGCGCTCCGGCGAGGAGGAGATTGAGCTTTATGAAGGCGACGAAGTTTGATCATAAATTCGATGCGGGTGAGAGCGTCCTGGACGTGCTCGATCTGGCGAAGGCGCGTCGCGCGAATGTCGAGATCAAGCGCGTGAACGTCGATTTTCCCGAATGGATGGTCGAGTCCCTCGACCGCCATGCCCGCAGGCTGGGCATCACCCGCCAGGCTCTCATCAAGATCTGGCTCGCCGAGAGGCTCGAGCAGCGCTGACTCCTCGGCCTGGCACTAAGCCAACGGCTCGAGAACGGCTCGCGCGCAAGCGAGCAGATCGTCGTACACGCCATCCGCCCGCGCCACGGCCGCATCGGACAGCGCATACCCCGTCCGCACCAGAAAGCAGCGCCCGATACCGGCGGCCCGCCCCGCCTCGATATCCGAGAGCCTGTCCCCCACGAGGAAGGACGCACCTGGATCAATGTCGAGCGTCCGGATGGCCCTCTGGAGCATCCCGGGCTTGGGCTTGCGGCAATCGCACTCCTGCCGGTAGCGCTCGAGCGGCGCATCCGGCAGGTGCGGGCAGTACTCGACCGCATCCAGATCGATCCCCTGCCCCGCGAGCCGCTCACGCATATGGCCCGTCAGCGACAGGTAATCGGCTTCCGAGTACAGCCCCCGGGCGATCCCGGACTGATTGGTCACCACGACCAGCAGATACCCGGCGGCCTTGAGCCGCCGCAGCGCCTCCAGGGCGCCCGGCACCAGCTCGAAGTCCTCGATCCGGTGGACGAACGCGCGCTCCTCGTTGAGCACGCCATCCCGGTCGATGAACGCCGCCTTGCGGCTCATGAGCCGCCGCGGATGCGCTGGACGAGGGCGCTGGTGGAGTACCCGTCCACGAAGGGGATGGAGACCGAGCGACCGCCCCAGCTGCGCACGAGCCGGGTCTCCTCCAGGGTCTCCATGTCATAGTCGCCACCCTTCACATAGATGTCCGGGCGGCACCGCTGCAGCAGCGCGCAGGGCGTCGGCTCCTCGAAAGTCGTCACGAACGAGACGCTCTCCAGCGCCGCGACCACGAGCAGACGATCGCTCTCCCCGTTGAGCGGCCGATCCGGCCCTTTGCCGAGCCGTCTGGCGGAGGCATCGCTGTTGACCGCCACGAGCAGCGCCGCCCCGAGCTCACGAGCCGCGGCGAGGTACAGCACGTGGCCGCGATGCAGCACATCGAATACGCCATTGGTGAATACCAGCGGCCGCGGCCATTCCCGGCCGTTGATTTCAGCGGCGGGGACGAGCTTGCGAAGCAATGAGGCCGGCAGGTCCGCCATCGCTAATCGGCTAAGGCTGCCGCTGTCCGGCCAGCCACTCCACGTAGCGCCGCACGCCCGTGCCGACATCGACGAACGGCAGATCGCATCCCGTCGCCCGCAGCGCGGTGAGGTCCGCCTGGGTATGGCATTGATACTTGCCGACGAGCGCCTCCGGGAACGGCACATACTCGATCAGCCCCTGGGAGACCTGATGCTCCAGGGTGAGGGGCGATTCACCGCGCAGCGCCCGCGAGGCGTTGATCGTGGCGAGCGCCACGTCATTGAAGGGCTGCGCCCGGCCCGAGCCGACATTGAAGATCCCGCTGCGCTCGGGATGGCGCAGGAACCAGAGGTTCACCGCGACCACGTCTTCCACGAAGACGAAATCGCGCGTCTGCTGCCCCGGACCGTAGCCGCCGTACTCGCCGAAAAGCTGCACCTTTCCGGTCTCGCGGAGCTGTCCGAAGTGATGGAAGGCCACGGAGGCCATCCTTCCCTTGTGCTGCTCCCTCGGCCCATAGACGTTGAAGTAGCGGAACCCGACCACCTGCGCGCGTGACGTCGGCAGCACGCGCCGCACGACGTTGTCGAAGAGCAGCTTCGAGTAGCCGTAGACATTGAGCGGGCGCTCGTGCTCGGGCGACTCCCGGAACACCGTGCTGTCGCCATACGTGGCGGCGGAGGAGGCGTAGAGCAGCCGCGTGCCCTGGCTCTGGCAGTGATCGAGCAGGTCCTTCGAGCAGCGGTAATTGGTCTCCATCATGTACCGCCCGTTGTGCTCCATCGTGTCGGAGCAGGCGCCTTCGTGCAGGATGGCGTCGACCCGTCCCAGCTCCCCGAGCGCGAAGCGATCGTAGAACTCGCCGCGATCGAAGTAATCGCTGATGCGGGCGCCGACGAGATTGCGGAATTTGGCGCCCTCGGTGAGGTCATCGACCGCGATCACGTCGTCGATGCCGATCGCGTTCAGTCCATGGACCAGATTGCTGCCCACCATGCCGGCGGCGCCCGTGACGACGACTCTCAACCGAACAGCTCCTCGTAGCTCACCGTCGCGGTGCCGAATTTGCCGACCACGATGCCACCGGCGCGATTGGCGATTGGCATCGCCTCCCGCAGCGTCATGCCCGATGCCAGCATGGCGGCGAGCGTCGCGATCACCGTATCGCCCGCACCCGTGACGTCGAACACCTCCCGCGCCTGCGCGGGCACCTGCAGGTGCCCGGCCGCATCGAAGAGCGACATGCCCTCCTCGCTGCGGGTCAGCAGCAGGCCGTCGAGGCGGTGACTCTCCCGCAGCCGCTGCGCCCGCTCGCTGAGCTGCGCCTCGGTCTTCCAGCTGCCGATCACCTGCGCCAGCTCCGCACGGTTCGGCGTGATGACCGTGGCGCCCGCATACCGGCTGTAATCGTCGCCCTTGGGGTCCACCAGCACCGGCTTTCCCGCCGCCCGGGCGAGCTCGATCATGCGCGGAATGTGGGTCAGCCCACCCTTGCCGTAGTCGGAGAAGAGCACGGCGTCGTAGTGGGACACGACGCGCGCGAAGTCCGACAGCATGTCGCCCAGGATCTCGTGATCCGGCTGATTCTCGAAGTCCACCCGCACCAGCTGCTGCGCGCGCCCGATGACGCGCAGCTTCACGCAGGTGAAGAGCTGCGGATCCCGACCCAGGATCACTTCCACCGCCTGGGTCTTGAGCAGTTCCTCCAGCTTGCGTGCCGGCTCGTCATCGCCGACCGCGGTGATGAGCATCACGCCCGGCCCGAGCGCCTTCACGTTCAACGCCACGTTCGCAGCGCCGCCCAGCCGATGCTCCTCGCGCGTGACCCTCACCACCGGCACCGGCGCCTCCGGCGAGATGCGCTCGACGTCCCCGAAGAGGTAGCGGTCCAGCATGGCATCGCCCACGACCAGCACCCGCGCCTTGCGCAGCCGCGTCCGCAGATCGGCGGTCATGGTGTCCCGCTCATGACAGGCCCAGGGCCGCCTCCACCAGGGCGCAGAGGGAATGGCCGATGAAGGAGTGCGCCTCCTGAATCCGCGCGGTGGTCTGGCTCGGCACCACGATCGCCGCTTCGCAGAGCGGCAGGATGGCCCCGCCGTCGCGGCCGAGCAGTCCGATGGCATGGATGCCCGCTTCACGGGCCGCTTCCGCGGCCCGGATGACGTTGCGCGAGTGACCCGAAGTCGAGATGGCCAGCAAGCAATCGCCTCGCGCTCCCAGCGCCATGACCTGCCGGCTGAACACGTCATCGAAGCTGTAGTCGTTCGCGATGCTGGTGAGCGCGGAGGTGTCCGTCGACAGGGCGATCGCGGCCAGCGGCCTTCTGTCCTTCACGAACCTTCCGGTCATCTCCGCGGCGATGTGCTGGCTGTCCGCCGCCGAGCCGCCATTGCCGCACAGCAGGAGCTTGCGCCCCGTACGCAGCGCCTCGGCGATGATCGCCGCGGCCTGCTCGATGTCCGGCGCCAGGGCGGAGAGTCGCTGAAAGAGCTCTGTGTGCTCCTGCAGACCCCGCTGAACGATGTGGCTCAATTGAGCTTCTCTTTCAATGTCCGAATGCGCGGCTGGGAGCCCGACAAGACCCCGTGGCGCCCCAACCTTCGAGCGCAGGCTGATCAATCCCCCTGCTTCCACTCCGTCAGCCGCGCGATGAGCTTGCCCACGCCCGGCGCCACGGTGTGCCCACCCTCCGGATCCTTCACCGCCGGGGCGAGCTGATCCGTGAGCCGCTTGCCGAGCTCCACGCCCCACTGGTCGAAGGAGTTGATGCCCCAGACGACTCCCTGGGTGAACACCTTGTGCTCGTACAGGGCGACCAGCTTGCCCAAGGTCGCGGGATCGAGCTTCTGGAAGGCGAGCAGCGTGCTCGGGCGGCAGCCGGGGTGCACTTTGTGCGGGATCAGCTGCTCGATCCGCTCGTTGGGCAGCCCCTGCTGGGTGAGGTCGGCGCGCACGGTCTCGGCCGACTGGCCGTTCATGAAGGCCTCGGCCTGCGCCAGGCAGCTCGCGATCGCGAGGTCCTGCTGGCCCTGGTTGCCGCAGGAGGAGCGCGCCGGCAGCAGGAAGTCGAGCGCCGCGCGCGGGGTTCCCTGGTGCAGCAGCTGGAAGAACGAATGCTGGGCGTTGTTGCCGGGCTCGCCCCAGATCACCGCCGCCGTCTGCCACTCGACCCGCCGGCCCTCGAGCGTCACCGACTTGCCGTTGCTCTCCATCTCCAGCTGCTGCAGGTAGGCCGGGAAGCGCTTGAGGCGATCGTCGTAGGGCAGCACGGCGAGCGTCGGCAGCCCCTCGAAGTTGATGTTCCAGATGCCGAGCAGCCCCATCAGCGCCGGCAGATTCTCCGCCCAGGGCGTTTTCCTGAAGTGCTCATCCATCTCGTGGCCGCCGGCCAGCATCGCCAGGAACTGGTCCTTGCCGATGGCGATCGCGAGCGACACGCCGATCGAGGACCAGAGCGAGTAGCGGCCGCCGACCCAGTCCCACATCTTGAAGCGGTACTGTGGATGCACGCCGAACTCGTCCATGGCGCGGTGATTGACCGACACGGCGGCGAAGTGCTCGCGCACGGCCTCCTCGCCCAGCTTCGCCTTCAGCCACGCGCGCGCCGTGTGCGCGTTGGTCAGCGTCTCGAGGGTGGTGAAGGTCTTGGAGGAGACGACGAAGAGCGTCGCCCGCGGGTCGGCGCTCTCCAGGATGTCCTCCAGGTGGCAGCCGTCGACGTTGGAGACGAAGTCGCACCGCGGCGCATCGAGGGTGTAGGGCCGCAGCGCCTGCACGGCCATGGCGGGCCCGAGGTCGGAGCCGCCGATCCCGATGTTCACGACCCGCGTGAACGGCTTGCCCGAGCTGCCGACGATGCGCCCGGCGCGGACGTTCTCCGCGAAGGTGAGCATGTGCTCGCGCTCGGTCATCACCACCCGCGAGATGTCCGCGCCGCCGATGTTCGCTCCCGGCGGCTGACGCAGTGCCACGTGCAGCACCGCCCGCCCCTCGGTGGAATTGACCTTTTCCCCGCGCCACATGGCATCGCGGTAGTCCTTCAATCCCACCGCCTCGGCGAGCTCCAGGAGCTTGCCGAGCACCATCTCGTCGAGGTGCTGGCGGGAGAAATCCATCAGGATCCCCGCGCCCTGGCGCGAGAAGCGCTCGAAGCGTCCAGGATCGCGCGCGAAGAGCTCGCGCGTGGCGACGGCGTTCAGCCGCGACGCGTGGGTGGCCAGCTCCGGCCAGAGGGGAGTACGGGGACCTGCGGCCTTCGGCATGAACGAGCTCCTCAGGCGGAATGCTGGCGATGGGCCACGGCGGCCGTATGGAAACCTTCGATTGTACCGGCGACGTAGTCGATTTGGGCCGGCGTGAGCTCCGGGAACACCGGCAGCGCCAGCACCTCGGTCGCGGCCCGCTCCGACTCCGGCAGCTCCCCGGGCCGATGGCCGAGGTAGGTGAAGCACTGCTGCAGGTGCAGCGGAATCGGATAGTAGACCTCCGTCCCGACGCCAGCCGTCGCCAGATGCTGGCGCAGCTCGTCCCGCCGCGGCGTGCGGATCACGTATTGATTCCAGACGTGCCGCCCTTCGCCGCGCACTGGGGGGACGACCCCGGCGGCGTGAGGCATCGCCTGCAGCCGTTCGGTGTACTGGCGGGCATGAGCATCCCGTGCCGCCATCCAGGAATCGAGCCGCCCGAGCTTCACGTTGAGCACCGCCGCCTGGATCTCATCGAGCCGGAAATTGCCGCCGATCAGGCTATGGTGGTACTTGGGCTCCATCCCGTGCACCCGCAGCACCCGCATGCGCTCGGCGAGCGCGGCGTCCTGGGTGGTGCACATCCCCGCATCGCCGAACGCGCCGAGGTTCTTGGTGGGGAAGTACGAGAAGCAGCCGATGTCGCCGATGCTGCCCGCCATCCGCCCGCCGGCGTCCTGGGCGCCGATCGCCTGGGCGGCATCCTCGATCACCTTGAGGCCGAAGCGGCCGGCGATCTGCATGAGCGCGTCCATCTCGCACATCTGACCGTAGAGGTGCACGGGCATGATCGCCTTCACCCGCGCGCCGCTTTGCCGATGGATCACCTGCCGGTCACTGCCGGTGCCGCGAACCTCGCAGTCGCGAGCCAGGAACTCTTCGACGCGCGCCGGCGAGAGGTTGAAGGTCACCGGATCGATGTCGCAGAAGAGCGGGCGCGCGCCCAGGCGCGCGATCGTGCCCGCCGTGGCGAAGAAGGTGAAGGCGGAAGTGATCACGGCATCGCCCGGGCCCACGCCGAGCGCCATCAGCGCGAGCAGCAGCGCATCCGTGCCGGAGGAGACGCCGATCCCGTGCGCGCAGCCCGTGTAGCGGGCCATGCGCTGCTCGAGCTCGCGCACCTGCGGCCCCAGGATGAACTGCTGGCTCGCGCAGACCCGGCCGATGACTGCCTGGATCTCCGCAGCGAGGGTCTCGTACTGCTGCGTCAGGTCCAGCAGCGGGACCTTCATGGTGGGGGCGGAAGACTGGGCCATCGCGGGCGCACCTGAGGCAAAAGAAGCTGGCATCTTAGCCCGATATCCGGGTCAGAGAGCAGGTCACGCACAAAACATTAACACCCTATTATGGGATTTTAAACGCTTTAAACGCCCTCTTCAGGTCGTTTTATAAAGTTTGACCGGCCGCAGAAAAAATCCTATTATTGCCCTGAACAGGGCGCTTTCAGGCTTTAATCGCCCTTATAGAGGTCTTTATGAGTCGCTATCCGATGCCACAGCCAGTTACCAGGGCGATGGCGCGGCTCGGCAGAGACATCTCGCTCGCCCGCCGGCGCCGGCGCCTCTCGCAGGCCTCCTTGGCCGATCGAAGTGGCATCGGCGTCAACACGGTGCGGCGGCTGGAAAAAGGCGAGCCGAGCGGCTCGATCGAGCATCTGGCCCGCATCCTGCACGTGCTCGGCGAGCTCGAGCGGCTCGAGAAGCTCCTCGATACCGGCACCGACGAAGTCGGGCTCCTGATGATGGACGAGGCTCTGCCGCAGCGCATTCGGTCTCGACGATCGAAGGCGGCCTTGTGAGCGCGCGGCCGCTCAGGCACCAGGCGCGCATCGTGATCGGCACGAGGGCCTCACCCGTCGGCCAGCTCACCTTCGTGCGCGACGGCAGACGCGAGTACTCCGGTTTCTCGTACGCCTCCGAGTGGCTGCACTCGCGCGACGGCTTTGAGGTTTCCCCTGACCTGCCGTTACGCGAGGGCTTCGTCACGCGACGTGCGCCGAGCCACCTCGACTCGCCGTTTCCATTTGCGCTTGCCGACACTGCGCCGGACGCGTGGGGAATGCGCATCATCCAGCGCGCTCACGCGAAGCGCCGCGCCGAAGACCCTACACTCGCGCCGCTCACGGCGTTCGACTACCTGGCAGCCGTGGATGACTTCAGCCGCGTCGGCGCGCTGCGCCTGGTCAACTCAGAAGGGGAGTTCCTTCGCTCCAGCACCCGGCACCGCACACCTCACCTCGTGGACCTCGGCAGGATCGCGGTTGCCGCTCACAGAATCGAAGCGGGAACCGATACAGAGGCGGATCTCGCCTACCTCCAGGGCAAGGCAACCTCCCTCGGTGGACTACGCCCGAAGTGCACCGTGATCGAGGAGGATGGCGCGCTTGCGATTGGCAAGCTCGCGAGCATCAGGGACGAGCGGTCCATCGTGCGCGGCGAAGTCCTTGCGCTCAGGCTCGTCGCGCATGCCGGCGGCCGGGCCGCGCTAGCCCGCCTCGTCAAGGTCGAAGGAATCGAGGCCGCCGTCGTCCGCCGTTTTGACCGCAGCGTCGAGGGCGCGAGAGTGCCATACCTCTCCGCTGGCTCATTGCTGCAGGCCCGTCGCGACGAGGACCGCGCCTATACCGAGATCGCGGACGCCATTCGACGGGTGGGTGCCGCGCCTGCGGATGATCTGCGGGAGCTCTGGCGTCGGCTGGTCATCAATCTGCTGATCACTAACGTCGACGACCACCTGTGGAATGTCGGCTTTCTCCACGCGGGTGACGGAAAATGGCGCCTGGCCCCTGCCTTCGACGTCAACCCCTTTCCCGACAAGGCGCGTGAATCAAAGACATGGCTGAGCGAGGCCTCGGGACCGATCACCTCGCTCGAGCAGTTGCTTATCGAAGCGCCCTATTTCGGGCTTGCTCGATCGGAGGCGGAAGAGGTGACCGGCGACGTTGCGATGAAGCTGGCCCAATGGCGAGAGGTCGGCAGCGCCAGGGATCTGGGACTGACCGAGGCGCAGCTCGCCGAGCTCGCTCCCGCCTTCGAGCACGATGATGCGCGGGCCGCACGCGCCTTGGCGCGCTGAGCCGGCAGCCCGGGCGGGGCCTGAAAGCCGCGGACTACGGACGGATCAACCGCTCAGCCGCGCGGGTACCCGTAATACTCACAGAACCAGTCGACGAACCGCCGCACCCCGACCTCGACCGGCGTCGCCGGGCGGTAGCCGACATCGCGCGCCAGGTCCTCGATGTCGGCGAAGGTGTCCGGCACATCGCCGGCTTGGAGCGGCAGCAGGCGCTTCTCGGCCTTCCTGCCCAGGCACTCCTCGATCACCTCGATGTAGCGCAGCAGCTCCACCGGCTGGTGGTTGCCGATGTTGTAGAGCCGGAACGGCGCGCGGCTGGTGGCCGGATCGGGCGCGCCGCCGTCCCACTGCGGCGAGGGCTCGGCCACCTTCTCACAGGCGCGCGCCACGCCCTCGGCGATGTCCTCGACGTACGTGAAGTCCCGCCGGTGATGTCCGTTGTTGAAGACATCGATCGGCTTGCCCTCGAGGATGTTGCGCGTGAAGAGGAAGAGCGCCATGTCGGGGCGCCCCCACGGTCCGTAGACGGTGAAGAACCTGAGCCCGGTCGTCGGCAGCTGGAAGAGCGAGGAGTAGGTATGCCATGAGCTCGTTCGAGCGCTTGGTGGCGGCGTAGATCGTCAGCGGATGATCGGCCATCCGGTGCGGCGAGAACGGCATGTCGGTATTGGCGCCGTAGACCGAGCTCGTCGAGGCATATACCAGGTGCTCGACGCCGTTGTGGCGGCAGCCCTCGAGCACGTTGAGCGTGCCCGTGACGTTGCTGCGCACGTAGCTGTGCGGATTCTCCAGCGAATAGCGCACGCCCGCCTGCGCGGCGAGGTGCACGACGCGCTGGAACTTCTCCTTCGCGAAGAGCGCCTTCATGCCGGCGTCGTCGGCGAGGTCGAGCTTGACGAAGCGGAACCCAGGCTTGCGCTCGAGCCGCTCGAGCCGCGCCTTCTTGAGGTTGACGTCGTAGTAGTCGTTGAGATTGTCGAGGCCTACGATCTCGTGGCCGCGCGCCAGCAGGTTGTGCGTGGTGTGGGAGCCGATGAACCCGGCGGCGCCGGTCAGGAGGATCTTCATAGGCGGCCGTCCACCTCGGCGGCGCGGAAGACGTGCTTGATGTCGTAGAGCACGTGCTGCTTGCGGCAGAGGCGCCGCACGCCCTCGGCCCCCAGGTCGCGAAACTCCCGGTGCGCCACCGCGACCACCGCGGCATCGTAGCGCCGCGGCTGCAGCGAGCGGATCGGCCGCAGGCCGTACTCGTGGCGGCACTCCTGCCCGTCGGCCCAGGGGTCGTAGATCTCGACCTGCGCGCCGTACTTGGCGAGCTCGCGCACCACGTCGATGACCTTGGAGTTGCGGATGTCGGGGCAGTTCTCCTTGAAGGTCATCCCGAGCACCAGGATGTGCGCGCCCTTGACGTGGATGCGCTTGGTGGTCATCAGCTTGATGATCTCGCCGGCGACGTACAGGCCCATGTTGTCGTTGAGCCGCCGCCCGGCGAGGATCATCTCGAGGTGGTAGCCGATCGACTGCGCCTTGTGGGTGAGGTAGTACGGGTCGACGCCGATGCAGTGGCCGCCGACGAGGCCCGGCCTGAACGGCAGGAAGTTCCACTTCGAGCCGGCGGCGTTCAGGACCTCCTCGGTATCGAGCCCCAGGCGGTTGAAGATCAGCGCCAGCTCGTTGATGAGGGCGATGTTGACGTCGCGCTGCGTGTTCTCGATGACCTTGGCGGCCTCGGCCACCTTGATGCTGGAGGCCCGGTGCGTGCCGGCGGTGACGATCGCGCCGTAGAGCTTGTCGACGAACTCGGCGGCCTCGGGCGTCGAGCCGGACGTGACCTTCTTGATGGTGGTGAGGCGGTGCTCCTTGTCGCCGGGATTGATCCGCTCCGGGCTGTAGCCGACGAAGAAGTCGCGGTTGAACTTCAGGCCCGATTCCCGCTCGAGGATCGGCACGCAGACCTCCTCCGTGCAGCCGGGATAGACGGTCGATTCGTAGACGACGACCGTGCCCTTGGTGAGCACCTTGCCCACCGTCTCGCTCGCCTTCACGAGCGGGGTCAGGTCCGGGCGCTTGTACTCGTCGATCGGCGTGGGGACCGTCACGATGAGCACCCGGCAGCGCTTCAGGCTCTCGGCCTCGCTGCTGAAGGAGAGCCGCTTCGCCGCCTTGAGCTCCGCCCGGGAGACCTCGAGCGTGCTGTCGCGGCCGCTGCCGAGCTCGGCGATGCGGTGCGGCTTGATGTCGAATCCCACGGTGTCGAAATGCTTGCCGAACTCCACCGCGAGCGGCAGACCGACGTATCCCAGGCCAACGATGCCGACGCGGCACTTTCGAAGATGAAACATGAGCTCCACTCAGGCGTGATTGACTGCGGCGGCGGCGTCTTCCGCGGGAGCGGGCCAGAGGCAGCGCCCGCCGCTCGATTTGTTGATGAGCGCCACCATGTCCCGGTGGGCGCGCAGCTCTTCCTCCGTGGCGCGGATCACGCGCAACGGGGCGGGCGGGCGCACCAGCGCGCGCACCTGCCCCGCCGCGGCGCCGGCGGCTGCGGCGGCGCTCTCCGTCAGGGCGAGCGCCCCCTGGCCGCCGGTCATCGCCAGATAGACGTCCGCCAGGATGCGCGCATCGAGGAGCGCCCCGTGCAGCTCCCGGCGGGAGTTATCGACGTTGTAGCGCTTGCACAGAGCGTCGAGGTTGTTGCGCTGGCCGGGGTGCATCTCCCGCGCCAGCACGAGGGTGTCGAGGACGCGGCAGAGCGTGCCCATGAGCACCGTGCGGCCCGCGCGGCGCAGCTCCGCATCCAGGAAGCCGATGTCGAACTCGGCATTGTGGATGACGAGCTCCGAGCCGCCGATGAACTCCAGCAGCTCCTCGACGATCTCCGCGAACCGCGGCTTCAGCGCCAGGTCCTTGCGCTGCAGCCCGTGGACCGCCTCCGCGCCGATGTCGATGTCGCGCTCGGGGTTCAAGTAGCGATGGAAGGTGCGCCCGGTGATCCGGCGGTTGAGCAGCTCCACGCAGCCGATCTCGATGATCCGGTGTCCGAGCGCGGGCTCGAGACCCGTGGTCTCGGTGTCGAGAACGATCTGTCGCATGGACGAAGTTTAACAGCCTTTCTTCAGCTTATCGGGACGTCATCGCGTCGATCGCCTCGTTGGCGAGCCGGTCGACGCGCTCGTTGCCCGGCACCCCCGCGTGGCCCGGGACCCAGTGCCACTCGATCGAGTGGCCGGCGGCGAGCTCATCGAGCCGGCGCCAGAGATCCTGGTTCTTGACGGGCTTGCGGTCCGCCGTGAGCCACCCTCGCGTCTTCCACGCGCGCACCCACTCGAGGATGCCGCGCCGCACGTACTCCGAGTCCGTGTAGACACGCACCTGCACGGGCCGCTTCAGCGCCTCGAGCGCGCGAATCACCGCCGTCAACTCCATCCGGTTGTTGGTCGTCTGCGCCTCCGCCCCCGCCAGCTCCTTCTCGCGGCCGCCGCTGCTGAGCAACGCCGCCCAACCGCCGGGACCCGGATTGCCGCGGCAGGCACCGTCGGTATAAATGTCGACCACGGCCGAGGTTCCGTCGCTCGTCGTCTTCACGGGTGTTTTTTTGCCTGGGTGCGACTCACGCCCTGGAGCGTGGAGAGGGTTTCACGAGACCGCCGAGCACGGCGGGCCGCTCCCGGAATCGCGGCCGGATGGGTGTCAGCGTGTAGATGCGCTTGCGCGCCTTGAGCAGATAGGCGTTGGCGGGCAGCGGATAGGTCAACCCGCGCCGCAGCATGCGCCCGGTGCCCTCCCCGGCGGCGCGGCCGCCGCTCCAGGGGGCGCGGAACAAATAATGCTGGGCGGAGACGACTTCGTAGCCGAGCAGGACCAGCCATTCGCGGACCCGTCTTTCGGAGAGCACTCGCCGCATGCCCGGCGGAAAGCCGCTGCGGCTCCAGCGCGCGCGCACGCCCCAGAGGCTCCATGGCCGAAACCCGAGCACCAGCAGCCTGCCCTCCCCGACGAGCACCCGGTCCGCCTCGCGCACGATCGCGTAGGGGTCGGTCGCGAACTCGAGGATGTGCGGCAGCAGGACAGCGTCGATGGAATCGCTGATGACCGGCAGCTGGGTGGGGCGCGCCTGGATGTCGGCGCTTGACGACAGCCCGGGCGGAGCCACGATCGCCTGGTGCCGCGTGCGCGCGCCGGCCAACAGCTCGCGACCACCGCCCCACGCCCCGATCTGCAGCAATTCCCAGCCAAACACATCCTCGAGCGCCTCGCCGAGCAGCTGCGATTCCGCGGCGATCAGCGCCGCGCCCAGGGGGCTCGACCACCACGCGAAGCGCGCGGCCTGTGGCTCGTGAAACTGCAATTTGTGCCCCGGTCCCATGAAGTACTGGCAATAGTGTGAAGTTAACGGTTAAATTTCCCCGTCCCATTAAGTAATGTCTTGCGCCAGGGGCTCGTGCTCCAGTGCGAAAAGAAGTTAACATGCCGCTCAGAGGGCCGGGAACTTGGCGACGGATAAGATTCGGATCACTCGTCACACGCTGCTGATCGTGGCGCT
>Ga0187809_10001064_pt1 | contig 13410 bp, 12 predicted proteins | sample NC_wetland_sal_i_8_FD_132415 | JGI IMG/M metagenome (GOLD analysis project Ga0187809, IMG submission 132415) | Wetland sediment microbial communities from Neuse River Estuary, North Carolina, USA - ASW_4 | ecosystem: Environmental > Aquatic > Freshwater > Wetlands > Sediment | place: USA: North... | reverse complement strand
GGTGTCATTGCGCATATAGCCGTCGGTGGTCGACGCGAAGCCGGCGATGCCGGCAAAGACCTTGTCGGCAAGTGGCCCCGAGACAGCTGCCGACGCCTTGAAACTGTTGAAGCTCGCGCCCTCCACAGCCACGCGTCCGCGCAGCTGGTCATCTGGCTTGCGCGTGATGATGTTCACAGCGCCGCCTTCGGTGTTGCGGCCGAAGATCGCACCCTGCGGTCCGCGGAGGATTTCGACGCGCTCAAGATCGAGAAAATCGGCTGTCCAGCCGAGGCTCGGGATATAGACGCCGTCGACGAACAGGCCGACCGACGGCTCGACCACGGGCGAACTGCCGACGCCGCGGATCGTGAGATAGAATTGCTCTTCATTCTGCCGCTGGCCGGATTGGCTGAAAAAGAGGCCCGGAGTCGCGGCGAACAGGTCGCGCGCCGTCGCGATGCCCCGCTTTTCCAACTCAAGACCGCTGATCGCGCTCACCGCAACGGGAACATCCTGAAGCGCCTCGGCCCGCTTGCGCGCCGTAACGATGATTTCATCGCCATGATCGCTGCTCGCGCTCGTCTGCTCGACCGTTTCCTGCGCATGGGCCGGCAGGACGACGCCTAGGGCCAAGGCGAATATTGACGCCTGCTTCAACATATTGGTCTCTCCTCCCCGGTGCGATTTTCCGCACTCCATAATCTAATAATATCATTTTACTATCAAGTAAAGTCACTTTATCTTTATCGCTCGGAGCTTCAGTCCTGCGATATGATGCGGGCGGTGCGGTATGCGATCCGCCAGCCATCGCCGGTCAGCACAAACCGATCATGATATTCGCCGACCAGCGTCACCCGCATGCCCGACTGATCGCCCCGCTCGGCGCGCGGTGCGCTTTTGAGGCTGACATAGCAGCGGCCGTTCGCCGCCGTCGGCGAGACGATATCGATGATGGGATCTGTGCAAAAATGACGGGTCAGTCGGTCGCGGGAACGCAGTTCCATCGCTGCCAGAATTGCCTGACGACCGGCCATGATAGCGCCCGGCCGTTCGAAGACACCGTCGGGGGCGAAAAGCTCGACCAGCGCATGATAGTCGTTCCGGTCGACGTGCCAGACGAACTCGGCGATGAGTCGACGGCATGCGTCTCGAATGTCATGATCTTTGGTCATCACTACTCTCCGTTCCCGCAAGCAATGGCGACAATCGCACCGAAATCTGCCGGAAGATCGTCACCGCGCCATGCCACATGCTGATCGGGTCGCACGAGCAGGAAGCGGGCGCCGAGCGACGCCGCACGCGATGGATCGAGAGCGACAATGACGACCGGCGTAGCCAGGCTATCGACGGCCGCTTCGGCCGCCGCCCGGTCGCCGCCTGCGATGAGCAGCGAGAACCCTATGCCGAGGCGGTCGTATACCGGCACGCCTTCTTCGTCGGCGAAATGCGGAAGCCGCGATCCCGGCCGCGCGGTCGGGACATATTGCGTTCGCAGGTCGGGCGGCGCTTCGGTGCCATCGGGAATGATGATCGGCGAATCCTCGTAGCGGACACCGAGTTGTACACCAACAGTAAGAAATTCCTCGGTCGCCACGCTCTGGATCGATCGCGCAACGAGCGCACGCGCCGCATTCCCTTCGTCCCCCTCGGCCTCGATCTGCTCGGGGATCGCGAATCCCGTGATGACATCGGCGATGTCACTCGCAGCGGCGGTGTTGCGGAAGGCGACCGGTCGGCGCTCTGCGCCATAGCTGTCGAGCAGCGCCGGCCCGCCCCACCCCTCTTCGACCGCCGCGAGCTTCCATGCCAGGTTGGCGACATCGTCGATCCCCGTGTTCATGCCGAAGCCGCCGGTAGGGGTGAAGAGATGCGCCGCATCGCCCGCGAGCAGGAAGCGCCCTTTCCGGAACTCCTCCGCGACAAGGCGGAAACCCGCATTCCAAGACGCGCTTGAGCAGATGTCGATATCGACGGCGCGACCGACAATCGCGGGCAGCAGATTTCTAAGGTCTATCGCATCGGCCTCGACCCCATCGGGGACTTGGACATGCGTGAGAAAATGCTGGTCGCCGTCGATTGCGACGGTAACCGACCGTATCGTCGGATTGAGTGTCCAGTACATGAAGCCTTCGCGACCTGTGAGGATCGAGCGGAGTTCGGGCGAACGAAAATAGGTTGCGACCATCGTGCCGCCGAAGATTTCGCGTTTCACACTGGACGTTCCCGTATAGCCGATACCGCACTGCTTGCGGACCGTGCTGCGCGCGCCGTCGCATCCGACGAGCCAGCGCGCCTCCATCCATTTCGTCTTGCCGCTACTCAGATGGATCACCTCCACCCGTACATGGCTTCCCTTGTCCTCGAACCGCGTCGCACGAGTCGCGAAGTAGATCTCGGCATTGGCCTCCGCCGTCGCCGCTTCGAGCAGAATCTCTTCCAGATAGATTTGCGAAATCCGGTGTTGAGGCTCGGGTGTCTCGCTGCCACCGTTCGACGCTTCACGCGGCGAAGGAAATTTGATGCGCGCGATTTCAGCGCCGCCAAGCCGCGTCGTGTATACGATATCTGTCGGATAGTCCGCGGGAAGCCCCCCAAAGCGAATACGCGAAGCGACCCCGAGCCTGCGAAAATGCTCCATCGAACGCGCATTGGTGGTGTTGCATTTGGGATGCGTCGAGGTGCCGGGCGCGTCGCAGATGAGGATGTTCCGGATGCCGCGCCGCGACAGATCGAGCGACAGCGTCAACCCGACGGGACCGCCGCCAACAATGATCACCGGAACAATCTGAGACATGCATGCCCTCTCCACAAAAGTAACTTATCTTTACTAAATTCTCGCAAAAAAGGGGCCCATTCTCGGCGCCCCTGATTTCAGCCGATCTTGTCCGAGCCGTGTGCGAGCGCGAGCTTCTTGAGCGACCGTCGCAAAGCCGCCATGTCCGAGGTGCCGAGCACCGTTTCGAACTCGGCTTCGATCGCGGTCAGTATTTTCGGGATCTCGGCGTAAAGCTCCTGCCCGCGCACGGTAAACGTCAGCAATTTTGCTCGCCCGTCGGTCGGATCTGGGACACGCTCGCAATATCCGAATTCCTCGAGTTCAGTCGCGAGCTGCCCCACGGCCTGTTTCGTCAAGCCCGTCAGGTCGGCGATTTCGCTCGTCCGGATTCCCTCGGGCGGCAGGTTGCGAATGAGCGCCAGATGCGAGAGCCTGAGATCGGAAAATCCGATCGTCTCAAATCGCGCGAGCGCCTCGCCTTCGAAGACACGGAAACCGACGAGCAGCAGGCGGCCGATATGCTCGCGGCGGATAGCGGCGGTCGCCGCGGCAAGCGCCGCCGTCCCAGATCCGCGGCGCCCGCGTCCGGTTTTCGGCGCTTTCGCTTCGCCATCCCGCTTGGCTGTCGTCACTCGATGCTCCTCAAATCTTCGGTCTCGTGGGTGCCCCCTATTCGGTGCCCCAGTCAACCCCGTCGCCTGCGCGGATAGCCGCGGCGTTGACGGGCCGCAGTCATTATGATAATGTCATATTACTAATTTGCAAGAGGAAGAGGAGAATGGCGAAGTGACAGCGACAAGGATACCGCATCTTCGTTTCAGCCACATGGGCCTTTGCACGAACGATCTTTCTAAGATGGAGGCCTTTTACACGAAGGTCCTCGGTTTCACCGTAACCGATCGGGGCGAGGCGCTCGGCGTCGACCTCGTCTTCCTGAGCCGTGACCCGCGCGACCATCACCAGATCGTTCTTGGCACCGGCAGGCCGTCGGACCTTCCTGGGAACACCGCCAATCCGATGTTCGGACCATGCATCAACCAGATTTCTTTCGCGCTCGGATCGCTCAAGGAGTTACGGCAGATGGACGCCCATCTCAAGGTCGCCTCTCCCGATATCGAACCCATATATGCAAATCACGGAACCGCTTGGAGCATCTATTTCCACGATCCCGAAGGCAATTTTATCGAAACCTTCGTCGATACCGAATGGTATTGCGAGCAGCCGGTGTTCGAACCGCTCGACCTGGCGGCGAGCGACGAGGACATTCTGGAAGCGACCAAGGCGTTAGCCGAATCGGGGAGGAATTTCCAGCCGGCCGACCTGTGGCGCGCCGCGATCGCCGTCAAGATGAACCAGAGAGCGGCCTGAGGCTTTGATGCGAATAGCGCGCTTTGGAGAGCGGGGCGACGAGCGCCCCGCCATTTTCGACGTAGAAGGCAATCTTCGCGACATCTCGGCGCTTGTACCCGACTGGTCAGGCGACTGGCTCGATCCCGACCGTTTCAAGATGCTTGGATTGCTCGATGCACGGCTTCTGCCGCCGGTCGATATGGGTGTGCGCTTCGGCGCACCGGTCGCGGGCATCGGCAAGATCATCGGGATCGGCCTCAACTATGCCGATCATGCGGAGGAAGCCGGTCTCGACCTGCCCGACGAACCCGTCTGGTTCCTCAAGGCGACATCGGCGCTGTCGGGACCCAATGACCCGATCCTCATCCCCCGTGGCGGCGACAAGGTCGACTGGGAAGCTGAACTCGCGGTCATCGTCGGCCGGACGCTGTCCCATGCCGACGAAGACGAGGCCCTCGCGGCGGTCGCGGGCTATACAGTGATGAACGACGTGTCGGAGCGCGCCTTTCAGCTCGAGCAGGGCGGGCAATGGACCAGAGGGAAGAGCTGCGACACTTTCGCGCCCCTCGGACCCTGGCTGACGGTGGCCTCGGCGGTCCACGACCCTCATGATCTCGATATCTGGCTCTCGGTCAACGGCGAGCGCCAGCAAATGTCGAACACGCACCAGATGGTTTTTGGCGTCGGCGCGCTTCTCGCGACGCTCAGCCGCTATATGACGCTCCATCCCGGCGACGTGGTCGCGACGGGGACCCCCGGGGGTGTGGGTTTCGGCCAGTCGCCAAAGCGCTTTCTGCGCGAGGGTGACGTTGTTGAACTCGGGATCGCCGGTCTCGGCGAGCAGCGTCAGACCGTGATCGACTACCATGATGCGAGAACCAGATGCGGATAATCGACTTTTTCGACCGGGCGGCGCGTCAATTTGCCGACCGCGACTGCGTCGTCGACGATCGCCAGTCCCTGAGTTTCGCCGATGTCGAGCGACGCTCGCACATCCTCGCGGGATCTTTCCGTAATCTCGGCCTCCCCGAGGGCGCCAAGATCGGAGTTCTCGCTCCCAATTGCGCCGAGGCCTTCGTCGCACTCCTCGGCATCTTCCGCGCGGGCGCGATTTGGGTTCCAGTGAACAACCGCAGCACGAGCATCGAACTCGCCCATTTTCTCGCACTCGTCGAATGCGACCTTCTGCTCGTACACAGTGACTATGCCTATCTTGGCATCGATGCCGCGAGTGGATGCAAGGGACTGTGCCGGCTGTTCCAACTCGACGACTCCGACGGCCCCCTGCCGCCGATAGGGTCGGTCGCTTCCGAAACCGTGGGCTACCCGTCGCCCGACTTCGACCCGGGTGACATCTGCTCGGTATTTAGCACCGGCGGAACGACAGGCATGCCGAAGGCGGCGCTGTGGAGTCACAAAGTGTGGAGAACGCTGATCGCGAACTTCCATGCTGGCATCCATCATGAAGGTGCCCCCGTCCATCTCGTCGCGGCCCCCCTCACCCACGCAGCCGGCGTGATATCGATCCCGCTCCTTGCCATAGGTGCGACGACCGTCATGATACCGCGCGCCGAGCCGGAACTGATCATGCAAAGCATTGAGCGGCATCGCGTTACCACGATCTTCCTGCCACCGACCGTCATCTACACAATGCTCGCGCATCCGGCCGTGCGGTCCTATGATTATGGCTCGCTACAGAATTTGATCTATGCCGCCGCTCCGATGTCGGTTGAGAAGCTGCGCGACGCGATGGATGTGTTCGGCCCCGTTCTCGTTCAGACCTTCGGGCAGGCCGAAGCGCCCATGGTCTGCACGGTCTTTTCGCGACACGACCATGTCGCCGCACTCCGCGACGCGCCAGAACGGCTCGCGAGCTGCGGCAGGCCAGGGCTCTTCTCAGAGCTGGCGGTGATGGACGATGAGGGCAACCTGCTTCCGCCCGGCGAGACCGGCGAACTCGTTGTGCGCGGCGATCTCGTGATGGCCGGCTATTTCAACAATCCCGAAGCCACCATGGAAAGCCGGGCGGACGGCTGGCATCATACGGGCGATATCGGTCGCCTCGACGCCGACGGCTTCGTCTACATCACGGATCGCAAGCGCGACATGATCATCACCGGCGGATTCAATGTTTTCCCGTCCGAGATCGAGCAGGTGATCTGGTCGCACGAGGCGGTGCGGGACTGCGCGGTCATCGGCGTGCCAGATAGCAAATGGGGCGAGGCCGTCGTCGCGGTCGTCGAGCTGAAAAACGGCAGAAGCTGCGATGCCGCCGAGATTGTTGCGCTCGTCAAGAGCGCTCTCGGTAGCGTCAAGACTCCCAAGGCGGTCGAATTCTGGCCCGAATTGCCGCGCAGCAACGTCGGCAAGGTATTGAAACGCGCGATCCGCAACAGTTTCTGGAAAGCGGAAGGCCGCCGGATCTGACCCGGTCAACCTGCTAGCCAACAAAGCAAAGGAAAAGAAAATGGCAAAGGCGCTCATCGGCGGCGTAGGCATGGCGCCGTTCTCGCGGCCGAGTGAAGGAAAAGCATATCCTGCGATGGTACGCGACGCCGTCACGGCGGCGCTTGCCGATGCAGGCGTCGACTATGGCGCCATCCAGCAAGCCTATGCGGGCTATGTCTATGGCGATTCGACGAGCGGGCAGCGCGCGCTCTATCCCCTCGGCCTCACCGGCATTCCCGTCATCAATGTGAACAATAATTGCGCAACCGGCTCGACCGCACTCCATCTTGCGATCGAAGCGGTGAAACATGGCGCCGCCGAATGCGTACTCGCCGTCGGCTTCGAACAGATGAACGCCGGCGCCCTCGCCTCTCATTTCACCGATCGCGAAGACCCCCTCGGTCCACATCTCACAGTGATGCAAATGGTTCAAGGGCGTAGCGAGGCGCCCTTCGCGGCACAGCTCTTCGGCGGCGCGGGGCGCGAATATATGGAGAAATACGGCGCCGAGCCTTCGACCTTCGCCCGGATCGCAACCAAGGCGCGCGCGCACGCCGCGCACAATCCTTATGCGGTCTTCCGCGCGCCTGTCACGCTCGAGGAAATCATGGCCTCGCCCAGCGTATTCGAGCCGCTAACTCGCCTCCAATGCTGCCCGCCGACGAGCGGCGCCGCCGCTGCAATCGTCGCCTCGCCTGCCTTCGCCGCGAGGCATGGCATGAACCGGGCCGTTCCTGTCTTGGCCCAGGCGCTCGTCAGCGATCGCAATGAAAGTTTCGAAGACGGCATGGCTGCGCTGGTCGGCGCGCATATGACGCGCGCGGCGGCCGACGTCGTCTACGCCGCCGCCGGGATCGATCCGACCGACCTTGACGTGGTCGAGCTGCACGATTGTTTCACTGCCAACGAGCTCATCACCTATGAAGGCCTCCGCCTAACGCCGACGGGCACCGCCGAACGTTTCATCCTCGATGGCCATAACAGCTTCGGTGGCAAGGTCGTCACCAATCCATCAGGCGGGCTTTTGTCGAAGGGCCATCCTCTCGGTGCGACCGGCCTTGCCCAATGCGCCGAACTGGTATGGCAGATGCGCGGGGACGCAGAAAGACGGCAGGTTGAGGGGGCTCGCCTTGCGCTTCAGCACAATCTCGGCCTCGGCGGCGCCTGCATCGTAACTCTGTACGGCCGTCCCCACTAGAGCGGGATATGATGAAATTGACCATCACGCTAAAGGCCCGCCCGGGGCACGTGGCACGAAAGGACTCCCCTCTTCAGAAGCGCGCGATCATATTACCCGGGTCCGCAATTGATTTCGCGACAGCCCGCGCAGCCGCCCTCGTATGGCCTTCTGACGAACCAGTCTGGTCGCCGGTGACGCCGCGAACCCCCGCGGCGCAGAAGCGGACGACCCGCTCGCGGATTTCGTCGAAATCGGACGCGTCGCAGAGGCCGTCGGTCAGCGTGCCGATCCGGTTACTGGTGATATCCGCCGAGCAGTGGATCATGACGCCCAGAACGAAATGATAGGCGTAGCCTACATCCTTGGGCGCGGTGCCCGGTATTGACTTGCAGATCCACTGGATGAATTGCCGCGAGGGCGGATCATAAAGGTCGGCGATGACCTCTGGATACCATTTGGGCGAATAGATGATGCGGCTCATCATGCGAAGATAGTTGCGCCAGCCGGGCTCGCCTTTCATCGCGCGCTGGAGATAGGGAATGATGAGATAGGCGACCACCTCCTCAAGCGCGGGGGTTTCTTCGCTCTCGATCCGATGTTCGAGCATGAGATTGCGGTCCTGATGAATCTCGGCATGGCGACGCCGGATCACGGCTACATGCAGTTCGTCCTTCGATCCGAAATGATAATTCACGCTGCCGATCGTGTCGCCCGACAGCGCCGCAATGTCGCGCGTCGACGTCCCCTCGAACCCATTTTCCGCGAACAGTTTCTCCGCCGCATCAAGCAGCCGCTCACGTGTTCCACCCTTGGGAGCCGCCATTTCCACCTCATTTCTGAACCGCATAGCGACTAGCACCTTCCCCCAGATGTATGTCAAGCGTTCGAATAATATTGACAGATAGTCGAACGATTGACTAACTCTCCATCGCAGAGGGCAGATCCTCCGTTGAGGACTTGGGAGGGAAGCGATGATTGTGCAGCGCAAAAATCTTTTCATTCTGACGGTTAGCGTGACGGCACTGGCAGCCACGGGGCCGGCCGACGCACAGGACTCGACTGCGCAAGCCGCCGCCGAGTCGGGGCTCGACGAAATCATGGTGACGGCCGAGAAGCGCGCGACTGCCCTTCAGGAGACCCCGCTGGCGGTCACCGCGCTGCGCGGCGACGCGCTCGAAGACCGCCATATCGCGAATGTCGAAGATCTCACCCAAGCGATCCCGAACGTCAATTTCGGGCAAACGACCGGCAATGCGCGCATCGCCATCCGGGGCGTGGGCTTCGACAATATTACCGTCGGCAACGAGGGCCGGGTCGCCTACCATCTCGATGGCGTTTATATCAGTCGCCCGATCGCCGCGCTGGGCACCTTCTTCGACGTCGACCGGGTCGAAGTGCTGCGCGGGCCACAGGGAAGCATCTACGGTCGCAACGCAACCGCCGGCGCGGTCAACGTGATAACTAGCACAGCCGAAGACCGGTTGGGCGGATATGGGCGGCTCACGATCGGCAACTATGACCTTGTCAAGACCGAGGGCGCGATCAATGCGCCGCTCGGCTCGACGCTCGCGGTGCGCATCGCCTTCCAAACGACCGATCGCGATGGCTATGGCCGCAACCTGATCACGGGCAGGGACATCGACGACGAAAAGACACGATCGATACGCGGCAAGCTCCGGTGGAAGCCGGCGGACCGGGTTGAGTTCGATTTGTCAGCCGACTATCGCAAAGAGGATGACAGCAATTACGGCTATCATTATCTCGGTCGCGGCAGTGCGACGGTTGAGCCGCTGGGTCTTCGTCTCGGCGGTGTCGTGGCCAGAGACCGTCGTGACCTCACCGCCGATGTGCAGCCGTCGAACAACCGCATGATCTGGGGCACAGCCTTCTCTGCGAGCATCGATTTCGGTCCCGTCCTGACGTCGATCAGCGGCTATCGCGAGAGCCGCTTCCACCAAATCGCCGACCTCGACACGACAAGCGTCCGCCTCGCCAATTTCGACCAGTTCGAGCGCTCGCGCCAGTTCAGCCAGGAGTTGCGACTCACGGGCGACTTCGCGGGCGGCGAGTGGCTGATCGGCGGCTATTATTTTGACGAGGCGATCGAGGGAGGCACCGGCGTCGCCTTCGACCGCCTCGTTCTCGGAGCGCCTGCCCAGCTCGTGCAGGGCCTTTTCATCGGCGGGTCGATCGATGCGAAAGCGCTTGCCGCCTTCGGACAAGTCAAGGTCAACCTGACCGACAGCCTCGCGCTGATCGGCGCAACCCGTTACAGCACCGAGAAGAAAAGGATCGACGAGCTCAACGCGCTCGATTTTGTTCGGCCCTATTCACCGACCAACCCGGTCGTTCCGCAGCGCTCGCAACAGGATTCGCAACGCTGGAGCGCCTTCACTCCGAAGCTCGGCCTCGAGTACAAGCCGAGCGATGATATCTTCGTATACGTCACCGCGTCCAAGGGCTTCAAGAGCGGTGGCTACAATCTTGGCGGCATCCAGCCTGCCTTCCGTCCCGAAATTCTGTGGGACTATGAAGCCGGCGTCAAATCCGACCTGTTCGACGGCACGATGCGCGCCAATGTCTCGGCTTTCCTGTATGAATACAAGAATCTCCAGGTTTCACGTGTCCAAGGCACCGCGATCGTTATCGAAAATGCCGCCCGGGCCCAGCTCAAGGGGATCGAGGGCGAACTCGTCTTCTTGCCCACGCGCAATCTCCAGTTCGACCTGAATTTCTCGTTGCTCGATACCAAATATAAAGAATTTCGAACGGCCGATCCGTCGCGCCCCGAACTCGGCGTTCTCGACCTGTCGGGCAACAAGCTTACGCAGGCTCCGACGTATACCATCTCGCTCGGCGCGCAGTACAGCTGGGACATCGGTGACGGCGAGCTGACGGCTCGCGGCGAAGGCTATTTCGTCGACAGGATCTACTTCAGCCCATTCAACAGCGCGCGGACGTCCCAAGGGGAAGCGAGCCGGTTCAACGCTTTTCTCAATTTCAAGACCGCATCGGAACGCCTCACCGCCTCCCTCTTTGTCCGCAACATCACCAACAAACAACAACTGGGCACGGCCGCGATCAGTACCGGACTGACCGGCTTCCCGGTGATCGGAACGCTGCAGCCGCCGCGGACCTACGGTGTTCAGACCGGCTTCCGCTTCTGACCCTTCTCCAGCACGGGGCGTTTTGACGCGCCCCGCCTAACTTCGATTGACGAAAGGAGGATGGCGATGCCCTGCGTTCGAATAGCCGTTGTCTATCACAGCGGCATGGGACACACGACGCGCCTTGCCCGATCCGTCGCGGCCGGCGCAATGTCGATCGAGGGTTCGGAAGTCGCCGTCCTGCCGATTAAGCGTGAAGAGGAGCCCGATTGGGCGTGCCTAGAGGCGGCGGACGCGATCATCTTCGGAACCCCCACCTATATGGGTGGACCGTCGGCGACCTTCAAACTCTTCCAGGAAGCGACCTCGAAGCGGATTTTTGCCTCGGGCCTCCAATGGAGAAACAAGCTGGCAGCAGGATTCACCGTCTCGGCGTCGCGGGCGGGCGACAAGCTCGGCACGCTGATCCAGCTCGCCCTCTTCGCTGCGCAGCATGGAATGCACTGGGTCAATCTCGCCTTGCTGCCCGGTCATCATTCCTCGGACGGATCGGAAACCGACCTCAACCGCCTCGGCTTCTTCCTGGGAGCCGCGGCGCAAGCCAATTCGGACGAACCGCCCGAAAAGGCACCGCCACAGGCCGATCTCGAAACAGGATATCATCTCGGTGCGCGTGTCGCGGCGCTGGCGAGCTATGTCGCGTCGGGCCGAGCGAGCGTTGGGGCGGAACTGTACCCGGAGACAACGAACACCCATTGAAATCGTGGGGCAAGCTGGTCACGAGGGAAGCAACAGCACGGCCCAAGGGAGATCAGCATTGGTCTGTCAGCATTTGATCAGCTTCTGCACGCACGGCTATGCCCTCCACCCCGGACGTTCCGCTTCCTGCGCCTGTGGCGGGAAGCTGCGCTATCCAGGCCTGCGTGAGGCGCTGCGGCTGCAAGGCCGCAGACCCCACCACGGCCGGAGCAACGGCAAGCAGGAGAAGTAAGGCGCCCTTACCAGTCATTGGTCTTTGTCCAGAAAGGTGCGGACAAGTTTGATCGTGGCCGCGGGATTTTCTTCCATGATCCAGTGGCCGGAGTCGGGAACGATGCCCTCCTCCACATCGTCCGCAGCAGCGCGCATCACGGTTGCCATCATCGGGCCAAAGGATTTGTCACCGCCGACGGCATAGACCGGCAACTTGAGCTTGCCGCCCTCAGCCAGGAAAGCTTGATTGTCGGCTGCATCCTGATCGAAGGCGGCGAACTGTGCGAATCCGGAATGCATGGCGCCGGGGAGCGCATAGAGGCGGGCGTAATGCTCGCGCGACGCCTCGGTAAATCGTGCAGGCGTGGCTGAGAACTCGTTCCAGAAGCGATCCAGATAGATCCGCTCGCGGCCCGCGACGAGACGTTCCATATCGGGCCTGCCGAAGCGGAAATGCCAAAGCAGCGGGGTTTTGAGTATTTCATCCCAAGGGCCGATCCCCGGAAGCGGGGCGTCGATCAGAACGAAGCGCCGAACGAGGTTGCGATTCTGGGCCGCAAAGGCGAAGCCAACCATATTGCCGATATCGTGGGTGACGAGGTCGTCCTGCTTCACCTTATAGTGATTGAGGACGGCAGACAGGTCACCGGCCTGCGTCTTCTTGTCATAGCCGCCTGGAGGTTTGGACGATAACCCGAGGCCCCGAAGGTCCGGCACGATGACAAGATGATCGCGCGCCAAGTTGGCGGCCATCGGCGCCCACATGTCGCCTGTTTCGCCGTATCCGTGGAGAAGGACGACGGCGGGCCCTTTCCCGCCGACCCGGACATGAATTGTGGCGTCTCCGGCCTGGACCTCGGCTGTTTGAAAGCTACTCGGGAAAGGCTCGACCTGCGCCGCGGCTGGCGCGGCCATGGCAAGGAGTGCAGCGGCAAAAATGGTCAGACGGAAAGACATCGTGTTCTCCGAAATTGGCGCCGCCCCCACGGCCATCGCCATTGACGTGACCCCCTGGTTTCCACCAGCCGGGATTAGAGCCCAGCAGCTCATTCGCTGCGCAGTGAATATTGCGATTTGATTGAATTTGGAGCATCGGGATCGGCGTGTGATCCAGTGCACCCGAAAGCGGCTTGCCGCTTTCGGGTGCACTGGACCAAAAGTCAACTTCTGATTGACTTTTCCACCTCTCGGGCATATATAGCACTCAACAGAACCCGCCACGCCTCTCAACGATGCGCACCAGGCGGGTCATTTTTTGCCCAAAATCCGAGTGGTGGGAGGTCGGATTGATACCGCCCAAACCTCTCTACAACAAACCTGCGCTCTCGCTTGCTGATCAGATAGCCAAGCTTGAAGCCAACGGCATGGTCATCGACGATCACGCCATTGCAGAACATTGTTTGCAGCACATCAGCTATTACAGGCTAAGCGCCTACTGGCTTCCGTTCGAGCATCCAAAGGGGCAAGCTGGCCCAAGATTCCGGACAGGTACCAACCTCCAGACCGTACTCGATCTCTACGAATTCGATCGCAAATTGCGCCTGCTCGTTCTCGACGCAGTCGAGCGGGTTGAAGTGGCGGCTCGTGGTGCCTGG
>Ga0187809_10001063_pt1 | contig 13420 bp, 14 predicted proteins | sample NC_wetland_sal_i_8_FD_132415 | JGI IMG/M metagenome (GOLD analysis project Ga0187809, IMG submission 132415) | Wetland sediment microbial communities from Neuse River Estuary, North Carolina, USA - ASW_4 | ecosystem: Environmental > Aquatic > Freshwater > Wetlands > Sediment | place: USA: North... | reverse complement strand
CGAGGCGATCCCGCTGATCGCCAGTTCGATCATGAGCAAGAAGATCGCCGAAGGATCGGCAGCACTGGTGCTCGACGTCAAGGTCGGTTCCGGCGCGTTCATGAAGACCGTCGAGGATGCCCGGCGGCTGGCCGAGACAATGGTCGCGCTCGGCACCGCGGCCGGGACGCACACCGTCGCCCTGCTGACCGACATGAATACCCCACTCGGGCTGACTATCGGCAATGCCCTCGAGGTGCGGGAGTCGGTCGAGGTGCTGGCCGGGGGTGGCCCGGCCGACGTGGTCGAGCTGACGGTCGCGCTGGCCCGGGAGATGCTGGCCGGAGCCGGCATCACCGACGTCGATCCGGCCGAGGCCCTGGCCGATGGACGAGCGATGGACGTCTGGCGGCAGATGATCGCCGCCCAGGGTGGCGACCCCGATGCCCCGCTGCCGGTGGCGGCGGACAAGCACGTCGTCCTCGCGCCCGAATCGGGTGTGCTGACCCGGCTCGACGCCTACGCGGTCGGTGTGGCCGCGTGGCGGCTGGGTGCGGGCCGGGCCCGCAAGGAGGATCCGGTCTCGGCTGGAGCCGGCATCGTGCTGCGGGCCAAGCCGGGTGATCAGGTCACGGCCGGCCAGCCGCTGCTGGAGCTGCACGCCGACGACCCGGCCCGCTTCGACCGGGCCCAGCAATCCCTCGACGGAGCCTGGGACATCGGGACCGGTTTCAGCCCGACGCCGCTGGTGCTGGATCGCGTGACCGCCTGAGGTGACCGGGTTCGAACCGGCCCCGGCCGGAGCCCGCCGGATCGGTGTCGGGTTCGCCCGCTTGCCGCGCTGGCTCGACGGTTTCGCCGCCAATCACGGGGCGTTGTCGGTAGTTGCCGGTGCGGAGCAGGTCCTGGTCCAGGGTGCGGACCAGGCCCGGGCCTGGCTCGACGTCCCGTTCGGGCCGTGGCCGGTACCGGCTACGCGCCCGCTGACCGCGCTGCAGGTGCATCTCGACCGCGACCGGCGGATCGGGGTGTTGCTGGTGCGCCGGGGCGGTTACGCCGCCGGGGTGTTCGCCGGCCGGCAACTTCTCGCGTCCAAGGTCGGCTCGTCCTACGTCCAGGGCACGACCAAGGCCGGCGGCTGGTCGCAGCAGCGTTTCGCTCGCCGGCGAGCCAACCAGGCCCGGGCCGCGTTCGCCGAGGCGGCCGACGCTGCGGCGCGCGTCCTGCTACCGCAGCAGGCCGAGCTGGAGGCACTGATCTGCGGCGGGGACCAAACCGGCGTCGAGTCGACGCTGTCCGATCCCCGGCTCGCCTCGCTGCTGCCGTTGCGCCGGCCGCCGTTCCTGCCGGTGCCCGATCCGCGGCTGAAGGTGCTCCAGGCCACGCCCGAGCAGTACCTGACCGTCACCATCCACCTGCACCCCTGACCTCGCCGGCGCACACAGGCCGATAGTGGTGCGCACCACCCGGTGCCAGCACCGCCGGCCGACGGCGGGCATCATCGGTGGTGTGTTGGACCCGACCGAACCGGCGCCGGACGAGGGCCTCGGGGTGCCCGAAGCCCAGGTTGACTGGGCGCTCGGATCGGTGGACCAGGACGGCAACAGCATCGTCTACACCGACCTCGGGCCGGCCGACGGCCCGGCCATTCTGCTCGTGCACGGCATGGTGTCGGACTCGACGACGTGGACCCGTCCGGCCCGGCTGCTGGCGGCGCAGGGTTATCGGGTGATCGTGCCCGACCTGCTCGGGCACGGGCGCTCCAGCAAGCCGGCCGAGGCCACCTACCTGCTGCCGGATTTCGCGGGCAGCCTGCAGCGATTGTTGGCCGAGCTGCGGATCGGGCCGCTCACCGTGGTCGGGCACTCGCTGGGCGCGGCGGTGGTCATGCAGTTGACCCACGACCATCCCGAGCTGGTGCGCCGGCTGGTGCTGGTCTCCGCCGGCGGGCTGGGCCGCCAGGTCCACCCGGTGTTCCGGGCCGCGACGCTGCCGGTGGCCACGCCGCTGTTCCGGCTGGCCCTCAACCGTCGCACCGCCCCGATCCTGCGGCGGCCCAGGCTGCATCGCTCGCTGCGGTTGTCCGAGGAGGTGGTCACCAATCTCGGCCGGGCCGGCTCCGGACTGATCGAACCGAGCGGCCGGTCGGCGTTCTTCCAGACGCTGCGCGGAGCCATCAACCGGTCCGGCCAGCTCGGCTCGATGGTTGAGCACGGTTTCCTCCCGCGCTCACTGCCGATCCTGATCGTGTGGTCGGCGGCCGACCCGATCGTGCCGGTCGCGCATGCCCACCAGGCTCAGCGCTACCTCGACAACAGCCGGTTGCTGATCCTGGCCGGCAGCAGCCACCAGCCGCACCACGTGCACGCCGAACGGTTCACCCAGGCACTCGTGGACTTCATCGGCCAGACCTGACCGTCCGATCTGCTCAGGCCTTGGCCTGCGACCAGCGCTGCAGCACGCTGATGTCGGCCACGAACCGCACCCCGCTGCCCCGCGGGGCCCACCGGCTCGCGGCCTCGGTCAGGCAGCCGGCCACCAGTTCGGCCAGCTGATCAGCGGTCTCGGCCGGCACCAGCACCAGCAGTTCGTCGTGCAGGCACAGCACGATCTGGGCGCCCAGGGCGCGGGAGCGGGCTCGCACCGTGACCGCCCAGACCTTGAACAACTCCGCGGCCGCTCCCTGGATGACCGCGTTGCGGGCGAACCGGCCGCGCGCCGCGGCAGCGGCCCGGTTCGCCTCCGCGTCCCGACCGGTCGGGATCGGCCACATCCGGACCAGGCGGCCGCCGTAGGTCCGAACCGCAGTGCCGGCCCGGCCGGCGTCGTAGGCGGCCCGCAGGTAGCGCATGGCGACCGGATAGGAGCGGTCCAGTCCGCGCAACGCGGCCCCGGCCGTGCCCGAGGTCTGCCCGTACATCGCCGCCAACACGGCAATCTTGGCCTCGGCGCGAGCCACCCGCAGCTGCTCGGCGACCGGGGCGTAGAGGTCGTCGGCCGCGCTGGCCGCAGCCAACCCGGCATCGCCGGACACCGCGGCCAGTACCCGGGGTTCGATCTGGCCGAGATCGGCCCGGACCAGGCGCTGCCCCGGCGGGGCGGCCACCGCGGCGCGCAACTCGGCCGGCAGGTTGTGCAATCCGGCCGAGGCAGTCATCCGGCCGGCGGCGCCATCCGAGCCGGTCCAGTTGCCGCGCAGCCGATCGTCCGGGCCGACGTGGCGATCCAGCCACTCGTAGCCATAGGTGGTGGCGATCCGTTCGGCCTTGCGCCAGGCCAGCAACGCCGCCACCGCCGGGTGATCGCGGTACTGCTCGAGCCGCCACGAGCGGGTGTCCGGCACCGCGTAGCCGAGCCGGTCGAGCATGGCCCGCACCGAAGCCGGGCTGCGCAGATCCCACTCGCCAGCCGGGGCGTGCCGAAGCACCTGCTGATCGCGGCGCTGTCTGAGCTGGCTGGCCTCGGCGGCATCGGCCGGTCTCGGCCCGATCGAGGACTCGATCAGTCGCTCGGCCTGGGCCCGGTCGATCGGCAGCCCGGCCACTGTGAGCTCGGCGCACACCTGCTCGGCCCCTGACTCGGCCTGGGCCGTCGCCAGTGCTCGCCTCGGATCGGGCAGTGCGGCCAGCCGATCCCGCTGCCGGTCGGCCGCGGTCAGGGCCAATTCGACCCAGCGGCGGCGGCGTCCCGGCGTGCGCTGCCAGCCGGTCGGAAACCACTCCGGGCGCAGGTGGCCGTCCGGCTGGACCAGCTCCTCCAGGTCGCCGTCGGGCTCACCGGCCGGCCCGAGCAGGTCCAGTTGACCTGTTACCGGCAGCGAGTTCTCGCTCAGCCCGGTCACCGCCGCCCACACCCGGCCGGGATCGGAGGACCAGCCGCCGAACAGCAACCGATGCACCGTGGCCAGGTCCCAGCACCGGGCCACCCGAAGGCCGGCCCGGGTCAAGGCCAGCAGGTCAGCCGGTGACCAGGTGACCCACCGGGGAGCGCAGTGCACTTCGAGCCGTTGCAGCTCGGCCAGATCCACCGATCGCCAACACCCGGTCCAGGCAACGCTGAACTCGTTCGCGCCGCTCACCGCGACCGCCACCAGCTGACCCGGGGCTGGGTCGGGGGCCGGGGCCATCACCGTCACGGCTGCCAGCGGGTGCCATCCCACCAGCGAGCGGCGCCGGGCCGGCCCGGGTCGGGGTACCAGCCCGGCGGCGGCAGCCCGGCGTAGCCCGGTTGCCGACCGAACGCCGGCACCGCGGACTTGCGGACCCGATAGCCGAGATAGAAACCCAATCCCAGCAGCACGCCACCGAGCAGGAAGGCCGCCGCGCCGCCCAGCAGCACGCCGAGCCAGCGCAGCGACCGACGGACCGAGGTCAGCACGTTCTCCACGACCAGGAAGCGTTGACCCGATTGGGCGATGCTGGTGATCCGGTAGTCGCCGGCAGCAGGAGCGGTGAAGTACAAGACGTCGACGTAGGTGTCGCCGCTGTTGCGGTCAAGGTGGAATGCGCCGCTGCCGGTCTGCAACTGCACCGGGGTGCCGTCCGGGGCAAGTACCCGGAAGTCGGCCGAGGTGGCCGCCGGCCCGGTGAGCGTGACCGACGCCCCGGGCGCCCCGGTGCTGGTGCCGGCCTGCATGATCAAGTACTTGGACGCGTTCAAGTGCGCGGTCGTGTCGAACGGCGCGGTGTAGGTCGGGCTGTCGAGCAGGCTGGTCACCGGGTCGGCCACCCCCCGGACGAACTCAACCGCGCCGAGCAGGCCGCCGGCAACTCCGGCGATCAGCAGCACGATGCCGATCAGCTTGAGCGCCAATGGGGCTCGGGACGGATTCGGCACCGACCCCGGCAGCGGTTCGCTCATCCGGGCAGCCCCACGGGCAGGCTGACGCTCACACAGGACTCCCAGTTCGGCCGGTTCGATCGGGCTTTGCCGTCATTGTGCACCCTAGCTTTACGGCGATCTTGCCGGTTGCCTCGTTCCGACCGGGCGATGCGAGCGCTGGACAGGCTTGTCCCGAGCCGCTACTGTCATTTTCAGGAATTGTGTAAATGCCCCTGTCGAATCAACACTGCGCGTAAGCGAGGCCCGACCATGACGCAGGTGCAGGAACGTCCCGATCGCTCGAACCTCGAGGCCGGGAAGGCCAGGGTGCTGGACCGCCAGCACGCGGCCATGCGGTTGCTGGTCGCCTCGGCCCACAACAGCTTCGATCCGAGCCAGGATCTGGACTGGGACGCGCCGCTCGACCCGGACAAGCCGTGCCTGCCCTGGTCACGAATCTCGTTGTACGGCACGCCGCTCTGGGACGACTTGAGCCGTGAGCAGCGGATCGAGTTGTCCAAGCACGAGGCGGCCAGCATCATGCAGGTCGGTTTGTGGTTCGAGATCATCCTGATGCAGTTGTTGCTGCGCTACTCCTACGATCTGGATGCCCGCGAGCCGCATGCCCAGTACGCACTGACCGAGATCGGGGACGAGACCCGGCACTCGATCATGTTCGCCAACTGTGCCCGGAAACTGGGCGTGCCCAGGTACGCGCCGCCGCGGGCGGTGCACAACCTCGGTCGGATCTACAAGGCGACCGCCAGCGGGCCGGCCATGTTCGCCCCCGTCCTGGTGGCCGAGGAACTGACCGACCGGCTTCAGCGCGAGCTGATGAACGACGAGGACGTGCAGCCGCTGGTGCGGGGAATCAGCCGGATCCACGTGGTCGAGGAGTCCCGGCACGTCCGCTACGCCCGAGCGGAACTGCTGCGACTGATGCCGACGCTGTCTCGGGCCCGGCTGGCCCGCCAGCGAGTGGCGGTGGCCCTGGTCTCCTACCTGATCGCCGACTCGCTGGTCGACCGGCGGGTCTATGAGTCAGTCGGCATCCCGGCCGAGGTCGGCCGGCGGGCCGCGCTGGCCAACCCGCACCACCAGCAGACGCGGCGGTGGATGGCCGAGAAGATCATGCCGTTCCTGGCCGAGTGCGGCATCGTCGGTGGTCCGAGCGAGCGCCTGTATCGAAAGGGCTACCTGCTGTGAATTGCCCGGCCGGACCGGTCAGTCGGTGCCGGACGGATCGGGGCCCTTGGTCTGCACCTGCCAGATCCGGTGCGAGGTGCTGATCGTCGCCATCCGCGCCATCACCTCGACCCGCCCGCACGGGCCGGCGGTCAGCGCGGCGATCTGTTCCGGCGTGTAGGTCTCCTCGGTCGCCACCAGCACATCGGGTCGGACGGCCTCGATCAGCGCCCATTTCGGGTGGCTGTCCTGCTTCAGCGTGACCACCCCGACCCCGCGCTGATGGGTGACCATCAGCAACCGCTCGTTCTCGGGAATGATCGGCCGGTTCGGGCCCTTGCGGGCGCGCACCTTGGCGTCGCTGTCCACGCCGACGATCAGGAATCCGCCCAGCTCCCGGGCCGCCTCCAGGTACAGCGAATGTCCCTGATGAATAAGGTCGAACGTGCCGCTGGTCAGGACCACGCTGACGCCGAGGGTCTTCAGCGCGGCCGAGATGGCCGCGACCCGCTCCAGGTCCGGGACGTAGCGCAGGTCGAAGTTGGAGGCGTCCTCGAACAGGCCCCGCAGCACGGTTCGGCGGGTCGGGCCGGTGCCATGGTCCTGGTCGCTGTAGGCCAGCTCGTCGAACGTTTCCAAGGTTAACTCCTTGCCCGGGCGTGCACCGGGGGAGTTTAACCGCCCGGCCTCGGCCGGTGCGGGGCGGCAATCAGCTCGGCCCGCGATAGGCTGGCCGGGCTCAGTCGAGCGTCGCTGCCGCCCAGCCCGTGGAGTCAATGCATGTCGGAGGTCGCGCCGCCGGCCACGCAGATCCTGGCCTACATCCCGGTCATCCATGCCGGCTACGAGCAATTGCTGCGCCGTCATCCCGAGGCCGGCGAGCTGCTGCTGATCGGCCGTGACTTCGCGTCGCTGTTCCCGCCGCTGGCCAAGGAGATCCGGGCCCTCGAGCCCTCGGCCGTAGTCGGCTACCTGCAGTCGGCGTTTCCGGCCCTGCCGGTCCGGGTGATCCAGCCGGACGACCTGCCGGGGGCGATCAAGGCCGCCACCCTCCTCGTGCCGGATGAACAGCTGCTGCGCGACATCGTCCAGACCTGGCGGCTGGACATCGAGGGGCGGGCGGTGGTCTATGACCAGACGTTCCTGCGCTGGGATCGCAAGTGGAGCCTGGCCGAGCGGCCGGCCGACTACCAGGGAGCGATCACTGCCGAGGCCTTGGCCCGGCAGGTCATCGGCCTGTGCGAGCTGGCCGGCGGTCGCAGCTCGGACTGGTGGCGCCAGGTCGGGGCGGCCGTGACCCGGGACGGCCAGCTGCTCGAGGTGGCCCACAACCAGCACCGGCCGACGGAGTACTCGCCCTACCTGGACGGCGATCCGCGCAACGAGTTCCACCGCGGTGTGCGGCCGGACCTGAGCACTGCGATCCACGCCGAGGCCGAGCTGATCGCCCGGTTCGCCCGCACCGGCCGCCCGACCGCCGGGGCCGACATCTACGTCAGCGCGCTGCCCTGCCCGACCTGCTCGCGACTCATCGCCTCGGCCGGCTTCCGGCGGTGCTACTTCCGGGGCAGCTACGCGATGTTGGACGGGCCGCGGGTGCTGGCTGCAGCCGGGGTCGAGCTGATCTGGGTCGACACCGGTTCCGGACCGGGCCCGGACTCAGACCAGACCGGACCGGCCGCTGAACCGCATCCGTAGCGGCTCAGCGCCCGGCTCGGCCACCAGCAGGTGCAGGTGCAGGTGCGCGATCGTCGCCCCGGTGCTGGCGCAGTCCCCGTTGCGGGCGCCCAGGCCGTACCCGGCACCGCCGGCCAGCTGCTTGGCCGCGGCCAGCGCGGCCCAGAACTCCTCCCGCTCGGCCGGGTCGAGTTCGGTCAGGTCGCTGAGGTGCCGGCGCGGGACGAGCAGCAGGTGGCGGGCGGCGCCGCGGTACGGGAAGTCGTTGTCCAGGACCAGCCAGGACGGGCTCTGCCACCGCGGCGCGTCTCCGGCACCGAACCGGCCCAGACCGTCGGGGCAGAACAGGCAGGTGCCGGCGGCTTCCAGCTCCCGCATCCGCCGGCGCTGCTCGTCGGTGCGGGCGTTGCCCAGGCAGTACAAGCTCACGGACTCAGGTCGAGACCGGGATGCGGGGGATGGACGGGTGCGGGTCGTAGTCGCTGAGCTCGAAGTGTTCCCGGCGGAAGTCGTGGATGTCGGTGATCGCCTGGCCGGCGGTGGTGAGCCGGACGGTGGGCAGCCGGCGGGCGGACCGGGCCAGCATCGGGGTCACGTGCTCCACCTGGTCGGCGTAGATGTGGGCGTCGGACATGGTGTGGTAGAAGCTGCCGGCCGGGACCCCGGTGAGCTGGGACAGCATCAGCAGCAGCGCGCCGTACTGCACCATGTTGGACGGCACGCCGACCGGCACGTCGGCCGAGCGCTGGAACATGTGCAGGTGCAGCCGGCCCGACAGTACGCGAACGTGGACCCAGCCGTGGCACGGCGCGATGGTGGTCTTGGGCAGCTTCCCGGCGCCGCGGACCTGGTAGGCCGGGATCCACGGCGAGACGAAGTGGGTCCGCAGCTCAGGTAGTTCGCGCAGCTGCTCGACCAGGTGGGCGAACTGGTCGAACGGCCCCTCCGGCCCGGGGAAGTCGTGGAAGGCGGCGCCGTAGGAACCGGGGCCGAGCGTGCCCGGAGCCAGCCCGCGTTTGCTGGTCTTGGCCTCCGAGGCCCACTCGTCCCACCAATCGCAGCCGAACTCGGCCAGCTCATCCAGGCTGGTCGCCCCGTTGATGAAGGCGCACAGCTCGCCGATTGCCTTGTTCCAGAACGACTTGATGCTGCGCTCGGTGATCAGCGGGAACCCGTTGCGCAGGTCGTAGCGGGTGCTCTGCTGCATCAGGGTCAGGGCCGCGGGGCCCTGCCGGGTTGGTTCCGGGCTCCCGTCGGCCAGGATCCGGCGCAGCAGGTCGCCGTACTGGGCGTCGGGCCGGCGCAGCTCAAAGGCGTCGTAGGGCAGTTCCACCGGAGGCACAGGGGGACCCTACCGGTCGGCACCGACGTCGGGCGCGGGGATTCACGCGTTGGCCAGGTCGCGGCGGGTAAACGCGATGATCCCGACAGCAGCCGCGCCCACGCCGACGGCCGACATCACGACGACGGCGCTCAGGGTCATCGGTTGGCCGGGTAATCGAGCCAGATGATGGAACGGAGACAGCGAGAGTACGGACGTCGGCCAGTGCAAGGCCGTGCCGAACGACTCCAGCAGGTAGCTCAGAGCGCCGAGGGTGACCGGGACGACCACTGTCGCCCGGGGCACGAGGCCGAAGCTCAGCACGGCCAGGCCCGTGAAGAGGGCGAGCAGCGGAAGGGTTCCCAGCATCGGTTCGAGAACCTGCCGGGTGGACACCGGTGCGTCGACCAGCGAGGTACCCAGCCAGAGCGCTGCCGTAGTCGCGGCGATCAGAACCGCGCCGGCGAGGAGTGCGTACAGGCTCGTGCTCCTCAGCCAACGCCAGCGCACCACCCCGCGGCACAGCAGATTGTCCAGACGCCCATGGCCTCCTCCTGGCGGGCCGCACCGATCCGCCAACCGGTGAACGCGGTGAATGGAAGAGCGAGAAATGCCGCGATGTAGCTCAGGTAGCCGATGGCGGGCACCGACATGTCCATGCCCATGGACTCGAGCAGCCTGCGGTAGGACTCGTCCGCGTCGATGAAATCGATCAGTGCTCCGGTCATCAGAGCGAAGATGAAGGTGGTGACCGCGAGGATCGAGGCCCAGCTGGCCAAGGCGCCCTCGGGCAGTCGCCAGCCAAACGCAGGGGCGGAGCTCAGAAGTCGAAAGCTCGAGCGCTGAGTCCGGGCCGAGACATGCAGCGGCGCGCCGACGTCACGGCGTTGGCACAGCTTCGACGTGACTGCAGTCAGCAGCACCGCAGCCGACAAGGGTCCGACCAACCAGGGCCAGTCGTTGTCGGAGAATGCTCGCAGCCGTTCGGTCCATCCGAACGGAGTCAACGCGAGCAACCAGAGTCGGCGGTCGGCGCTGTTGGCCAGCACCCGGACCACGAACGCCGCCCCCACAAGCGCCAGTCCAACCGACACCGCCCGCCGGCGGGGCTCGACCCATTGAGCGACGAGCGCGCCGACGGCGGCCCACACCGCAGACAGTGCGGTCAGGCCGGATCCCCACAGCAACGCGCCAGTCCAAGGCTCGCGAAGCACGACGAACGGCACCGCTGCGGCGATTCGCCCGGCGTGAGACGGACCGTTCGAGCGGGTGTCTGAACCGTTTGGGTCCCGGCGATCGGTGTAGCCGGTCGAGACCAGGAACCAGCCCCTGAGGTCCGAGTGCGCAGCGTCGGCCATCCCGACAATCCACAGGGGCGGTTCGAGGCGTTGAACAAGGTGAGAGTCCACAGGGCTGTCCCCATGACCTCTCGGACGTAGGGTGCGGTATCGGGGACGGAGACGGCCAAATCCGCGTTGCGACAGGGCGCCTCCGCTACCGAAGCAGCCGCCGGCGACGCCGCTACCATACCGAGGGCGCCGACTAATCCCAGAACAACGACCACAGCTCGAAACTTCACCGGTGACTCCACGTGGATACTAAAGCGCGCTCGACCGAAACGTAGCCCGCAAAAAGGTATTGATCTAACAGTAATAGTGGAATGACAGCACATGCCCCGTGATGCAGCTCACACTATGGATGTCTTCGTAGCCTCAACCTAGACGCGGTGCCAATTGCTCTAACTTCATGTGATTACCAGGGTGGCTCAGGTCAGGGGAGGCGTCGTGCAATCTCCGCCTCCCGGCTTGCCTGAGTGGGTCGAAGCCAATGGGGCGGGCTTGCTGCGCTTTGCTCGAGGCTTGTGCGGCAACTGGGCCACAGCTGAGGACCTGGTTCAGGAGGCGCTGGCGGCGGCCTGGCCCCGATGGGCGACCTTGACCCGCACCGACCGGCCCGACCTCTACGTGCGCCGTGTCATTCTCACTCAGTACCTGCGAGGGGAGCGCCGGCGCTGGCGGTCTGAGATCCCCACTGCGCCCGCTGACCTTTCCGCAGGGCACCTGGAAGCTGGCACCTCGACCGAGGATCGAGAGGGTGTGGTGCGGGCACTGCAGCAGCTCTCGCCCCGGCAGCGCGCCGTTATCGTCCTGACGTACTTCCTTGACCTGTCCGAGGTTGAAGCGGCGCAGACGCTGGGGTGCTCGCGAGGGTCGATCAAGCGGCACAAGCACGACGGTTTGGCCCGGCTGCGGAAGCTGCCGGAGCTCGCGAACATCTTCAACGGAGGCCCGTCATGAATGACGTCGAACAGCGCCTGTCGGACGCGCTGAAGAGCGCTGTAGGTGAGCCGCCGCAGCCGGTGTCCATCGCGGCAGTGCGCGACCTAGTCGCCGCACGGCGTCCGGCGCGGCCACTGCAGAGAAACTGGTTCGCCCCCGTGGCCGTGGCCGCCGCGCTGGCTGCCGTGGCCGCCGGCGGTGTAGTGGCACTGCGGGCGGCGCACTGGTCGGACCGGGGGCGCTCGGGCCAGCCAGTCGGGCCGGCCGCGACCGGCGGCCGTCCCTCTGCAACACCCCCGCAGACCGCCACATCGCTAGATCCCCTCAGCCCAGTTGGGCCGTGGGCGTCGGTGACGGTGTGGGCTGATCCTGGCGGGCAGGTAAGCGTGCCTGCGGCCGGGCCCGGAGGCCTTTACGTCCGGCGCGGCGGGCAGGAACAGCGGCTGGACCCGCTGACCGGGCGCGTGCTGGCGGCCGTACCCGGCGCCGACGGTGCGCTGTTTCCCCCCGTCATCACCTCCGCGCGGCTGTGGCAGGTCGTGAGCACCCCCGCCTCGGTCAGCCTGCAAAGCCGCGACCCGGACACGCTGACAGTGCTGGCAACCTTCCGCGTCCCCGGTGCCAGCCCGCACCGGCCCGGAGACACTCTGGATTCGCAATCAGCTGCTCGACTGGCCGCGAACGCTACCGGCACCACCCTGTATCTGGGGATCGGAGGCGACCTGTTCGGGATCGACGCCGGCACCGGAAAGATCCAAGTTCACGCGCGTCTCGACGGCTCCATCGGTGCGCTCGGCGTGGCGGGCAACAACGGAACCCTCTACGTTGCCCTCAACCGCAGCAGCAACCCCCGCGCCGTCATGGCGACGGTGGACGCCGCCTCCCTCGCGACCCGGGCCCAAACGCCGCTGGCTGGCGTCACGGGAGTACTTACCTCGCTGCTGGTTACGTCTGGCGGGCTCTGGCTTCAGGAAGCCAGCGGACACGTAGCAGTACTCGACTTCGCCCCTATTGGAGACCTGGCGCACCCTCAGCCCGTTACCAGCGCGGGCGGGGGCTTGCCCGTATCGGTGACCGAGACCGGAGACACGGTCTGGGCGGGCGGCTCGGCGCGCGCCGTGTGTGCCGACCCCGGCACCGGCGCGATCCGTGCCTCGGTCTCGGTCTCGGTCTCGGACAAGACCGCGAACGGCTTTAATCCCATCGGTCGGGTGGGCGATCAGTGGCTTGCTGCTTTTGACCGCAACGGGGCCACCGGATTGGCCCGCTTCACCCCACCAGCGGCCTGCGCCTGAGGCACGAGGGCGCGCTGCGTGTGATCACCTGACCCGGCCCAGCAACGGTCAGCTCGGGGAAGCGCGCGACGCACAGAAATCCCCGATAGTTGCGCTTCCCGCGGCGCGACTCCGGAATGGTCGCAGGCTCCGGGTCGGTGTCCGGCGGGATGAGGCCGAGCTCGACGCTCTCCCAGTGGAGCAGCGTGTCCAGGCGGTGCTGACCCTCGAGCCGCTTCGGGAAGCTGAGCTTCTTCATCCGTTCGTAGCCCTTCGTCTTTGCCCAGCCGTAATGCTCGAGGACCTCCTTCGGGGCCACCCAGACAAAGCGCGGGTTGGCGGCGGAGGACCATGGGCATAGGTCGGCGGTACAGGTGTGTGGGTCGAGTGTTTGCGTCATGCGGCGGACCGTGCGGCCCGCGCAATTTCCGTCAATCAGCTGTTGTGGTTTGTCGAAGAATTTGTCTCCAACGGTCGTGGCTCACAAAAAATAGCACAAAAGGAGTGACAGAATGGTCAACCGGCTCGCGGGTTCCACGTCGCCATACCTGTTGCAGCATAGGGACAATCCCGTGGGCTGGTGGCCTTGGTGCGACGAGGCATTCGCCGAAGCGAAGACCAGCGACAAACCGATCCTGCTCTCCGTGGGTTACGCAGCTTGTCACTGGTGCCACGTGATGGCTCACGAGTCGTTCGAGGATGACCAAGTGGCGGCGGCGGTCAACGCCGATTTCGTGGCGATCAAAGTCGACCGCGAGGAGCGGCCGGACATCGACGCGGTCTACATGGCCGCCACTACCGCCTTGACCGGCCAGGGTGGCTGGCCGATGACGTGCTTGCTCACGCCATCCGGGCAGCCGTTCTTCGCCGGTACCTACTTGTCG
>Ga0187809_10001062_pt1 | contig 13431 bp, 9 predicted proteins | sample NC_wetland_sal_i_8_FD_132415 | JGI IMG/M metagenome (GOLD analysis project Ga0187809, IMG submission 132415) | Wetland sediment microbial communities from Neuse River Estuary, North Carolina, USA - ASW_4 | ecosystem: Environmental > Aquatic > Freshwater > Wetlands > Sediment | place: USA: North... | reverse complement strand
GTCTTGTTACGGCATGGCCTGACGGCCATGACCGGTCCGGTGCTCGCCGGCCGAACCCCTGGCGTTCACCTCGACGACCGCGGTCGGGCGCAAGCCGACGCCGTGGCCGCCCGGCTGTCCGGGATGACGCTAGCCGCGCTCGTCGCCAGTCCGCTTGAGCGCTGCCAGGAGACCGTGGCGCCGATCGCCGCCGCCACCGGCTTGACCGTCGCGACCGAACCTCGGCTCGTCGAATGCGGTTACGGCGACTGGACCGGCCAAGAGCTGAAGACGTTGGCCAAAGACCCGCTGTGGAGGGTGGTGCAGTCGCACCCCAGCGGCGTGACGTTTCCAGGCGAGGGCGGCGAGTCGCTGCGCGGCGCCCAGGCCCGCGCGGTCGACGCCGTCCGATCGTGGAACGCCCAACTCGGACCCGACGCGGTGTGGCTCGCCTGCTCGCACGCCGACATCATCAAGTCGATCGTGGCCGACGCCCTCGGCCTGCATCTCGACGAGTTCCAGCGGATCGTCGTCGACCCGTGCTCGGTGACCGTCGTCAACTACACGCCGACCCGGCCGTTCGTCGTCCGGGTCAACGACTCCGGCACCGACCTGGCCACTTTGCTGGCCCCTCCCAAGCGGCAAAAAGGCGGACGACGCGCCGCTTCCAGCGGCGACGCGCCAGTCGGTGGGGGCGCCGGTTCGAGCGGCGCCCCCAACTAGGGTTGCCGCCATGCCACGTCAGATCTTCGTCTTCGACCCGCCTGAGCGCCTCGTCGTCGGCACGGTCGGCCAGCCCGGCGAGCGCACGTTCTTTCTGCAGGCTCGCGGGGGCGGTCAGCTGACCAGCGTGGTGCTGGAGAAGGTGCAGGTCGCGGCGTTGGCGGAGCGGCTGGAGCAGCTGCTCGACGAGCTGGTGCGCGCCTCGGGCGGCACGGTGGCCGTGCCGGCGATCGCGCCTGCGGAGTTGGTCGACAACGGGCCGCTCGAACAACCCATCATCGAGGAGTTCCGGGTCGGCGCGCTGAGCCTCGGCTGGGACCCGGAGGTCGAACGGGTGGTCATCCAGGCGCAGGCGGTCGGCGAGACCGAGGCCGCCGCTGAGGGCGACGACGCGGAAAGCGATCCGTTCCTCGAAGCCTTCGACGACGCCGCGACCGAAGGCCCAGATCTGCTGCGGGTGCGCATCACCGGCGCGATGGCCCGGGCGTTCACGAAGCGGGCGCTCGAGGTGGTCGCGGCCGGGCGGCCGCCGTGCCAGTTCTGCGGCCAGCCGCTCGACCCCGAGGGCCACGTCTGCGCCCGCTCAAACGGGCATCACCCGCACTGACTCACCCGATCGTCGCCAACACCTTTCCGTACTTCTCGAGGTAATCGAGCGCCGCCTCGCCGGCCTGGTAGAACTCCACGCGGAATGAGTCGAGCAGCAGCTCGCCCTTCATCATCAGCAACCGCGCCTGCTCGGTCTCGCTCAGCAGCAACAGCTGCTCCCGCTCGCCGCGCACGATCCAGAACGCGAGTCCGGCGTCGGAGAAGAAGATCTCCGGCGGGCTGCAGCGGCCCTTCGTAGCCAGGTCGGTCCAATACTCGTTGACCTCCTTGGCGTAGGTGAGCGCCTTCTCCTCACGACCCGGGAACGGGTGCGTCCATGTGGCGACCATCGCCGTGTTCATCGTCGCCAACCTCCTTGTGCGTACACGCCCGTGAAGTCCGGCGCTACCGAAGGTGGCACGCCGGGCGCAGGGACCGGGCGCATCAACCTGACAATCTCGACGCTGCGCGGTGTCCCGTCCGTCCGCAATGGGCCGTTGGTCGCGTGTTTTGGCCAGACACCGGTCACGGCCGAGCAGGTCGGCCGACTCGAGCCGACCGGACCATCGCCGATACTGGGCATCGTGACAGCTCCGGACGAATCGGCACGCGCGCTGAGCCCTGACGACGTCCGGGCCGTGCTGACCCACGGCGAGCTGTCGATCGAGGGCCGGCTGGTCGACGCCTCGAACACCACGCTGTACGCGCAGGCCTGTCTCGACGCGGTTCAGCTGACCTGCGTGTACAAGCCGGTCGCGGGGGAGCGGCCGCTTTGGGATTTCCCCGACGGCACGCTCGCCGGCCGGGAGGTGGCCGCGTGCCTGGTGTCAGACGCGATGGGGTGGGGCGTCGTGCCGCCGACCGTCATGCGCGACGGCCCGCTCGGCCCCGGCATGTGCCAGCTGTGGATCGACGTCGACGAGGAGGTCGACCTGCTCGCGTTGCTGCACGGCGACGAGCCGGCGCTGCGCCGCGTGGCCGTCTTCGACGCGGTCGTGAACAACGCCGATCGCAAGGGCGGTCACCTGCTGCCCACCGCCGACGGGCACATCTTCGGCGTCGACCACGGCGTGTGCTTCTCCACCGACGACAAGTTGCGCACGATCCTTTGGCAGTGGCGCGGCACGCCGCTGCCGGACGACGCGATCGAAACGCTGACCGAACTGCGCGACGACCTGGTCACCGGCCTCGGCGATTCGCTGCGTGAGCATCTGACGTCGCGCGAGGTGGCGGCCACCCGGCGCCGGGTCGACAAGCTGCTGCGCACCCGGTGCTTCCCAGAGCCGAGCGAGGGGTGGCCGGCCGTTCCGTGGCCGCCCTTCTAGGCGCGCTCGCCGAAGGGCGCCAAGTAGAGTGCGCAGCATGCAGCCATGGTCAGCGCCGCAAGGTCCGTCACCCCAGGCGCTGCCCGGCAAGGGTCGACTTCCCGAGGTGTTCGACACCGCCCGCGGCGCCCTGGCCGAGGTGGGCTCCGCGTCGTCCGCGTCGATGTACGTCTGCGGCATCACGCCGTACGACGCGACGCACATGGGCCACGCGGCCACCTACGTGGCGTTCGACCTGCTGAACCGGGTTTGGCGTGACGCCGGCGTCATGGTGCGCTACGTGCAAAACGTCACTGACGTCGACGACCCGCTGTTGGAGCGCGCCACCGCGACCGGAGTGCCGTGGGAAGAGCTGGCGCACAAGGAGATTCGGCTGTTCCACGACGACATGACGGCGTTGCGGGTGCTGCCGCCTGACGAGTACGTCGGCGTGGTGGAGTCGATCCCGTTGATCGCCGATCACGTCGACCGGCTGCGGCAGTCCGGAGTCGGTTACGACGTCGACGGCGACTTGTATTTCGCCGCTGGCGCGGCGGAGAGCTTCGGGTCGGTCTCGCACTACGACCGCCCGACGATGCTCGAGTTGTTCGCCGAGCGGGGCGGCGACCCTGATCGAACCGGTAAGAAAGACCCGCTCGACTGGCTGCTCTGGCGGGCCGAGCGACCGGGAGAGCCGGCGTGGGACTCACCGGTCGGCCGCGGCCGCCCCGGTTGGCATGTCGAGTGCTCGACCATCGCGATCACCTACATCGGCGCGCCGATCGACGTGCAGGGCGGCGGGCGCGACCTGATCTTTCCGCATCACGAGATGTGCGCCGCACAGGTCAGCGCGGTCGCCGGGAAGCGCTTCGCGGGCGCGTTCATGCACGCCGGGATGGTCGGCTTCGACGGCGAGAAGATGTCGAAGTCCCGGGGAAATCTGGTCTTCGTCTCGAAGTTGCGCGCTGGCGGCGTCGACCCGATGGCCATCCGGCTCGCGTTGCTCGACCACCACTACCGCGGCGATTGGGAGTGGACGTCGGAGGGGCTCGCCGCGGCAGCCGATCGGTTGCAGGCGTGGCGGGCGGCGGTCTCTCGGCCCAGTGGCCCGGACGGCGAGGCGGTGCTGTCCGTCGTCCGCGATCACTTGGCTGACGACCTGAACGCGCCCGCGGCGCTGCACGAAATCGACGCGTGGGCGTCGTCCGACGGTGACGACGCGAGCGCTCCGGCGCTGGTGAGCTCGTTGGCCGACACGCTGATCGGGGTGTCACTCCGCACCCAGTGAAGGGTTGGAGCCGTCGAATTCGGCGGGTCGGCAGCCCGAACACTCCACTCGGCGTGGACGGCCAGGGCTGGTGGCGGGAAGGGACCGGCCCTACGAGCCGCCGTCGCGCCGGTGCCGCAGATAGCGCTCGAACTCGCGCGCGATCGCCTCGCCGCTCGCCTCCGGCAGGTCGGCCTCGTCCTTTTGCCGCTCGAGGGTGCGGACGTACTCGGCGACCTCCGAGTCCTCCTCGGCCAACTGGTCGACGCCGCGCTCCCACGCCACCGCCATCTCGGCCAAGTCGCCATACGGCATCGGCAAATCAAGCACGTCTTCGAGGTTGCGCAACAACGCCAGCGTGGCCTTCGGGCATGGCGGTTGCGCGACGTAGTGGGGCACCGCCGCCCACAGCGAGACAGCGGGAAGCCCGGCGCGGATGCACGCGTCGTTGAAGACGCCGACGATCCCGGTCGGCCCCTCGTACGTCGACTGCTCAAGCCCGAGCCGGCGCGCGGTCTCGGCGTCGGCGGCGGTGCCGCTCACCGGGACCGGCCGCGAATGCGGGGAGTCCGACAGCAACGCGCCAAGGTTGACGACCTCCTCGACGCCGAGTCGCATCGCCGCGTCGATGATCTCGTCGCAAAACGACCGCCAGCGCATGTTCGGCTCGAGGCCGCGCACCAAGACGACGTCACGCCGGTCGTCGACGCCGCGCGCGAGGGTGATGCGGGTGGTGGGCCAGCTCACCCGACGGCTCACGCCGTCGACCAGCGCGACGGACGGCCGGTTGACCTGGAAGTCGTAGTAGTCCTCGGGGTCGATCTCGCCGACGGGCGTGGCAGACCAGGCCAGCTCAAGGGTCTCGATGGCGTCCGTCGCGGAGTCGGCCGCGTCGTTCCAACCTTCGAACGCCGTCACCATCACTGGGCGCCGCAACTGCGGGATCTCCCCGGAGAACTCGATCACGCGGGCTCCTTCCGACGGCAGCTTCCAGCGTACGGCGTATGTCCCCGCAACCGTGTCACCAACCGCGACCGGACTGGGCGGCGCCGACCGTGACCGGCGGTAACCGTGCGCGGCCGACGACGCTCGCACGGTACCGTTAAGCAAGTGAGCCCTAACCCCGACCGTTCCCGTGGCGAGTCGCTTCGCGCCGAGCTGTCCCGTCGAGTTGTCGTCGCCGACGGCGCCATGGGCACCATGCTGCAGACGTTCGAGCTCGACCTCGACGACTTCGAGGGCCACGAGGGCTGCAACGAGATCCTCAATGTCACCCGCCCCGACGTCGTCCGGGCCATTCACGACGCCTACTTCGAGGTCGGCAGCGACGCGGTCGAGACCAACACGTTCGGGGCGAACGCGGCGAACCTCGGCGAGTACGGCATCGCAGACCGCATCTACGAGCTCGCGCTGGCCGGCACCCGGATCGCCCGCGAAGCCGCCGACGCCTGGTCGACGCCCGAGCACCCGCGGTTCGTGCTCGGCTCGGTCGGTCCTGGCACCAAGCTGCCGACCCTCGGCCACGCGCCGTTCGCGGCGCTGCGCGACGCCTACCAGCAGGAAGCGGCCGGCCTGATCGAGGGCGGCGCCGACGCGATCATCATCGAGACCGCGCAAGACCTGCTGCAGATGAAGGCCGCGATCATCGGCGCCAAGCGGGCGATGCGCGCGGCGCATGCCGACCTGGTGCTCGTCGCGCAGGTCACCATTGAGGCCACCGGCACGATGTTGTTGGGCTCGGAGATCGGCGCGGCGCTCACCGCCCTGGAGTCGCTCGGCGTCGACCTGATCGGGTTGAACTGCGCCACCGGCCCGGCCGAGATGGGCGAGCACCTTCGCTACCTCGCGCGGCACGCCCGGCTCGGCCTGTCGTGCATGCCCAACGCCGGGTTGCCGGTGCTCGGCCGCGACGGCGCCACCTTCCCGTTGACGCCCGACGAGTTGGCCGACGCGCACGACTCCTTCACCCGCGAGCACGGGCTGACCCTCGTCGGCGGGTGCTGCGGCACCACACCCGCGCACATCCGGCAGGTGGTCGAGCGAGTGCGCGGCCGCGGCGTCGCCAACCGCAAGCCGTTGCCCGAGGCGGGCATCTCCTCGCTGTACCAGCACGTGCCGTTCCGGCAGGACACCTCGTACCTCGCCATTGGCGAGCGCACCAACGCCAACGGCTCGAAGGCGTTCCGCGAGGCGATGATCGATGGCCGGTTCGACGACTGCGTCGAGGTCGCCCGCGCGGCCAGTCGCGACGGTTCGCACCTGATCGACGTGTGTGTCGACTACGTCGGCCGCGACGGCGTCGCCGACATGCGCGAGATCGCCGGCCGGTTCGCCACCGCCTCCACGCTGCCGATCATGCTCGACTCCACCGAGCCGCCGGTCATCGAAGCCGGGCTTGAGTCCCTCGGCGGGCGCTGTGTCATCAACTCGGTCAACTTCGAGGACGGCGAGGGCCCCGACTCCCGGTTCGCCCGCGTGATGCCGATCGTCAAGGAGCACGGCGCCGCCGTCGTCGCGCTCACGATCGACGAGACCGGGCAGGCCCGCACCCCCGAGCACAAGGTCGCCGTCGCCGAACGCCTCATCGACACCCTCACCGGGCAGTGGGGGCTGCGCGAGAGCGACATCATGATCGACTGCCTCACCTTCACGCTGGGCACCGGTCAGGAGGAGAGCCGGCGCGACGGCGTCGCGACCATCGAGGCGATCCGCGAGATCAAGCAACGCCACCCGAGCGTGCAGACCGTGCTCGGCCTGTCGAACATCTCGTTCGGTCTTAAGCCGGCGGCCCGCGAGGTGCTCAACTCGGTGTTTCTCGCCGAGTGCGTGAAGGCCGGCCTTGACGCCGCGATCGTGCATGTCTCGAAAATCATGCCGGTGGCCCGAATCCCCGACGAGCAAAGGGAAGTCGCGCTCGACCTCGTCTACGACCGACGTCGCGACGGCTACGACCCACTGCAGAAGTTCCTTGAGTTGTTCGAGGGCGTCACCAGCGCCAACGCGAAAGCCACCCGCGCGCAGGAACTCGCCGCGCTGCCGCTCTCGGAGCGCCTCCAGCGGCGCATCATCGACGGCGAGAAGGTCGGCCTCGAGGCCGACCTCGCCGAGGCGCTGCAGACCCGCCCTGCTCTCGAGATCGTCAACGACACCTTGCTCGAGGGCATGAAGGTGGTGGGTGAGCTCTTCGGCCGCGGCGAGATGCAGTTGCCGTTCGTGCTGCAGTCGGCCGAGGTGATGAAGAACGCGGTCGCCTATCTCGAACCGCACATGGAAAAGACCGGCGAAGGCGGCAAGGGCACCATCGTGCTCGCGACGGTGAAGGGCGACGTCCACGACATCGGCAAGAACCTCGTCGACATCATCTTGTCCAACAACGGCTACACCGTCGTCAACATCGGCATCAAGCAACCGGTGTCGGCCATCATCGAGGCGGCCCAGGAGAACAACGCCGACGCGATCGGCATGTCTGGTCTGCTGGTGAAGTCGACCGTGGTGATGAAAGAGAACCTTGAGGAGATCGACTCTCGCGGCTTGGCGGCACGCTGGCCGGTGCTGTTGGGCGGCGCCGCGCTGACCCGCGCCTATGTCGAACAGGATCTGGCCGAGCAGTTCTCCGGCGAGGTTCGGTACGCCCGCGACGCGTTCGAGGGTCTCCGGCTGATGGACGCCGTGATGGCGGTCAAGCGCGGGGTCGAGGGCGCCGCGTTGCCGCCGCTGCGGCAACGCCGCGTTCGCGTCGTCGAGACACCGGACGACGACACCGAACTGCCAGCCCGCTCCGACGTTGCCACCAACGTGCCGATTCCGACGCCGCCGTTCTGGGGCGCCCGCGTGGTGAAAGGCATTCCGCTCGCCGACTACACCGAATTGCTCGACGAGAAGGCGACCTTCGCCGGGCGCTGGGGCCTGCGCGGCACTCGCGGCGGACCTTCCTACGACGACCTGGTCGAGACCGAGGGCCGGCCACGGTTGCGCAAGTGGCTCGATCGCATGCAGACCGACGGATTGCTCGAAGCCGGTGTGGTGTACGGCTATTTCCCGTGCGTCAGCGAGGGCAACGATCTGGTCGTCCTCGATGAAAACGGCGACGACCGCACCCGATTCACCTTTCCGCGGCAGCGTCGCGACCGCCGGCTTTGTCTGGCCGACTTCTTCCGGCCGCGCGAGTCGGGGGAGACCGACGTCGTGGCGTTCCAGGTGGTCACCATCGGGTCGAAGGTCAGCGAGGCCACCGCGGAGCTGTTCGCCGAAAACGCCTATCGCGACTACCTGGAGTTGCACGGTTTGTCGGTGCAACTCGCCGAGGCGCTCGCCGAGTTCTGGCACCGTCGGGTGCGTGACGAGCTCGGGTTTGTCGGCGACGACAACCCCGACGTCAAGCAAGTGCTTGAGCATCAGGGATATCGCGGGTCGCGTTACTCGTTCGGGTACCCCGCCTGCCCCGACCTCGAAGACCGCGCGAAGGTGGTCGAGCTGCTCGATCCTCAGCGCATCGGCGTGACGTTGTCGGAGGGGTTCCAGCTCGCGCCTGAGCAGTCGACCGACGCCATCGTCGTCCACCACCCGGAAGCGAAGTACTTCAGCGCGTGACCACCACCGACACCTCGCGTCGCGACACACCCGACCAGTTCGCGCCCGACGCCTTGCCCGCCGCCGTGCTGTTCGACATGGACGGCCTGCTCATCGACACCGAGCCGCTGTGGTTCGAGGTCGAGACGCAGATCCTCGCCGACCTCGGCGCCACCTGGGACGCGTCCGACCACGCGAATCTGGTCGGCAGCTCGTCAGCGGTCGCGTCGGCGTTCATCAGCGAGAAGTCCGGCGGGCGCGCCACGCCACGCGAAATCGCCGACGAACTGCTGCTGCGGATGGCCAAACGGCTGCACGACACTCCGGAGCTGCAGCCCGGAGCGCTCCGATTCATCGAAGAGTTGGACGGCGCGGGCGTGCCGCGCGCGCTCGTCTCGTCGTCCGCGCGGGTTTTGATCGACGCGGCGCTCGACGGCCTCTCGCTGTCGTTCGACGTCATCGTGGCCGGCGACGCGGTCAACCACAACAAGCCGCACCCTGAGCCGTACCTGAAAGCGGCACAGCTGCTCGGCGTCGACGCCGGTGACTGCGTGGCGCTGGAGGATTCCCCGACGGGCGCGGCGTCGGCGACCGCCGCCGGCTGCGTGGTCATCGCGGTCCCGAGCGTCACCGACATCGACCCGGCCGAGCGACGGTTCATCGTTCCGTCGCTCGAGCAGGTCGATCTGCCCTACGTGCGCTCGCTTTTCGGCTGACCGTCGGCCTTCCGACCCCCGAGTTGTGTCGGCACACACGCGGTTGACCGCGTGCCGACCGACACAACTTCGTAGTGCGGCCCGCTATTCGGTGGCGATTGCCGCCAAAACCGGACGACGCGACGCCCGCCACGCGGGCACCAAGGCCGCCAGGACGCCGATAACACCCGCGCCAATGACGTAGCCGACGAACTGCGCGACCGGGAACACCACGTGAGTCAGTTGACCGCCGCTGGTCGACACCACCGCCCAGCCGAACAACGCGCCAAGCACCAAGCCGAGCAACGCGCCGAACACCGCGATGACCACCGACTCCAACCGCACCATGCGGCGCAGTTGTCGGCGAGTCATGCCGATGGCTCTGAGCAGGCCGATCTCGCGGGTGCGCTCGTACACCGACAGCGCGAGCGTGTTGACGATGCCGAGGACGGCGATGAGCAGCGCCAGCGCCAGGAGTCCGAAGATCAGCCCCACGAACTGGTCGATCTGCTTGCTGATGGAGTCCTTGTAGTCGGCCTGACTCTGGATTTTCACCTGTGGGTAAGCCTTGAGGCTGCTGGCCAGCGCGTTGGCGGTCGCGACTCGCTCACCTGGTTTGGCGAGCACGTAGACGACGGCGTCGAGTTGGCTGTTGTAGTTCTTCTCGTACGTCGGCAGCGACACGAGGTAGTCGGCGCCGCCGTTGCCCAGCAGGTTGTTGTCGGCGAAGACGCCCCCGATCCGAAGCTGCGACTTACCGCCAGCCGGGTATTCGACCGCGACCGTGTCGCCGACATGCCACTTGTTCGAGTCGGCCTTCGTCTTCGACACCAGCAGCTCGTTGCCCTTCAAGGCGTCGAGCGAGCCGGACTTCACGTCAACCTTGATGACCTGCCCGATGTTGTCGGAGACGGCGACCAACATCGCGTCCTTGCCGTTGAGGTGCGCAGCCCCGACCCGCGTCTCGCCCACGGTCGTGACGCCCGCCGTGTCGCGGGCCTTGGCGGCGACATCGGGGGAGAAGCCCTGGAACGACTGCGAGGTCAGCACGTAATCAGCGCCAAGGTTCTTGTTCACGACGGCGGCGATCGACGACTTCGTCGAGGTCGCGAGCACCGACAGCATCGAGACCAGCGCAAGTCCGATCATCAAAGCGGCGGCGGTCGACGCGGTGCGCCGCGGGTTGCGGATGGCATTCGAGCGGGCGAGCCGCCCGCTGGTGCCGAACATGCGCACGAAAGGCGCGCCAATGAATCGCACCACCGGGCGGCTGAGCAGCGCGCTCATCACCCAGACGCCGATCATCACCAGCGCGATACCGATGCCCACCTTGGCGGCGGCGCTTCCACTGGTGCCACGTATCGAACCGGCGATGAAGACGGCTCCGATCGCAGTCACCAGGCCGCCGATGATCGCGCGCACCCGCAGCGACCGCTCGGGCAACGCGACACCGTCGCGCATCGCGGCGACCGGCGGGATGCGTGAGGCGCGCAGTGCAGGACCGGCGGCCGCCAGGATCGTGACGAGCACGCCGACGATGTAGGCCGCGATCACGGTGTGGCTCTTCACGATGAGCGAGCCGGTCGGCATCGAGACACCGAAGGCGGCGAGCAATCCACGGACACCCTCCGCGACCAGCAGCCCGAGTCCGAGCCCGACCGTCGACGCGATGACGCCGACGACGAACGACTCTCCGAGCACCGAGGTCAGCACCTGTTTGCGGCTCGCGCCAATGGCGCGCAACAGCGCCAGCTCGCGGGTGCGCTGGGCGACCAGCATGGTGAAGGTGTTGAGGATGATGAACAGCCCGACGAAGAGCGCCACGCCGGCGAAAATCAGCAGGAAGATGTTGAAGAAGCCGAGCGCTTTGTTGATCGAGTCGGACTGCTCCTTCTGCACCGCTTTGCCGGTGACCGCCTCGTAGCCGCTCGGCAGCGTCTTGCCGATGCGGTCGGCAAGCGCCTGCTGCGAAAGGCCTTTTGACGCTTCGACGTCGATCTGGTTGAAGGAGCCGGGCTTCCCGGTCACCTGCTGAGCGGTCTGCGGGTCGAAGACGCTGAGCACCGCGCCCGCCAGGTTGCTGCTGCCGCCGACGGTGACGATGCCGACGATGTTCGCATTGATCGGCTCGCCCTGAGTCTGCACGGTGACCGGGTCACCGACGTGCAGCTTGTAGTTGTCGGCCGCGCTCTTGTCGACGGCGACCTGGCCAGGACCGGTCGGGCCGTGGCCGGCGACGAACTCGAGCGTGCCGAAGTTGGACGGCGTCCATGACACGGCGAGGGTCGGCGGCCCTGGCGACTTGGGCTTGACCGCTTTGCCGTCCTTTGTCACCAGCAGGTCGGTGCCCTCGATGGAGCCGACGGCATTGGCCACACCGTCGACCGATTTCACCTGTGCGACAAGGCTTTCTGGCACGAGTTTGCGGTCGGTGTTGGAGCCGATGTCGGTCGTGGCGAAGTCGGATTGAGCCCGCACCACCACGCTGAGGTTCTTGCTGGTGCGTCCGACGAGATCGTTGAAGGTCGACTTCAGGGTGTCGGTGAAGACCAGCGTCCCGGCGAGAAAGCCGATGCCAATGACCACCGACAACCCGGTGAGCAGCAACCTGACTTTGTGCGCGAACAGGTTGCGCATCGTGGCGCGAAGCATCAGCCGACCTCTCCGGCGGTCTCGAGCTTGGCCATCCGCTCGAAGACGACCGACTGGGTCGGGTCGCGCAGCTCGTCGACGACTCGGCCGTCAGACAGGAACACCACGCGATCCGCGTAGGACGCGGCGGCCGGATCGTGCGTGACCATGACGATCGTCTGGCCCATCTCACGCACCGAACGGCGCAACAAGCCGAGCACCTCGGCGCCTGATCGGGAGTCGAGGTTGCCCGTCGGCTCGTCGGCGAAGATGATCGACGGCCTCGAGGCGAGTGCGCGGGCGCAGGCCACCCGCTGCTGTTGGCCGCCCGACAACTCGCTCGGCTTGTGGTCGAGCCGGTCGCGCAACGCGACGGTGTCGATCACGGTGTCGAGCCATTCGCGGTCGGGTTTGCGACCCGCGATGTCCATCGGCAGCGTGATGTTTTCAAGTGCGGTCAGCGTTGGGATCAGGTTGAAGGATTGGAAGATGAAGCCGACGGACTCACGACGCAGCCGGGTGAGCGCCTTGTCGTCGAGCCGGTTGATCTCGATGTCGCCGATGAAGGCGCTGCCCGCGGTGATTGAGTCAAGGCCGGCCAGGCAGTGCATCAGCGTCGACTTGCCCGAACCCGACGGCCCCATGATCGCGCTGAAGTGGCCGCGGTCGAACCCGATCGAGATGGCGTCTAACGCGACCACCCTCGTCTCGCCCTCGCCGTAGACCTTCGTCATCTCGCGAGCGTGCGCGGCGGTTGCGGTGCGCTCGATCGGGACGGTGCTCATCGTTCGTCGACTCCTCGGTTGGGGCGGTTCAGGGCAGTTCGGAACCGCCCACAGCTGTCTGGCGACTGTATGGTCGCCGGGTCGTCGGTGGATCAGGGTCAGCCCGGGAGTCTTCCCTGGCCCAGCCCTGATTTCCACCCACTTTGCGCGTTCAACGCTACGAGAAACGCGTCTACCGCGCGCCCCACGGAAGCCATCAAAGCCTTGTGACAATAGTCAACTTGTTGCGGTCGCAAGGGACGTTGTCGGTCGCCGCCGCGAAAGCGCGCAAACTTTGTTGAAGTCGCAACGATCAGAGCGCGTCGTCAAGCCAATCCGGTTCGTCAACCGGCGCCACCGCGGTCTCGCCCGCCGGCTGCGGATACGGCGGTGGTGTGCCGTTAAACGCCGGGCAAATCGCCTGGTGCGCGCACCACTCGCACAATCGACCCGGCCGCTCGGGGAAATGCTGGTTCGCCAGCGCGCGCTCAATCGCGTCCCACAGCGCGCGCACCTTCCGCTCGGCCGCGAGCAAATCGGCCTCGTCGGGTTGATAGCGCAAGACCTGGCCGTCGCCGAGATAAATCAGCTGCAGCAACGAGGGAATCGTGCCGGTGACCCGCCACATCACGAGGGCGTAAAACTTCAGCTGAAACAGCGCCTTGTCTTCGAACAACTCGGACGGCGCGTTGCCCGTCTTGTAGTCGACGATGCGCACCCGGCCGTCGGCGGCGACGTCGACGCGATCGACAAAGCCGCGCAGCCGGATTCCGGCGGTGCCGCCCTCGAGCTCGGCCTCGACCAACAACTCGCGTTGCGCCGGCTCGATCCGCCGGGGGTCTTCGAGGGAGAAATACGTCTCAAGCAACCGCCGTGCGCTGGCCAGCCACTCGCCGAATGAGTTGTCGTCG
>Ga0187809_10001061_pt1 | contig 13439 bp, 11 predicted proteins | sample NC_wetland_sal_i_8_FD_132415 | JGI IMG/M metagenome (GOLD analysis project Ga0187809, IMG submission 132415) | Wetland sediment microbial communities from Neuse River Estuary, North Carolina, USA - ASW_4 | ecosystem: Environmental > Aquatic > Freshwater > Wetlands > Sediment | place: USA: North... | reverse complement strand
GGCCATGGCGCTACAGACCGACGCTGCCTTGCATGATGCCGCCATCGGCGAAGATCGTGGTCGCGGTCAGGTAGCTGGAGCCGTCGCCGGCCAGGAACACCACGACATTGGCGATCTCTTGCGGCTGGGCCATGCGGCCGAGGGGAATGGCGGCGTTCAGCTTCGCCAGCAGCGCCGGATCGTTCATGGTGGCCAGGTTGATCGGCGTCGCCACCGCGCCTGGCCCGACGCCCACCACGGTGATGCCGTGCGGCGCGAGTTCCACCCCGGCGGTGCGCGTCAGCATGCGCATGCCGCCCTTGGCAAGGCAGTACGCGGTGTTATTCGGCATCGGCCAGTCCTCATGCACCGAGGTGATGTTGATGATCCGCCCGCCGCCGCCCTGCTTTATCATTTGCTGCGCTGCGATCTGCGTGCCGAAGAACGCGCTCTTCAGGTTGATCGACAGCACCTTGTCGTAATCGGCTTCGGTGGTGTTCAGTACGGAGGTGCGCGTCTCGACACCGGCATTGTTCACCATGATGTCGAGCCGGCCGAATTTTTCCACTGCCGCCTGCACCAGGCGCTGCAGGTCGGGCAACTTGCTGACGTCGGCATCGACGCCGATCGCGATATCGCCCAACCCGGCGATTTCGCGTTCCAGCGCTTCGGTCGCCTCGGGATGCGCAACGTAGTCGATGACGATGCCAGCACCGGCCCCGGCAAGGCCGAGGGCGATCGCCTTGCCGATCCCGCTGTTGCCGCCGGTAACGATCGCAACCTTGCCGTTGAGCGACATGGCACCCTCCTCATGGCAGATTTCTGACGCGCGCTGCGTCAGCGTATCACGCCTGCGCCGGCTGTGCCGCAAGCTGGTCGATCAGATTAACGACAAGTGCGGTCCAGCCGGTCTGGTGGGATGCGCCCAGGCCGCGCCCGGTGTCGCCGTCGAAATACTCGTGGAACAGGATCAGGTCGCGGAAGTGCGGATCGTGCTGCAGCTTCGGGTCGTCGCCGAACACCGGCCGATGGCCGTCGGCATTGCGCAGGAACAGCCCGACCAGGCGATGGGAAAGATCGTCGGCGATCTGATCCAGCGTGCGGCGGCGGCCGGAACCGGTCGGAGATTCAAGGGTGAATTCCGGTCCATAATACCGATGAAAATGCCGCAGGCTTTCCACCAGCAGGAAATTCACCGGCATCCACACCGGACCGCGCCAGTTGGAATTGCCGCCGAACAGCCGGGAATCCGATTCGGCCGGTACGTAGCGCATGGTGTAATGCATGCCGCCGCAATCGAATTCATAGGGATGCTCCAGGTAGTGGCGCGACAGCGCGCGCACGCCGAAGGGCGACAGGAACTCGGCTTCATCAAGCATGCGCTCCAGCAGCTTCGTCATGCGGAACCGGCGCGCCAGGGACAGCAGGTGCCGTTCATTCTCTCCCGGCTCGTCCCAGCGGGAGATCAGCGTCGCCAGTTCGCTGTGCTCCTCGCGGAAATAGCGCAGCCGTTCGCCAAGCCCGGGAAGGTTGCGCAGCATCGCGCCATCCACCACAGCGACCGCAAACAGCGGGATCAGGCCAACCATGGAGCGAATGCGCATCGGCTCGCTGGTCCCGTCGGGCAGGTGCAACCGGTCGTAGTAGAAGTTATCGGTGTCGTCCCACAAGCCGGTCCCGGCGATGCCGCGGCCGGTCATCGCCCGTGCGATGTAAAGCAGGTGCTCAAAGAATTTGGCTGCCATGTCCTCGTACACCCGGTCGTGCATGCCGAGTTCCAGCGCGATGTGCAGCATGTTCAGGCAGTACATCGCCATCCAGGCGGTGCCGTCGGATTGCTCGATGGACCCGCCGCCGGGCAGCGGCGAAGACCGGTCGAACAGGCCGATGTTGTCGAGTCCCAGGAAGCCGCCCTCGAAAATGTTGTTGCCTTCGGTGTCTTTGCGGTTCACCCACCAGGTGAAGTTCAGCAGCAGCTTGTGGAACATCCGCTCCAGGAACGCGGTGTCGGGTTTGCCGGTCCATTTCCGGTCGTTCGCATAGACGCGCAGAGCGGCCCAGGCCTGCACCGGCGGGTTCACGTCGCCGAAGGACCATTCATAGGCGGGCAGTTCGCCGTTGGGATGCATCATCCAGACCTGCCCCAGCAGCAGCATCTGCCGCTTGGCAAAGTCAGGATCGACCAGCGACAGGCTAACGCATTGAAACCCGAGATCCCAAGCGGCAAACCAGGGATATTCCCATTTGTCGGGCATGGAGATGATGTCGTTGGCGCTCAGATGCCGCCAGCCGCTGTTGCGTCCGGTCCTGCGCTGCTCCGGCGGCGGTGGCTGGCGCGGATCTCCGTCCAGCCATTCCGCGACGTCGAAGCCGTAGAACTGCTTGCTCCACAGCAGGCCGGCGAAGGCCTGGCGCTGCACCAGCCGCGTGTCCGCATCGGTGATTCCCGCCTGCATGTTGGCGTAGAACGCATCGGCCTCTTGGCGGCGCTGCGTCACCAGCGCGTCGAAATCGGCGAATTCCGGCATGACCGTACTGCCGGCGTGCAGCCGCACCCGGACCACCGCGCTGCCGCCGGCCGGCACCTGCCGATAATAGATTCCAGCGACCTTGGTGCCCTGGCTGGCCGGGTTGATCGCTGCCTCGTCGCCATGGACGATGTAGTCGTTGATGCCGTCCTTGCAGTAGCCGTCCCTGGCGCTGCCACCGAACACTTTCGCAATGTTGGTGTCGTTTTCGCAGAAGGCCAGCCGGTCCGGCGCCTCGAAACAGAGGGCGAAGCGGCCGAACAGGTCGTGGTCGCCGGCCACTTCTCCCGGACTTTCCTCGCGCATGTCCGGACGGGCGTAGTCGTCCGACCAGCTCCACACGTTGCGGAACACGGCTTGCGGCAGAATGTGGATCGGCGCGGTCTGCGGTCCGCGGTTATGCACCGTGATGCGCATCAGGATGTCGCCGGGCGCCGCCTTGGCGTATTCGACCTCCACGTCGAAATAGCGGTCGTCGGCGAACAGGCCGGTGTCGATCAGCTCGTATTCGCGGACGGAGGTACCGCTGCGGCGGGCGTTTTCCTCCACCAAATGCTGGTACGGATAGGCCGCCTGGGTCAGCTTGTACAGCATCCGGTTATAGGCATGGCTGGGGACGGCATCGAGATAGTAGTAGAGTTCCTTGACGTCCTCGCCGTGGTTGCCCTGCTGGTTGGTCAGGCCGAACAGCCGTTCCTTCAGGATCGGGTCCTGGCCGTTCCACAGCGCCAGCGACAGGCACAGCAGCTGGCGGTCGTCGCAGAATCCGGCGATGCCGTCTTCGCCCCAGCGATAGGCCCTGCTACGCGCCTGGTCGTGGGTGAAGTAGTTCCAGGCATCGCCCTCGGCGCTGTAGTCCTCCCGCACGCTGCCCCATTGCCGTTCGCTGACGTAAGGCCCCCAATCCCGCCATTCGGCTGCGCCGGCGCACATGGCATCGACACGGCGGCGTTCGGGATCGGCGGCGGAGGGCGTTGCGTCAGGCATGCATTTGACCTTTCGCGCTACGTGCGGGCAGGCGCGGCGCAACCGTAGCACTTCAAGGTTTTGTAAAGCTTCCGCTGATATCGTTAAAACCGCTCAACCATCCAGGGTTCGCACAATGTTCGAGTCCGCCGAACTCGGTCATCGCATCGCCAAGGCTGAGTACGCCGCAGAGGAGCCCGCGCTCCGTTCGCAGCTTCTGCTGCTGCAGTACCAACTGCTGGAGAAGGCCGATTTCCCGGTGCTGATCGTCATCGGCGGCGTGGATGGCGCCGGCAAGGGCGAAACGCTGAACGTGCTGCACGAATGGATGGACCCGCGCCACATCCTGACGACCGCGTTCGGCGAGATGTCGGATGAGGAGCAGGCACATCCGCCGATGTGGCGCTACTGGCGCGCGCTGCCGCCGAAAGGCCGCATCGGCATCCTGTTCGGGGCCTGGCACAGCAATCCGATCCTCGACCGCGTCAATGACAGGATCGGCGAAAACGCGTTCTCCCGCGCGCTGGAACGCATCGTGCGGTTCGAGCGCATGCTGGTCGATGAAGGCACGCTGCTGCTGAAGTTCTGGTTCCACCTGTCGAAGGAAGCGCGCAAGGATCGGCTGACCGAACTGGCAGCCGATCCGAAGACGCGCTGGCGGGTCACCCAGACCGACTGGGACCGGTTGAAGCAATACGACACTTTTCGCAGCGTGTCGGAGCACGCGCTGCGCCATACCAGCACCGGTCATGCGCCGTGGACAGTGGTTGACGGCAGCGACCCGCGCTATCGCTATATCACCGTGGGCTGTACGATTCGCGATGCGCTGCAGCGGCGGCTGGCCGGTTCGGCGCCGCACGCCAGCTATGCCGCGCCGCCACCCGAGCCGCCGGCGGACGGTCGCACCGTGCTGACCGAGCTTGACTTTACCCGGTCGCTGCCGCGCAGGACCTATCGCCACGACATCGAGAAATACCAGGGCAAGCTGGCACTGCTGGCGCGCTCGAAAAAATTCCAGCAGCATGCGGTGGTGCTGGTGTTCGAGGGCATGGATGCCGCCGGCAAGGGAGGCGCCATTCGCCGCGTGGTCTGGGCGCTGGACGCCCGCCAGTATCGCGTCGTGCCGGTCGCCGCGCCAACCGAGGAAGAACGGGCGCAGCCGTATCTCTGGCGGTTCTGGCGGCACCTGCCGCGTCTGGGCCGCTTCACCATCTTCGACCGGTCCTGGTATGGGCGCGTGCTGGTGGAGCGCGTCGAGGGTTTTTGCCAGGAAGCCGACTGGATGCGCGCATACAGCGAGATCAACGATTTCGAGCAGCAGCTCGCGGAAGCCGGCGGCATCGTCATGAAATTCTGGCTCGCCATCACGCCGGATGAGCAGTTGCGGCGGTTCGCGGCGCGGGAGGAATCCGCCTACAAGAGCTTCAAGATCACCGCGGAGGACTGGCGCAATCGCGACGAGGCGGCGGCCTACGACCGGGCGGTGTGCGACATGATCGACCGCACCAACACATCGTTCGCGCCATGGGTGCTGGTACCGGCGAACGACAAGCTCTCCGCCCGCATCACGGTGCTGCGCAGCCTGTGCGAGCGGATCGAAGCCGGCCTGTAGCCCAGGCACCGGCACATTCCCGGCGCGGCGATACTTGCCGCGGCGCGTGCAGCGTTCATGCCCCCCGCGTGGCGGCATCCTCGGCTCTGGCTCCGATCCTCGGTCATCTGCCGGCGGAGCCGTCCCGCACCTGGCCGCTCATCATCACCCGATACCGTTACTCCATCCTGCCGCCGCGGCGGCACGCTCCGGATCGGCACTCCTCCAGGTTCGCGGCAATCCCAGGTGCGGCCTGGCCACAATCTCAGCCAATTTGTTGAAACCCGGGTTCCCGCTAACATATAGGCAGGCATGCTTGCAGGAGTCGGCCGATGTACACGCAAGCCTTGCACGGGCGCGACACAGGCCCCATCCCAGCCGAGGACGCCGGCGAAGCAACCCGCTTCCAGGCGCGCATCGACGCGGAACAACGGATCGAGCCGAATGACTGGATGCCGGCCGCCTATCGCCGCACCCTGATCCGCCAGATCAGCCAGCATGCCCACAGCGAGATCGTCGGCATGCTGCCGGAGGGCAACTGGATCACGCGCGCCCCCAGCCTGCGCCGCAAGGCCGCGCTGCTGGCAAAAGTGCAGGACGAAGGCGGCCACGGGCTGTACCTCTATGCTGCCGCCGAGACGCTCGGCGTCACCCGCGAGGAACTGGTGGACGCGCTGCTCGCCGGCAAGGCGAAGTACAGCAGCATCTTCAACTACCCCACTCTGACCTGGGCGGATATCGGCGCGATCGGCTGGCTGGTGGATGGCGCCGCGATCATGAACCAGATTCCGCTCTGCCGCTGCTCCTACGGCCCCTACGCCCGCGCCATGGTGCGCGTGTGCAAGGAAGAAAGCTTCCACCAGCGCCAGGGTTTCGAGATCATGCTGACGCTGTCCCGCGGCAGCAGCGAGCAGAGATCCATGGCGCAGGACGCGCTGAACCGCTGGTGGTGGCCCTGCCTGATGATGTTCGGTCCGCCCGACGGGGAAAGCCAGCACAGCGACCAGTCCACGGCATGGAAGATCAAGCGCTTCTCCAACGACGCGCTGCGGCAGAAATTCGTCGATGCGACGGTGCCGCAGGCGCACCACCTCGGCCTGACCATCCCCGACCCCGCGTTGCGCTTCAACGAGCAGACCGGAAACTGGGAATTCGGCGACATCGACTGGGAGGAGTTCCGCCAGGTGCTGTCCGGCAATGGCCCGTGCAACCGCGAACGCCTGGCCGCGCGACGCAAAGCGCACGAGGACGGCGCCTGGGTGCGCGAAGCGGCGCTCGCCTACGCGGCGAAGCGCGCCACCCGCCCGCAACGCGCCGCCGCCTGACACTGCTGGAGCGCACGAGCATGCCCACCCCTGCCAAGCCGACCCCTGCCATGCCCACCCCTGCCAAGCCGACGCCCGCCATGCCGATCTGGGAAGTGTTCATCCGCAGCCGTAACGGCTTGGCACACAAGCATGTCGGCTCGCTGCACGCGGCGGATGCGGAAATGGCGCTGCAGGCGGCGCGCGACGTCTACACACGGCGCGGCGAGGGCCTGTCGATCTGGGTGGTGCCCTCCGCGGCGATCATCGCCAGCGATCCGGCCGACCGTGACTCGCTGTTCGCACCCACCGCCGACAAGATCTATCGTCATCCCACCTTCTACGAAGTGCCGGACGAAGTCGGCCACATGTAGCCGGGGCACTTGCATGGCCACCACCTCGATCGCCGTCACCGAAACGCCTCTGGTGCTGTATGCGCTGCGGCGCGCGGATGACGCGCTGATCCTGGGCCACCGGCTGTCGGAGTGGACCGGACACGCGCCGGTGCTGGAGGAAGAACTGGCGCTGGCGAATATCGGCCTCGACCTGATTGGCCAGGCGCGTGCGCTGTATTCCTATGCGGCGGAGTGCGAAGCTGCCGGCCACGACGAGGATGGCTTCGCCTATCTGCGCGATGCGCCGCAATACCGCAATCTGCTGCTGGTCGAGCAACCGAACGGCGACTTCGCACACACCATGGCCCGTCAGCTCATCTACTCCGCCTTCGCCGATCCGTACTGGCGGGCGATGACCGGTTCGGCCGACGCCACGCTCGCGGCGGTTGCAGCGAAGTCGGAAAAGGAAAGCGCGTATCACCTGCGCCATGCCGCGGAATGGATGATCCGCCTGGGCGACGGCACCGCCGAAAGCCATCGGCGCGCGCAGGCGGCGGTGGACGCGTTGTGGCCGTTCAGCGGCGAACTGTTCGAAGCTGACCGAAGCGAGCAGGCGCTGGTCGCGTCGGGTGTCGCGATCGATCCCGCCACGCTGCGCGCCGAATGGAACAACACGCTGGACCGCGTTCTGCGCGAAGCGGCGCTGAGCCGGCCGGAGGACGGATGGATGCAAAGCGGCGGGCGCAGCGGTCGGCACAGCGAGCGCCTCGGTCATCTGCTCGCCGAGATGCAGCACCTGCAGCGGACCTATCCGGGGGCAATCTGGTGAGCAACGCCGGCGACCGCCCGCCCGGCACGTGGGGCAAAAATTCGGACCCGCACCCCGATGCCACTCCCGTCGCGACCGGCTCCGGCCCTGCAGGTCTCTGCACGGGAGATCGCGGGGAATACGCGGATCGCCGGCCATGACAGCGATGGAACCAGCGGTCCACCGCAGCGATGCGTCACAGCGATCCGATCGGAGAGAGCGCGCCTGGCAAGCGGCCGCGGCAGTGGCGGACCCGGAGATTCCGGTGCTGACGATCGCCGACCTCGGCGTACTGCGCGACGTGACGGTGAGCGCGGATGGTGCTGTGGAGGTCACGATCACGCCGACCTATTCCGGATGCCCGGCGATGCACGCAATTGCGCTGGACGTGGCAACCGCCCTCGCCCGGGCGGGGCTGCCCGACGCGCAAGTGCGCACCGTGCTGTCGCCGGCCTGGACCACAGATTGGATGACCGAGGCCGGGCGCCGCAAGCTGCGCGAATACGGCATCGCCCCGCCACAACCCGGCGCCGGCCGAACGGCGCTGTTCGGCACGGATGTCGTTGCCTGCCCGCACTGCGGCGCTTCCGACACCGAACAACTGGCCGAGTTCGGCTCCACCGCCTGCAAGGCGCTGTGGCGATGCCGAAGCTGTCGGGAGCCGTTCGACTACTTCAAATGCCACTGATGCCGGCGCGCCGGCGCCGGTTCGCCTACCACCGCGTCATGGCCGGCACGGGCCGGCCATCCACGACTTTGCAGCCGAGAGCACGGAGAAGTCGTGGATGGCTGGCGTGCGCCGGCCATGACGGCAGGCGACTCGATCATCGTTGAGCGTCGCCTCAGGTGGCGGTCTCGGAGCGCTGGTGTGCGGCGGCATCCGCCGCGGCCTCGATGACAGTGGCCACTCGCCCGGGCGCGGCGTGATGCACCATGTGGCCGGCGCCCTCGATCTCGTACAGCCGGCTGCCGTCGATGCACCGGTGCAGGCGAAGCGACTGAAGCGGGCCGGTGACAATCCGGTCGCGCGTGCCGGTGACGATCGCGACCGGCATGCGCAGGGCGCAAAACCGCCGCGGCAGCACAGCCGCGCTCCAGTTCAGCAGCGGCGTGTCGGCAATGGTGGCCTGCACCTGCTTCCGGCGCAGCAGTTCGGCTAGCGGGAAATCGCGGCAGAACCGGTCCGGCACCGGGTTCGGGGCGAACACCGCGCGCAAATAGGCCGGCAGCATCAGCCAACCGACCAGATGCGCGACGGCCAGGCCGGTGAACTGGCGCAGGACCGGCAGGGCAAAGCACGAGGTGAGCAGCATGTCCGCGCGCAGCCGCGGGAAGTAGAACCCCGACAGCAGCACAAGCGCGGCGGCACGTTCCGGGTCCCGCAAGCCGATCTCCAACGCCGCGAGACAGCCGGCCGAGTGGCCGACCAGCACCGCGCGCCCGATGCCGAGCTTTCGCAAGGCGGTCCGCAGCAGATCGGCCTGCGCCGCGAATGTCCATACCCGCGTGGCCGGCCGGCCGGTGCAGCCGAAGCCGGGTCGGTCGAACGCGATCACCCGATGCCGAACGGCAAGCCGCTCCACGATGCCGCTGACCACGAAGTCTTCCGCCATCGCGCCATTGCCGTGCAGCAGCACGACCGGGCTGCCGCTGCCCTGCTCGATGTAGCGCAGGCGCACCCCGTCCACCTCGACGAAGCGGTGCCGGGCAGGCGGAGGACGGCTGCGCGGCGCCGCCAGCCGGTTGGCCAGTGCCACGACAGCCAGCACCGCCGCACCGCTCAGCAGCAGCTTGTTCCGGACAGGACCTCGCAACGTCATCTATGATTGTGACCAACTGGGGTTTGCAACCGGAAACTACGGCGAAACGCCCGGGTTCCGCCCCGGACCCCGACGGAAACCGCCTCGGGAACCACGGCCGGACCACGGGAACTGCCCCGGGAACCGCGACAGGAACCCACCCGGGGCACCGCGACGGGAACCGCCCCGGGAAACCACGTCGGGCACCGCCCCGGGGCACCGCGACGGCGCAGTCGCCGTCCTGCCGTCAGAGGCCGGTGTAAGGCTGGCCCCAACGGTCCTGGTACACCATTTCCGCAAGGTTGCCGCGTCCAACCGGGCCGAACCGTCCCATCGGGTAGCCGATCGGCAAAATGGCGTACGAGTGCACGCCGGCCGGCAATCCCAGCGCCTGCTCGGATTCCTTTTCAAACAACAGGTGGCGCGTGGTCAGCGTGGCGCCGAGGCCGAGCGCCCGGGCGGCCAGCAGCATGTTCTGCACCGCCGGATAGATCGAGGCGCCGGACCAGCGGTGCGGTGTCGCCTGGCCCTCGTCGATGCAGGCGACGATCCAGACCGGGGCCTCGTGGAAATGCTCGGTCAGGTATTCCACCGCGGCGTGCTGGCGCGCAAACCGCTCCGGACTGACGCCCGGCGGCGGCGCGTTGCTCTTGTTGCGCGGTCCGATCGTCTCATCGAAGGCGCGCTTGTACCAGACCTGTACCGCTTGCTTGATGGACGGATCCTTCACCACCATGAAGCGCCAGCGCTGGGCGTTGCCGCCGTTCGCAGCGCAGGCGCCGGCCTGCAGGATGCGGTTGATCAGCGCATCCGGTACCGGATCCGGCTTCAACCGCCGCATCGACCGCGTGGTCTGCATGATGGTGAAGACGTCGGTGTCGTTGAGATCCAGTTCGGGCATCCACCCCTCCCTCGCGCGTTGGCGTTTGGCTGCGGGTGAGACTGGCGGCAAGCGGATGCGGTGTCGATAGAGGTTCCGGCGACACCATGGCGTGGCAGGCCCAGCAGAGTGCTCCGCCGTCGCGGGAGGGACAAGCACGGCGGAGTCACCTATCCCGCAGAGTGAAAGAGGTGATGGACGGTTCATCGCGACGCTTCGCGATAAGCCGCCCCCTCATCCGCGTCGCTCCGCTCCGCGACCTCTCCCGCAGAGCGGGAGAGGTGAAAGCTGAATCGGGCCGCTCCTTCCGACGGAGTGCGTACTAGTACAGCGTTCGCAAATTGGCGATCGGAATGAAGGAGAGAGAGCGGCGGTGCTGGTACCCCGTCGTGGTGGGCGAAGGCCCGCCACCCATGAATGGCTGTGGGAGACTCCCAAGGCAGCTTGCGACCATGAGTCTCCCACAGCAAATCGTGGATGGCCGGCCTTCGCCGGCCATGACGTGATGCGCATTCGCGTCGGCAATTCTCGAACGCAGTACTAGCCAAGCACCGGCGTCTCCGGGAACGCCAGTTCGTGCCGGGAACGCCATTCGGGCTTCACGTAGTTGATGATCAGCGAACGCCGCACGCCACGAATCGGGCGCCGCAGGAAGCCGTGCCAGGTATCCGCCCCCGGCACGAACGCCAGGCCGGTGTTGAACGCTCCGGAGGCACGCCCCACCGGGTAGCCGTCGGCATCCATCAGGTCGGTGCCCCAGTCTTCCGCGTCCGGATGGTCGGACAGATAAACCAGCATGGTGAACAGCTTGGCGCCGATGTCGGTATGCGACTCCAACCAGAACCCGTCGGTATCCAGGCAGCACTCGATGCGCAGATGACTGCCGGCCAGGTCCACGCCGCAGATATCCGCGATCAGGCCGGTGGTGGCTTCGTCCTGGAACGCATCGGCGAGGGCCTCGCACGCCGCATAGCGCCGGCAGTTCGCCGCCGAGGCGAAGATGCGCGAAGCGTTGTGCGTCTCGCGCCGTCCTTGCGTGTCAGCGATCGACGGCGGCGGAAACGGCAGCGCGGCGACTGCCGGGCACAGCGACGAGGGCAGCACCTGTCGCAGCAGCCAGTGCCGGAACGGCATGTCCTCCCGCGCCGAACGGCGCAGTGCTCGCCGCACGTGACCGCCGGCGTGGTCCAGGATGGCCATATCGCTCACATGCATGTCCATCGCCGCGTCCCCCTGCTCACGCTGCAAACCACCGCTTCAGTCCGGCGGACATCGCATGCCGCCGCAACTCCCGCCGGGCCGTCGCGGCGTCCACCATCCAGTTCAGCATCACCGCTCGGCGGATACCCTCGAAGGGCTTGTGGCCATGCCAGGAATCGTCGGTGCGGCGGAATGCCAGCAGCGTGCCGGCCAGCGGCGGCACCTCGGCGATCATGTCGTCGACGTTGTCCGGTCCGCGCAGCAGGCGCAGCCTGCCGCCTTCCGCCGCCCAACCGTCGTTCAGGTAGATCAGCGCGGTGACCAGCTTGGTGGTGCTGTCGGTGTGGATACGGCCATCCGCCCGCCGGGTGCGCGCGCGCAACGTCACCATCAGCGTGCCGGGATCCAGCGGCACCCCGAATTTTTGTGCGAACACCGCGGTGGTTCGGGGGCTGCGCAGTTCGGCGAGCAACCGGCCGAACGCAGTATCCGGCGAGGAATCCGGGGCCGGCAGCACGCCCGGCAGGTCGGGTCCGGGAAAACTGGCCGAAGCGGCCGCGGCTGCTTCGGGCGACACGAAGCCCGGTGCCACCACGTAGTCGAACGGCTCGCGTTGCAATGGCGCGGCGCCGAACGCGGCGTAGTCGATGACGGCGTCTTCGCTGCCCGTCATGCCCGCCTACACCGCCGCCGAGTGCCGGCCGGCGCCGCTCTGCAGATAGGTGTCGAACGCCGCGGCCACACTGCGTACCAGCGGCCGCCCCTCCGGCGTCACGCTCACGCGATAACCGTCCCACTGCACCAACCCGTCACGCTGCATTTCCTGCAACAGCGGCGCGGCGTCCATCAATCCGTCAGGGTCCGCGCCGAACGAGGCTGCCACCGCGCGAAGATCGACCTCATGCCGGCACATGATCTGCTCGATTACGGCGCGCCGCAGCCGGTCCGCCGCGGTCAGCGCAATGCCGCGCGCCACCGGCAGCGCGCCGCCGCGTACCGCGTCCCGCCAGGCAGGAACGGAGGGCAGGTTCTGCACGTATCCCTGCGGCAGGGAGCCGATCGACGACGCGCCGATCCCCAGCAGCACCGGGGCATCGTCCGTGGTGTAACCCTGGAAATTCCGCTTGAGGCGCGCGTCCGCCGCCGCCCTGGCCAGCGAATCATCGGGCAGCGCGAAGTGATCCAGTCCGACCGGGACATAGCCGTGGCCGACCAGCACCTCCTCCACCGCCTGGCGCTGGGCGAAGCGCTCCTGCGCGCCGGGCAGCGCCTCCTCCGGCAGCAGCGCCTGATGCTTCTTCATCCAGGGCACGTGCGCATAGCCGAACACCGCGGCGCGGTCCGGCCGGATGCGCAGCGCCTGCTCCACCGTGCGGCGCACGCCGGCAACCGTCTGGTGCGGCAGCCCGTACACCAGGTCCAGATTGATCGAGTCCACACCGACGCCGCGCAACCGCTCCGCGCATTCGGCGGTCAGCGCGTAATCCTGGATGCGGTTGATGGCGTGCTGCACCGCCGGGTCGAAATCCTGCACGCCGAGGCTGGCCCGGGTGGCGCCCATCGCGCCGACGGCCGCCAGCGACTCGGCGGAGAGTTCGCGCGGATCGACCTCGATGGCGATCTCCGCATCCGGACGGAAGGCGAAGCGCGCGCGCAGCCGGTCCATCACCGCGAGCATCAGGTCCGCCGGCAACGCGCTGGGCGTGCCGCCGCCCCAATGCACATGCTGCACCGGCAGCCGCCGGCCGATTGCCGCGGCGATCAGGTCGATCTCCGCCAACATCGCCTGGCCGTAGCTGATCAGCGGCTCGATCCGGTGCACCACGGTCGTATGACAGGCGCAGAAATAGCAAAGCCGCGCACAGAACGGCACGTGCAGGTAGAGCGACAGCGGCGCGTCGTCCGGCAGGCCGTGCAGCCAGTCGGAATAGCGCACCGCATCGATCGCCGGGGTGAAATGCGGCGCGGTGGGGTAGCTGGTGTAGCGCGGCACGCGCCGGTCGTATTTCGCGAGCAGGGTTTCGAGGTCCATGGCGGAATGATTGCCGC